>Ga0272446_1005049_pt1 | contig 14936 bp, 12 predicted proteins | sample YNPCB0061_FD_194587 | JGI IMG/M metagenome (GOLD analysis project Ga0272446, IMG submission 194587) | Hot spring microbial mat communities from Yellowstone National Park, WY, United States - YNP-CB-006-1 | ecosystem: Environmental > Aquatic > Thermal springs > Hot (42-90C) > Sediment | place...
AAACTAGAAACCCACAACGTCAATAAAACACGATTCCGACGGGCTGAAGTGAGGAGCCAACCCATGGTTTTGTCAACGTTCAACTGCGTAAGTCCTAACAAGATTACAAGGCCCCACCCCGGCTTCACCAGGATGGGGCCTCGCTTGTGCTGGGTATGCGCGGGCTAGTTCCGCAGGGGCTTGCCGGTCTTGAGGGTGTGGGCGATGCGCTCCTGGGTCTTCTTGGTGCCTAAGAGCTTCAGGAAGCCCTCGCGCTCTAAGTCCAGGATGTCCTGCTCGGTTACTTCGCGGGCTGGCCCATCGCCGCCGCACAGCACATAGGCCACCGCATTCCCCACCACCACGTCATGCTCGCTGGCCTGCCCGGCCTCCTGGAACTGCCACAGCGCATAGCGCAGGTTGCCCAGGGCATCTTTGCCCAAGGCACGAATCTTGGCGGGGGGTTGCGGGACGAAGTCGGGGGCCATAAAGAGCACCCGGCGCTTGGCGTCAGCAATCAGGCGGTCGCGGTTCATGCTGATGCCGTCGCTCGGGCGCAAAAAGCCCATGTTGCGGGCCTCCAAGGCACTGGTCGAGGTCTGGGCCAGCATAATCATCTGGAAGGCCCGCTTTACCCCTTCAAACAGGTCTATGTCGGGCCCGTAGGCCGCAAGCTCCTGGGTAAAGCGGAAGAGCAGCTCCTTGGTACCACCACCGCCCGGCAACAAACCCACCCCGGTCTCGACTAGGCCCATATAGAGCTCGGCGTGGGCCTGAATAGCGCTAGCGTGCAAGCTAAACTCGGCCCCGCCCCCCAGGGTAAGCCCGAAGGGCGCCGCCACCACCGGGAAAGGCGAGCGGCGCAGGCGCATGGAGGTCTGCTGGAAGCGGCGGGTGGCCAGCTCGAGGTCGTCCCAGGCCCCTTCCTGCACGGCCATCAGCACCAGCGCCAGGTTGGCCCCGGCGCTAAAGGTGCGGGGGTCTTCATGCCCGATCACCAGACCGGCGTAGCCATGGGCATCCACCCAGTCCAGCGACTTGTGCAGCCCGGAGATCGAGCCCTCGCCCCAGGTGCCCATTTTGGCCCGGTTTTCGAAGAGGGCCACCCCGTCGCCCAGATCTAATAGGGCATACTCCTTCCCCTCCAACAGGGTCTTACCCGCAGCCTTGAGCGGCTCGAGGCGGATCACGCCTTCCTCTGCTGGAATGGGGTGGTACTGCCCATCGAAGCCCAGGTATTGCCCGTCCTTGTAGAAGCTCCCATGGGCTTTTTGCAACAGCTCGGGCTCGGACAGGCCCAGCTCGGCAAAGCCCTTGCGCAGGTAGTCCAGCCCCACCGCGTCCATGTTCTTGAAGGGGCCCTGCTCCCAGGCAAAGCCCCACTCCAGCGCCCGGTCTACCGAGACGATGTCGTAGGCGATTTCCTGGGCTTTCTCGAGCGCATAGTGGGCGTTAATCAAAAACAGCTTGCGGGCGAAAGCCCCGTACTTGCCGGGCAGCTCGCTTACGCGCTTCAAACGCTCGTTGAGGGGCAGGTCTTTGATGGCCGCTATCTCATCCAGGCGCAGCTTCTGCTGGGGCTTGTACTCGCCGCTGGTGTAGTCGTAGGTGTAGATGTCCTTGCCCACCTTCTTGTAGAAGCCGGCCCCGGTCTTATCGCCCAGGTGGCCCTGCTGGATGAGCTGCTCCACCCAGTCGGGCATGCGGAAGTCTTCGCCGGTGGTGTGCGAAAGTTCGCTGGAAACCAACTTAAGCACATCCAGGCCGGAGATGTCGCCGGTGCGGAAGGTGGCGCTCTTGGGGCGGCCCATAAGGGGCCCGGTGAGGGCGTCTACCTCGTCGATGGTGAGGCCCTCCGACATCATCAGGCGCATGGCCTGGGTCATGCCGAATACCCCCAACCGGTTGGCAATGAAGCCAGGGGCGTCCTTGCAGATCACCGTGCCCTTGCCCAGAATGCGCTCACCAAACTGGCGCATGGTCTGTAGCACCGCCGGGTCGGTCTCGGGGGTGGGGATCAGCTCCAGGAGGTGCAGGTAGCGCACCGGGGCAAAGAAGTGGGTGCCCAAAAAGCGCTTGCGGAAGGCTTCACCCCGGCCTTCCAGCAGGGTCTTCATGGGGATGCCGGAGGTGTTGGAGCTCACAATGGCCTTCGTCCCCAGGGCCTCGAGGCGGGCAAACAAAGCCTGCTTGGGCTCGGGCTTCTCGATGATGACCTCCACGATCCAGTCGCAGTCTTTCAGCTTTTCCAGCTCGTCAGTGGTGCCCAGCTCGATCAGGGCCGCCCGGCTTTTGTCCATAAAGCTGGCTGGCTTGCTCTTGAGCTGACGCTCGAGGCCTTTTTTGACCAGCTCGAGCTTGTCCTCCTGCCCCGGTATATCCAGCATCACCACCGGCACACCAGCCGAGGCCGCCAGCGCTGCAATCGCACCACCCATGGTACCTGAACCCACCACACCAATTTTCTTGATTCGCATGTTCCCTCCAGACCAGATCGTCGCGGACAGCCCATGGCTCACAGCTTTTTGTTACCTGGCTATTAGCCATTGGCTATTTTTATACCGAGTCAAAGTTTATAACAAGTCGGTTGTCCGCGTCTAGCAGTTCAAATGCCACCAGCAGACCTAAAGCCAGCCAGTACAATCTCAATCGGCCATGAAAGATGCACTCAACATCCTCCTGGACACTTTGCGCGGGCTTTTGCTGATGCTGTTGCGGGTGGTCTTTTGGATTCTGGGCGTGTCCGTTGGTCTGCCCCTGACCCTTGTAGCAATTACTGCCCTTATGGTCTTGCTGCTTCAAACCTCTCCCCTCCGCGATGACGGCCTGCTTTGGCTGGAAAGTTTGAGGTTGCAGCTCAGCAAAGAGCAATGGCTGATGGTCATGTATGTTTCTGCGGGTCTCATCACCCTATGGCTTTACGGGTGGGACAAGTACCAGGCTGCTCGAGGTAGCTGGCGGGTTCCGGAGTGGAACCTGCACTTCTACGAGTTAATCGGAGGCTGGCCGGCTGGACTGCTGGCGCAGCGACTTATACGACACAAAACCCTCAAACGCAGTTACCAGGCGGTTTTCTGGTTGATTGGCTTTTTTCACCTGGCACTGGTGGTTTTTCTGTACGTCGAAACCCCCTGGTGGGGCACGGCCATTGTGGGCTTTTTGGGGCTGGTTGCCTATAGCCACTTCAACAACAAAGAAGTGGCTTGAAGAATTGCCACCGAATCCAGCCCGCTCAAGTCTCCCTCTCGTTAGCGACCTCTAGGTTATGTCTTGTTCAGATGGTCTGGTCAGAAAATGGTTGTTGGCATAAACTCTTGAGTATGTCCGCAAGCTTGCGTGATCGCATTAGAGCTTCATTGCTACATACCCTAGATAGCTGTGGTCTAAACGACAAGTATCTCGTGAAGGTAGAGTATCCTTCTCCGCTCGGGAGTGCCATCCGCGAGAGCGAGCGAAAGGTGGATATTGCGGTATTGCAAAAAGATGATAAACCCTACCTTTTCATCGAGTGCAAAGAGCAGAAAACCAGCGGCTCCACAGAGGACAAGCTATTTAGAGCCCTGGAGGAAGCCAAGCGAGACCGGCTGCTTGGTGTTCACTCCATTGTAGTTTTCTCAGGTCCCGGTTTTCGCCAGTCCTATGAGCGCTGGGCCATGGTGGAAGGTTTCGTCCACGAAAAGTACGCCAGCTTGTGGCTTGAGCGTTTCTTTTGTAGACGCTGAGGAGCTTATGATAGCTGAACCACTTTCTAGCCCTGGCCTTCCCCCGCTGCTCAAGTGGGCAGGAGGAAAACGCTGGCTGATAAAACATCTTGAGCCGTACTGGAATAAGCATCGGGAGCGCCCCTTTGTGGAACCTTTTGTCGGTGGAATGGGTGTTACTTTAGGTCTTCGGCCTAAAACGGCGCTATTGAACGATGCTAACCCACATCTCATAAACTTTTACAGGTGGGTTCAGCAAGGGTTGCACATCGAAATACCCCTGGTTTACGACCGAACCACCTATCTAGCCTATCGCGCGCGGTTCAACCAGCTTATCCGCCAGGGACGGGCCGATACTGCTGAGGCCGCTGCACTGTTTTATTACCTCAATCGCACAGGCTACAACGGTCTTTGTAGGTTCAATGCTTCGGGTGAATTTAACGTGCCGTTTGGGAAATACAAAACTGTCAACTACCAAACCAATTTCCTGGAATACAAGGCGGTTTTTCGGGGCTGGGCGTTTACTTCTGGCGACTTCAGCAGCCTGGATATAGACCCTGAAGCTTTTGTGTACGCCGACCCACCTTACGATGTTGAGTTTACGCAATACAGCCCAGGTGGGTTTTCCTGGTCCGACCAGGTGCGGTTGGTCGAATTTTTAGAGCGACATCGCGGCCCGGTGGTCATATCCAATCAACTCACCGACAGGATTTACGATCTGTACACCAAATCTGGCTACACGGTAATAACCCTGTCCGCTCCACGCCGCATTAGCTGCAACGGAAACCGCCAGGATGCCCTCGAGGTGCTTGCATTCAAAAACATCTAGCCTCAAGCCAGTCCGCCACCACCTTCGACCAGCCCTCGAGCCCTTCATACAGCGGCCAGATTTCTTCTAGGCCAGCCAGATGGCCCTCCAGTTTATCCACCTCCACCACCTGGGGCTCGTCCTCCGAGTCCACCACAAACACCACGCCCGCATGCACCAGGCTTACCGGGCTGTCGGCCATGACGATGAGGCCCACCGGCTCTGCCGTGTACCGAAGAACGCCCACTTCTTCCAGGAGCTCCCGCCGCAGGCCGTCCAACACCGGGTTGTCGCCCACGTCTTCGGGGTTGATGTGACCCCCCACCCCCAGGGTATAGCGGTTGTAGAGCCGGGCCTCACCGCCGCCCTGGGTGCGCCGCATCAGCAGATAGCGGCCTTGGTAGCGCACCAGGGCATAGGGGATAATCTGGCGGTAGGTGGGGTCTTCTTCGGCCCGGGGTCGTTCTATAAAGAAGCCCTCGCGCTCGATCTTCTGCAACAGGGGGGCCTCGAGGGGAATAAGCCTATTCTGCGGGGGCGGAAAAACCGAAGCTGGCAGGACGTACACCTGTTCCATGCTGCCCAAGATACCACTAGTCCAGGAGAGCTTCCCGGCCCTCGAGCCAGACCTTGTGCACCTGGGCCTCGCCGTGCAGGGTAAAAAGCGAGCCCAGCAAATCCTCTGCCGTTTCGAGGTGACGGAAGTGCACCTCCAGGGTGCTGCCGGGCTGGGGCTTGAGCCAGATCACATCGGCGGCCTTGCCAGGAGAAAAACTACCCACCACCTCGCCCAAGCCCAGCACCTCGGCACCGGCCAGGGTAGCCAGGTACAGCAGGTGGGCCGGGGTCAGGCGCACCCCGTCCGGGGCGTAGCGCTGGGCCAGATAGGTCATCAGGCCCTCCTTGAGCAGGCTAAACCCGGTACCGCCCCCCACATCCGAGCCCAGCCCAAAGCGCACCCCGTGGCCCAGGTGGCGCTTCATGGGAAAGATGCCGCTGCCAATGAAGGCGTTGGAGCTGGGACAGTGGGCGATGGCCGCTCTGGCTTCGGCTAGGCGCAGTAGCTCGGGCTCGCTGGGGTGAACATTATGGGCAAACACCGAGCGCTCGCCGACCAGGCCAAAGCGGTCGTAGGTGTGCAGGTAGTTTTGGGCCCAGGGGAAAAGCTCGGCCACGGTGCGTATTTCCTCGAGGTTTTCGTTGATGTGGGTGGTGAAGTGAAGGCCTTGGTGCTCCTGCAGCAGGGTCTGGCAGACTTCCAGCAGGGCTTCCGAGGCCGAAAGCGAAAAGCGCGGCGTAACTGCATAGCGCAGCTTTCCCCGACCATGAAAGCGCTGAATCAGCATCTTCTGCTCGGCGTAGCTCTGCTCGGGGGTGGTGTGGAGTGCGGGCAGTAGCATCCGGTCGGAGCAAACCTGCCCGGCGATCATCCGCAGGCCCACGTCCTCAGCGGCCCCAAACAGGTTGGCGGTGGCCCCCTGAAAGTGTGAGCCGAAGACCAGGGCGGTGGTGGTTCCGTTGCGCAAAAGAAGCCGAACGAACTCCCGGGCCAGCTCGCGGGCCAGCTTGTTGTCGGAGAGTCGGGCCTCCTGGGGCAGGGTGCGCTGCTCTAGCCAGTCCAGCAAGGTGTAGCCCATGGCCCCAATCACCCGGGTCTGGGGGTAGTGCACATGGGTATCCACCAGCCCCGGCAGCAGCACCCCCTCGCGGCAGTCGTGCACTTGGGCCTCCGGGAACCGGGCCAGCACCTCGGAAAAACTTCCCAGCGCTATGATCTGCCCAGCGCGAAAGGCCAGCCCCCCATCGGAAAAAGCCTCTAGGGTCTGGGCTTTTAGGAAAGGGTTTTTGGGCGTGTGAACGATCAGGCCGCGCAGGATGACGGTCATGGCAAGCTATTCTACAAAGAGCCCCACCACCGCCCCCTGCCGCACATCCACCAGGCCAAAGTCGGTCAGACGCAGCTCAGGGATCACCGCCAGACCCAAAAACGACAGCACCATGTAGGGGTCGGGCAGGCTTACCCCAAGGGCCTTGGCCGCGGCCTCGAGGGCTTGTAGTTTGGCGTCCACTGCCTCCAGCGGCTCATCGGTCATCAGGCCCGCAATGGGCAGGGCCAGCTCGGCCAACACCTGGCCCTCGGCCACGGCCACCATGCCCCCGCCCAGGGCCTCGAGCCTTCTGGCTGCCGTGATGATATCGGCATCCGAGACCCCCACCGCCATCAGGTTGTGGTGGTCGTGGCCCACGGTGCAGGCCAGGGCCCCTTTTTGCAGGCCAAAAGCGGTTACCAGGCCCTTGCCGATCTGGCCGTTTTTGCCGTAGCGCTCGAGGCAGACCAGCTTGGCCAGGTCGCGGCTGGGGTCGGCCACCACTTCCCCACCGCGAATGGTCGGCTCGAGGTGTTCTTCGGCGGTCAGCACCTGGTGGGCAATGGCCCGCACCACCCGCACCTTCCCCGCGCCTGCTGGAATTCGCAGGTCTGTGGGTTGTAGGGCGGGCAGCCGGACGGTATGGGAGACCGCCGACGAGACCCTGGTTTGGGGCAGCTCCACGCACATCCGGCCCCCTTCAGCCACCAGCCTGCCGCGCTGATACACCTGGGCCGCACTGAAGCTGTGCAGGTCGTCCAGCACCACCAGGTCGGCCTGGAACCCCGGCGCCACCGCCCCTCGCCGGGCCAGCCTAAAGTGGCGGGCCACATTCCAGCTCCCAGCCCGCACGGCATAGGCTGGGTCTACCCCCAGTGCAATGGCCTTGCGCACCAGGAAGTCCACCCCCCCTTCCCGCAGGAGGTCGGAGGGCAGCCGGTCGTCGGTCACCAGGCCCACCCGGTCGGCGTGCTCGGGGCGCAGGAGCGGCGCCAGGGCCGCCAGGTTTCGCGTGGTCGAACCTTCCCGCACCATCAGGAAGCAGCCCGCCTCGAGCTTGGCCCGGCCCTCCTCCAGGGCGGTGCTCTCGTGGTCGGAGGCGATGCCGGTGGCCAGATAAGCCTGCAAAGCTGGCCCCGTCAGGGTAGGGGCGTGGCCCTCGGGCGACTTACGCCAGCGCTCGGCCAGGATGACCTTCTCCAGCTCGCCTTCCTCGGCAGCCAGAATGGCCGGAAAGCTCATCAGCTCGGCCACCCCCACCACCCGGGGATGCGCCAGCAGCCGCTCTATCTCGGCCAGGCCCAGCCTCGCGCCGCTGGTCTCGAGGGGCGTGGACGGCACCGAGGAGGGCACCGTGACCCAGACCTCGAGCGGAAGCCCCTCGCTGGCCTCCATCAGCCACTCAATGCCGGCTACCCCGGCCACATTGCCAATCTCGTGGGGGTCGGTCACCACCCCCGTAACCCCCCGTGGCACCACCCCCCGCGCATACTCCGCGGGCGAGACCAGGGAGGACTCGAGGTGTACGTGCCCATCAACGAGCCCCGGCGCTACCCAGCGGCCCTCGAGGTCTATCACCTGCTCGGCCTCGGCCTGGGCGTACTCGAGGCCCACCGCCGCAACCAGCCGCCCGGCCAGCAGGATGTGGGTGTGCTGAAGCGACAGGCTGAACACATTGACCAGCCGCGCATTCTTCAGCAGCAAGGTTCCAGGGCAGCGGCCCATTGCCACGTCTACCGCCCGCCTTAGCTCGGAGAGTTCTATGACCATGTTCCAAAAATGCTACCGCAGGCAATTGCCTGCGGCAACAGGCAGCAAAGCCTTTAGGTGAAACCCTCACCAGGTGAAGGTGCTCTGAAGGAGGGCGGCCTCGAGGTGCACGGGCCACATCCGGTCCAGGAAGAGGCTGTGCGCGGCAAAGGTCTCCTGGGGGATGGGCCGGGCGGCGAGGAGGGCGCTTAGGGGCTGGTCCCCGGCGAAGGCGGTAGCCCGGAGCTGGACGCTGCTCCCGGAGCTGGGCACCACGCCAGCAAAGCCGGGGGCCTGCTCCACGTCCACGTAGTAGCTCGTGGCGCTTCCCAGGGCCCCGGCGCTAAGGAAGTGCCGCCAGTAGCGCACCCCGGGGTCCCCCAGGAAGAGGGCGTAGTCCAGGAAGCTCAGGCCCGGGCTGAAGCCCCCCGAGCTGATGTTGCTGAAGGTGGGCAGGGCGCTTGGGGTGTGGCTCTGGCTGCCGGAGAGGCTTAAGGGAGGCACGGAGAGGCTAAGGGAGACTCCCGGCGCTACCGCAGGATCGTTGGCGTCCTTGCGCAGGATGGCGCAGCTCCACCCGTGGCAGGTCCAGAATTGGAAGTGGTCCCCGCCAAATAGGGAACTGGGCCGGGCCACCAGCTGGGGGCTTCCCGTGCCCGTCCAGCCCGGAGGGACCAGGTCCACCGGGACGAAGGTGGAGAGGACGAGGCCGGCGTAGGAGAAGAAGCCCGATGGGGTGGTGAGGCTTAGGGTATTCGTGGGGCTTACGGGGACGGAAACCGCGGTGGGCGGGATGCTGACGGGGCCGGTGCGGCCGAAGTAGGGGGTGCCCCCGCTATCTCCGAAGACCGCTACCTCCCGCCCTGGCCCCGTGGGCGCGGTGAGCCCAGCAAAGCTTCCCCCGCTGAAGCTCACCGCCCCCCGGGCCGAGAAGGCAGTCCCGGAGCCGAGGCCCGGAGAGACACTCCCAGTTATCGCCGCCGTGGGGCTTGCGTAGGCCACGGGGCAGCGTACCATCAGGTTGCTTCCCAGCTCACTCCGCCTCAGGTCCAGGCTCACGTAGAACTGGGTGCCGCTCACATCGGGGCAGCGGAAGGCTACCTGGAAGCGGCTATTGGCAGGGACGGGGAGGCTCCAGCTGAATTGCCCCGTGGGCAGGGCGTTCCAGGGGAGGCCCGAGGTGGAGGGGGGCGGGCCGATCCGCCAAGCCGCGGCCAGGGGCTGAAGGGGTTCTCCGATTCCATCCACCAGGGTCACGTTCAGAGTCTGGATGCCGCCGCCCCCACACGCGGCGAGGAGGGCGAGAAGGGGCAGAAAAGGCCAAAGGCGCTTCATGCTTTCCTTACTGACCGCTGAAGGTGGGGTTCACCTTCCCCACCTTAAGCTCGTCCAGGGCGATCTCACAGTGGCCGAGACCCGTGGGGGCCGAGTGCAGGGCCCCGATCCAGAGGGGCAGGGTGTTGGAGGTGCTCCCAGAAGGGGCGGTAAAGGTGCCAGCCGGACTTCCGTTCACGTAGAACACCCCGTTCGGCCCGTCCACCTTGACCGCCACCTTGGTCCAGGTGCCCGTGGCGGGGGGCTGGAAGTTGGCGGCAAAGTTTGTACTGGAGGTAAAGGTCACGCCACCTAGCCTGAGGGCCGCCCGCACCTGCCCGGGCCCTACCCCTTCCAGGTAGAAGGTGTAACCGTTTTGCCCCGTAGCGTCCCACTTGTCCAGGATGGGGTAATAGGCGTTGGCCCCACACTGCACCGGGGCCACGTAGGCTTCCAGGTAGAGGCTCCCGTAGCCCAGGTTGAGGTCAGAGGTGGAGGGCACTTCCACTTTGGTGTCCCCGTTACCCGGGAAGTAGAGGGCCCCGTTTACCTGGCCAGTGACCGAGGTGGGCCCAGTAAATCCAGGCCAGGCCGCCACAGGCCCGGGCTGGGGCGTGCCGTGGTTGAAGATAGGGCTGGCCACCACGTCCTGCACTTGGGTAGCCCCATTTCCCTCGTTCATGGGCCAGTGAGCAATAGGGCAGGTGGACGTGGTGCAGAGCTGTTGGGGCGTACAAGCTGAAAGGGGTGCCAAGACCAGGGCCGCCAAAAGTGCGAAAGCGCTCCACTTCTTCCACATAGTTCTTCTCCTCCTCGAGGTCTTAGGGCAAGTTTTTCAGCTAATCGCTTCCCTTTATGCCGACCTCGCCGACAAAGTAGCAAAACCCCCCTTAACTGGCCCTGAACAGCGGATTAACGCCCCAGGCAAAAACACAGCCCCCGGAGGGTCTTCCGCCGGGGGCTTGGTAGGCAGGGCCTCAAGGCTTCTGGGAGAGGTCCAGCATCCCCTTCCCCACCTCCTGCGGGGGGAAGGGCAGGGGCTGGGCGTTCTCCTCCAGGCGCTGCTGGAGCTGGGCCGGGGTGAGGTTCGGCTGGGCCGAAAGCCACAGGGCCATGGCCCCAGCCACCAGGGGGGTGGCGAAGGAGGTGCCGGTGCATTGGCCCTGCCCACCCCCCGGGGTCACGCACTCCAGGGCGGTGCCCGGGGCCGAGAGGTCCACGTAGGCCCCGCGGGTGCTGTAGGGGGCCGGGCTGAGGTCCCTATCCAGCGCCCCCACCGCCACCAGCCCCGGCAGGTCAAAAGCAGCAGGATAGTGGGCCGGGCTTCCCTGGTTGCCCTGGTTGCCCGCAGCGGCGGCCACCGGGATGCCCTGGCCCAGGGCGGCCTGCAGGGCCAGCTTCAGGGCCTCCACCGGGGTGTCGCCCCCCAGGCTCAGGTTGAGGACCGTGGGCCCCTGGCGGTTTTGCACCACCCAGCACACCCCCCGCACCACCCGGCTCGCCCGGCAGACGCCGTCCTCGTCGCAGACCCGCACCGGCAGAATATCGGCCTGGGGCGCCACCTCTTTCACCAAACCCGCGGCCCCGGTGCCATGGCCGAAAGGTAAAAAGGCATCCTGGGGTACGGCGTCGTCTTCCACAAAGTCGTAGCCAGGAAGCTGGGGAACGGCCAAGTCCACCCCGGTGTCCAGCACCGCCACCCGCACCCCGTTGCCGCCGCGGTCCCGGTTGTGGGCTAGGGGCGCGCCAATCGCCCCACCGCCCCAGCTCCCCAGGCTCCACAGGCTCTCGGGGTCGGCTTTGTAGGCGGGGTCCTGGGCTTCCAGCTCCTCCAGCGCGCGCCCCAGAGTCTCCCCGGTATAGCCCAGCTCCGCCAGGGCGAAGCCGCAGGCCTGCAGGTCGTCCCTCCGGATCAGGGTAAAGCCATCAAGCGAGCGCAGGGGCTGGTTCAGCGGCAGCCGCAGCAACACCCTATCGCGGACCACCTGCCCCAGCACATTCAGGCTGGCCCGGGCCTCTTGTGTGCCCTTTACCACCCGCACGGTCTGGGGGCCGCCGGCAACATTGGGCACCCAAAAGCGTAGCGTGTTTCCTTCACGCATCGTCACTGTGGCGGGCTCCGTGCCCACAAAAACCTGGGCTCCCTCCGCACTCATCCCGCCCAGCCGGGCCTCCACTTCCTCCCCCAGCGCAGCGCGGCTGGGGGAAAGGCTCAGGCTGGGAGAAGGGGTACATGAGGATAGCAGCAGCAGCAACCAGAACCATTTGTGCATGGGGCACCTCATCGCCGTAAATAACACTATATCCACTCAAGTCCAGCACCCAGGCGGGCATGGCTTAGGGGAGGGTAAGGGTGCCACCACCTACGGTGTAACTGTTGGTTTGAGCGGTAGCCTCCTTGAGATAGTCACCGGCCTGGAAAGCGCTGGGGTTATTGGGGTCGAGGGCGAACAGGTTCTTGTTGCTCAGGATGGCAGAAACCTTAAAGCTGCCCGATCCCGCGGGAGGAGTGTATCCCAGCAAGCTGGAAGCTGAGAGGTCGGGCAGGGTGTAGCTGGTGGCGCTCCCCAGCCAGTTCTTGGTAAGGCTGGCGGTGTAGTAAATCTGGCCCGCAATCTGGAGGTAGATGCGGTAGCCTTGCAGGCCGCTATCGTTCGGGGAAAGGCCGCTTACGTTGGGGTGAGCTGTCTGGTCTACTGTCAAGCTACCCGAAGACCAAGGCGCGGGGAAGCTCAGGTTTGGGCTGCCGGAGCTAAAGATCTGTATGCTCTGGAGCGAGGCGTTGGTAGCATTGGCCTGAACCAGAGCCGCGTAGCGATCCCCGCCGCCAAACCCGCTCACGGGCCGGTAGCTGGTGGGCGAGGCGTTTACCCCACCACCGCCGGTGTTACTCGAGCTCAGGTAGAAAACAAGTGCACCTGAGGAACCCGTATAACCTGTGGGAGGCGTGGGCAGGGTCAGGCTGACCGGAGCAAGCTGGTCGCTGGAGGTTAGGCTGGCGTTGGTGCTGCCCCCGCTAATCACGTTTACGTTTTTGAGCACCTTAGCCACTTTGACGGAACCGCTGTTTTCTAACGTTACCAGAAGGTCCTGCGTACCAGGCTTCAGATTCAACCCGATAGGGACGTTGCCGCTTGCGGACAAACAGCCCGTGCCGTTCACACACACCGAATCCCCACTGGCGAGCAAGCTGGCATCTACGCTCACGTTCACCGTGAAGGAGACAGTAGTGGGAGTGCTGCTGCTACATTCAAGCTTGGGGTTCGGCAGTTCGCTGGCTGTAGCCTGGATCACCTTGACCACCAGGCTGCTGCACCGCACCGCTACGCCGTACTTGGTCTGACCCCCTAGGTTGAAAGTGCCAGTTTTGGAGGCGGTGCCGCTCATGGGAAGAAACTGCCAGCTCCCAGAGTCCACCTGATAGGCAGCCGCGTTGAAGTTACCCATTGGGTCTTCCACGGTGAGGGTGATGCTGCTGGGGGGTGGGGGCGTACCTCCGCCACAGGCGGCCAGTACGAAAGTCAAACCAAGTGCGACAAGCGTCTTGTACTTCAACTTCATTGCTAACCTCCTTATGGATTCCCACGACAGGCAAAAGGCCCGGGAAGCAAAGCCTTGCTGTTTTTCAGGCAGGCTCTGGCCTGCCGTGGGTGGCTGTAGGTTAGCAAAAGGGGTCTTAACGCAGCCTGAACGCCTCCAGGCGGCTGCGGTAACGCTCGGCCAGCACGGTGTAGCGGGCCTCCTCCAAAAGGGCGATGGCTTCCTCCAGGCCAGCCCGCTCCCCGGTCAGTTCGGCCAGGTTGGCCAGCACCGCCGCGGTCAACACCCACTCCTGACCCGCCTTGGCCAGTCGCAAGGCCTCCTGGTAGGCTGCCTTGGCCTCGGCGGGCCGCCCCTGCCGGTGGTAGAGGGCTCCCAGGTTGTTCCAGGCCCGCCCCATGGCCTCGAAGTTCCCCACCCTTTCCGCCAGGGCCAGCGACTCCCGGTACAACCGCTCGGCCTCGGCGGGCTGGCCCTGGCGCTCCTTGATTACCCCCAGGTTGAGGTAGAGCCTGGCCCGCAAGCCCTCGCGGGGCCCAATGGCCTCGAGCACCTCGGTAAAAACCTCCTCCCCCTGGCCCAGCTCCACCAGCGCCACCGCCCGGTTGCCCAGCGCGCTCAGGTGGCGCACCTCCTCGCCAGCCAGCAAGAAGCGCACCGAGGCCCGGCTAAAAGCCTCGGCCGCTTCCTGGAAGCGGCCCTGACCCAGGAGCATCATGCCCTGTAGGTTGAGGGCCTCGGCCTGGGCGTACGCGCCTCCAGCCTTGGCCCGCTCCGCTTCGGCCTGAGCCTCAGCAAACTGCCCCAAGCGGAAGAGCACCCCAGCCCGCAGAGCGCTTTTGTCGGGGCTATCGGGCAGCTCATCCAGCAGATCGAGGGCTTCCCTGTAGCGGCCCAGCCGCTCCAAAGCCCGGGCCCGCAGCAGGCTGAGCTCAGGGTCGGGGGCCAGCTCGGCCAGCAGCGCCAGCGCTTCTTTAGGCTGCTCCTCCACCTGGGCGCGGGCCAGACGCAGCAGGGCGCTTCGCCCCCGGGAAAAATCGGCCTCCTCCCAGTGGGCTCGAGCCAGCCGGTATAGCGGCGCCGCCTCGGCTAGGGGAAGCTTGCGGGCCAGCTCGAGGGCCACCCTACGGCCTTCGATGGTAGGCGCCACCGTCAGCCGGGGCTGCCCCTGGCTATCCAGCAGTCTACGTCGAATAAGAAAATCCAGGGTTTCCGCACCCAGGCCCAGCAGCTCTACTGCGCGGGAGAGGCCCACCAACTGCACCGCAAAAAAAGCCCGCTGCACCTCGAGGTCAAACCTTTTTAGCTCGGGTTCAGCCTCAAGAACTTCCTCGACACCGGGCAGGGCCCGCGCTTCCTGCAAGAGTGCCAGGGCCTCCTCCTCCCAGCCCAGGCCGTACAGGGCCTCGGCCCGCTCGAGGTGGGCACGCCATAGGGCCAGGGCGATGGCCTCCCGCCGGCTCCAAACCCACTCCTCGAGCTCAGGCGAAAGGCCATCATCCGCACCTTCCAAAAAACGCCCCCGATAAAGCCCCCGGGCTTCCTGCAGACGGCCCTCCTTCAGCAAAGATTCCAATTCCTTTGCGTCACAAGCCGCCTCCGCCCGCAGCACCTCCTCCCCTTCGACGCACACACCTGCCGCGCGAAGCTGGCTCAGGGCCACCGATAAGCTATTCAAGGCATCGCTGGCCCCCGGCCAGAACAGCTCGGTCAGGTGGCGACGGGAACGCGGGCCCTCCAGCAGCAGATAGCTCAACAACAGCAAGGGTTTTTTCTTACGCAAGGGCTTTTGCGTATCTAAAAATAGCTCGCCCAGTGTTCGCAGCATGTCCTGGCAGGATTATAAATGCTAGGACTTACGCAGTTGAACGTTGGCAAAACCATAGGTTATCTCCTCACTTCAGCCCGTCGGAATCGACTTTTACTGACGTTGTGGGCTTCTTGTTTCTGGAATCGTTATACCTTGTAAACGCAGGC
>Ga0272446_1005051_pt1 | contig 14921 bp, 14 predicted proteins | sample YNPCB0061_FD_194587 | JGI IMG/M metagenome (GOLD analysis project Ga0272446, IMG submission 194587) | Hot spring microbial mat communities from Yellowstone National Park, WY, United States - YNP-CB-006-1 | ecosystem: Environmental > Aquatic > Thermal springs > Hot (42-90C) > Sediment | place...
CACCGGGCTGGGCAGCTGCGCCGTGGGCGCCTTCGCGCGCGCCGCCGCCGCCATGCGCCGCCGCGCCACCAGCGTGCGCGCCGCCGTCTCCAGCGCCTCGGGCGCGACCGGCTTGGGCAGGAACTGGCTGGCCTTCGCGATGAGCGGCTTGAGCGCGTCGAGCTCGGGTTTGCCCGTCAGCACCACCGGCAGCCGCGCGCCTTGCGCCGCCGACAGCACCACCTCCACCTGCGCGAAGCGCGCCTCGTGGGCGGGCGCGTCGAGGACGACGACGTCGACGGGCGGCGCCGACTCCGCCTCTCCCAGCTTCAGCTTCACCACGTCGAAGCCCGCGTCCTCCAGCACACGCACCAGCAGCTTCCCGCTGACGGCTTCGTCGCTCACCACCGCCACGCGCCCCTTGCCGGCCTCGGCCGCCGGCGCCGCCGCCACGGGAGAGCGCTGCGTGTCGGTGCGCTGCTCCTGCAGGTCCGCCTCGATGCCGTCGAGGACCTGCGCCAGCGCGGTGCACAGCCGCGGCGTCGCCTTCGCGTCGCCGTCCAACGCCAGCAGCGCCACGTACTCGCCGATGCGCCCGAGGCGGGACAGCGCCGGCCGGCCCGCCACCGCGCCCGTGCCCGACACGCGGTGACACAGCTCGCGCACCGGCTCGAGCGCCTTCGCCTCGCCCGACTTCAGCGCCGCGTCCAGCGCCGCCCGCGTCGCGTCGAGCCTCGGCAACGTCTCCTCGCGCAGCGCCTCGAGCAGCTTGCCCTGGTCCATGGGGCGCGGAGTGTAGCCGGGGCCCGCCGGAAAGCGCGGACGCGGATTCGGCAGCGAGGCCGGCGTCGCCCGGGGCGCGCGGCCGTCACGAGGTGCGCGCGCTCAGCCACGCCGGTCGCGCAGCCACCGCACCACCGACGTCGCGCCCGGCACCGCGCGCAGCACGTTCGACGCCACCGGCAACGCGCGCAGCAGCCGCCGGCTCGCCCGCGGCAACGGCACCGTCACCGCGCCCCGACGCACCGCCGTCACCCGACCCAGCACGGCCCGCGGCGGAGGGTCCACCCGCCCATTCGACGACGCGGTGCGCACCGGGCGCCGCTGCACCACCACGTGCGCCACCAGCGCGCCGCTGTCCGCCTCCACCACCGCCACGTCGCCTTCCTCGAGGTCCGCCTCGTCGCAGCGCAGCACGCGCAGCGAGTCGCCGCCGAGGATGACAGGCCACAGCGACTTGCCGGACGAGCTCATCCACATCACCTGGCCGGGCGCCAGCGCCTCGAGCAACGCCTTGAGCCGCGCGTCCGTCGTCACGGCTTCTCGCCCGCCTTCGCGGCCAGCGCCCTCGCCGCGCGCAGCGTGTACTGCACGCCGGCGCCCAGGCCGAACACCGCCGACGCGATGGCGAAGGGCGCCAGCAGCACCTGCCAGCCCAGCAGCACCGAGATGAAGAGGCCGAACTGCGCCACCGTGGTGACCTTGCCCAGCGACTTCGCCTTCCACGGCAGGGGCCGGTCCCGCACGCCGGGCACCACGAAGCGCGCGACGACGAGCGGCAGGAGCACCACCTCCCGCGTCGCCGCCAGCGCCGCCAGCCACCACGCCGGCTGGAACGCCACCCACACCGCCACCAGCGTCGAGACGACGAAGGCCTTGTCGCACAGCGGGTCCAACCACGCGCCGAGGTCCTCTCCCGGCACGCCCAGCCGCCGCGCCAGCCAGCCGTCGAGCAGGTCCGACACCGCGGCCAGCACCAGCATCGTCCCCACCCACGCCAGCGACGTCGGCGCCACCCACACGAGCGCGGCCATCGGGAGCCGCACGAGGCTCATCAGGTTCGGCACCGTCAGGAGCTGACGCGGCTGGAAGCGGGACATCGCCCTCCTCTGGGGGCAAGCCTGTCACGTCGAGGGCGCTGCTGCACCCGGGGGCGCGTCCGCTAGAGTGCGCGCACGATGCGGACGGTGATGACGGGCGCGCTCGTGGTGGCGATGGCAGCGGTGGCGGCCAACTGCGGCGCGCGCGTCTGCGCCCCTGGACAGTCCGTGCTCTGCAACGGCCCCGGCGGGTGCGTGGGCGGACAGGTGTGCAACGCCGACGGCACCGCCTTCGGTGTCTGCGACTGTGGCTCCACGGGAGGCGGCACCGGGGGCGGCGGGCCCGACGGCGGCGGGCCCGACGGCGGGGCGGACGGCGGCTCGGGCGGCGACGGCGGCTCGGGGCCCTTCGAGGGCGCCTTGCGGACCGTGTGGAGGCTGCAGACGAGCGCCTTCCCGAAGACGTGCGCGGAGGCAGGCGCGACGAGCATCGTCATCATCTTCACGCTGCAGGGCACCACCACCGCCTTCAACCGCACCTTCACCTGCCCCGCGGCGAGCTCGATGGGCACCGCGGACGCCCTCAACATTCCCTTCGGCACGTACATCGTGGTCGTCACCGCCACCAACGCGGCGAGCCAGGAGGTGGGCGCGGCGCCCGAGGAGGTCGTGACGTTCGACGCGACAAACTGCACGCCGCTGCTGCAGGGCGATTGCGGACGCGTCATCGCGCCGGTGGTGCCGATTCCCTGACGGGCCGTCAGCCGCGCCTCGCGACCAACCGCGCCTCGTGGCGTCCCTGGTCCGTCCACGCCTCGGTGAGCGACAGCACCACGAGGCCGGGGGGCACCAGCGTCGCCAGCTCGCCGGGCTCCAACGAGAAGCGCGACGAGGGCTTCGGGTGCCGCTCGAGGTTGGTGCGCGTGGGCTGCGCGAACACGAGGAGGCCGCCCGGCGCCAGCGCCTCGGGCCAGCGCGGGAAGAGCGAGCGCTGCAGGTAGTTGAGGCACACCACGACGTCCCACCTCCCGTCCGGCAGGCCCTGCAGCTCGAGGTCGCGTGCCTCCAGCGTCAACGGCAGGCGCCGCGCCGCGGCTTCCTCTCGCGCCCGCGCCAACGCCACGTCGGAGAGGTCCACCAGCGTCACGTCCAGCCCGCGCGCGGCGAGCCACAGCGCGTCGTGCCCCGGGCCTCCCGCGACGTCCAGCGCCCGGCCTTGGCGCGGCAGCAGCGCGTCCAGCGACTCGAGGAAGGGGGTGACGCTCCGCCGGGCGCCGGCGCTCCACGAGGCGTTCCACCGCAGCCGGTCGTCTTCGCTCACCGCGGCATCTTCGGCGAGCGCCCGCGCCCGCGCCACCGGAGGTCGACGGCCCCCGAAGCCGAGGCGCTCGAGGGCGCGGAGCGCCGCCGTCCCCGAAGCCCACGTGGCGCGTCCACGGTAGACTCGACGCCATGCTCGCGCTCGCGCTGTCCTGCTCGCTGCACTTCGCCGCCGCGCTGCCGCCCGAGGCGCTCGCCCAGGCACAGCCCACCGCGGCGCAGCCCGCCCCGACGCCCGCGCCGACCCCGGCCTCCCGCGAGGAGCACCACAAATCCTTCAACCCGCTCATCGGCGTGCTGGAGCTGACCATCGGCGCGGCCGCGGGCTACCTCGGCGTCCTCGTCGGCGTCCTCTACAACGTCGGCCAGGGCGGCGCGTCGTGGCCGCCCGACGCCGGCGACATCCTGCTGTTGGGCGCCCTGCCCGCGGTCATGGCCGCCACCGGCTCGTGGCTCATCGGGCTCCTCGACGTGGGCCAGCGCAGCGTGCTGGGCAGCCTCCTCCACGCGCTGCTGGGCGCCACCGTCGGCCAGGCCGCTGGCCTCGGCGTCGGCTACCTCGTCGGCCGCGGCGTCGCCGGCCCCGACGACGTCTCGGGCCAGTTGTCCGTCGCCGTCTTCATCGCGCCGGCCTTCGCTGCGCTGGGCAGCACCCTCTTCATGGAGCTCTTCAAGCCCGGCGCGGTGTCGGTGAGCGCGTCCGTCGCGCCCGTGCGCAGCGGCAGCGGCGCGGTCAGCCTCGCGCCTGCGCTCTCCGCCGCCTGGTAGCCGCTCGCCGCCCCGCGCACGGCCGTGCGGCCGCGGGTTGATCCGCGAAACGGTTGCGCCCGCTGGCCTGCGCAACCCGCGTGGATGCTGGCGGGTGCGCCCGATGCAGACGCAACGCGTCGAGCGCTCCGGGTGCCGGGGGCGTCGCTCACCGACCGCCCGGGCGCGAAGGCGAGGTGGCCCATGAGGCCCATTCGATTCCGAGACCGGGTGGACGCAGGACAGAGGCTGGCGGCCGAGCTGCGCGGCTTCGCGAAGGACCGGCCCATCGTGCTGGCGCTGCCGCGCGGCGGCGTGCCCGTCGCCGCCGAGGTGGCGCGCGCGCTGAAGGCGCCGCTGGACGTGTGGGTGGTGCGCAAGCTGGGCGTGCCGTGGCAGCCCGAGCTGGGCTTCGGCGCGGTGGCCGAGGGCGGCGCGGTGTACCTGTCCGACGACCTCCTCGAGCAGCTCGACCTCTCCGAGGAGGACATCGGGCGCGCGGTCGAGGCGAAGCGCCGGGAGGTCGCCGCGCGCGTGAAGCTGTTCCGCGGCGAGCGCCCCCCGCCGGTGCTGCGCGGACGCACCGTGCTGCTCGTCGACGACGGCATCGCCACCGGCGGCACCGTGCGCGCGGCGCTCCAGACGATTCGCGCCGAGGGGCCGAAGGCCATCGTGCTGGCGGTGCCCGTCGCCGCGCCCGAGGCGCTGCAGAGCCTCTCCCGCGAGGCGGACCGCGTGGTGGCGCTCCTCACGCCGCCGGAGCTGCGCGCCATCGGCGAGTGGTACGAGGACTTCACGCAGACCTCCGACGACGAGGTGCAGCGGCTGCTCGAGCGCTCGCGCGTCGAGCAGGGCCCGCCACCCGGCGACGTGCAGGGGCACGAGGTGACGCTGCGCATCCCCGCGGGCGACGTGACGCTGGAGGGTGACCTGGCGGTGCCGACGGCGGCGCGCGGCCTGGTGGTGTTCGCCCACGGCAGCGGCAGCAGCCGGAAGAGCCCGCGGAACCGCTTCGTCGCCGAGGCGCTGCGCGAGCGCGGCCTGGCCACGCTGCTGTTCGACCTCCTCACGCCCGCCGAGGAGCGCCGCGACGCCGTCGACGCCCACCTGCGCTTCGACATTCCGCTGCTGGCCGAGCGCCTCGTGCAGGTGACGGACTGGCTCCAGGCGTGGGGCGGCCCGGGCGCCCTGCCGCTGGGCCTCTTCGGGGCCAGCACCGGCGCCGCGGCCGCGCTCATCGCCGCCGCGCAGCGCCCCGACGCGGTGAAGGCCGTGGTGTCCCGCGGCGGCCGACCGGACCTCGCGGGCGAGGCGCAGTTCGAGGTGCGCGCGCCGACGCTGCTCATCGTCGGCGGCGACGACGCGCAGGTGCTCGAGCTGAACCGCGAGTCGTACGCGCGGCTGGGCGGGCCGAAGGAATTGGCCGTGGTGCCCGGCGCGACGCACCTGTTCGAGGAGCCCGGCGCGCTGGAGGAGGTGGCACGGCTCGCGGGCGCCTGGTTCGTCCGCTTCCTCGGCTAAGCGTCAGGCCATCGCGTCGATGACGGCCCGGGTGAAGTCCGCGGTCCTCGCGGAGCCGCCGAGGTCCTTCGTCTTCACCTTGCCCTCGGCGTACACCTTGAGGAGCGCCTGCTCGATGCGCCGCGCCTGCTCGGTCAGCTTGAGGTGGTCGAGCATCATCACCGCGGACAGCAGCAGCGCCGTCGGGTTCGCCAGCCCGTTGCCCGCGATGTCGGGGGCCGTGCCGTGCACCGCTTCGAACACCGCCGTCTTGAGACCGATGTTCGCGCCCGGCACCAGGCCCAGCCCGCCGACGAGGCCCGCGCAGAGGTCCGACACGATGTCGCCGTAGAGGTTCTCCATCACCATCACGTCGAACTTCTCGGGCCAGCGGACCAGCTGCATGCACAGCGCGTCGACGATGACCTCTTCGCCCTGGATGTCGGGGAACTCGCGCGACACCTTGCGGAAGCAGTCGAGGAAGAGCCCGTCGGACAGCTTCATGATGTTCGCCTTGTGCACCGCCGACACCTTCTTGCGGCCGTGCGCGCGGGCGTACTCGAAGGCGAAGCGGCAGATGCGGGTGGACGCGGTCTCGGTGATGATTTTCAGGCTCTCCACCACGCCGGGCACGACGATGTGCTCGAGGCCGGCGTAGAGGTCCTCGGTGTTCTCGCGCACCACCACCAGGTCCACGTTCTCGTACCGCGTCTTCACCCCGGGAATCGACTTCACCGGGCGGAGCGAGGCGTAGAGGTCGAGGCGCTTGCGCAGGCCCACGTTGGCCGACTGCTGCCCCCCGCCGATGCCCGTCGCCGTGGGGCCTTTCAGGCCGACGCCGTTGCGCAGGCACGACTCCACGGTGGCGTCGGGCAGGTTGGTGCCGTGCCGCGCCGACGCGCCGGCGCCCGCCTCCTGGTACTCGTAGTCCAGCGGGCACTTCGCCGCTTCGAGGATGGCGCGCGTCGCCTCCATCACCTCGGGGCCGATGCCGTCGCCGTTGATCAGCGTCACCGTCGTCCGCTTCGTCGTCTCGCTCATAGGGGTGGTCCTCTGTAGCAGGCCCTGCGCGCGCCGCCACCAAAGCGGGCAGGCCGCGCGGCGGCGCCGGGGGCGAATGGTAGGCTTCCGCGCGATGTCGGTGGAGCGCATCCAGTCCAAGGTGTGGAGCGGCGAGAAGCTGACGGACGCGGAGCTGGACGAGCTCCAGTCCGCCGCCCAGCGCGAAGGCGGGCCCACGCTGCGCACCACCGTGGCGCAGGCGCTGCTCAACGCCGACCACGCGCACCAGGCCATCTCGCTGCTGGAGGCCGTGCGCCGCGACTTCCCGCGGGAGGCGCAAGTGCACCTCGCGCTGGGCCGCGCGCTCGTGTCGCTGGAGAAGTGGACCGAGGCCGAGGCGCCGCTCAAGCGCGCGCTCGAGCTGCAGCCCGGCGACCCGGAGCCCACCAAGGCGCTCGCCACCATCGCGCTGCGCCGCGCCGAGTTCGTCAAGGCGCGGGCGTTGCTCCAGCAGGTGCTGCGGCAGGACCCCTTCGACAGCGAGGCGCAGCTGCTCTTCTCCGAGGTGGAGGCGGCGCTGCCTCCCGGCGCCGGCGAGGGGCCCGGCCGCGAGGACTTCATGCGCGCGTTGGGCGACGCGCTGAAGGCACAGTCCACGCCCTTCCTGCTGCAGAAGGACACGCTGCTGATTCGCCTGGGCCGCGGCGGCGTGGCGCGCTTCGACCTCGACTCGCTCTTCCGCGAGGCGCGGCGCACCGGGCACGAGCTGCCCGAGGCGGTGGCGATTCTCGCGCGCGACTTCGCGGAACGCAGCCTGGGCCTGCCGCCGGGGAAGGCGCAGCTGCTGGCGAAGGTGCTGCCGGTGCTGCGCGACTCGTCCTTCCTCGAGCGCGCGGCGGGCGCGGTGCGGCGTGAGGGCCCGGCGGGGCTGTGGTTCTTCTACGCCGTGGAGGACCCGGAGGTGGTGCTGTACGTGCCGGAAGGCGTCCTGTCGGCGATGCGGCTCGACCTCGAGCAGCTCGACGCCGCCGCGTGGAAGAACCTGGAGGGCCGGCCCGCCGAGGTGCGCGCCCTGGAGCTCGAGCAGGGCGCCCTGCGGCTGTCCGCCACGCCGACGGGCCTGTGGGCGCTGGCGCACGGCGACGGGCACGACGCGGCGCGGCTGTTGACGCGCTCCCACCAGGCGACCCTGGAGAAGGCGATGGGCCCAGGCCCGTGGCGCGTGTACCTCGGCCTGCGCGAGCTGGTGCTGCTGTGCCGTGAAGCCGACGCCGCCAGCGTGAAGAAGCTGGAAGGCCTCGAGGCCGCGCGGGAAGGCATCACCGGCGCGTGGCGGCTGCTGGACGGAAAGCTGACGCCACTGCCCGAGTGGGACGTGTAGAGTCGGAGGTCGCATGGGCAAGCTCCTCTCCGTCGTGCTGGGCCTCACGCTGATGGCCTTCCTCGCGTACAGGGCGATGTACGGCCGCGCCCCCGTAGGCGGCGACGACGCGCAGACGCCGCCCCAGCGGCTGCAGGGCGCGAAGGACGCGGCGAAGCGCATCGAGGACACGCAGAACCAGCAGGCCGACAAGGCCTTCAACGTCCCGCAGGAGTAGCGGCTACTTCGCCTCGGGTACGGCCGGCGCCGGGGCAGGCGAGGCGGCCGGCGGCGGCGCGGGCACCTGCGGGTGCGCGGGGGCGTTCTCTCCCAGCACCGTCACGCTGCGGGCGGCGACGGGCAACAGCTTGTCCAGCTTGCCGAGGTACCAGGCGCCGGCGAGCGCCAGCAGCGCCAGCAGCACGAGGTACAGCTTCCACGGGCGCTTCTTCTCGGCGAACGGGTCGACGGTGTCGACGCGGCTGCCCTTCGGCAGCTCGGCCACCTTCGTCAGCGAGCGCCCGAAGGGCACGTTGAGGAGCGCGCGCGCGTTGACGGCCCAGCCGTTCGCGTCCAGCAGCGGGCCGATGTTCCGCTGCCGCAGCTTGAGCCACGCCACCAGCATCGACGGCCCCGAGATGAGCAGGAGCAGGCCGACGAGGCCCAGCGGCATCCACAGGCCGAGGCCGAAGAAGGCCTGCAGCAGCGCGCCCAGCGCCGCGGTGACGCCGCCGACGGCGACGCCCAGCGCGGCCACCACGCCGATGTCCAGCTTCTTGGGCGGCGCCACCTCGGACTTGCCCGAGTCGGCCGACTTGTCCACCGCGGCGGCGTGGCCGATGAGGTCCTTGTTGGACGACTCCTCGGCGGCGGCGGCGCGCTTGGCCACCTGCTCCTCCACGAAGCGCATCAGCTTCTTGTAGGGCGACCAGAAGGCCTGGCGGATGGAGATGGGGTTGTCGACCAGCTTGGTGACGGTAGCGTCCCAGTCCTTGCCGTCGCGGTCGTAGAAGACGCCGTTGCGGCCCACCATGAGGTTGTCCGAGTCGCCGTCCGTCATCGCCGCGACGATGGACATCTTCTCGCCCGACGCGGGCCGCACGCAGTCGCAGTACACGAGGCACACGCGCGAGAGCGGCGCCATGGTGGCGTGGCGCCCGGCGTCGTCGACGCGCAGGCACAGCTCGCTGGCGCGCTGGTCGAGGTACAGCGTGCCCACCTGGAAGATGGCCGGCGACTTGCGCTCGTAGAACTCGCGGAACGAGACGAAGTTGTTCGCCAGCCGGTGGAGGTCGCGCGCGTAGCGGGCGAGGCGCTCGACGGACACCATCGCCTGCGCGGGCACCTCCTGCTCCTTCTCCTTCGCGAAGAGCGCGTCCAGCGGGCCGCGCGCGCCGTCCTTCGCCAGGGCCTTGATGCGCTCGGCGCCCAGCTTCTCGACGGCGCCGCCGGCCTTCGCCGACAGCCACGCCTCGTGCGGCGCGAAGCGCGCGGTGAGCGCCTGCCAGTCGGACTCGGTGAGGGCGGCCTTGTCGCCCAGCAGCGGCTTCACCGTCTTCTCGACGAAGGTGGCGATGGCGGCGGCCCACGCGGGGTTGAGGCCCTTCGTCAGCGGCAGCGCCGCGTCGGCCTCGATGCGCGAGAGGGGGAAGCCCTGGATTTCGGCGCTCGTGATGGTGAGGTCCTTCGCGGCGAGCGCGAGGTACTCCTTCTCCTCGCGGTTGAGCGCCGCCTGCGCGCGCCCGTCGAAGGCCGCCAGCCGGCAGCGGGCGAAGAAGTCGTCCACCTTGGTGCGCACGGCCTTGAGCGCCTCGAAGGCGGCTGGCGTGTCGCCCTTCAAGGGCAGCAGCTTCTCGTCGGCCTCGGCCTTCGCGAGCCACGCGGCGTGGTCCGCGATGTCCTTGAAGAAGGCCTTCACCTTGTCTTCGTTGACGCCGGGCTTGCCGGACTTGTCCTCGACGCTGCCGGCGCAGGCGATGACGTCGGCGAGGAGCTTCTTCGCCACCTCGTCGCTGCCCGCGGAGTCCTCGGTGATGACGCCGTCGCCGTTGAAGGGCTGGGCGTTGAAGGCCTTCACCGCGTCGGCGGTGTCGGTGACGGCGAGGGACGTGGCGTCAGGCCTCTTGAGGCTGGCCAGCACCGTCTTCGCGGCGGCCAACACCTTCTTGCCGTCGTCCGTGGCGTCGTTGATGGCGGACAGGGGCAGCGCGGGCTCGCCGCGCATCAGCACGTTGGGGTCCTTCAGCAGCGCGCCGACCCACTTCACCGCGCCGATGAGCTCGCTGGCGCGGATACGCCCGTCCTTCTCGGTGTCGATGAGCTCGAGGGTGCGCGCATCGAAGGCGAGGCCCTTCGTCGGGCAGGCCAGCGCCACCCACAGCTTCTGATCCAGCTCGCCCAGGGCGAGGAGGTCCGCCGCCGAGTCGAAGCGCACCTGCTCAAAGCCGCCCGAGCGAAAGAAGCTGAAGGCCCGTGTCGTCGTCGCCATGTGCCCTCCCCGCTGCAGTCCGGGCCGTGTGTAACGCGGCGCTCAAGGGCCGCCGACTCATTTCTCACGCCGCGTCCCGAGTAAGGTGTCTGGCCGTGATGAAGCTCTCTTCTGCTTTCTTCCTCGCGGTGGCGCTGGGCGCCGTCGTGGGCGCGGCCTGCGGCAGCGCGAAGCCTCCGTGCACCGCGACGACGTGCCCGGGCTGCTGTGACTCCTTTGGCAGCTGCCAGCAGGGCACCGCGCAGAACGCCTGCGGCCTGGGCGGCAACGCGTGCCAGCCGTGTTTCGCCAACCAGGTGTGCAGCCTCGGCAACTGCATCGGCGGCACGACGGGCGGTGGAGGGCCAACGGGCGGTGGCTCCGGCGGCGGTACCGGCGGTGGCGCGACGGGCGGAGGCTCCGGCGGCGGCGCGACGGGCGGCGGCGGCGGCAGCGTGGGCGATGGCGGCTTCGACTTCGATGCCGGGCTCCCCGACCTCTGCTCCATCTTCGGGACGCCCTGCACCGCCGGCCAGTGCTGCGACACCATCATCTGCGTCAACAACGGCGACCTCTGCTCGTTCAGCGGCACCGGCGTGTGCAACGGCGCCACCGGGCAGTGCCGCTAGCGTCAGTGGACGAAGGAGTCCTTCGGGCGGTCCGCGCCCTGCGCGACGGCGACGGCGAGGCGCTCCAGCTTCGCGAAGCGTGACGGCTCCAGCCGCGAACCGCGCTCGGGGAACGCGAGGCCCGTCGCCGTCCACTCCGGTATGAAGAGGATGGCGCTCGCCTCACCGTCGTAGCCGAGCTGCACCAGCTGGCTCTTCGGGTACTTCACGCACTGTTTGTCGCAGCAGAAGAAGTCCTCGCTGACGCGGTACAGGCCTTCGGCCGGCAGGGGCTCGAGCGTCGCCGCCCACGCCTCGTCGGGAATCGTGTGGCCCCGCGCCTGCCACTCGGCGCGGTTCAACTTCCAGTCCGACGGCAGGTACACGCCCGCGCCCGGGTCGCCGTGGTTGTGAAAGTAGACGAGGCGCCCCGCGGGCACGTCGTTGAGGGGCCTGGTGGTGCGGTACAGCCCGCAGGGGGGCAAGGGCATCGGCGTCCTCCGGTCATGGCGCCTGGAACGAGGCGGCATGCTCACCGCCTGTCCCGCGGCACGCAAGCTCGCCCGTGCAGCCCCGGGCCGGCCCGCGTGTCACAGCCTCGTAACGCGACGGCAAACTCGTCGCGACACCGTCGATCGCCGTTGTCGGCCCCCGATTGCGGTGCGCTACATGCGCACGCCATGTGGCGCTGGTTCGCGGCAGGCCTGTCGGTGGTGGCGATGGGGTGCTCGGCGCCGGCCCTCGACGCGCGCACGGGCGAGCTGGTCACCGCGCTGGTCCGCGCCGACGAGCTCGTCATTCGCGCGCGGCCTGAACTCGCGGCCGGCAAGTTCCAGCGCATGGCCTCTGCCCCCTTCGACTTCTACCGCGGCACCTTGCCGGTGTTCCGGCTCGACTGGGAGTTGGGCCGCACCTCCCGCAGCGGCTTCGCGACCAACACGCTGCCGGTGCTGGGCCTCGCGGACCCGCAGCCCGAGAACTTCGGCATCCTCGTGGCCTCGGACCGCACGGCGGGCTTCGAGCCCAACGACTTCGACAGCGCGGACCGCGTGCCGTACCTGTTCGACCTGCGGCGGCTGCTGGGCGGCCTCGCGCTGGGCGTCCGCCTGCAGAGCCCCGGCACGTCACCGGCCGCCATCGCCCGCGACGCGGCCCGCGCCTACGCCGAGTCCATGCAGGCCTTCGCCGCCGGCGCGCAGCCCGAGCGCATCGAGAGCCCGGGGGGCTCGCTCATCCTCGACGACCTCTTCCGCCGCTCCGCGCGCGACCTCGCGAGCCGCGCCGAGCTGACGCAGTTGACGGTCGTCGAGGGTGAGACGCGCCGCTTCCGCCGCGGCGTCATCGACCCGGCGGAGCCCACCGAGACCCTCGAGGACGCGCCCTCCTTCGTGGTCGACGCCGTCCCCGACGCCCTCGCGCGGCTCGGCGAGGACCCCGCGTGGACCGTGCTGGACGTGGTGCGGCAGTTCGGCAGCGGCGTGGCGAGCTGGCCCCGCGTGCGCTTCCTGGTGCTGGTGCGCGGCCCCACCGACGCCGTCGACGACGACGTCATCCTCGAGCTGAAGGAGCTGGCGGAGTCCGCCGTGGCGGGCTGGTACCGCCCGGCGCTGCCCGCCGACGACACGCCGGCGCGCGTGGAGAGCGCCCTGCGGCGCAGCTGGGCCCGGCCCGACGCGGACCCGCGCTGGTTCACCACCGAGTGGCTGGGCTTCCCCTTCCAGGTGCGCACCGAGTCGGAGGCGCACAAGAACCTGCGGGTGAGCCGCTGGGTCGGCGCCCGCGCCACGCCCGTCGAGCTGTCGAAGCTGGCCGTCGTCCTCGGGCAGCTGCTCGCGCGCATCCACGGGCGCAGCGGCGCAGCGACGGTGGCCTCGGTGGCGGCGCAGGTGGGCCGCGACATCGACGTCTTCGCCGACGAGCAGGCGAACTTCGCCGAGGTGCACAGCCAGGCGTCGCTGGATGACTACGCCCGCTTCCAGGCGGCGCTCGAGCAGCTCGGGCCGACGCTGGGGCTCCGGGTCGACCCGCGCGAGCTGCCGTCGCCCACGCTGCAGGCCTTCTATGGGGACCCTCCATGACCTCGCTCCTCGCCACGCTGGTGCTCGCCCAGGCCGCCGCAGGCGCGCCCCCTTCGGACGCCGCCGCCGACTTCACCTGGACCCCCATCATCGACGCCTTCGCCCAGTACGCGGCGCGCTGGCCGACGGACGCCGAGGCGTCCAACGACTTCTCCGTGCCCCGCGTACACCTCGGCGCAGAGGCCGGCTGGCGGGGCGCGTCGGCGCGGGTGCTGCTGGAGGGCGTCTACTCCACGCAGGGCGGCGCGCTGGTGGGCGTCGCGGGCGACAGCGTGGTGGTGCGGCTGCGCGAGGCGTGGGGCGGGTACCGCTGGCGCTTCCTCGAGGCGAAGCTGGGCATGGTGCCGACGCTGCTGGTGCCGGAGCTCGAGCAGGCCTGGCGCTTCCGCGAGCTGACGCCCACCGGGCTCGAGTCGAACCGCCTGATGGCGCCGGCCGACCTCGGGGGCCTGCTGCTGGGCCACCTGCCGGCCGACTACGGCTGGGTGGGCGTGGGGGTGACGAACGGCGAGGGCTACGCGTCGCGCGAGCTGAACCCAGGGAAGAACTTCGAGGTGACCGCCGCCGTCCACCCGCTGCCCGGTGGGCGCTTCTGGCCTGTCACGCTGGTGGCGTCGGCGATGTTCGGCAGCACCGGGGTCGTCGAGTCGGCGACGCAGCGCTACGGCGGTGCGGCCCTGTGGAGCGGCCGCAAGCTGGGCGTCTCGCTGTCGGGCTTCGGCGTGAATGGCTACCAGGGCGACGCGACGAAGGTGGGCTACCAGCTCGAAGGCGGCGTGCGCGGCGAGCTCTTCGAGCACCTGCTGCTGGCCGCGCGGGCCCAGTACTTCCGGCGCGACGTGTCGCGCGACGACTGGCTGCTCGAGGTGTTGGGCGCCGTGGGCGTGCGCGTCGCCTTCCTCGAGACCTTCGTGTCCGTGGTGAGGACGGTGTTGGCGGCCGAGACGCGGGCCGCGCTGCCCGGCACCGACGGAACCGAGCTGCGGCTGGTGCTGCGCGTGCGCTGGCCTCCCCTTCAGCCCTGATGCATCCCTTCCCAACCAAGGAGCTGACCATGTGGAACAAGAGACACCTGTTGCTCGGCGCGACCGCCGGGTTCCTGCTGGCCGTCTTCCCGTCGTGCGGTGCGAAGCCGTCGTGCGACGCCACGACGTGCGCCAGCGGCTGCTGTGACGCCGAGGGCATCTGCCGTCCGGGCACGGCGGTGGACGCGTGCGGCACCGGGGCCCGCGCGTGTGTCGCCTGCCAGGCCACGCAGGCGTGCAACCTGGGTGTGTGCCAGGGCGGGACGGGCGGCGGCGCGGGCGGTGGCGCCGGCGGCGGCGCGGTGGGCGGCGGCACGGGCGGCGGCACCACGGGCGGCGGCGCAGGCGGTGGGGGCGGCAGCGCGCCGTTGGGCGACGTGGTGGTGAACGAGCTGGCCGCGACGGACGGCGACTTCATCGAGCTCTTCAACAAGGGCTCGGGCCCGGCAGACCTCGGCGGCTACAGCGTCGCGGACCTCGACTCGGCGACCGGCGGACCCAAGCTGGCCGACGCGCTGACGTTCCCGGCGGGCACGACGCTGGCCCCGGGCGCGCACCTCCTTCTGGTCGAGGGGCCCACCCCCGGTCCGTCCACCTCCTGCGCCGACGCGGGCGTGGCGAGCTGCTTCCAGTTCGGCTTCGGGCTCTCCAACTCCAACGGCGACGCTGTGTACCTGCTCTTCCCCGACGGCGGCGTCGCCGACACCGTGCCCTATCCCGCCGGCGGACACCGCAGCGGCAACTCGTGGAGCCGCCTGCCGGACGGCACGGGCGCCTTCCAGGAGGCGCGACGCACGCCGGGCGCGATGAACCAGGGCCTGGGCGGTGGCGGCGGCAGTGACGACGCGGGCACCGGCGGCGGCGACGCGGGCACCGGCGGCGGCGGTGGCGACGACGCGGGCATCGGCGGTGGCGCGGGCGGTGGCGGTGGCGGCGACGCGGGCGCCGGCGGCGGCGGCGACGCGGGCACCGGCGGCGGCGGCGACGCGGGCACCGGCGGCGGCGACGACGCGGT
>Ga0272446_1005052_pt1 | contig 14917 bp, 14 predicted proteins | sample YNPCB0061_FD_194587 | JGI IMG/M metagenome (GOLD analysis project Ga0272446, IMG submission 194587) | Hot spring microbial mat communities from Yellowstone National Park, WY, United States - YNP-CB-006-1 | ecosystem: Environmental > Aquatic > Thermal springs > Hot (42-90C) > Sediment | place...
CGGCTCGAAGCCAAGCGACATCATTGCCTGCATCGGTCCCTCCATTGGGCCCGACCACTACGAAGTGGGGGACGATGTCATTGCACAGGTGGAACAAATCTTTGGCAAAGATGCCAGCCTCATGCTCCCCCAACACGGAACACGCCTTCACTTTGACCTGTGGAAGGCAAACCAATACCTTCTCGAACGTGCCGGCGTTCATCGCATTGAACTCGCCGGCATCTGTACTGCCTGTCACACCGCCGACTGGTTTTCTCACCGCGCCGAAAAAGGAAAAACCGGGCGATTCGGCGCACTGATTTCACTCGCTCCACGCTGATGCCATATGGGTAATTGCCTACATTTTTGGCGCTGCCGAAGGCGTCTAACGCCAACAGGTGCATGAGAGAACGCGCCCTGCGCAACGTTACGAGATTATTTTGTGAAAAACCATAAGCCGCCTGGCAGGTCGCCCAGTCCGATTTAGCGGGGTTGGTAGGTATAGCGCGGGGGTTTATCCCCGTGCGGAGATAAGGCGGAAATCACGCTCAATGGACAGGATGTGTTTTCAGCGCCAGCGTTCCGGCATCCGAACCTGAACGAAAAATATTGGCTGTAGCCCTGCGGTAGGAAACGTGCAATCAGCGGAGAGAATCACCGTTCAATGGGGCTGGCTCCGAAAGTATAATAAAAATATGACATCAGAACTTGTGACTGCCATCCGTGAACGGTATCACTACACCCTCGAGCAAATTGCCGCCGCCGCCCGCCGCAGCGGTCGCTCCCCCGAGGAGGTGCGCCTCGTCGTTGTCACCAAATCCCAGCCGCTGGAGGTGGTTCAAGCCGCCATTGAAGCGGGCGTGCATATCCTTGGCGAAAACTATCCCGAAGAAGGTGTCACGAAAATTCAATCTATGTCTCCCCAAACTGGGGTAGAATGGCACATGATTGGTCACGTACAGAGCCGCAAGGCGCGTCTCGTGGCGGAACATTTTGCACTTTTACACTCCCTCGATAGCCTCAAACTTGCCCAGCGGCTCAATCGTTTTGCCGCCGAACAAAACCGCACCCTTCCCGTCCTGCTCGAATTCAACGTTGGCGGAGAAGAAAGCAAAGCAGGCTGGGACGCTTCGGATGAAAGCCGCTGGAGCGTCTTTCTGCCCGACATCGAAGCCATTTTGGATTTACCCAACCTGCGCGTTCACGGCTTGATGACCATGCCGCCGCTGGAGACCAACCCCAACGACGCCCGCCGCTTCTTCCAACGCCTGAGGCGGCTGCGTGACCATCTGGCTTCACGCTACCCCCAGGCAGACTGGCGCGAACTTTCGATGGGCACCAGCGCCGATTACCCTGTTGCCGTGGAAGAAGGCGCAACCTTTGTCAGAGTGGGAACGGCTATCGTAGGCGCACGCAAACCCAAGTCGGAGAAAGAAGCGTTGTGATACTCCTTGCCCAAATCATCAACATCCTTGCCAATCTTTATGTATGGATTGTAATTGCCTCCATTCTGATGTCTTATTTTGTAGATCCATACCATCCCATCCGTCAGGGAGTGGATAACCTCGTCCGCCCTTTGCTCGACCCGATTCGCCGGGTGGTGCCGCCGGTCGGCATGTTCGACTTCAGCCCGCTCGTCTTAATCGTGCTGATTCAAATCGTTTCCAATTTGCTTGTCCGCTTCCTGTATGCAATTTCCTGAGGTGAACCATGAGCGATAGAAAATTCAAACTTCACGATGGTCAAAAGGGCTCGGCTCTGGCAGTGCGGGTGACGCCGCGCGCCAGCCGCAACGAAATCGCTGAAGTGCTGGCAGATGGCACCCTGCGCGTGCGCCTTTCTGCTCCGCCCGTAGATAACGAAGCAAACATTGCACTGATCGAATTTCTTTCGGATATTCTCGGTGTGCCAAAATCCCGGCTCGAAATTGTGGCGGGCAGCACAGGGCGCGACAAACTGGTTTCAGTGGTGGGGATGGATGTGGAAACCGTCCACCAGCGTATTCTGGCGCATTTGGGGTGACAAAAACAAACAGTCCCGGTCCAACCGACCGGGATTTTTTTTGCCTCTTGTGAGGCGGGGGTGTTTGTGTCATAATCCCGCCAATTTATTCACAGGAGAAAAGCCATGACTCATATTGTTGATCAGGTCTCATTTGGGGCAATCGTCCAGGTGCGTGACCGCCTGCTCGAGCAGCAGGCGCGCGGGCGCAAAGTGCTGCGTCTCGAATCAGGCGACCCGTCGTTCGACATCCCCATCCACGTGCGGGAGGCAATGGAGAAGGCGCTGCGCGACGGTCACACCCACTACACCGCCTCGACCGGCATCCCCCTGTTGCGGAAAGCCATTTACCAAAAAGTGACCACCGAAAACCGGCTGACCGTTCCCAACGATGACCATGTCATAGTGACGAATGGCGCCATGCACGGGTTGTACATTCTCTTCCGCGCCATGCTCGAAGAAGGCGACGAAGTCATTTTGCCCGACCCGATGTGGACCGAAATTGCAGAAAACATCCGCCTCGGCGGCGGCAAACCTGTAGCCGTTCAACTGCGTGAGGAGAACGGCTATCAATACGACCCTGCTGAAATCGAAGCGGCGATCACCCCCCGCACAAAGGCGATTTTTGTCAACACGCCTCAAAACCCCATCGGAGTGGTTGCCTCGCGCCAAACGCTCGAAGCCATTGCACAGATCGCCGAACGACATAACCTGCTTCTCGTCAGTGATGAAGCGTATGAACATGTTCTCTATGATGGGGCGGAGCATGTCAGTCTAGGCTCGCTGCCAGCCGCACAGAATCGCACCATCAGCGTCTATTCCATGTCCAAAACCTACGCCATGAGCGGTCTGCGCCTTGGCTATCTTGTAGTCAATGACCCGCTCTTGCTCGAACGCATCAAAAAACTGGTGCGCTGTACCATCAACGGCGTCAACTCGGTGACGCAGTATGGGGCAGCGGCGGCACTGAGCGGTCCACAGGATGCGACGAAGGCGATGGCGCAGGAATATCAAAAGCGGCGTGACATCCTCTTCGACGCGCTCGAAGAAGCGCCCTATCTCAAAGCCTTCAAGCCCGGCGGCGCGTTTTATCTTTGGGCGCGAATTTTGCCCGATTGGCCCGGTTACGATGGAAAGCGAGATGACTGGTCTATGACCAACTATCTGATTGATACGGCTGGGATCGGCTCTTCGCCCGGTTCTGCCTTTGGACCTGCCGGCCGGGACCATATCCGATTTGCCTTTTCCTGTTCGACAGCCCAGGTGGAGGAGGCGGCGCGCCTTCTGCCGGAGATTTTGGCGCAGGCTGGGAAGTAATTGACGCAGTCATTACCCGGCATGCGCCCTGCCGAGATGTGGGTAAAAAACGTCCCGAAGGTTTTTTGAGAAAAATCGAACCTTCGGGACGTTGTGCTGTTTTTTTTTTACGGAACCGGGCTGTAGATTGCCCGGTACGTGTTGTAAATTTCGTAAATGTAGCGAATGTAATCTCGCGTTTCCTGAAAACGAACGACTTCCAGGAAGAGATCAGGGTCATCGCCAGCCAGTTCTTTCCACGTCAGCGCATTACCGGGGCCGGCGTTATATGCCGCCAAACTTCCGTAAATGCTCCCCCCAAGAAGCCTGCGGTTTTTGTCCAGGTAATAGGTTCCGAAGCGAATGCTCACGTTGGGACGGTACAAGTCGTCATCGGTGTAGAGAGGGGGCCAGTTGAGTTCTGCGGCGATTTGCGCTCCGGTTGAGGGAATCACTTGCATCAATCCGCGTGCGCCGGCGGAGGAGCGGACAAATCCCTCGAACAGACTTTCCTGACGAATGACGCTGAACATGAACAGAGGGTCCATGCCATAGCGTTCTTCTTCAGGCAGGATCAGGTCGTGGTAATACAGCCCATAGCGGATGTGGTTGAAATAAGCGGGCGCCGCCAGGGAAGCGGATTGCGATTCCAGCCCTGCCATAGTCAATACTTCACGGGCAGCGAAAATGGCGGAGCGATACAAGCCGATTTCGAGCAAATGGTTTGCCAGGCGGAAACTATCAGCGGGGTCTGTTTTGACCGCCTCGCGCAGGGCTTCAAATTCCTGCCGTGCTTCGGTGTACATTCCCAGTTCCCACAGTTCGGTTCCGCGAATGAAGCGTGGGTCTTGTGCCAGAGTCCCAGGTCTCGAAAGATCCGTTTCCGGTGGAAGCCCGAAGGTCAGACGCATCCAGACTTCGGCGTCTTTTCTTTCTTTCTGGAGGTCCATCTCCAGTTTGACGGAGGGGGGTGATTCGAATGGCTGTCTTTTCAACAGGATATCCTGTGCGCGCATGCCGTAATAACCGTTGGGGTCGGTCATTTGTGCCTGCTGCCATGCCTGAATGGCTGATGCCTGGTCTCCCAGTTTTTCGTGCATCTTGCCGATCCAGAGATAGGCGCGGGCGATGTCGCGGGGGCGAGTGGAAAGAATGAGGTCTCTTTGGAAAGAGGCGAGGGCAGCGGTGAAATCGCCGAGCCGGTAGCGGACAATGCCTGCCAGGAAGAGTGCATCGGGCGCTGATTCGCTGGATGGATATTCGTTTGCCACCCGATCCCAAATTTGGGCGGCGTCAGCCAGTTTGCCGCTGCGTTCTGTGACACGGGCAGCGTTCATGAGAAAAGCGGGCGCAGAGGAAGAGGTGGGTACCGTGGTAACGAATTCAAGAAAAGTTTTTGCGCCTGCCTCATATTTGCCCTGTACTGCCCATTCAAGAAAGCCTTTTTGTTCCCAGGCGTCTGTCCAGCGCGGGTGAGTAGGGTATGCCTTGATGAAAGCGTCGAGTGCGGCGACCGCTTCGTCGGTACGCTTCATGTCCCGCAGGGTGAGGGCGCGATAGTAGGCGGCAGTTCCGTCATTGACGGGGTTGGCGCGGATGTAGTTATCGAGAGCAAGTAACGCCACGTCGTATTGTCCGGCAAAGTAATCCACAATGCCGCGGTCGAGGTCGTTGACTGGTACATTAGCATTGACGAGTTCCACCAGCGCCAGGTAGGAATAGTACGAAAGCGGATAGTTTTCCACAGCATGCAAATAGCGGGTGTATGCTTCCTCAGTTTGCCCAAGTTTGAGATGGGTGTTGCCGGCAAAGTAGTCCATTTGGGCGCGGGTGAAGTCATTTGTTGCAGCGTTGTAAATTTCATCGGCAAGGGTCAAGGCGCCAGCGTAGTCACCGAAGTCGTAGCGCGCTTGGGCAATTTTGGTTTTCAGAGTCAAGCCATCGTCGAGGCGCGATGCGTTGAGGGCGGCAGTGTAGGCATTGATGGCTCCGGTGTAGTCTCCAGCCTGATACAAGACATCTCCGCGATATTCCTGCACGTAACCATCCAGCACGCCTGGCACACGGCTGAGGTAGGTGCTGTAGGCGTCTGCGGCTGGAAGGTATTGTCCCAGTTTGGCGTATGCCTGTCCCAGCAGGAAGTAGGCGCGCGCAGCGTAGGTTGATTCGGGGTATTCATTGACAAGGCGGTTGAGCGTTTCGATAGCGGGCTGTGAACGTTCATCCGCCAGTTCGGTGCGTCCTATTCCCCAGAGTGCAGCCGCTTGAACAGCCTTGTCGGTCGATTCATTGAAGGCTGATAGATATTGTTGCCGCGCCTCATCGAAATCACCGTAAAAGAGAGCCAGGTCTCCGGCTTCCACCCGAACCACAGGAATTGGTGTTGGAAACGGCGTGACGCTTGGCGTAAGAGCAGATGTGGGAGTTGCTTCAATCGTGGCAGTTGATGTGGGTATCGCTGTTGTAGCAGGGACCGCCTGACATGCCGAAAGAGCCGCCACAAGTGTCCACACAAAGAGTTTTGGAAAAGTTTTCATTCTAAGACTTATACTGGAAGGGAAGGGAGGTGTCAATGTGATTCAACGCATTCTTGTGAAAATATTTGCAAGCGGCATTCTCAAAATATGATTTTCAATTTAGTAAGCCTAACAAGGTTGCAAACGCTCATCCTTTTTGGGGACTTGTATTTTTTTGTGGTTCAGATACAATATAAACAATTCCAGGGGCGGTCCCTGGAAAACCAAAAACTTTTATCAGAAAGGAATTACACTATGTTATTCGCCCCCAAAGAAAAAGGTCAAGGTCTGGTTGAGTATGCGATCATCCTCGCTCTCGTCGCCATCGTCGTGATTGCCGTTATGCGCTTGCTCGGACCCCGCATCGGCAACACCTTCAGCAACATCAACGACGCTTTGCCCAGCTAATTGCACAAAAAAAACGAAAAGCCCCGTCGAGAGACGGGGTTTTTCGTTATAAACCTGAATACACGGCATCATTGGCTCCCAATGCAACTATTTCACCCTCACATCTACCGCTATTGCTCCTTCCTTGTACACGCGCAGGGGGTTGATCTCGATTTCCGTAATCGATTCGTTCTCGAGCGCCAGACGGGCTAATTTGACCAGCACATCCACGACTGCCTCCTCGTTTGCAGGGGGGATGCTGCGAAAGCCTTTGAGCTTCCTTCCTGCCCAGGTTTTGCGGATCATTTCCTGCGCCTCAGCCTGATCCAACGGCGCCAGGGCAAACGCCACATCCTTGAGTCCTTCCACCTCCACGCCTCCTGAGCCAAACATCATCAGCGGACCAAATTGCGGATCGCGCACCATTCCCGCAATGACTTCCTGTCCGTCAGGGGCTTGCTTCTGAAGCGAAATACCCTCGATGGCTGCATGCGGCACGGCGGCTCTGACGTGCGCCATCATTTGTGCGTAGGCATGTTCCAGCGCAGAGGCGTCTTGAATATCGAGAATGACCCCACCAACATCCGACTTGTGCAGAATATCAGGCGAGGCAATTTTCATCACCACAGGATAGCCCATTTCACCGGCGATGGTTACTGCCTCGGCGGCGTTGTGTGCAATTTCGAGCGGCAGGGTAGGGATGCCATACGCTCTTAGCAGTTGCAGCGCGGAAAGGTTGACATCTGGAAGGCGCCGAACGATACGCTCGATGGGCGGGAGCGGACGTTTGAGAATCTCTGCCCGTTTGACGAGCGCGCCTAACGCTGAGACAGCGCGTTCGGGGAAAGGATAGGTTGGTACTTTGGAGCGCTGGAAGGTCTTATTTGCTTCTGCGATTAACGCCGAGCCCATCAGTGACACGACCACAGGCTTGTCGAATGGCTGAAGCGCCTTGATGAGTTTCTCTGCTACCTCCTCTGCCTTAAACATGGGCGGCGGCGGCAGAATGACCAGCGCCGCATCTACGTTGGAATCGGCGAGCAGCAGGCGCAGGCATTCGGCGTAGGTTTGCGGGGAGGCAGATGCGAGCATGTCCACCGGGTTGTGGATGGCGGCAGAGGGGGGCAGGATGGCAGATAACTCTTTCAGCGTGGATTCGGTCAATGGGGCGGGAATCAGGCTGTTCGTCTCGAGTGAATCGGCGGCGATGACGCCCGGTCCGCCGGCGTTGGTGAGGACGGCAATCCGATTGCCGCGCGGCAGGGGACAGTTTTCCAGCGCTCTTGCCCAGTCGAACATTTGCTCGGCGGTTTCGGCGCGCAGAATACCGGCTTTGGCAAACGCGGCGTCGAAGGCGGTGTCGGAGGCGGCTAAGGCGCCGGTGTGCGAGGCGGCGGCTTTTTGTCCGGCCTCGAAGCGCCCAACTTTGAGGGCAATGACCGCTTTATGCCGCGCCACCTGAAGGGCAGTCTCGACAAAACGCCGCCCGTCTGAAACCGATTCCATGTACAGGGCAATGACTTTGGTGTGCGGGTCTTCAGCCAGAACGGAGAGCATGTCCGTCTCGTTGACATCTGCCTGGTTGCCGAGGCTGACGATTTGTGAGAAACCGAAGCCCTCGCCGCGCGCCCAATCCACAATGGATGCGGCGAATGCGCCCGAATGCGAGATGAAGCCGACCCCGCCTTGCGCGGGCATGGGCGGTTGCAGGAAGGTGGTGTCGAGGGGGAGGTGAGTGTCAATCACGCCGATGCAGTTGGGACCGAGCAAACGGATGCCGTGAGCCCGTGCGATCTCCAGGCATGTTTGTTCGAGCATTGCGCCTTCGGTCCCTGCTTCACGAAACCCGGAAGAGACGATGATAGCGGCGCGTATCCCTCGCCTGCCGCACTGTTCGATGGCTTGCGGCGCGGCGTGTGGAGGAATGACAAGAATGGCCAGGTCCACAGGGTCGGGAACGTGGGTGAGGTCTGTGTGAAGCGGGCGCCCGAAGAGTTCGCCCTGCTTCTGGCTTACGAAGTGAATCGCCCCGCAGTATCCGCTTTGGACGAGGTTGCGTGCCACGCCATGCCCCAGTTTTTCGGGTGAAGAAGATGCGCCGACGACCACAACGCCTTTAGGCTTGAAGAAAGGAAGGAGAGAAGAATCCATGCGGCGATTAAACCACAGTTGAAAGGTTGATGACCATTGCATTACCCGCTGTCCTGAAAGTTCACAAAACCCTATTGTGGGGCAAGTCTCTGGCTTGCCCGCGCAAGTTAGAGACTTACGCTACGTGGCGGCGAGATATTTGTTCAGTAGAAACACAAACCCTTTGGTCGAATTTGCGTTGTAATGCTACGCAAGGTGCGTTAACAAAATTTTATCCCCTCTTTGCTACAATGGAACTGTTCTCGAGAGAAAGGAGGTCTGTATGTTCGATGCAAAACTTCTTGCGGACCTCATCACCGCCGCGCGCGGTTTGCTGGGAGTGATGATGGTCTGGCTGGGGTTTCTGTATGGCAGAGAAGCGCTTCCCATCGTCGTCATCCTCATGCTGCTCGATTGGACAGGTGACTTTGTAGATGGTGGCATTGCCAGGCGCAGCCGCAATCCGCGCCGCACCTGGATCGGCGACAATGACCTCTTCATTGACCTCACGGTTTCCATCTGCCTGGGGATTTACCTTGTGACGGCGGGCTTTGTCGGATTGACTTTCGGGATTCTCTACATTCTCGTCTGGGCGCTCCTTCTCTGGCGCTTCGGTCTGGACCGTAACCTGCTCATGCTCATTCAGGCTCCCATCTACCTGTGGCTGATTCTGACCGCCCTGCGTCTTGTTCCAGAGATGGGCAACTGGCTTATCCTGTGGGTGTTGATTGCCACTGCCATCAATTGGCGGCGCTTTTCAGGGGAGATCGTCCCCCAATTTGTGAACGGGATGCTCTCCCTCTGGCGTCATCGCCATTCATGAAGCCTTGAGGGCGGCGTGTCTGACAGGCAGGATCTGTTCATCGAACCGCACACTGACGAGCCCCCGGCGTTTTTCAGGCGGCTTTGGGCGGCGGTCAGACGTTTGTTGCGGCGAATCGGATATGACCGCCTGCCCAATTTCGTCAAAACTGCCCTGGCGGTGGCAGAACCGGCCGGGCGAGTCACGTTTCAGCGGCAGCCGCGCCCCATCCCGTTGGAGGAATGCGGCGAGTACATTATATTGAGCGCCAACCTCTGGCACGACTGGCCCCGCTTCAAGGATTTGCAAAAGCGGCTCGAAGCGTTTGCCCAATTGGTCGAAGCCGAGCGGGCAGACCTGCTCCTTCTGCAGGAAGTCGCGCGCACTCCCACCTTCAAAACCGACGAATGGCTGGCAGAGCGTCTTGGCATGGCGTATGTCTATTCGCGCGCCAACGGATCTCAAAAAATTGGTTTTGAAGAGGGGCTTGGGATATTCAGCCGCTTTCCATTGAAGCGGCTTCCATACCTGCGACAGATGCGGCAGGCGCACAACCCCTTCTCACGACGGCTGGCTTTGGGTGTGGAAGTGGACACCCCCTGCGGCGAATTACTGGCAATCTCTGCCCACCTCGGCTTGATGCGTAAAGAAAATGCGCGTCAACTGCGCGCCCTGCAGACCTGGGTACGTCACCTCGCTGAGGGACGCTCCGCCATCATCGCTGGCGATTTCAACGCCCCCGAACATACCCGCCAGATTAAGCGCGTCCGCGAACATTGGTTGGATACCCTGCGAGAAGTAATCCAAAACGGACATGCTCCCACTCATCACTTTTATTCCCCGTGGGGCAGCCTCCTGTTCAGCCACCGCCTCGATTACATCTTCCTCCAGCCCGGCAAACCTGCCTGGCGCGTGCTGGATGTGCGACACATGAACGCGCCCGCCATGCCGCACTCCGACCATCTTGCCGTGCTGGCGCGCCTAGCTCCCTCTTCAGAGGAGTAAGAGGCGCTCTCAGCCCCGGAATTACCACCGCTCCCAATGCACCACCTCTTCCAGCGGTCGGCGCCCGCCCTTTTTCGGCGCGGCAGATAACTTCTCCTCCTCCAGCGGATATCCAAACGAAAGCGCAATCCGCAAATGCCACTCCGGCGGGAAGCCTAAAATCTCGCGCGCCTTCTCAAACTCATAAATCGAAGCCGGTACCGACCCCACGCCCAATTCCCATGCCGCCAACTGCATAAACGCCGCCGCCTGCCCCGCATCGAACATCGTCTGAAACTTCGCGGTTGGATCGGGCGTCAGAATGGCGACCCCCAGCGCCGCCCCTGCCAGGTGTCCAGCCCACGTGCCGCACTCCGAAAGCGCCTTGAGAATAGACTTATCCCGAATCGCGATGAACTGCCACGCCTGCTCGTTCTTCGACGACTGTGACCTGCGCCCCGCGTTCAAAATCGTCCGCACCACATCCTCCGGCAGCGGCACATCCTTGAACTTCCTCACCGCTCGTTTTGTTCGTATTGCATCCAAAACATTCATCCCTTCAACTCCTTTCAGCCAACAACCAGTTTACATTTACCAATGACCACACCCCCCTCCCAAAGTATAATTCACCCCAATGAATGAACAACTCAAATTCAAACCCTTTGGCCTCTCAGCGCTGATCCTCATCATCACTGGCTGGGGCGGCTTGTACTACCTTGTCAACTACACCCTTCCCTACGTCTGGCCGCGCTGGGGCTTTTTCGTTCTGGTGTTTCTGGCGCTTACCGGAACCATGCTGCCCATCGTTTACTTCTTCCACAAACGCTTCCCCGATCAAACGCCAGTCGAAGCCAGCGTCATCGTGCGGCAGGCGCTCTGGTTCGGCGTTTATGGCGCAACCCTCGCCTGGCTGCAGGCGGGGCGGCTTGTCACCGTCTATGTCATCCTGTGGCTGGCGGGCGCCCTCATTGTCATCGAATACCTCATCCGCCTGCGCGAAAAATCGCACTGGAAGCCCCCCGCCCCCGAAGATGAATAACCTGCGAAACCTTCCCTCCATCGAACAATTATTACAAAATGCGACTCGTCTCATCGAGAAATATGGACGCCCGCTGACGCTCGACGCGCTTCGAGAGACCCTGCACGACGCCCGCGCACGCTTCAAACTGGACCCCGAAACCGCCCTGCCCTCCACCGACCTGATCCTCGCCCAAGCCGAATCCCGCCTTGCCGCATGGACGGAACCGACCCTCCGACCGCTCATCAACGCCACGGGTGTCATCATTCATACCAACCTGGGGCGTGCCCCATTATCAAGCGCCACCATTCACGCCATGAGCGAAGCCGCCGCAAACTACTCCAACCTCGAATACGACCTCGTCACAGGGCGGCGCGGTTCGCGGCTCATCCATGCCGAAGCCATTTTACAGAAACTGCTTGGCGTCGAAGCAGCGCTGGTAGTCAACAACTGCGCTTCGGCAGTTTTACTCACGCTTTCTGCGCTGGCAAACAGAAAGCGCGTCGTCATTGCCCGCTCGCAACTGGTTGAAATCGGCGGCGGATTCCGCGTGCCAGACGTGATGAAACAATCGGGTGCGAAACTGGTGGAGGTGGGAACCACCAACAAGGTAAAACTCTCCGATTACGAAAACGAACTGACCGAAGCGGCGCTGGTCATGCGGGCGCACCGCAGCAACTTCAAGATCGTCGGTTTCACCGAGGAGCCCGAACTCAAAGAGATTGTCCAGTCAGCACACAAAGCGGGCGTGCCAGTGGTAGATGACCTCGGCTCCGGTGCGCTGATTGACACCGCCCGCTACGGTCTCGCTCACGAACCGACTGTGCAGGAATCGCTGGCAGCAGGCGTGGATATCGTCTGCTTTTCGGGCGATAAACTGCTTGGTGGTCCGCAGGCGGGGCTTATCGTTGGCAAAAGCGAGTTGCTCGAAAAGATCAAGCGGCATCCGCTGGCGCGGGCTGTGAGAGCCGATAAGACCTGTCTGGCAGGCATTTCAGCCACGCTTACACACTACCTCAAAGACGAGGCGGAGCGGGAAATTCCGGTTGTGAGGATGATGTCTATGAAAGCGGAGCAGGTTCGGGTCAGGGCAGAGGCGTGGCGGGAGGCGCTGGGGCAGGGGGAGGTGATTAAGTCGGAATCCACTGTTGGCGGGGGGAGCCTGCCGGAGGAGTCTCTCCCGACGTTTGTGCTGGCGCTGCGGGTAAAGTCTCCCGATAAGTTCCTGAAGAAATTGCGCGAAGCGAATCCACCGGTCATCGCACGGACAGAAAACGACATGGCGCTGTTCGACCCGCGTACCGTTTTGCCCGGGCAGGAGGAAGCCCTGCTGGCTGTGTTGAAAGCCGCCCTTTTGAATTTTAATCTTTCGCGATTGGAGAACTCATGAAATCTGACCTTGATGCCATCATGCAAGCCAGCGACCTGGATGCCTTGATTGTTTTTGGCAACGCCCAGAATAACCCGCCCATGTATTATCTGACGGGCGGCGGTCATGTGAGTCATGCCACGCTGATCAAGAAGCGCGGCGAGGGGGCTGTGCTCTTCCACAATGACATGGAGCGCGACGAAGCCGCCAAAAGCGGGCTGAAATGTGTGCCGTACAGCAAATATGATTATGATGAACTGCTCAAGAAGGGGGGCGGTCATGCCGAAGCGGGCGCGCTGCGCATGGAGTTGATGCTGAAAGACTGCGGCGTGACCGCCGGGCGCGTGGGGGTGTACGGTATTTATGATGTCGGTGCAGTGTTTGGGCTGCTTGGGCGTATGCAAAGGAGAATGCCCGACATCGAGTTTGTCGGTGAAAGAAGCGAAGGCTCCATCTTTATGAAAGCCATGGAGACCAAAGATGAAGAGGAGGTGGAACGCATCCGCCGGATGGGGAAGATTACTACCGAGGTCGTGAGTCTGGTGCGGGATTATCTGACCTCGTGCGAGGTGTGCGAAGATGAAGTATTGCTGAAGGAAGACGGAACGCCGCTGACTGTGGGCGATGTCCATCGAAAAATTCGGCTATGGGTGGCAGAGCGCGGCGCGGAGCTTCCTTCTGGTTTTATCTTTGCCATCGGGCGCGATGCGGGCGTGCCGCATTCGTCTGGTACTCCCACCGATTTGATGCGGTTAGGCAAAACCATCGTCTTTGACATCTATCCAGCCGAGGCGGGCGGCGGTTACTACTACGATTTCACCCGCACGTGGAGTTTGGGCTACGCCACGCCCGAGGCGCAGGAATTGTATGACCAGGTGAAGGAAATCTTCGACAGGTTGTTGGAGAACTTCGATTTGAACGTGCCGTTCAAAGAATATCAGCGCATGACGTGCGAATATTTTGAGTCGAAGGGACACAAGACGCAGTTGAACACCAAAGCGCCTCAGGAGGGATACGTTCACAGCCTGGGGCATGGTGTGGGGCTGAACATCCACGAGCGACCGTTCAGCGGCTTGCAAAGCGGAGATGACCAGCGGCTGGCGGCTGGGGTGGTCATCACCTCCGAGCCGGGGTTGTACTATCCTGATCGCGGCATGGGATTCCGCATCGAAGATACGCTCTGGGTGCGCCCGGATGGAAAGATTGAAATCCTTGCAGAATACCCGTATGACTTTGTTCTGCCGATGAAGAAGTGGAAGAAATGAAACCTGCCCGCATTCTCGCCATTGAAACCTCCTGCGACGAAACCGCCTGCGCCATCCTCGAAAACGGACGCGCGCTGCTTGCCTCCACCGTTGCCTCGCAGATGGAACTGCACGCCCGTTTCGGCGGCGTTTACCCGGAGGTTGCCTCGCGCCAGCATGTGCTGAGCATTGTCCCCGTCGTTGAACAGACATTGGCGCAGGCGAACGTCACCCTCAGCGACATAGATGCCATCGCGGTTACGCGCGGACCGGGGCTGGCTGGGTCGCTGGTGGTGGGAATGAACATGGCAAAGGGTCTTGCGCTTGGTGCAGGGCTTCCGCTGGTGGGCGTCAATCATCTCGAAGGACATATCTACTCTGCGTGGGTGTACAACGCGGGCGAAAGCGCCCCGCCGGAGCCGCAATTCCCGCTGATGGCGCTCCTGGTTTCAGGCGGACATACCGAACTGAATCTGATGACCGATCATTTGACCTACAAGCGCCTCGGCTCTACCCTCGACGATGCGGCTGGTGAGGCTTTCGATAAAGTTGCCCGCCTCCTCAGCCTTCCCTACCCCGGCGGACCGTCCATCCAGCGTGCGGCGGAACGCGGCGACCCGGCGCGTTTCAAATTCCCGCGCGCCCGCCTCGACTCGCCTTACGATTTTTCCTTCAGCGGGCTGAAAACCGCCGTACTGTACGCGGTCAACGACCTGAAGAAGAAAAGTAAATTTTTGCCGGTGGAGGACATTGCCGCATCTTTTCAGGCGGCTGTCGTCGAGACGCTGTTCGAGAAGACCATGCAAGCGGCGCGCGAGTTCAAGGCGAGGGAGATTCTGGTGGCGGGCGGAGTCTCTGCCAACCGCGCTTTGCGGGCTTTGTTTCAATCACAGACAGAGTTCAGGGTGAATATTCCCGCCCTTTCCTTATGCACCGATAACGCCGCGATGATTGCCGCCGCAGGATATTACCGCTACGTGCTGGGACATGTCTCCGGGTTGGAGATGGATGTTCAGCCAACGTGGGCGCTCTCCTGACAATACACTATCAATACTTTACGTAACCGCGTAATTGGCGCTGCCGAAGGCGTCTAACGCCAGTTTTGCGCTACACCTGCCCTCCCGCTCCGCTTCGCTTCGGGGATGCTTCGCAATGGCGGGCGGCGCCAGGGGAGAGCGCACACTACGCGAG
>Ga0272446_1005053_pt1 | contig 14912 bp, 13 predicted proteins | sample YNPCB0061_FD_194587 | JGI IMG/M metagenome (GOLD analysis project Ga0272446, IMG submission 194587) | Hot spring microbial mat communities from Yellowstone National Park, WY, United States - YNP-CB-006-1 | ecosystem: Environmental > Aquatic > Thermal springs > Hot (42-90C) > Sediment | place...
ATTTTCTCAATGCCGCGCTACCTTTCGGCGATGCTCAATTCGCTGTGGGTTTCTGCGCTCACGGTGATTGGCGCAGGCGCGGTTGGAACAGCATTGGCATTAATTTTTTGGCGATACACATTTCCCTTCCAACAAGTTATCTCACAAGTTCTCTTATTGCCGATAGGCTTGCCGCCGCTGGTGGGCGTGTTTGCGTTTCAGTTGCTTTACAGCGAATCAGGCGTGTTGCCGCGTGCGATTCAAGCACTGTTTGGAGCATCGTTGCCGTTCTCGTTTGAAGGCGCGTGGGCAGTGCTACTCGTGCATATCTACTCGTTCTTCGTGCATTTTTATCTTTTCGTCTATGCGTCGCTGTCAAAAATTGATTATGCATTGGTTGAAGCGGCGCGGACTTTCGGCGCAAGTCGAGCGAAGGTGTTTGTGAAAATTCTTCTGCCGCTGATTCGCCCAGCGTTACTTTCAGCAAGTTTGATTGTATTTGTGTTGAGCATGGCATCATTTACGGCACCGCTTTTATTTGCAAGCAAAATGCCGTTTCTCACGGTTGAGATTTACAACCAAAAAATCGGTGGTGAGTTTGGGATTGCAAGTGGATTAACGGTCGTGCTGATACTTACTTCGTCATCATTGCTGTTTGTGTTTGAAAAGTTGAACGATGTGCGCACGGCACTTGCACAGCGCGGTGCAGTGCGAAGCGTGCCGATGAAGCGGCTGTCAGTTGGAGCGGCGGTTGGGTTGGTGAGCATGGTCGTGTTCGTTGTGATGCCGATTGCGACATTGGTAATGATGTCCTTGTCTGAAACGCCTGCCTCATCGAGAAGTGTGTTGCCAACGGCGTTTGGCGTTGCGAACTATCTGCGCGTGTTCAAGGACACAAATTTTTACGAGCCGTTTGTGAATAGTTTTTTAATGGCACTTTTGGCAAGCGTGATGAACTTGCTTTTTGGGATAACGGCGGGAGTTTTGATTGCGTCGAGAAACATGGCGTTAAGGTCGGCAGTGGGTATCATCTTCTTGCTTCCACTTGCGATTCCTGCAACGGCGTTGGGCATCAATTTGATTGCGACATTTAATCAGCCCTCGATATTCGCATTTGGACAAACTCTGGTCGGAACGGTTTGGATTTTGCCGCTCGCGTATTTCATTCGGCATTTGCCTTATATCACGCGAAGTGTGTCGAGTGTGCTGTCCAATTTTGACAAAACGCTCTCAGAAGTGGCGGCGACATTAGGGGCGTCGCCAATACGCGTGACGTGGCGCGTCCTTGTGCCGATTGCACTCTCGGCGATTGCATCAGGATTTTTCTTCACCTTCATCAGCGCGTTGAGTGAGTTTCCTTGTTCGGTCTTGCTATATTCGCCTGATGCGGTGCCGATTTCAGTGGCGATTTTTTCATCGCTTCGATTAGGGGAGTTTGGCGCGGCATCGGCGCAAGGCGTGTTACTGCTCTCAACGGTCTTGGTAATAACAAGCAGTTCGCAGTGGATTTTTAAGGCAACTCAAAAAGAGCCGCTCGGCTTTTGACCATGAGGCAACTACTCGATTTTATCATTTATGATTTTCGGCAATACATTTTGCTTGTGTTTTTTTGTTTGATTTCGTTGGGCTTGCTGGTTAATCGCGACACGCCCGCGCTTCATGCAATTCGCGGCGCAAGTGTTGAACTCTTTGGCGCGATTGAAACGCCGCTCAAAACTTGGAATCGATATTTTGGATTGATAGATGAAAACGCCGCACTACTTGCAACAAACGCCGAACTGAATGCCGAAGTTAGCCGAATGAGAACGGCGCAAATTGAGAACGAAAAACTCCGCGCACTGCTTAACTGCAAACTCGAAACCCCGCGCTCGCTTCACTTCGCCCACGTGGTCGATAGAACTTTTCACCCTGAACGCAATCTCTTTATGATTGATGCGGGCGCGCAAGATGGCGTGGAGAATGGCATGGCTGTCTTAACAGATAAAGGCTTAGCAGGAAGAGTAATTTTAACCTCGCCGCACTTTGCCCTTGTTCAGCCGATTATCAATTCAGATTTCAAGGTAAGTGTGGTGTCAGAAAAAACGCGCTTGCTTGGCGTGGTGCATTGGACAGGCGGCGACATTGCGATTGCGAAACTCTTGCATATTCCCGTCAGCCGAAAAATCGAAATCGGCGAGCGACTCTTGACAACGGAGTTTAGCTCGTTTGCAAACGCGAACATTCCAGTGGCAACAGTTGAGCTCGCCGAAATAAACGACAACGATTTATTTCAGCGCGTAACAGTTCGGCTTGCCGTAGATTTTAGCACGCTGGAACACGTCTTTGTAGATTTAACGAAGCCGAACATTGAGCAAAATCAACTGCGGGCGCGCTACAAAGAATTTCAATAAAGTCAACTCCTTCAAACTCGTTTGAGACAGCGCATTGTTTGGTATATCGGCGGCGCGATTGCGCTGGGCTTTCTTCAAAAACTGCTCTTTGACCGCCTCCTCATCTTCGGTGCAAAGCCTGATGTCATGTTGCTTCTCACGGCTTGGATTGCGCGACGAGAAGGACAAAGCCTTGGCACAACCGCCGGGTTCTTCATCGGACTTTTCATGGATCTGCTTCACGGCACGATGGGACTTGACGCATTTTCGAAAACCGTTTCTGGATTCGTTGCAGGATTTTTCTCAAACCCCGATACCCTCGATAATCTCTCCAACTTCATCTTTGCAACCATGCTGGCGGCATTTTTTGGAACGTCTGCATATGAACTCTTGTCAACCGCTTTGCAGGCACCGTTGCTCAAATGGACGCTCTTAGCGGTTGCAACAAGCCTCTACAATCTGCCGTTTGCGTATTTGTTCTTTGAAGGCACAAAACGATTCACCTAAAACATTCAACACAATTTCATGCCGTTCTCGCTCAAAATCACCAAACTCTTCAAAGAGTTCACCAAAAGCAATCAATCGTCGGGGCTACTTCTGTTGGCAAGCACGGCACTCTCGCTTCTCTTGGCGAATGTCTTTCTCGGTGAATCTTACATCACCTTCTGGCAAACGAAACTCGGCGTTCAAACCGATTTTGTGAATCTCAAACACAGCCTTGAACATTGGATTAACGATGGCTTAATGGCGATTTTCTTCTTGCTCGTTGGCTTAGAAATCGAGCGCGAAATTTATGCAGGCGAACTTGCAGACTTGCGCAGAACCACGCTCCCGATTCTTGCCGCACTCGGCGGAATGCTTTTGCCCGCAGGATTTCACTTGCTCTTAAACGCAGGCTTGCAAACACAAGCAGGATTCGGAATTCCAATGGCAACCGATATTGCCTTCGCGCTCGGCATTTTAGCTATGGTCGGAAAAAATGTGCCGCTGGCAATCAAAGTGTTCCTGACGGCACTTGCAATCATTGATGACTTGGGCGCGATTATCGTTATCGCGATTTTTTATTCCAAAGGATTTTCACTGCCCTTCTTTCTCGGTGCGATGAGCCTGTTTGCCGTGATGCTGGTTTTGAACCGATTGAAAGTCAATGCGCTTTGGATTTATCTCGTGCTGGGCGTGGTGATGTGGTATTGCATGATGGAGTCAGGAATTCACGCCACGATTGCAGGCGTATTGCTGGCGTTTGCGATTCCGTTTGGAGAAGGCTCGGAGTCATCGCCTTCGTATCGCTTGCAACACATGCTTCACACGCCTGTGCTGTTTGTGATTATGCCAATATTCGCACTCGCCAATACGTGCATCGCCTTCTCTGAAACATGGTGGCAAGGACTATTTTCTGCAAATAGTTTGGGAATTTTCTTGGGACTATTCGTTGGAAAGTCGGTCGGAATTTTGGGCGCAACGTTGCTGGCGATTAAGTTGAAAATTGCAGAATACCCGCGCGGCACAACTTGGAAGCACTTTTTCGGTGCAGGATTTCTGGGTGGAATCGGATTTACAATGTCTATCTTCATCACGGTGTTGGCGTTTGAAAGCAGTCCCGAAGTGGTTGCCGCTTCAAAAATATCGGTGCTAATGACATCGGTGATTGCAGGGCTGGTTGGATTTATGATACTGAAATTGCAACCGATGCCGAAGGTAGTGGAAGCCGAATCACAAATTTTATCTCAACAAGGTTGAAGGGAGCGATTTTAGTTTTTGTCTTGCTCACGTTGAGCGGCGCGGCGATTTGGGCGCAGAAACTTCCGCCCGCGTTTCGCTGTGCGCGGCTCAAATACAGTGGCGGCGGCGATTGGTATAACGACCCTTCCGCCGTGCCAAACCTCATGCGATTCATCAAAGAAAAAACAGGCATTGCTACACCCGAAAAAGAAGAAATCGTCGAAGCCGCAAGCCCAAACATTTTTCAATACCGCTTCGTCTTTATGACCGGACACGGCAACGTGCGCTTCACGGAAGCCGAACTTGAAAACTTACGCAATTACCTGAAAGCCGGCGGATTCATTTATGTTGATGATGACTACGGAATGGACAAAAGTTTTCGCCGTGAAGTGAAGCGACTGTTCAGCGGAACAGATTTAGTCGAACTGCCGTATTCACACCCGATTTTCAACATCTTTTTCAAGTTTCCGAATGGCGTGCCGAAAACCCATGAGCATGACAATCAACCGCCACAAACGTTCGGCTTGTTTTACAACAATCGGCTTGTGTTGCTTTATACCTACGAATCCAATCCGAGTGATGGTTGGGCGAACCCTGAAATTCACAACGACCCGCCCGAAAAACGCGAAGAAGCCTTGCAGTTCGGAACAAACATCGTTCTATATGCGATTACGCAATAAACTCCTGTTCCTGATTCTCTTTTCTGCCACCTCGCTTTTTGCTCAAAAGTTTGAAGGTGCAATTACTTTTCAGATTCAATCTCCACAACAACAGGGCGAACTTGAACTTTTGATTTCGCCCAAAGGCATTCGCGCCGAGTTCAAGGGACAGAACGACGTTGTGGTGCTTATCAAGCGCGATGCGACTGATGCGGTTCAACTCAATCCGAAAACGAAAACTTATCGCGACATCGACCTGCAAGAACAGCGGCGACTTTCGGCTTCTGTGGGCAAGTTGGAAAAATTCGAGCTGGAAAAACTTGGCAAGGAATTGGTGTTGAATGTGATGTGTCATCACTTCAAACTCAAAAGCGCGAAACGCACGCTTGAAATTTGGGCGGCGGAATCGCTGGTGGATTCTACGCTCTTGGCACGACTGAGTGATGTAGGCGCACTGGTTGGCATTAGCCCCAATGCCGTCGAAGTGATGCAAAGAGAAAGTTTGAACGGGCTTCCGCTCAAAGTGATAGTTACAGAGCCATCGGGCAGTGCGCAAGTGGAAGCGAAACGCATCGCACGCAAATCGTTCAAATCGTCTTTGTTCGAGGTAGAAAAATCATACCGCAAAGAGGAAAATAATGCAGAGATGCAGTAACTTTGTGCCACTAAGGTTGTAGTTTAACCGACAAAAAAGAGCAGGTTGTAGTATTGTAGTAGTTGAAGTAGTTTTATCTGCTCTTCATAGTAGTAGTTATGTAGTAAGCGGAGCGTTTTAAGGGAACGCTCCGCTTTTTTTATGCCCACACGAAGTCTCTTCACTTTTGTAACTTCCTGCGCAAGAGAGGCGTAACGCCGTTTATCATGCCCGTATTTTGCAACAATCATTCACATCAACCGATGCTCAAACTCAACGCCGTTTCAAAAGTTTATGATGGGAAAGTCGCTGTTAAAAGCCTTTCGCTCTCGGTGAATCGTGGAGAAATTTACGGCATACTTGGACCGAACGGCGCGGGCAAGACTTCAACCATTCGCATGATTTGCGGCATTACACTTCCTGATAGCGGCACGATTGAATTTCTTGGCGAACCAATGCGCAGTGAACTTCAAGCCAAAATTGGCTACTTGCCCGAAGAGCGCGGCTTGTATAAGAAAATGAAAGTCGGTGAGTTGCTCGTCTATTTCGCCGAACTCAAAGGCGTGCCGAGAGCCGAAGCAAAAACAAAAGCGGTACAGTGGCTCAAACGGTTTGAAATCAATGCGTGGGCGGAAAAGAAAGTTGAGGAACTCTCCAAAGGCATGCAACAAAAAGTGCAGTTTATTTCCGTTGTCCTGCACGACCCCGAACTGCTCATTTTAGATGAACCCTTTTCAGGATTAGACCCCATCAATTCCGAACTGGTGATGGATATTATTCTCGAGCTGAAAAAAGCGGGAAAGACGATTCTCTTCTCAACGCATCGAATGGAGCAAGTGGAAAAAATTTGTGATTCAATTTGCCTGATTAACAACGGTGAAAAAGTCTTGGACGGCAATGTGCGCGAAGTGAAAAAATCTTACGGCAAAAATATGCTCCATGTGGAATTTGATGGAAGTGATGCTTTCATCGACGCGGCAACATCGTTAGGCAAAGTTGAGGTGCGCGACCGACAGCCGAAATACGCCGAACTCAAATTGCTTGGCGAGACAAAGCCCAAAGACATTCTCGCACTCATTGGCGATGAGACTGACCTCACGCGCCTCGAACTTGCAGAACCTTCACTCAAAGAAATTTTCATTTTGCGCGTTGGCGAAACAAATCAAGGGGCGAAATTGAGCGCAACCGCATAAGGCGATTGTTGTATATTTGCGCTTCAATCGATTGAAACCTTTGTGAAACTCGCGCACGAATGAGTCTCCGACTACTCATCTTCTTTATTCTGCTTCTTATTTTTGCCGCAAAAAGTGTTGCCCAAGAACGCGCCTTTTGGTCTGTCAAACCGCTTCAACCCCAACGGTCAGTGTATTGGATTACGACCTCCTACTTTGAAGCGTCAGAAGAATTTGCGAGTGCAGGATTTCGCCGCGACCTTTTCCGCGTGGCAACAACAGACGAGACCTCCTTTCCCGTTACCGATGCACGCTTCATTGACCGCATGGTTGGGCTTCATTACGAATACGGCTATTCGCGCAGACTCACGATAGTTGGCTACTTGGGCTTTCGTGGCATTGCCACCACCTACACTGAAACCGATTTCCCGCAAGGCATTCCAACATTTCTTGCCAAAAGCATCACGTCATCAGGCTTTACTGACCTTTGGATTTGGGCGCGATATGAACTTTTTAATCCGACAAAACTCAAATTTCCGTTTCGGCTTGCGACGCAAGTGGGCGTGAAGTTACCGACAGGCGATATTCTTGCACCGGTTGCGCTCGGCACAGGTATGCTGGATTACGACGCACGCATGCTCGGCGAACTGACATTTTTCATCAACCGTATTCCTGCGTATTTGCTTTTTGATACAGGCTTTCGCTTGCGCGGCGGCGATTACAAAAATCAAGCGTTGTATCGGTTGGAACTGGGGATTTCAGCGGCAGACGAAGTGCAATTTCGTGTGGGCTTTTCGGGAATTGCATCGATAGGCAAACTCAATAAACTTATTGGGATTGGTGAAATTCCGCGCCCTGCCGCAACGCGCCCACTCAACATCTTGGGCGATGAGCGTTACGGTCAAGTCCTGCTCGGATTGCAAGCCAATTTCTCCCCAACCTTCGCGGTCTTATTCGATTATCAACGGCGGCTCTACGGAAATGCAACCTTCTTCGGAGAATCGATTCAACTTTCCTTTGCGTTTTTGCGATAAGAGGAAGAGGAATAAAGCAGAGTAAACGCACGCCGCGCAGGTTCAAAAACAAAAGAGGCGGATGTTGATTCCGCCCCTGCACCCATTCACTGTTCAGGCTAATTATCGGTTGCCATCACATCATCTTGCCCTGCCGTGCGAACCGTGTCGGGGATTCGCTTGCCGCCCGTTACGGTTGTTTTCTTGACCGTTGTCTTTGGCTTTTCAAGCACCGTTCCCATATCGGTATCGCGCACATTGTCGCTCCCAGCAGTTCGGACGGTATCGGGCATCTTGCGCACTTCGGTGCGGTTTTGTTCGTTTGCCATTGTGTTTCCTTTCACAGATTTGACCACATACTTCAGTCGGTTTTCAAAGTTACTTCCAACGGTTTCAACATTGCGTAAGAGGCAAACGTTTTATTTCAGCAGAATCATCTTTTTGGTTTGAACAAATCGCTCACCGTTTACGCCGTCGGCTTGGATTCGGTAAAAATACACGCCCGATGACAGCGAAAACTGCGTGGCGTTCAAACGATAAGTATGCGTGCCTGCGGATTGCTTTGTGTTCACAAGCGAGGCGACTTTTCTGCCCAAGACATCAAAGAGTTCGAGCCGAACATTGCTTGGCGTTGGCAATGTGTAAGTGATAGTTGTTGTTGGATTAAAGGGATTTGGATAGTTCTGCGAGAGTTCAAAGTGTTGAGGCGTTGTGTGAGATTGCGAAAAGTTGAGCGAGGGCTGAATTGTGAACTGCCACGCCCCGCCTTGTTCTGCGGTCAAAGGCTTCGTGATGCGCTTGTTGGTTGCAGTTGTGGCGGCGATGTAGTAGAAAATTGTTTGCGAAGTGTTGCGCACGGTTGGCGGTGAAATCACTGCATGGAACGAATCATTTCCAAGCGATTGCATCGGCACAGATTGAAAGCCGAGTGAGGTGTCAGTTGTCCAAAAGAGTTCTGCACTCGCAATGCCGCTTCTTGACGAAATTCTTGCGACGACTTCTCGCGCCGTTGTATCGGGCGAATCAAGCAAGCGTTTATGTGCAATTAAAACAGGTTCATCGGTTGCAATTTCTTTCGTGATGCAGTGAATCGCGCCTGACTGCGGAATGATTTGATTGCAGTTAATTCCTACAATCGTGTAGCCGGGCATGGCTTCACGGTAAATGCGCAGTGCCGTTGTGTCGTAGCGTTCTTCGTAGGTCGGCACAATCACAGTTTTGTTGATGATGAGCGAATTGGTGTAGGTGCGGTAATATCCGCCTTGATTCGGATAGCGTCCGAATTGGTCAGGCGGCATGGGAATGCGCACCACGCGATACGGGCGATTGTAGCAGGTTTGAAAGTTGTTCAAGACATACTGCAAGTTGGCTTCGATTTGCGGTCCGTCCGAAATGCCGGGCGGGTATTCTCCCACGAGCAAGGTTTCTTCATCAAGCAACTTCATGTGCATATCGATATGGTGAATCCCGTCGTAAGGCAAGTTCTGCATTTTGATGTAACGCCGAATGCCCATAAAGCGCATCATGAGCGAATCGATTTGCGCTTCGGTTTTCGTTGGATTTTCATCAAGCACAAGGTGCGAAGAAAAGCCTGTGCCGAAGCCATCGGTCATGAAGTTCCCGCCGGTGTGAATGAGGTCATTGGGCGGCGTGGTCATTTGGAAAATCGGCACGTTGAGCTGTGTGGCAAGCACAAGCGGAATTTGGTCATCAAGCGGGCGCGGACGGTTGTAAATCCAATCAATGAAATGAAGCGAATCCACTTCGTTAGAAAATGCCGACCAAGGACCGTAATCTCTGCACCAAATTGAGTTCGAGGACGCAATCACGAAGATAAGGTTTTGCAACGAGCCGCCGCCTTGCACAATCGTGTTTTTGATGTTTGTCGTATCGCTGGCGTTTGCGACGATATAGACTTTGCCTTCTTTTTGCGCCGCAATCACGATTTGGCGAAGAATCGTTGGGAAACTGCGCCAAGTAATCAGCACGCCTTTACATTCTTCCCACTCTGCCGCTGTGCGCATCGGCGAAGTCGGCACTGTTGTCGTAAAGTCGGTTGAAGTTGGCGGAACATAGAACGGCATCAACGCGCGTTCTTCGGGCGTGAGAAAATGCGGCAGTTCCGTTGTGTCGCGCTCTTGCGAAAAGGCTTCGAGGCACAAGAGCATCAGTGAAAGCAAAAGCGTAGTGCGACGTTTCATGTGCGTGATGATTAAACTTTTTCAACTTCCCCAGTGGCTTGGCGAATCGTGCGCTCGCGCAAGGTCGCTCTCTTTTTCATCTTGATATTCAGAACCTCGACAAAAAGCGAGAACGCAATCGCAAAATACATATAGCCTTTTGGAACATGAACTTCAAAGGCTTCGGCAACCAGCAAGACTCCAATGAGAAGCAAGAGCGCAAGTCCGAGCATTTTCGTGGTCGGGTGTTCGTGAATGAAATCGCCGACAGGCTTCGCAAACATAAGCATCACAATCGTTGAAACAATAATTGCAATCGCCATAACCAAGATTTCCTTTGATAAGCCAATCGCCGTGATGATGGAATCAATCGAGAAGATAAAACTGAGCGCAATCGATTGCAGAATCACGGTTGCAAATGATGAGGCAACTTTTGCACCGTCGCCATGAACATCGCCTTCAATTTTTGAGTGAATTTCCGTTACCGATTTATACATCAAGAACAAGCCGCCAATGAGCATAATTAAATCCTTGCCGCTAATTTCTTGCTGAAACACTGTAAAGAGTGGCGACTCCAACGAGATAATCCAACCAATCACACCCAAAAATCCTAATCGCAACAAGAGCGCGGCAAATAAACTGACGATTCGGGCTTTGGGCTGTGAGTCAGTCGGAAGTTTTGAGACAAGAATGGAAATGAAAATGATGTTGTCAATGCCCAACACGATTTCAAGCACGGTCAGGCTGATAAGGCTTGCAAGATTTTCAGATTGCAGGAGCGTTTCAATCATGATGCTATCTGGTTGGATTTAGCGTGATTATTTCATGCGCCAAAGTAGAGACGAATCGCCATAACTTAAAAATCGGTAATCATTCTCGAGCGCGCTTTGATAGACCGTGCGCCAAAAGTCGCTCCCTAAAAATGCGGCGACAAGCAAAATGAGCGTGCTTCGAGGTTGATGAAAATTCGTGATGATCGCATCGACGACTTTGAACGAATAACTTGGCACAATCATCATTTCCGTTTCGCCTTGCAGGTGTTCTAATCCTTTTTCTTTTGCCCACTCCAACAAGAAGTTTAACGCCACTTCAAGTGGTGGCGTTTTTTGTTCGGCGGTGAGTCGGTAAGCGTCCCACTGCGAAATCCAAAGGTTATTTCGGGTGCGGGTGTCGCCGTCGTTGGCGTAGAGTTTCGCGCCGAACCAGTAGAGCGATTCGAGCGTGCGCATGGAAGTTGTGCCGACCGCAACGATGCACGGTGTTGGCGAGGCGGCTTGTTCTATCAAGCGTTCTAATGTGGTGAGCGGCACGGCAATACGCTCCGTGTGCATCTTGTGTTCAGTAATCGAGTTGCTTTCAACGGGCTTGAATGTGCCAAGTCCGACGTGAAGCGTGAGGTCGGCAATGTGAATGTGCTTTTGATGCAGTGCTTCAAAGACACGCTCGGTGAAGTGAAGTCCAGCGGTCGGTGCGGCGACCGAGCCTTGCATTGCCGCATAGACGGTTTGATAACGGCTCTTGTCTTCATCTTGCGCTTCGCGTTTCAGATAGGGCGGGATTGGTATGTTGCCGATAGAGTCAAGCAAGTCGGCGAAGGTTTGATTTGTGTTCCATGTAAAATCCACAATGGCTTCTGCGCCGATTTTATCGACAACCGTTGCCGTAAGTCCGTGCAAACTCAACACTGTTCCGACAGCGATTTTTCTGCCGCCGATTAAGCATTGCCATCGACATGCATTTTTGGCGTTGAGCGTGAGCGCAGGGTCAGGGCTTGGCGCAATGGGTTCAAGGCAAAGCACTTCAACAAGTCCGCCTGTGGGTTTGGCAAGATGCAAGCGTGCGGCAATGACTTTGGTATTGTTGCGCACAAGGAGCGCACGTTCAGGCAAGAGCAAGGGCAGGTCGTAAAAATGATGATGCGAGATTTCTTGTGTGAGAGCCTTCGCGAGAAGCAATTTGCTCTGGTCGCGTTCAGGCAACGGAAACCTTGCGATACGCGCTTCGGGAAGTTCATAGAGAAACTCATCGAGAGCGACTTTTGGCACATACGAAGGGTGCTCATTCATTCGATTGAATTTTCCATTTGTTCGGAGTGCGTCTGAAACGGATAGTTCGGATTGAGTTCGCGCACCATCAACGCTTCAACAGGCTTGCCGCCGATGAGATGCTCTTGCAAGACACGCTCGGCATCTTCTTCTGTTAGCAATCGATACCAAATGCCTTCGGGATAAACAACCGTAACAGGCGAATAAGAACAGCCATCTAAACAGCCCGACTTATTGGCGCGAATCTCTTTATGAAGCCCTAATTCTTTCAGGCGAGATTTCAGATACTTCTGTATTTTTTCAGGGTCGTGTTGCGCACAACTCGAAAGATTGGTGCAAATGAACGCATGGTGTGTATAGCGCATGGAACAAGCAAGTTTTGATTGTGTAGGCTTGCAAAGAAAAGAAAAAAATTTCGTCTCAAAAATAATTGCTTCTAATGACGCCTTCAATAGAGCTCAAGCACATTTCCAAAAAATTCGGAAGTTTTTATGCCAATCAAGACATCACGCTCACCGTTGAGCGCGGCACGATTCATGCGATTGTCGGCGAGAACGGCGCGGGCAAATCTACCTTGATGAAAATTCTTTACGGCTTGTATGAACCCACATCGGGCGAGATTTTCATTAACGGCACACGCGCCAACATTACATCGCCAACCGATGCCATTCGCTTGGGCATCGGCATGGTGCATCAACATTTTATGCTTGTGCCAACCTTGACCGTCGCAGAAAACATCATTCTCGGCGATGAACCAACCACGCACGGCACGATTGACTTCGCCAAAGTTCATCGTGAATTAAAGACATTATCGGAAAAATTCGGACTCTCGATTTCGCCTGATGCGCTTGTCAGCACGCTTTCGGTCGGCGAAGAACAGCGCGTCGAGATTTTGAAAGTGCTCTATCGCAAAGCCGATATTTTGATTTTAGATGAACCCACCGCTGTGCTGACACCAATTGAAACCGAACAACTCTTTCAAACGCTCAAATCATTGGCGGCAAGCGGCAAAACGATTCTCATCATCACCCATAAACTCGATGAAGTGCTGGCAATTTCAACCCGCGTGAGCGTGATGCGTCAAGGCAAATTGGTTACGACATTGGAGACAAAAGACACCACGAAAGAAGCCCTTGCACGTGCTATGGTTGGGCGCGAGGTCTTGCTCTCTGTTCCGAAAACGCCGTGCCACGAAAAAGAAGTTGTGCTTTCAGTGCGCGACCTGTGCTACACCGATTCGCGCGGCGTGAAGATGCTCGACCATCTTTCCTTCGACATCAAAGCGGGCGAAATCTACGGCATTGCTGGCGTTGAAGGCAACGGACAATCCGAACTGCTTAAAGCCCTGTGGGGCATGCAAGATGAGCGCGACATGCTTTCAGGCGAAATCAAATTCGGCAACATCAACTTGCTCGGAAAATCACCGCGAGAAATTGCCTCGCTTGGTATTTCGCACATTCCCGAAGACCGACTGCGCTACGCTGTCATCAAAGATTACTCCATCTCCAACAACTTAATTTTTGGGCGACATCGTGAGCCGACCTTTGCCGCACGCATTGGCTTCAAGTGGAATGAACTGGCGCAGTATGCGCTCGATATGCTCACGCTCTTTGATGTGCGCGCCGCCGTGCAGAACGGGGAACGAAATAAAATTGCAGACGAAAAAATCGGCAACCTTTCAGGCGGCAATCAGCAAAAAATTGTCTCCGCTCGCGAACTCAGTCGACCTGCGCTCAAACTGCTTATCTTGGCACAACCGACGCGCGGCGTCGACATCGGCGCGATTGAGTTCATTCATCGCAAAATCATCGAGACGCGCGATAGAGGCATCGCTATTTTGCTCATCTCTGCCGAACTTGACGAAGTTATCTCACTTTCCGATAGAATCGGCTGTCTTTACAAAGGCGCGATTCGCAAAGAGTTTTCCAAAGAAGAAGTCTTACAAGGCAGAGCCGAGCCGAAAGAGTTTGAAAAAGAAATCGGCATGTTCATCACTTAATCCATTATCAATGAAAGAAATTTTAATTGCAGAAATCCGAAAAGCCCTCGCGGAAGTCGGCGCAGAGCCAACGCGAGAGATTATGATTGAAAAACCAAATGATGAAAAATTCGGAGACGCCTCGAGCAATGTCGCCATGACACTTGCAAAGGAACTCAAAAAAAATCCGCGTCAGATTGCGCAAGAGTTGGTCTCAAAGTTCAAGTTCAATCCTGAACACATTGAGCGCGTTGATGTTGCAGGTGCAGGGTTTATCAACTTTTATTTTTCAAAATCGCTCTTGCAACAAAGCGTGGCAGAGATTTTGAAGCAAGGCGAGCAGTTTGGAAAGTCAAGCATGGGTGCAGGCAAAAAAGCGATTGTGGAATATGTCAGCGCAAATCCCACAGGACCGCTCACGGTCGGGCGTGGGCGCGGTGCTGTGCTGGGCGATTGCATCGCCAATTTGCTCGAAGCACAAGGCTACTGGGTTACTCGCGAGTATTACTTCAACAATGCGGGCAGACAAATGCGCGTGCTGGCTGATTCCGTTCGCCTCCGCTACCTTGAACGATGCGGCGAAACCATTACTTTTCCTGACGATTACTATCAAGGCACTTACATCAAAGACATCGCCGAAAAAATTTTTGCCGAAAAAGGCGACACGCTCAAAAACGAAACCGACCTCACCGTCTTCAAAGAAGTTGCCGAAGCCGAAATTTTTGCAAGCATTAAGCGCACGCTCTTGCGGCTTGGCATTCGGCACGATTCGTTCTTCAATGAACATTCGCTCTATGAAAAAATGGAGAGCGGCAAAAGCCGTAACGAGCAAGTCGTCGAGATGCTCGAACAAAAAGGCTACATTGAGCGCAAAGACGGCGCAGTCTGGTTCAAAACCTCGTTGCTTGGAAAAAAGAAAGTTGAAGATGGCAAAGAAATTCCGGTCGATACCGTGTTGATAAAATCCACTGGCGAGCCGAGTTACCGCTTGCCTGATATTGCCTACCACACCACGAAATACGCACGCGGGTTCGATTTAATCGTCAATGTCTTCGGCGCAGACCACATCGATGAATATCCCGATGTGATTCGCGCGCTTGATGTGTTGGGCTACGACACCTCGCGCATTAAAGTCGCCATCAATCAATTTGTAACCACAAC
>Ga0272446_1005054_pt1 | contig 14908 bp, 11 predicted proteins | sample YNPCB0061_FD_194587 | JGI IMG/M metagenome (GOLD analysis project Ga0272446, IMG submission 194587) | Hot spring microbial mat communities from Yellowstone National Park, WY, United States - YNP-CB-006-1 | ecosystem: Environmental > Aquatic > Thermal springs > Hot (42-90C) > Sediment | place...
ACTTCTATGCTACCGATGCGTGAGGCCAGCCCGAGCTGTTTGGCCCCGTTGAGGGTGATGCTGCGCAGGGCCTCGACCTCGTCCAGGTTGCCATACTTGATGGTTTTGGCGGCTTCGTTAAACAGGTGGCGCATCAGTTCGTTGCTATCGCTTTTCAGAGCGACCGAGACGCCCGCCTCGTGCAGCAGCGCGGCACAGTGGGGGATGGCGTCGTAGGCTTCCCACTTGTAGGCCCACCAATCGCTAAACGGCGAGCAACTGGCCCCGTGGCGGGCGATCTCTGGAGCGACTTTGTAGCCTTCCAACACATGTTGCAGCGAGGCGACTCGCACCCCAAAACGCTCACATACGCGCAAGAGCATCAGAATCTCATCCGCGCGGTAGCAATGGCAATGGATTTTGATGTCGCCCGAGAGGACACCGGCCAACGCCTCCAGACGCAGGTCGCGGCGGATCTCCGGGCCGGTGCCCGCCTGGAAAGCACGCCACTTTTTGGCGTACTCTTGGGCTTCGCTGAAGGCACGGATCAGCACCGCCTCGACCCCGAGGCGGGTGTTGGGGAAGCGGCCATCGGTGCGTTTGACGTTCTCGCCCAGAGCGAATTTCACGCCGCGCGGTCCATCGGTGACGAGCATTTCTTTAGCGGAGCGGCCCCATTTCATCTTGAGCACCGCGTCTTGCCCGCCGATGACGTTGGCCGAGCCGTGCAAGAGTCGAGCGGTGGTGACGCCGCCGGCCAAAGCCCGGTAGATTTGCACATCTTCACTATTAAGGGCGTCACGGACCCGCACCTCGGGCACGATGGAAAGGGAAAACTCGTTCACTCCACCTGAAATCGCAAAATGACAATGCGTATCGACGATGCCCGGCGTGATGTGCATGCCGGTGCAATCCAGCTCCAGCAGGCCCGGCTTGGGCGATAAATTCTTGCCCAGTGCTTGGATTTTCCCCTTTTCAATCAGGATGTCGGTATTCGCCCTGGCAGGCCCCACCGCGGTATGCACGGTGGCGTTGCGCAGCAGCACGCTGCCCTTGGTGACGATGGCCGGCTTGCGGTCTTCCTCCAGCTCGGTAGCGTACTCTGGAGCAGGCTTCTTGGGGTCGTCTTTTTTGGGGTCGTCTTTCTTGTCGTTCTTTTTCTTCTCGTCCCGGGGCGGAGCATCCTTCTTGGGGGCGTCTTTGCTGGCCGGCTTGGTCTCTTCGATCTCGTAGCGCAGGCCATCAACAAACACCTCACGCACTTTCATCTCTTTGGTGAACAGCCCTCCCTCGAACAGAAGCAGATGCGCGGCGCGGCCTTTGCTCACTTGACCCACTTGCCCGCTGACACCAAACAACTCGGCTGGCACCGTGGTCAAAGCAGCTAGGGCGGCATCAGCGGGCAGGCCGGCCTCGATCACTTGGACAATCGCCTGACGGAACGCTTGGGCGGGTTGCTCGTTGGGCTGACCCTGCGAGGCCAAGGCGAGTTTCACCCCGGCACGGAACAATTCTCCCGCGCAGGCGATCTCTTGCTGCCGTCGCCGCTTTTGCTCTTGCTGCACGCGTGACGGCAAGTCCCGTTCCACACGCTCGGGGCCAAAGTCCAGACGCAATATCACCGGAACTTGTTCGTCGGCCAGACGCTCGGCCAATTTCCAGGCATCTTGCCCGCCGTAGAGAATCGGCTTGAGTTTGAACTCCGCCGCAAAGTCCAGTGCCCGTTCGATGTCGTCGCGGCGGTCGGCCTCGATCACCAATGGCATCTTGCCCGCCAAGACGGGGGCTAGGGCTTCCAGGGCGGGATCGGCCGGTGGCCGTTTGCCCACGCCCCCCCCTTTGGCAAAAGCGGCCAGCTGGCGTTGGTGGAAGCCGGCATCGTAAAACATCTGCCGGGCATGAGCCACATAACCCATCAGCACCCGTGGATATTCCGTGCCGCCCGGCGAACGAAAGGCCAGGTGCTGCGCTACGGCTGCGTTGAGGACGGCCGTTCGCGGGGTTTCGCCCGAGAGGCTAATCAGAGCCGATTGCCCCAACAAGATGCCGCCATCGGGCGCGATCAGCCGAGCCGTGAATCCTTGAGCGCGCCAGGGGGCATAGTCGTCGGCCTTGAGGGCTGCCCGGACCTGAAAATCGGGCGTCAGTCCGCGGCGCTGATCGGGCCGAGTATACGCTAGTGCTTCGGAGGCTAGATCGACCGGAGCAGGTTCGCCGACGCTCGATTTACGCTGGCTGGCATCCCACCCCAGATTCGACAGCCCGTCGATGAACCCGGCACACACCGTCTTGCCCCGGCCATCGATCACTACTGCATCGGCCGGCGGCGTGACCCGTTCGCCCACCGCTTCGATCAGGCCATCGCGAAGGACCACGGTGGCCGAGCCGAGAATCTCATCGGGTTTCACAAAGACCCGGGCATTGGTGATGGCAAAGACCGTGGGCCGAAGCGGTTTTTGTGCCCAAAGCCAACAACAGCCTGTCAAGAGGAAGACCACCGAGAAGAGTCGCAATAAGGCAAGCATCATGAAGGGTCGCTCCAGGCACGAGAAATCATCAGTGATCCTAGAAATGCCCCCCGTCGAGTGTCCAGTTTTTCCGACTCCCCCGCTGTATTCTCTTCCTGGTTTGCCGGGCGAGTGGCCGGCGTCAGCCGGCAGATGCTACTTATCCCCCAGCGGATTCTTGCGACCCGGAGATGGGGAAATACAGCCGAAAACAGGTGCCGACCCCCGATTGACTCTCGACGCGCAGATGCCCGCGGGAGCGGCGAACGAACTCCGCGACACTGGTCAATCCTAACCCGGTACCAACTCCCGGACGCGTGGTGAAATAAGGAGTGAACAACTGCGATTGTGTTTCCATGCTCATGCCGATTCCCGTGTCACGCAGCAACACCACGACATACGATTCCGGGGCGGTCTCGCCTTCCAAGGCTTGCTCGACCACCGCGGTTTCGATTGTCAGACGACCCCCGCTGGGCATGGCCTGGCGGGCGTTGATCACCAGGTTCAGCAGGGCTTGCTCCAGACCGCTCTCCTCCACTCGCACCGGCGGTAACGGCTGGGTTGGGTGAATTTGTAGCTCGATGGTCTCGCCCAAGATCTGTTGAAACATCCCTCGCAGCGAAGTGAGCCGTTCGTTCAGATCCAGACCCGTGACGGGCGACGCCACCGCGTTGCCCTTTCTTGCCGCTCGCAAATAGTTCTCGGTCAGCGTCAGGGCACGATCAACGGCCTGGAGAATTTGCTCCAGCGACTGCCGCGTGAGCGCCGAGTCGAGCGGTTGCTGTTGCAGTAGGGTTGCCCCGCTGTGGATAATCGTCAGCAGATTGTTCAGATCATGCGCCAGCAAAGCCAGCGACAGGGCCGGAGCTGCGGCCGGCTCCCTCCTGGCGGGCGGGAGCAGCGGCCGAGCAAGCACCCCCGCCCCGAGAAAATGTCCCTGGGGATCGGCGAGGCGAAACCAACGCCGCTGCGTCGGCACGGCATGGCCTTGGCGGTGGTGGTCGATCTGCTCGCGTGGCGCGATCGGCTGTCCCTGACGCAGCTGATCCAAATTCTGCCAAACCGACTGATGCTCTTGCGGCGGCGACAGCAGCGTCAATGGTTGGTGCAACGCTTCTGCGGACGAATAGCCGTAGAGTCGCTCGGCGGCAGCGTTCCAATGGCGAATGCGGCCCTCGGGACAAGTAGACAGAACCGCCTCGTCGGACTGATCCAGGAGGGCTTGTAACAACGCTTCGGCATGAAGCTGAGCGAAAGAGGCAAAGGAGCAATCCGTCGGGGGTTGGTGCAACGGCTGATCGATCAGCGTTTCGCTTAGCGCCCGAATGGAAAGGACGGGTTCGTCTTGGTGGGGGCGCTGGCTTGTGTCGGTGCGTGGTTCGTCTGGTAACATCGATAGCACTCATCATTCAGTCCGAGGCTCCCCTGCTCACCTGGGGCACCTGGACTCCCTTGCGGATACGCTGTCTCTCCTCAGCCAGCCATGATTCGAATCCATGCCGGACGCTATTGGTTTCCTTGGGCGTGATCTAACGCAAACGTTCGTCGTGGCATCACCCCAAAGACCGAAGATCCATTACATCTTGTTTTATCGAGGAGTGAATTGAGGCAGGACAAAAAATAAACAAAATAAAGCCGACAGCAGAAGGCCGGCTTCATTTTGTGCGGATCAGGAAAACTCGACGGGCAGCTTCAGTCGGCGGCATCCATCAGGCGTGTGGCTGCAAATTTTCGCCAGGTCGTCGCGTCCCACAACTCGAAGTGGTCGTCAATGCCCACGAGAACCACTTCGGCATGGCTCGCCAGGCCGGCAAACGCGGCAAGGCGTTCCGTGAGCGTAACCCGGCCCTCACGCACGGGCAATTTCACGATCTGGGCATAATACAGCCGTTTGAATACTTGGATGTCCTCCTCGCGGGCAGGGGATTTTTCCAGCTTTTCAGCCAAGCGGTCCAGATGGGCCTGGTTGGTGATCCACAAGCACCGCGACGAGCCGGGCGACACCAGCAGTGTCTCACACTCGCCTAGTTGCTCTTTCACGCTGGGCGGCAACGTCAGCGTGCGTCCCGAGAGCGTCGTCACCGAGGTGCCTGTGAGTGGCAACACCGCCTTGGGCTTGGGGGTTGGTCGCGGTCGGAGCCTCGGCAGGGGCTGAAAAGTCTCCGCATCGGAGGTCGCGTCCGCGGTCCCTGCCACGGTCTTGGTGGTGCTTGGAGTCGTGGCCGGTTCTTTGTCGGGCACCGGAGTGATGGGGGGCGGCATCTCCAACGGCTTAGGCGACTCCAGCGGCTTGGGGGCTTCGACCGGAGGCGGCAGACTCCCCGGAATGAGAATCGGACTGGATTCCGTGCCGATGCGTGGGGTCGATGCGGCAGGTGGAACCGGCACGGGTCCAGGCAACCCCGGCGGCGCGGCAGCCCGAGGCGGCGGCACCACGACCGGCGGGGGGGTCGGCTGGCTTTCCTCATATCCAACCGTTTTCAGTGCCGGCAGCGGCGTTCCACTGGGCGGAGTCGCATCGCTCGGCGCAGGCGTTGGCAACGCGGGCGGCGGCTCGGCCGTCACCTCGGGCAAGGCAGCCGGCATCGGCAACATAGTAGGCGTCGGCTCCGGCTGGGGCACCGCACCGGCCTCGGGCAACCCGGGCGGCACCTCCACAGTGATTTTGGGAGGCTCAGGGGATTGGGCGTGGGCCTGATTCGGGTCGCGCATCTTCAGCAACAACCCCACCGTTCCCAGGCACACAAACGCTCCCAACGCCATCCAGCCATATCTTGAGCGCTTTGTCGCTTCCATGCGTTTCCTCCTACCTCCTGCTCGGCGCGGCTGAAAGTCGGCCGACGCTTTGCTTGCTCCATCGTCCCTGACTAGGTTGTCTTGGTTGTCGCTTGGCGTCGCGCTAGCCGCAGCTTGGCACTGCGAGCGCGTGGATTGCTCGCGATCTCATCGGCCTGGGCGGTGATCGGCTTGCGTGTGATCTCTTGCCACAGCTCCCGGTTCCGAAACGCCTGCTTGACTAGACGATCCTCCAACGAATGAAAACTGATGATGCCCGCCACTCCCCCGGGGCGCAGCAGGCGCGGCAGGGCGTCGAGCAAGCGTTGCAACGCCCCCAATTCGTCGTTGACGGCGATCCGCAACGCCTGAAACGTCCGCGTCGCCGGATCAATCCCGCCGCGGTGTGGTACACAGCGTCGCACTAACTCGGCCAGCTGCGTCGTGGTGGTGAAGCGGCTTTTTTTTCGCTGCTCGACAATTTGCTTGGCGATGCGTCGGCTGTGGCGCTCCTCGCCGAAACGGTAAATGAGGTCGGCTAGTTCCCGTTCGGGCAGACGATGAATCAGGTCGGCGGCGGTTTCGGCATCCTGTCGATTCATCCGCATGTCCAGCGGTCCCTCGTGAGTGAAGCTAAAGCCTCGTTCCGCAGCATCGAGTTGATCCGAGCAGATACCCAGATCGGCCAACAGGCCATCCACCTGCGCGATGCCCAGCGAAGCGAGGACATCGGGCAAGGTATCAAACGAGGCCTGAATCAGACGTACTGGCAACCCTTGCAGGCGCGAACGGGCCTGTTCCAGCATGGCGGCATCCTGATCTAGTGCCACAACGAGACCGTTTGAGCCCTCGGGATGCAAGGAAACGACGCGCTCGGCCAGAAGCCGCGTGTGTCCGCCGACACCGGTGGTGCAATCGACAAGCACCTGTCCAGGTTGCGGATTCAGCCCGTGGAGTACTTCCCGAGGAAGTACCGACACATGCCGAACCGGAACGGATCCATTCATCTAAGGTTCGTCGAGAGGAGTTCGTCGGGGTGCTGCCTAGCCTTGATCGTTCCGGCAATCAAGGTACGCCCCATGCTATGCGTTCTGGCCTGTGGAATCAAGAGCGAGAAACCCAAGCCCAAGACCGCGACAGGGCCAAAGGCCGACGGCCACCATCGATCCGCTGTTGCTTTGGAGGATGGAGGCATTGGTGTTCAAAAAAGCACCTACCAAGCTAGTAACTCTCGGTGGGCCGTGATACAACCCCGTCCATCGAACAGAGGAACTCCCCATGACACTCCCTCCTTGGATCGCAAAAACCCAAGTTCAACCACACCCTTACCAATGTATTAAAATTTTATTTTTAAAATTGAACATTATTTGTTTTGTAATCATCCTTTATGATTTGGAAGGGACGGTTGACCAGTTTAGCGATTGGCGTGATTTCTTTTTGGGCAGCGAGGAAACCAACGAGACCTTGACTGCCCTGCATCGTCGGGGGTACTCCGCACGTCGTTAGCAAAGACTGGGAATGGATATAGCGCATGGGGACCGTGATGCGAAAAAAAGGCCGCATGACGGTTCCCTTGATCGTCTTTTACCCTATCCTCAAGAGCAGCTAACTCATCTTGAGGAATCGCACTATGCACCTGCTCCTGTATGAACATCTTTCCGCTGGAGAGATGCCCAACGAGCCCTCCTTGCTTGCCGAGGGACAGGCCATGCTCGCCGCAGTGCATCGTGACGCTCAGGCCTTGCCCCAAGTCGAGGTGCGGCTCGCACGTTCACGGCAGGAGATTTTTCAGCTGGCTCCGCACTGTCAGGCCGCCCTCATTGTCGCTCCCGAGATCGACGATATCCTCGGCTCGATCATCGAGCGTTTAGAAGCCTGGCCGAACTGTCGCCTGCTGGGGCCGGATAGCGCCACGGTACGGTTGACGGCGGATAAATTCGCGCTAGCGGAGCATTTGACGCGGGCGGGAGTGCCCACCCCGCGGACAACACTGCTGCACGGCTCGGTGATCAAGCCCCGCTACGGAGCCGGTTGCCAGCACACGTTTTTGACCTACAACGATTACATCCTGCAACCGTACCTAGCCGGGAGGGCGGTCAGCGTGGCGTTCCTCGACGGCAAGCCCTTACGCGCTTGCATGCAAAACATTGTGGAGGTCGAAGGGCTGCTCACCTACCAGGGCGGTTGGTGTCCCTTAGACGACCACCTCGAGCAACGGGCCATCTCCCTGGCCCAAGCTGCCTTGGACACGTTGCCCTCACGCCGCGGCTACCTCGGGGTGGATCTGGTATTGGCCGAACGGCTCGATCACGATGCCGTCATCGAAATCAACCCTCGGCTGACGACGTCGTACCTGGGGTTGCGCGAGCTAGCCCGGAACAATCTCCTGGGCGTTCTGTTGGGATTGGATCCCGGGCCCCTCAGTTGGCATTCCGGCCGAGTTACCTTTTCCTGTGATGGAACGTTGTCGAGGATGGAATGACAGCCTCTTTTTTGCTTGTGCTTCCGTTGCTGCTGCACGCCGAGCCAGCCACAGACTCCGAAGACGCCCGTCTAGCCGCCTTGTTCCGGCAGTACCTCGCTGCCCTGTGCGAACAACGCCCGGTCACCGCTACCCAACTTGGCGACCACAGCCACGATCATCGCCTGGACGATCTGTCGGCCGAAGGACGCAAGAAGCGAGCGGCGTTGCCGCGTCAGACGCTGCAGAAACTGGAGCAGTTGCAGCAGGACAAACTCCGCCCCGAGGGGCAAATCGACTGGGACATCTTCCGCCAGGCCCTGCGACGCGAAATCTGGGCCGACGAGCAGTTCGATGTGTGGGCGAACGATCCGCTGCTGTGGAACGAGTTTATCAGTGATAGCGTCTATGCTTTGTTTGCCAGCTCGACGGTCCCCAAGGAACGCAACCTGCGCCATGCCATCCAGCGCCTTAGCCAAGTGCCGAGCGTGATCGCCGCCGCCCGCGCCGCCCTGAAACGCCCACCGCGTGTCTACACCGAGACCGCGATCGCTCGCAACAAGGGGGCGATCGCCTTTTACGAAACGGGCATCTACGAGTGGGCCGGCGAAAACCCAGCGACCAGCCCGCTCAAGCCCGCGTGTGACAAGGTCGTCGCTGCCCTCAAAGAGTACGGCACCTTTTTGGAAAAAGAGTTGCTGCCTCGCTCCAACGGCGATTGGCGTTTGGGCAAGGACAAGTTCGCCGCCAAACTGGTGCTGCACCTCGATGCCGGCCTGACCGCCGAGCAGGTCTTGGCCCAGGCCGAGGCCGAAGCACAGCGCGTGACTGGCGAGATGTATCTCGTGGCCCGGCAGCTCTGGCACAAAGCCTATCCCAAAGAGGCACTCCCGCCCGACGACGACGCCGGCCGCACCGAAACCATCGCTCGCGTGTTGGCTCATTTTAACAAGGACCACGGCAAGGCCGAGGAATTAACCGCTGAGGCCCGGGCCGTTTCGGAAAAGCTCAAGAAATTTATCACGGAAAAAGATATTTTACGCTTGCCCGATCCCGATCGCTGTCAGATCATCGAGATGCCAGAATTCCAACGCGGTTTTAGTGTCGCCTATCTCAATGCCGCGCCGCCGCTCGACCCCAAGGCGCGGAGTTATTATGCCATCAGCCCGCCGCCGGCCGGTTGGGATGCTCGCCGTGTTGAAACCCTTCTGCAGGAGTACAACCGGGCGATGCTGTCGATTCTGACGATTCATGAGGCCTACCCCGGACATTATGTTCAGTTAGAATACAGCAATCGGCATCTGTCCTTTCTACGAAAGGTGCTTCCGTCGGGCGTCTTCATCGAAGGTTGGGCTGTTTATACCGAACAGATGATGCTCGATCAGGGCTACGGCGATGGTGACCTGGTGTTGCGGCTCAACCAACTGAAGTTCTATCTACGGGCCGTGATCAATGCCATTCTCGACCACCACATGCACTGCAAAGAGATGACAGACGAACAAGCGTTGGACTTGCTCATGAAACGCGGTTTCCAGGCCGAGGGCGAGGCACGCGGCAAGGTGGTGCGAGCCAAACTTAGTTCCTGCCAGCTTTCGACCTACTTCGTCGGCCGGATGGCGTTTTATCGACTGCGGCAAGAGGTGCAACGAGAGCAAGGCGAGGCGTTTTCGCTGGGCCGCTTCCACGAGGCCTGCCTGGCGCAGGGCAGCGTTCCAGTAAAGCATCTGCCGACGCTGGTACGACAACGGCTCAAGCAACCGAGGTGAGGCCGTGCCCGTCGTCGCGTGGCTGACGTTTTTGCACTTCAGCTTGTTTGTGCTGGGCTGCGCCGTGGGCAGCTTCCTCAATGTGTGCATCTATCGCATGAGCACGGGCCGATCTATCGCCTGGCCTGGTTCGTTCTGTGCGGCGTGCGTGCGGCCGATCCCCGGCAAATACAACATTCCGGTGCTCAGCTGGTTACTGTTGCGGGGCCGGTGTGCCCTGTGCGGGGTATCGTTCTCGGTGCGCTATTGTTTGGTAGAGTTGCTGACCGGCGTACTCTTTGCGGGGCTGTTCGCCCTGGAGGTCGGCGAAAACTGGCACCGCTTTCCGCTGTGGATTCATGGCGGCTGGTGGTATCTGACCTGGGGCGTGTTTCCGCCCTGGTCGATACCGTTCTACCTCGGTCACCTGATCTTGTTGAGCTTTCTGATCGTGGCGATCGGCACCTTGCACGATCGAGCCATGGTGCCGCAGGTGCTGGTGGTCGCGGGGCTACTGCTGGGTCTGTTGTTCGCGGTGGGGATGCCAGCGGAGTTTGTCGTGTGGACCGGCGGGGTCGCGCCGCTGCTGGGAATGTGGATCGTGCCTGCCGGCCTGCGCCTGCTTCAGACGCTTTGGCCACGTCTCTTCGCTCCGGGCACGCTGGAATTGTCGCTGATGACCAGCGGTGTGCTGGGCTGGCCCGTGGTGGCGATCGCCTTGCTGCTGGCTTGGCCGTTGCGGCGTTGGCCGGCCGCTTTCGGCTGGAGTATTGGGATCGTCTGGCTAGCGGCACCGTGGCTGCGAGCGTTGCTGACCTGGACCGGGAGCACGCTACTACACCTTGGTGGCTGAGGCCGACTCCCCGTTAGACTCCACATCCCTTTTTGCTCGCCGCGATCAGATAACCATACGCTCGCAGCGGCGGCACCAGCCAGGCCAGCGGCAGTCGGCCATCCGACCGCAAGCTGAGCGGGCGCACCTCCAGGGGAACAAAGCCGGCCTCGGCCAGCAGCGCCAACACCTCCGCTCGGGTGAATTGATGCAGACTCAAGCCAACCACCCCTTGATGAGCGGGCATGACCCACTCGCGTTGGCCGCTCAGCAGCCAGGAGCGTCCAGCGGGCGACCAGAGATGAAACCAGCGGTTGTGGACGTGCAGAAGGAGCCGGCCCTGGGGCTTGAGCAGGCGATGGGTGCAGCGGAGAACCCGCAGGCGTAGGGCGGCTGGGGCGATCATGCCCAGGGTGCTAAACAGGCAAGCGGCGACGTGGAACGATTCTGGGGCAAAGCAGTCCAGCTGCGTCAGATTGGCCTGAACCAGGTCAGCCTGGGGAGCTTGGCGTCGCGCTCGCCGCAGCATCGGCAAGGACAGATCGACCCCTGTGCCATGCCAACCCTCGGGTAGCTGGGCCAACAGCCGACCCGTACCGCAGCCCAGATCAAGCAGCCGAGCCGGGGCTTCCCGCGGTTGGGGCAACCATTCTCGCACAAAAGCCACATCCAGTCGAAAAAGCGACGAACCAGCCAGGGAGTCGTCATACTGCTGGGCCAGGGTCTCGTTGTGGACGTAATCCCACAGGGCACGATTGACCCCAGGAGGTAGCCTCCAGTCGGGCAAGGCCGGCGGATACGAATCAGGCATCATCAGGCCGGACGCACCCGTTGTTGTTTCAGGGCCTCCGCTAGCCAACGCAAGTCCTCGTCGGACAGGCGAACGGCGGGATCTTTGCCGTAGTCGATCTGAGCGGCGAAGTTGCCTTGATCATAAGCCCGGCTAAAGACGGTCTGCAGATCCAGAACCGAGTCGCGATCGTCGGCCGCCAGGGGCAAGCGGAAGCGAGGCAGACGTTTTTGCAAGGTGGCGGTGTAAACCTCGTAGCGTTCGGGTTGCGTGGCACGAGTGACGGTGACAGCATAGTCCCAATCGGGCAAGGAATCGCGGGAGTAGTCGAGCATCGGTTGGCCCTGCAAGAGCAGGTCGATTTCGACAAGGTTGGCTTGGGCGTTGCGGGCCTCTTGGCGAGTTTGCAGATAGGCCGAGCGTCCCTCACTGGTGTTCTTGTTCGCCGGGTTAACCACATCCACGAGCGTAATCCATTTGTTGTCGGCACGCTGGCGGATTTCGATGTATTCTTCCTGATGTTCCTCCCGGAACACCGAGGTGAACAACGCTTGTTGGCGGACGTAATGCCGCTGCACCACCCGCGCTCGGTAACGATCGACCAGGACCGGTAGCAGATGTTGATACAAGCTCAGAACCAACTGACGTTGGAAGGCTGGCCACAAGTTGTCCTGTTCGAGGTACGGGTCCATTCCGGGCAACGGACTCGGCATCGCTGGCAATCTCCCAAAGGCCCTTTTCGCCTGACAAACGCTGAAGCAAGCCATGAGTATTGGCATTATATCACAGCGCTGGCCCGGGCGCGACCAGAGACTTTTTCGTCCTCTACCCAAGAAACTCGGCACAGACTACCATGAAAACATTACCAGTGTCTGCTGCCTCTGTTTGAGGATGACTCCGTTTGACACGCTTCGACCAGATCGAGCATGCTTGTTTGACGGACGTGGGCGTCCGCCGTAGCCACAACCAGGATAACTTCGCTGTCCAGCTCGTCGGCGACGACGAAAGCTGGCGACAACGAGGACACTTGTTTCTGGTGGCCGACGGCATGGGAGCGCATGCCGTCGGTGAGAAGGCCAGTGAACAGGCGGCTCAGATCATCCCGCACATCTATCAGAAGCACGCCAGTCAGGGGCCGGTGGCTAGCTTGCGCAAAGCGTTCATCGAAGCCAACGCTAGCATCCATACCTGCGGCCAACAGAATCGTGAATTTGAAGGCATGGGCACCACCGGGACGGCGTTGCTGCTGCGACCCGAGGGAGCCTGGGTCGGGCATGTCGGGGATAGCCGCTGTTATCGCGTGCGTGGCGGGGTGATCGAGCAACTCAGTTATGATCATAGCCTGGTGTGGGAATATGCTCGCTTGCAACAATTGGACCCCGACGAAGTCGAAGACATCCCCAGCAACGTCATCCACCGGTGCCTGGGGCCTGAGCCTCTCGTTCAAGTAGACATCGAAGGCCCACACGACATTCAGCCCGGCGATGTCTTTTTGCTCTGTAGCGATGGCCTGTCCGGTCCGGTCAGCGATGCCGAGATGGGGGCGATCGTCAGCGTGCTGCCCCCCGCGGAAGCCTGTCGCTTTCTGGTGGATCTGGCCAACCTACGCGGCGGACCGGACAACATCACTGCGATTGTCGTGCGGGTCACCCACCTGGGCGGGGCCACTCCACCACGCCCAGCGGCCAAAAAAACGCTGCTGCAACGCCTTCCTTGGTGGGCTGTCACTCTCGCCCTAGGCTGCGTTTGTGCGGTCCTAGCCGCCGTCCTGATCGCCCAGACCTGGACCGGCTTGGCCGCTCCGCTGCTGGTGATTGCGGTCGCCTGCGTGATCGCTGGCTCTTTTGGGCTGTGGCAACAGTATCAACGCGAGGCCAACAAAACCGACGAGGACGAGGAACGCCCGCCGGCCAAACCCCACCGCAAACGTCCTTGCAAGATCGAAAAGCCCTTGCTCGAACGCCTCAAAAAAGCTCTGAACACCTTGCAACAAATGGCTAACGAGAAGGGCTGGCAACCCGATTGGTCGCTCGTCCACGAATCCCAGCAAGAAGCCGCACGCCTGGAAGCGGCCAGCGACATCCCGGGGGCGTTTCGGGAATATTGTCGGGCCATGCTGCCTTTGACGCGAGCGATGCACGAACGCCGACGCAAAGAAGAAGTGTTCCGCCCGGTGTGGGACAAAACCCGTTGAACCCCAGGGCCAGCGGGCCTTGCTCCCTCCGGGCCGATCCGCCAAGCTCCTGCGTGACCTGGCACTTCGGTTGATTTTCCTGCCGCTTCTCGCTATCGCCGCAAGGGCGTTGCCTTCGCACGGGAGCGATCGCTCATGGAATTTTGCAAACCGAGCTTTTTCCTCTTCTTCGTTCCAGTGCTGCTGATCTACTGGCGGCTGCGGTCGCACGGCCTACGGATGGGCTGGTTGCTCGCCGCTAGCCTGTTATACTACGCCCTGTTCAACCCGTGGTTTATCTTGCTGATGTTCGCCTCCACGGGCATCGACTTTGTCGTGGCTCGGCGGTTGCCGTCCTTGACGTGCCCTAACCGACGCTGGTGGCTGGTGGCCGCCTGCATCACGATCAATCTCTCTCTCTTGGCCACGTTCAAATACCTGCTGTTTGCCCTGCACTCGGCCAATTGGCTAGCAGGCTGGTTTGGGGGTGGTTTCGAAGTGCCCGGCTGGAGGCTGATCTTGCCTTTGGGCATCTCGTTTTACACCTTCGAGGCCATCAGTTATGTGGTCGATGTCTACCGTGGCCGCGTCCAGCCGTTTACTTCGCTGCGTGACTATCTGCTGTACATTCTGTTCTTTCCGCATCTTCTGGCCGGGCCGATCGTCCGCTCGCACGACTTCGGGCCGCAGCTGCTACGCCCCAAACGTTTTTCCTGGCTACGCTTCGAGGCCGGCGTGCAACTCTTTCTCCTGGGGGCGTTCAAAAAGGCCGTCCTGGCCGATTGGATGGCGACCATCGTGGACCCTGTCTTTCAGGCACCCGGCGACTACGCTAGCACCGCCTTGTGGACCGCCAGCCTGGCCTATAGCGTGCAAATCTACGGCGACTTCAGCGGCTACTCCGACATGGCGATTGGCCTGGCTCATTTGCTGGGCTTCAAGCTGCCGGCCAACTTTCGCACGCCTTATCTGTCGGCGAGCCTTGGCGAGTTTTGGCGGCGTTGGCACATCTCGCTTTCCAACTGGCTACGCGACTATCTGTACATCCCGCTGGGGGGGAGTCGAGGCGGTACGATCGCCACCTGCCGGAATCTGCTGCTGACCATGACCCTGGGCGGTTTGTGGCATGGAGCCAGTTGGACCTTCGTGCTTTGGGGCGTGTATCATGGTCTGCTGTTGGCATTTGCCCGTGTGGTGCCCGTACCGGCCTGGGCCGTGGCCCGCTGGACGCGGCCGCTGTGGGTGGCACTGACGTTTTTGTGTGTCACGGTGGGCTGGGTACTATTCCGAGCAAGCAGCTTTGCCGATGCCGCCACCGTGTTGCGCGGAATGCTCTGGCCGACCTCCGGTGTGTGTGTGCCAACGGAACACGCGGCGATGGTGCTAGCCGGACTGCTGGCCCTGTTCGTGGGTGGATTAATCGACGGCCGCAAGTTGGCTGCTCGACTGCCGATGCCCGTGGCGGCAGCTGGCCTGGCAGGCTTCGCGGCCCTGTATTTGGCTTTGCTTCCCCAACGGGCGAGCGGTTTTATCTATTTTCATTTCTAAGCCTTCGGGAGGGAGCATGTTTTCATTTCTAAGCCTTCGGGAGGGAGCATGCGTCGGGACAAAGCTCGTCCGCGTCGGGTCTTGCTGCTAGCGCTGGG
>Ga0272446_1005055_pt1 | contig 14903 bp, 10 predicted proteins | sample YNPCB0061_FD_194587 | JGI IMG/M metagenome (GOLD analysis project Ga0272446, IMG submission 194587) | Hot spring microbial mat communities from Yellowstone National Park, WY, United States - YNP-CB-006-1 | ecosystem: Environmental > Aquatic > Thermal springs > Hot (42-90C) > Sediment | place...
AAGCCGAAATAGCTTCAGCAGAAGAGGAAACTAAGAAAAATACTGTGGAGAGTTACTCTGACTCTGACTATTTCCCTTTCACATGCAGCAAGCCAGTTGTGCAGGTGATTTCAATCGACGACGAAAATTTATCGAACGGTAACGATGATCCGAGCTCCAATTCTAATAATGATGAATTGGATCTGATATTCTAAAAGAATTGGGCCTGCCGGTTGATTCCGGACAGGCCCTCAATATATCAAATAAATTACAATGGATTCGAAAAAAATAGCTTTTCCTTTGTATGTTTGCCGAAAAATCATTATGTTTATAGCTAAATAGTTTAAATAAATTAATACAGATATAATTACAATAATTTTTCGAATCCTCTAAGCACTGGCCGTGTGCCGTGCCATGGAGGATTTTTCATTGAACACCAATCAGAAAAATGAAATAATGACTCCTGAGGAGGTCGCCCAATATCTGAGAAAAAGTAAAAGCTGGGTTTACAAAAACTGGCAATTATTGGGCGGTGTGAAGCTCAGGGGTTCTCTCTTTTTCCCTTCACAGGAGGAACTCTATGAGCGTATATTCGGTAAAACGGAAGGGGTGGAGGTACGACTTCACCTTGGGGGGGACCAGGTACACGGGAGCCTGGTTCAAAACGCAAAGACAAGCAAAGGAGGCCGAGGCCAAAAAGCGGGCCGAGCTGCAACAAGCAGCGACACCATCAATGCCGGAGGCGATCCAGACCGACATAACCTTCTTGGAACTGGTTAATCTACGGTTGGATTATATCAAGGCGTATAAATCAGAGAAATATTATGCCGATTACGTGGGCCTGGGGAGGCGAGTGGTTAAGCAATGGCAAAAATTCAAAGCCAGAGAGATTACCAGAGCCATGATCCAGGCTTATTTGATTAAAAGGGCCAAGGTGTCGGCCTACTCGGCCAACAAAGACCTCCGGTATCTGCGGGCCTTGTTCAATTTCGGTATAAAGCAGGAACTAATTGATACAGACCCGACAAAAGGCCTGGAATTTATGCCGGTGGAAAAGAGGGTGAAGTACATTCCCTCCAAAGAAGACGTGGCCAAAGTCTTATTGGCCGCTGACCCTGAGACCCAGGATTACCTCATTGCCATCAAGGAGACCCTGGCTCGGGTCGGAGAGATCAACCGGCTCACATGGCAGGATGTGGATTTTGCGGGGCGGTTTGTCATCCTCTATACTCGCAAGAAAAAAGGTGGACATCTCACTCCCCGGAAAATCCCCATGACTACTAAGCTCTATAATATGTTGCTGAGAAGATATCAGCATCGGGATAAGGAGAAGCCCTGGGTCTTCTGGCAACGGTATTGGAGCAGCAAAGCAGGCAAATTCGTGGAAGGCCCTTATCGAGACCGGAAAAGAATAATGATCACTCTATGCCGTAAAGCGGGTGTCAGGTATTTTCGGTTTCATGCGTTGCGGCATTTCGGGGCTTCTATGATGGATAAGGCTCATGTGCCCATCGGGTCTATCCAACGCCTTCTTGGCCACGAGAACCGCACCACCACGGAGATTTATCTCCATGCGATCGGTGACGCTGAGCGACAGGCGATGGCGGTATTCGAACAGGTAAGCCAAGTGGACGCTTCCGAGGAAAGTCTCACACAGACTCTCACACGGTAAAAAAAGAGGGGTTAGCTACAGCAGCTAACCCCTTGATATTCTTGGTGCCCCCGGCCCGACTCGAACGGGCGGCACACGGATTAGGAATCCGTTGCTCTATCCTCCTGAGCTACGGGGGCAGGAGATGGTGGTGTGGTCTGCCAGTGGTTGCTTCGCAGCCTCCTGGCTTTTTTCGCGCAGGCGCAAGCCGGCTTGTCGAAAGCATTGATTGTTAACATCTTCCGGGAAAGGCCTGTCTCTGTCAATGGGAAAAATGCTGGACTTTTAAAAAAGATTGGGAAACAATGAGTTGACACATCTTACGCAGGAGGCTTGGCATGCGCATTCTGGTGACCGGTGGGGCCGGCTTCATCGGCTCCCATCTGGTGGAATATCTCCTGGCCCAGGGCCATGAAGTCCTGGCCCTGGACAACTATTTCACCGGCTGCAAAGAAAATCTCTTGCATCTGCGGGATCACCCCCGCCTGGAGATCATCCGCCATGACGTGGTTAATCCCCTCATGGTGGAGGTGGAGCAGATCTATAATCTGGCCTGCCCGGCGTCGCCGGTGCATTATCAATATAACCCGGTGAAGACCATCAAAACCAATATCATGGGCACCTTGCACATGTTGGGGTTGGCCAAGCGGGTCAAGGCGCGGATTCTGCAGGCGTCCACTTCGGAGGTCTATGGCGATCCCACGGTGCATCCCCAGACCGAGGATTATTGGGGGAACGTCAACTGCATCGGCATTCGCAGCTGCTATGATGAAGGCAAGCGGGCGGCCGAGGCCTTGATGATGGACTATCACCGGCAGAACGGCGTTGAGGTGCGGATAGCCCGGATTTTTAATACGTATGGCCCCCGCATGGCCATCGACGACGGCCGCGTGGTGAGCAATTTCATCGTCCAGGCCCTCACCGGCGAGGATATCACCGTCTATGGGCAAGGCCAGCAGACCCGTTCCTTCTGTTATATCTCCGACCTGGTGGAGGGGCTGGTCCGGCTGATGAACTGCGAGGTCTTTGAGGGGCCGGTGAATCTGGGCAATCCGGACGAGTATACCATCCTGGAGCTGGCCCAAAAGACGGTGGCGTTGACCGGCAGTCCCTCGCGCCTGATTTTTAAACCTTTGCCGGAGGATGATCCGAAGCAGCGCTGTCCGGATATCAGCCGGGCTAAACGGCTCCTGAACTGGCAGCCGACGGTTCCTCTGACTACCGGCTTACAGGAAACCATTCATTATTTTGCGGAAAAATTACGCCAATTGGGGAAGCTGCCCGCCGCTTAGAATCGCCCTTCTCCTCATCATCCTCGGGGCCCTCTGTCTGGCAGGGGGATGTCCCGCGCCCAGCGGTCCGCCGGCCACCGGCATGGCGGCCAAGGTCAAAGACGGCGACAGCATTGTCCTGATAGACGGTCGGGATGTGCGCTACCTGGGGATCGATACGCTGGAGCTGACCAGCAGCGATCCCCGGGAGCTGGAGTTGGCCAGGCAGGCCAAGCAGGTGAATGCCGAGCTGGTCCTGGGGGTGAAACTGCGGCTGGAATATGACGTGGAGCGCTATGATCAGTATAACCGCCTGTTGGCCTATGTGCGGTTGCCCGATGGCCGGCTCCTGAATGTGGAGCTGGTGCGCCGCGGTTTGGCCCGGGTATTACTCAAACCTCCCAATCTGCGTTACCGGGAAGAACTAATTCGGGCTCAGAATCTGGCCATTGACCAGCGACTGGGAATCTGGCGGGAGCTGCCCCCGGCGCAGGAATCCCATTATGTCGGCAATGCCCGGAGCTTTCGGTTCCACCGGCCGGCCTGCCCTGGCGCCCAGACCATGAACACAGCCAATCGGCGGATTTTTACCACGCCTCTGGAGGCCTACCGGCAGGGATACAGTCCGGCCAAGGATTGCCGACCATAAAGGCAGGGAAGGGGGAGGAGGGAAGAGGCATGAGGGGGAGGCGGCGGCGTATATTGCAAGGCATAGGCCGCTGGCGCCAGATGCCTAAAGATCGAAGATAATCCGGGCTTCCCAGCCGGCAGGCGTGGGAGTGATGGCCAATTGATGATAGGTGGCGGCCTTGACGCCGGTTTTCAGCACATGGCGCTGGGGATCCAGGGGTTCGCCCCGAAGTTTGGCCCGCACTCGGGTCGAGCTGATCTCCTGCATCTCGATGGTGCGAGCCAGAAAATTTTCCGTGTCATAGAGATAGAGCAGGTGGTTGAGCCATTCCACCAGGAGCATTTCCTGATCGGCGGCTTCTACGGCCACCTCGCGGCTTTGGCGGGCCCGCAGGCGGCGGCGATCGGTCATCAGTCCGGTGAGGGCCAAGGCCCCCTGGATAAAGATATCCGCCAGGGTTGGCCCCCAGAGATGAAAGGCCGCATCGGCCGTATGGGACATGGCCCGAAACCCGGCGCGCCGGGAAGGACGGGCTCCTGCGGTCATGGTACCCCACCTCGTTCAGGTTTATGGGGAGGGCCGGGGCAAGAAAGACGCCTCTCTTCCCAGTTCGGTAGAGAGGATTTGGGAGAGGAGCCAGAGATGGCTCCCTCTCCCAGCAATCGGCCAAAAGCTATCACCCTGGAAACTTGGGAATGGCGCAGATGGCTTCTTGGATCATTGAGTCAGGATATTCGAAATCCTCCAATTTGCCTGCCAAGTATGAGTCATAGGCGGCCAGGTCCAGGAAGCCGTGGCCGCTGAAGGCGATGACGATGCACTTCTCTTCCCCGGTCTCCTTGCAGCGCAGGGCCTCGTCGATGCCGGCCCGGAGGGCGTGGGAGGTCTCCGGCGCCGGGATGATGCCTTCCGTCCGGGCAAAGGCAATGGCCGCTTCAAACACCGGGTTCTGCGGATAAGCCCGGGCTTCGATGATTTTTTCATGGACCAACAGGCTGAGCAGCGGCGCATCGCCGTGGTAGCGCAGGCCGCCGGCGTGGATGCCGGGCGGCACGAAGCTGTGGCCCAGAGTATACATGAGCATCATGGGGGTGAGGCCGGCGGTGTCGCCGAAATCATAGGTATAGGCCCCCTTGGTGAAGGTGGGGCAGGATGTGGGCTCTACCGCCACGAAGCGGATATTCTCCCCCTTGAGTTTATCGGGCACAAAGGGGAAGACGAAACCGGCAAAGTTGCTGCCGCCGCCCACGCAACCGATGAGGACATCAGGCTTTTCGCCGGCCAACTGCAGCTGTTTCTTGGTCTCCAGGCCAACAATGGTCTGATGCAGGAGTACATGGTTGAGGACGCTCCCCAGGGCATATTTGGTATCCTCGTGCTTGGCCGCATCCTCCACAGCCTCCGAGATGGCAATGCCCAGGCTCCCCGGGGAGTCGGGGTTTTTGGCCAGGATGTTCCGCCCGGCATCGGTCCGGTCCGTGGGTGACGGGAACACTTCTGACCCCCAGACCTGCATCATGGAACGGCGGTAGGGCTTCTGAAAATAACTGACCTTCACCATATAGACGGTACAGGCCATGTCAAAGGCCTGACAGGCAAAGGACAGGGCCGAACCCCATTGCCCCGCGCCGGTCTCGGTGGCCAACCGGGTCACCCCTTCCATTTTATTATAATAGGCCTGGGGCACTGAGGTGTTGGGTTTGTGGCTGCCGGCCGGGCTCACCGACTCATTCTTAAAATAAATGCGGGCCGGGGTCTGGAGCAACTTTTCCAACCGCCGGGCTCGGTGCAGCGGGGAGGGCCGCCAGAGCTTATAGATGTCCAGGACCGGATCGGGGATATCGATCCAGCGCTCCTGGCTCATCTCCTGTTGGATCAGGGCCATGGGAAAGATGGGCAGCATGTCCTGGGGCGTCACCGGCTTGCCGGTGGCCGGATGCAGATAGGGCGGCAGCGGTCTGGGCAGATCCGGCTGGACATTGTACCATTGCTGGGGCAGTTCTTTCTCGCTTAAGGTGATTTTGTAAGAATCGTTCACAATTGCCTCCTCGGGATATATTGGTTAGGCCGGGGGCCTAAATAGTGGTCAGTGGTCAGTGGGCAGTGGCCAGTGGTCAGTGATCAGTTGTTCGTTCGTCCTCAGTCGGATAGACTCTGCCCTTGTGGGGCGCTATGGGCAGGGGCACGCAACTTTTATCCCTCATCCCTGCTTTTCGCCGGCAGGGAAAAAATAGCGTCAATCTGCTGATCGGTCAAGAGTTTTTTGGCCCGCAGCAGTTCCGTCAGGGGGATGCCGGTCGCCAGGCTTTCGTGGGCCAAAGCTGCAGCCTGATGGTAGCCCAGATAGGGATTTAAAAGGGCCGCCAGGCCGTGGCTCTTTTCTAGGAAGAAGCGGCAGCGGGCCGGATCGGCCTGCAGGCCCCGGACGGCCCGGCGGGTAAACATGGCCATACCCTGGCGGAGCAGATCGATCATCGTCAAGATTTCATGGATGACCAGGGGCATCATGACGTTGAGTTCCAGCTGACCGGCCTGGACGGCCAGGGCCACGGCGGTCTCCCGGCCGACAACGTGATAGCAGACCATGTTGAGGGCCTCGCAGATGGAGGGGTTGATCTTGCCGCTCATGATGGACGAACCCGGTTGGACCGCCGGCAGGATGATTTCGGCCAGCCCGGTTTTGGGGCCCGAGGCCAGCAGCCGCAGATCGTTGGCCACCCGGGTGAGGGTCAGGGCCAGCAGCTTCAGGTTGGCCGCCACCTGACCGCAGGGGTTGAGATCCTGCATGGCCTGGAAGAGGTTCGGATGGGGCCGCAGGTCCAGACCGGTGAGACGTCGCAGGTGGCTGATGACCGCCTCCCGATAGCCTGGCAGGGCATTCACCCCGGTGCCCACGGCGGTGCCGCCGATACCCAGGGCCAACAATTCCTGGGCGCCCTGGTCCAGGCGGGCCAGGTCCCCGGCCACGGCTGCGGCGTAGGCGGCAAATTCAGCGCCCAGGGTCAGCGGCAAGGCATCATTGAGATGGGTCCGGCCGGCCTTGTAGATCTCGGCGAAGGCCCGTGACTTCTCCTGCAGGGCTGCCACCAGGGCCTCAGCCTCCGGCCGGAGCGTCCGCAGCTCCATGAGGATGGCCAGCCGCATGGCCGTGGGAAAGACATCGTTGGTGGACTGGCCCAGATTGACGTGGTCGTTGGGATGGATGAAGTCATAAACGCCCCGGGGGCGGTCGGCCAGCACCGCGGCCCGATTGGCCAGGACCTCGTTGACGTTCATGTGCAGGGAGGTGCCGGCGCCGGCCTGAAAGACGTCCACCACAAAATGCTCCCGCCACAGACCGGCCAGGATCTCCTGTCCGGCCTGGAGAATGAGCCGGGCTTTTTCGGCCGGCAGGCCGCCCAGGGCCATATTGGCCTCCGCGGCGGCAATCTTGATGAGCACCAGGGCGTCCACCAGGATGGGGTGAGGCTTGAGGCCGCTCAGGGGAAAGTTCTCCATAGCCCGTTGGGTCTGGGCGCCCCAATAGGCCCAGCTGGGAACCAAGACCGGGCCCAGGGAATCCTTTTCCTGCCGCCAGGCAATGGTTTGCTGCGTCTCTGCCATGCTCATTTTCCCAGAAAAACTATGTTGCGCCTGCTGTCCATCATCTTATGTGATTTTTCCTGATGTTGCAATGCCTTGTTGCCGGCAAGGATTGCGGGCCTGCCGGGGGCCGGCTGCCCCTGGCAGCGACAACCGGACAGCCAGAAAGATCCGGCGCGATTTTTGCCAATGTGAAAAATATGCTGGCACCGGCGCGCCCCGGCGCTCTGCCCTGGTCCCTCGGCTGCAAGGATATGCCTTGCTTTTCCGGGGTGTTTCCTCCGGCATGGCTGCCGCGGCCCCTGGCATAGGCCTTGCTAGGTAAATCTTGCAAGGGGCTGGCGCTCAAGGGTTATCGTCCGGCTGCCGTGAGCATTTGTTCTTTTGTGGACAAAGGCGGGAACTGGCTGAGGCAGCAGCCGGATTTCTGATGGTCCTGGGATAGCTTATTTCCGGGGAGCTAACAGCCTGAGCAAAAAAATATCTTGACAGGGTAGAACGGTCTGCTATATAAAAAGATCGTGCTATTCTTCACGAGCATGTCCTTGCAATGCAGAGGCCTGCCGGGCAAACGGCGTCAGAGCCCGAAAGGCGACGAAATCGGTCTAAACTGCCAACATAAAGTAGTAAATTGCTATCCCAAGGTCGTCAGAGAAGTTGTATCTGTTAGCGTGCCAATCCACCAGGCCGCTTCATTTTTAATCTAGTGTTGTAAGAAACTATATTCAGGAGGAATTTTTCGATGGCGTTGGTAAACCCTCATGGTAAAGAGAAGAAACTCAAACCCTTGTTGCTTAAAGGCAAGGAACTGGAAGAAGATAAAGCCCGTGCCAAATCTTTAACGGTGGTCACCATGAATTCCCGGGAAACCGCCGACCTGATTATGTTGGGCATCGGCGGCTTCACCCCGCTGGAAGGCTTCATGAACGAAGCTGAGTGGCGAGGTGCCTGTTCTGACGACATGACCCTGCCCGATGGCACCTTCTGGCCCATCCCCATCACCCTGTCCACCACCAAGGGCAAAGCCGACAGCATCAAGATCGGCGAAGAAGTCCTGTTGGTGGATAAAGAGACCGAAGAAATGATGGGTACCATGAAGGTCACCGAGAAGTACACCATCGACAAGAAGTGGGAATGCAAACAGGTCTTTAAAACCGACGATCTGGAACACCCCGGCGTCCAGATGGTTATGAACCAGGAAGAAGTGAACCTGGCCGGCCCCGTCAAGGTCTGGAGTGAAGGTTCCTTCCCCAAGGATTATCCGGGCGTCTACATGCGGCCTGAGGAGACGCGGCGGATTTTTGAGCAGAAAGGTTGGAGCACGGTGGCGGCCCTGCAGCTGCGGAACCCCATGCACCGCTCCCACGAATATCTGGCGAAAATTGCCATCGAAGTTTGTGATGGTGTTCTTATTCACCAGCTCCTGGGCAAACTGAAACCTGGCGACATTCCGGCGGAAGTGCGGGTCAAGGCCATTGATTCTCTGACCGAGTACTATTTTGTGAAAGACACCTTCCTGCAGGCCGGTTATCCTCTGGATATGCGCTATGCCGGTCCCCGGGAAGCCCTGCTGCATGCCGTCTTCCGGCAGAACTTCGGCTGCTCCCACCTCATCGTCGGCCGTGACCACGCCGGTGTGGGCGAGTACTACGGCCCCTTTGATGCCCAAAAGATCTTCGACACCATCCCCAAAGACGCCCTGGAAACCAAACCTCTGAAGATCGACTGGACCTTCTATTGCCACAAATGCGACGGCATGGCCTCCATGCGCACCTGCCCCCATGGCAAAGAAGACCGGCTCCTGCTTTCCGGCACCATGCTCCGCAAGATGCTTTCCGAAGGTCTGGAAGTGCCGGATCACTTCAGCCGCCCCGAAGTCCTCAAGGTCCTCCGGGAATATTATGCAACCCTGACCGAAAAGGTGGAGATCAAGGTCCATAAATTCGCCACCGGTGAAGAGAGCAAAAAATAACTGATTCATCTTGCCAGGCGACGCTGCTTCTGGAAGCCTGGAAAGCCGCTGCTCCGGCAGCTTGTCATTGGTTTTGGAAGGGAAAGGAGGTGAAGCGGGCAATTCACAATTTTCTTTTCCCGTTCGCAGTAGCTCACCACTTACCAAGAAACGATATAATCTTCAGGAGGTAAACCGAATGCCCAGTTATGTCATTGCTGAAAAATGTGATGGTTGTAAAGCTCAAGACAAGACTGCTTGTCAGTACATCTGCCCCAACGACTTGATGGTTCTGAATGCAGAAAGCAAGAAGGCTTACAACCAGGAACCGGAACAGTGCTGGGAATGCTTCAACTGTGTCAAGATCTGCCCCCAGCAGGCCATTGAAGTAAGGCACTATGCCGATATCATGCCCTTGGGCTCCAGCACTATTCCGATGCGCGGCACCGACTCCATCATGTGGACCATCAAGTTCCGGGATGGCAAGACCATGAAACGGTTCAAATTCCCCATCCGGACGACGCCGGAAGGCTCCATCGATGTCTTGAAGGGGAAGACCTTGCCGACGGCCGCAGACCTGAAGAAACCTGGTTTCTTTACCGGCGCGGCCCGCACCGAATAAGTCTGCCAAGCAGCGACTATCCTAAGGAGGAAGATGAGATATGGCTCTGGAAAGAGAATTTTGTAAATGGTCCTTTTGTCAGAAACCCCCGGTAGAAACCGTCGAGACCGACCTGCTGCTGGTGGGCGGTGGTATGGCCTGCTGCGGGGCCGCGGTGGAAGCTGCGGCGTATGCTAAAGCTTTAGGTTTGAAAGTCACCTTGGTAGACAAAGCGGCCCTGGATCGCTCCGGCGCCGTGGCCATGGGTCTATCCGCCATCAACACCTACGTGGGCCCGGAAAACCCCGTCAATGATTACGTCAAATACGTCCGCACCGACCTCATGGGCATCATCCGGGAAGACTTGGTCCACAGCCTGGGTTGCCATGTCGACCAGTCCGTGTATGACTTCCAGGAATGGGGTCTGCCCATCTGGCAGAAAGACAATGAAGGCCACACCGTGGACGGTCAGGCGGCTCGGGATGAAGGTCTGCCGCTGCTGAAAGACGGCGGCAAATGCGCCCGGTCCGGCCGTTGGCAGTGCATGATCAACGGTGAATCCTACAAAGTGATCGTGGCCGAGGCCGCCAAAAACGCCTTGGGCATGGACAATATCTATGAGCGGGTCTTCATCGTTAAACTGTTGACCGACAAAAACAACCCCAACCGGGTCTGCGGCGCCGTCGGTTTCAGCGTCCGCGAACACAAAACCTGGGTCTTCAAATGCAAAGCCATGATCGTGGCCTGCGGTGGCGTGGTCAACGTCTTCCGGCCCCGGTCCGTGGGTGAAGGTCAGGGTCGTGCCTGGTATCCGGTCTGGAACGCTGGCTCCACCTATGCCATGCCGGCGGAAATCGGCGCCAAGATGGTCCTCATGGAAAACCGTTTCGTGCCGGCCCGCTTTAAAGACGGCTACGGTCCGGTCGGCGCCTGGTTCCTGTTCTTCAAAGCCCAGGCCACCAATGCCTACAATGAAGACTATATGGCCAAGAACTGGGAACGGGTGAAAGCCGAGTATCCCGGCTATGCCGACAGCCCGGGCACCTGTCTGCGGAACCATGCCGCCATGATCGAAATGCGGGAAGGCCGCGGCCCCATCATGATGCACACCGACAAGGCCATGCAGGAACTGGCCAAGGTACTTTCCAAGAAAGAACTCAAGCACCTGGAAGCGGAAGCTTGGGAAGACTTCCTGGATATGTCCATCTCCGCCGCTTCTCTGTGGGCCTCCTTCAACATGGAACCCGATAAGGTCCCGTCGGAAATCATCCCGTCTGAACCCTATCTGTTGGGCTCCCATGCCGGCTGCGCCGGTCTGTGGGTCTCCGGTCCCTCCAAGGGCTATCTGGGTGCCCCCGATGAATGGTTCTGGGGCTATGACCGCATGACCACCGTCGAAGGTCTGTTCACCGCCGGTGACGGCGTCGGCGCCTCCGGGCACAAGTTCTCCTCCGGTTCCCATGCTGAGGGCCGTATGGCTGCCAAGGGCGCCATTGCCTTTATCATGGACCACAAGGATGACAAACTGGAACCGGCCCAGAATATCGACGATGTCATCGCCGAGATCTACCTGCCCTTTGAAATCTTTGAGAAATACAAAGACTACACCACGGCTCCGGAAATCAACCCCAACTACCTGCTGCCGAAACAGATTCAGACCCGGCTGCAGAAGATTATGGATGAATACTGCGGCGGCATCGCCACCATGTATATGACCAATAAACCCATGCTGGAAGAAGGCCTGAAACGCCTCACCCTGCTGAAGGAAGACGCCCAGCGGCTTGCGGCTCGGGATCTCCACGAACTGATGCGGGCCTGGGAACAGTATCACCGGATCCTCTCCGGCGAAGCGCACCTGCGTCACATCCTGTTCCGGGAAGAAAGCCGTTACCCCGGCTACTACTATCGTTCTGACTTCCTGTCCATCGACGACAGCAAGTGGCGGGTGTTCACCATTTCCCAGTACAACAAAGACACCAACGAATGGAAGTTTGAAACGGTGCCGTATAAACAATTGGTTCCCTAACACGGACTAAAGACCGGGGCGCCGCGACGCCCTCGGTCAAGATCTGTGGCCGTGGCCAAGATACCGGCCACGGCCAATTTTCTGTGTGCGCTGTGAGACCCTCCAACCCCCCTTTAAGAATGCGGACATTCCCCTCGAATAGGTCAGGCGTGGCGATTTCCTCATTCTTAAAGGGTGGGTCTGGGGGAATATCCGCCTGGGGTGGATATTTGTTGGCCGGCGGCCACGCTGCAAACACACCCCACCCACACCATCTCATGCATATCCTGAAGCTTTGGAACTCCTTATCCCATTTCCGATGCGGGGCAGTTCTGAAGGAGGTCTGATGTGAACGCAAGTAATAAGAAGATTCTCGTCATCGGGGGCGGCATGAGCGGCCTCACCGCGGCCTTGGAAGCCGCGGAAAGCGGCGCCCAGGTAGTCGTGGTGGAGAAATCCCCCTATCTGGGCGGCCGCGTGGCCCAACTCAATAAATATTTCCCCAAGCTCTGCCCTCCCACCTGCGGCCTGGAGATTAACTTTAAACGTATCAAAAACAACCCGGATATCACCTTCTACACCCTGACCGATGTCACCCAGATCACCGGTCAGGCCGGGGATTTCAACGTCACCCTGAATGTGCGGCCCCGCTATGTCAATGACAAATGCGTCGCCTGCAACAAATGCGCCGAAATCTGCCCGGTGGAACGGGTCAATGACTTTAACTATGGCCTGGACAACAACAAGGCGGCCTATCTGCCCTTTGACATGGCCTTCCCTTATCAGTACGTCATCGATATGAGCGTCTGTCTGGGGGAAGCTTGCAAAAAGTGTGTCAAGGCCTGTGAATATAATGCCATTGAGCTGGATATGACCCCCCAGACCATCAACCTGAACGTGGGCGTCATCATTGTAGCTGGCGGCTGGAATCTTTACGACGCTACCAAGATCGACAACCTGGGCTTCGGCCAGGTAGCCAACGTCATAACCAATATGCAGATGGAAAGGCTGGCGGCCCCCAACGGCCCCACCGGCGGCAAGATTCAGCGGCCCTCGGACGGGGCCGAACCCAAAAGTGTGGCCTTTGTGCAGTGCGCCGGTTCCCGGGATGAAAACCATCTGCCCTATTGTTCCTATATCTGCTGCATGGCCTCTCTGAAACAGGCCACCTACCTCCTGGATCAGGATCCAGAGGCCCAGGCAACCATCTTCTATATCGACATCCGGACCCCGGGTCGCTATGAACAGTTCTACTGGAAGGTGCGGGATCGGGAAAATGTGGAACTGATCCGCGGGAAAGTGGCCAAGATCAGCCAGGCCCCCGGCGACAAGGTGGAGGTGGTGGCAGAGGATACGGCCACTGGCAATAAAGTCCGGCGGGTCTTTGATCTGGTGGTCCTGGCTGCGGGTATGGAGCCGTCAACCAAGACCGATAAGGTCCCGTTGGCGGTGACCTACACCGACGAAGGCTTTATTGATCCCACCGGTCTGCCTGCCGGCATTTTTGCCGTGGGCACGATGAAGAGTCCCCTGGATGTGGCCAAGTCCGTGCAGGACGGCACCGGCGCCGCCATTAAGGCTCTTCAGAGCTTGGTAGGGAGGTAACAGATGGAAGAAAGAAAATACGGTGTGTATATCTGCCAGGGGTGTGGCATCGCCGAGGCCGTCAAGATTGAAGGTCTAGAAAAGGTGGCCCGGAAAGGTGGCAAGATCCCCCATATCAAAAACCATCCCATCCTCTGCAGTCCGGAAGGGTTGGAGTTCCTCAAGGGCGACATGGCCGCGGAGGGCATTAATTGTGCCGTCATCTGCGCCTGCTCCCCGCGGGTGAAATACGAGGAATTTGACATCCCCGGCGCCCTCATCGAACGGGTGAACATCCGGGAACTGGTTGCCTGGACCCATGAACCCATGGCCGAGGAAACCCAGCTCCTGGCCGAAGACTACGTGGTCATGGGCTGCGCCAAGATTAAAAAAGCCGACATTCCCCAGGGCGAGCCCGTGGAAATCGAACGGGCCATCCTGGTCATCGGCGGCGGCGTTACCGGTCTGACGGCAGCTCTGGAAGCGGCCAATCTGGGGCAGCAGGTGGTCCTGGTAGAAAAAGAGGCCGAACTGGGCGGCTTGGGCGCAGGCCTCTTCCAACAGACCCCCCGGAAATATCCTTACCAGGAACTGGAAGTGCCGGTGGTCTTCAGCAAGATCAAAGAAGTCCTCACCAACCCCAAGATCAAGGTCTTGACCAAGTCCGAAGTGGTCCTGATCGACGGCCAACCCGGCCTCTACGATGTTACCATCAAGACCGATGGCAAGGAAGACCTCTATAAAATCGGCGCCGTCATCTTGGCCGCCGGGGCCAAACCCTATGATGCCACGAAGCTGGGGCATCTGGGTTATGGCAAATCAGACGATGTCGTCACCAACTGGGAATTGGAAAAGATCGCCGCTGACGGCAAGATCCTGCGGCCTTCCAACGGCAAACCGGCGGAAAAGGTCGTCTTCATCCAGTGCGCCGGCTCGGTGGATCCCGACCATCTGCCTTACTGCTCGGCCTTCTGCTGCGGCACCTCTTTGAAGCAGGCCAAATATGTCCGGACCATGAACCCTGATTCTCTGGCCTACATCATTTATAAGAATATGCGGACGTTGGGCCAGAACGAACTGTTCTATAAACATGCCCAGAACGATCCGGGCATCCTCCTGACCAAGGGTGATGTCACCGGCGTGGAAGTGGCCGATGACGGCAGCCTGGCGGTTATCGCCGAAAACACCCTGTTGGGCGACAAAATCAAGCTGGAGGCCGACCTGGTGGTCCTGGCCACCGGTCTGGTCCCGGCTACCTTGGACAACCCGGTGCTGAACCTGAACTACCGCCAGGGCCCCGGCCTGCCGGATCTGGAACTCTTCCAAGGGTTTGCCGACTCCAACTTCATCTGCTTCCAATACGAGACCCGGCGGACCGGCGTTTATGCTGCCGGGGCGGTGCGCCAGCCCATGGATATGGCCACAGCCATGGAAGACGCCGCCGGTGCGGCCCTGAAGGCCTATCAGTGCCTGGAACATACCGCCAAAGGTATCGCCGTGCATCCCCGGGCCTGGGACCAGACCTTCCCGGACCCCTTCATGCAACGCTGCACCTCCTGTAAACGCTGTACTGAGGAATGTCCCTTCGGCGCCATTGAAGAAGACGAAAAAGGCACGCCGTTCTATAAGATCAACCGCTGCCGGCGCT
>Ga0272446_1005056_pt1 | contig 14896 bp, 14 predicted proteins | sample YNPCB0061_FD_194587 | JGI IMG/M metagenome (GOLD analysis project Ga0272446, IMG submission 194587) | Hot spring microbial mat communities from Yellowstone National Park, WY, United States - YNP-CB-006-1 | ecosystem: Environmental > Aquatic > Thermal springs > Hot (42-90C) > Sediment | place...
CCGGAAAAAATATAGTTCGGCAAAGTCCCTCCGAACTTAATCTTCTTAAGCAGAGAAGAGATTCACTTAAAGAAGAACTTGATAAAGCAATGCGTGAAGGTTATAGCAAAGATTATGAAGAGCTAATTCGCAGATACTATGAACTTATTCAACAGGAAGTTAAACCAAATTGATTAAAGTTTGATTTACTTTTCAATTCATACTATTTTCAGACCCGAAGAAACCTTTCTTTATGCAAATGAGTGATATTTTGGGAAATGACAAAATCCGAGAATTATTATTAGAACATTTCGACCATCAAACGCTTTTGCAATTTGGTGATTGGAAAGAATTATTTTTAAGCTTCTTTGATGCAGCTCAGGAATTGTTGTTCATTCTTAATTCAGATGGATATGTTGCAGCAGTGAACAAAGCTGGCAGCCTCGAGCTTGATTATCCTCCTTCTGAAGCAATTGGTAAACACTTTACTGAATTCATTGATTCTGATAACATTGCTTCAGCAACAGATATGATTAACAAAGCATTAAAAGAAGGGTCATCTTCGCTCGAAGTGAATCTCATTTCAAAGTTCGAAGTTCCCAAACTTTTTATTCTGAATTTAAGAACTGTAAGAAATGGTGATAATATTATCGGATTGCTTGGAACAGGAAAGAATATTTCATATCAAAAGAAACTTGAAAGTGAACTGAATGAATTAAAACCAAAAATGATTGAGCTGGAAAGATTAATTAATCTTGAACGCTCGCGGGTTCTTCAGCAAAAATCAGTTCTTGAAGAACTCAACAGAATGAAAAATGAATTTATGTCCAATATTTCTCACGAGCTCAGAACACCACTTGCATCAATAGTTGGATTTTCTGAAACCATTGCTTCTGATCCGAATATGCCAGACGAAATGAAAATTGAATTCAATTATATAATTCTTAATGAAGGTAAAAGACTTGCGAGATTGATAAACGAAGTGCTTGAACTTTCGCGAATGGAAACTGGCAAAATAGTTCTGAACAAATCAAAGATTGATATTGTAAGAACGCTCAGAAAAGTTATTGATGAATTTGTAACTCAGGCAGTAGAAAAAAATATTACACTAAGTGTTGAACTTCCTGATAATCAGATAATGATTGAAGCAGATGATGAAAGATTAAGTATGGCATTGCGTGCAGTTGTTACAAACGCAATTAAGTTTACAAATGAATTCGGGCGTGTAAAAATTATTTTGAACAATCTTTTCAGAGAAGTAGAAATAATCGTTGCAGATACAGGAATCGGAATTCCACAGGACCAGTTGCCCAATATTTTTCAGAAATTTCACAAAGCAAGCCGTCCGATTGAAGAGGCAGAGGGCGTTGGAGTAGGATTGGTTTTTGTAAAACAAATTGTAGATTTGCATAAAGGATTAATCAATATTCAAAGCGAAGAGAATAAAGGAACTACTGTAATTATTCGATTATTAAAAAACATAAAGGATAAAAATTAATAGGTTCTAAATTGGAAAAACTTATTTTTATTGTTGACGACGAGCAGGCTATTTCCAAACTGCTAACTTATTGGGTTAGAGATAAGTGGAAATACAATGCTGAATCATTTCCTACAGGGGAAGATGTTCTTAAAAATTTACACAAACGTCCGGATGTTGTTCTGCTTGACATTATGCTGCCCGGTTTGGACGGAATTGAAACTCTCAAAAGAATAAAAGCATTTGATGAAAACTTGCCTGTAATTATGCTTTCTGCCCAAGGCAGCATTGAAGTGGCTGTTGACTCATTGAAATTCGGTGCTTACGATTATTTCACCAAACCAATTGACCAACAGAAACTTGAACTTGCGATTAAAAATGCAATTAAGAGCTACGACTTAACTAAAGAACTTCAGAACCTAAAAGAAAATGTAAAACAAACTTACAGCTTTGATAACATCATCTCTGCTGATGGTAAAATGCAGGATGTTTTCAAACTTGTATCCAAAGTTCTTGATAATGATATATCAGTTTTAATTTACGGAGAAAGCGGAACAGGAAAAGAATTAATCGCAAGAGCAATTCACTATAATGGAAGAAGAAAAGACAGACCTTTCATTGCTGTTAACTGCGCATCAATTCCTAGAGAATTGTTGGAAAGCGAATTGTTCGGACACGAACGCGGTTCATTTACCGGTGCACATCAAAGAAAACTTGGTAAGTTTGAAATTGCACGCGGCGGAACAATTTTTCTTGATGAAGTCGGTGAACTTGAAATGGTTTTACAAGCAAAACTTCTTCGTGTAATTCAACAGAAAGAATTTGAAAGAGTTGGCGGTACAGAAATAATTAAAACTGATGTAAGAATCATCTCAGCAACAAATAAAGATCTTAAGAAAGCAGTAGAGAATAAAGAATTCCGTGAAGATCTTTTCTACAGATTGAATTCATTCCCGATTCATATTCCGCCGTTAAGACAAAGAAGAGGTGATATACTGATTCTTGCTGAACATTTTCTTAAAAAGTTTAATGAAAAACTCGGAAAGAATTGTAAAGGATTCACAAGAAGAGCTCTTAAACTTATTTATGATTACAGCTGGCCTGGTAATGTTAGAGAAATGGAAAACACAATCGAGCGCTGCCTGATTATTTCAGAAGGTGAGATGATTGATGTTGATGATCTTCCACCACATATCAGAACAGAAGATTATCCTGCTAATTTTGATTTTGCGGGTCCATTATTTACTGATGACACAATTATTCCTTTTGAAAAACTTAAAGAAGAAGCTATCAGACACGCACTTAAAGTTACTAATGGTAATATTGTTGAAGCTGCCAAAAAACTCCAGCTTGGCAGAGCAACTATTTATCGTCTGATGGATAAATACAACATTGAACATTAAAAATTGGGAGTAATATGTATATTGAGAAAAAAAATATTGGCGATGTATTGATTGAAACGATAAATCTGCATCGTGCTACTCTTCGGGAAGCAGAAGAGTTTAAACAGCAGTTAACTTCAGACATTGAACTTGGAAACAGAAAAATAGTAGTAGATCTTTCTGCTTGCGAATTCATCGATTCAACTTTTCTTGGAGCGCTTGTAGTATCGCTAAAGAAAGTAACTAACCTTGGCGGCGATTTACGATTAGTTGGATTTCAACCGGCAGTAAAATCAATGTTCGAACTTACACGAATGCACAGAGTATTTGAAACATTTGGTTCTGTTGAAGAAGCTGTTGATAGTTTCAGCAAATAAAATTTCAAACTGTCTTTATAAAAAGAAATTATAATGAAAGATGCTGATAAGAAATCTATTCTAGTGATTGACGACGATGTTACAATCCGGAAACTTATAACTCACCATCTAAAGCTTAACAACTATAATACATTTGAGGCAAAAAACGCTGAAGAAGCATTTCAGATTTTAGGAAAAGCTCATATTGATCTTGTGCTCTCTGATGTTACAATGGATGAAATGGATGGATTTGAATTTTGTGAGAAAGTAAGAAGCAATGAGAAACACAGATTTTTACCATTCGTTTTCGTTACTGCAAAAAACACACTTGAAGATAAATTCAAAGCTATTGAATCGGGCGGCGATGATATAATTACAAAACCTTTCGATATCAAAGAACTCATATTAAAAGTTCAGGCATTACTAAAGAGAACTGAGATTTACAGAACTTATGGTCTGAAGAAAAGTATTCAATCAACTTTTACAGAAAGAAAGACCAAAATTCTTTTTGTTGATGACGATCCGACAATTACAAAACTTTTTAAGTATAATCTTGAAAGCGCTGGTTTCGAATGCACAGCAGTCAACACAGTAGATGAAGCACTTAAATCTGCAAAAAATTTTCATCCTGATATTATTATATCTGATATTATGATGCCCGGCACTGATGGTTATCAGTTCAGAAAAAAAATACTTGAAGATGAAGAGTTAAAATCTATACCATTTATTTTCCTTACTGCTAAAGCAACTGATGAAGATATTCTTGAAGGATACGATTTAGGCATTACTGATTATGTAGTTAAAACTGCGGGGCCAAAAATTGTAATAGCTAAAGTTTCCGCAATTATCAAAAGCCTTAAAAGCGAAAGGAACAAAGCAATATCCGAACTTCATCAGGCAGCATCATCATTAGGAGCTAAAGTTGTGCCTGATAACGCTCCATTGTTCAAAGGTTACGAAATAAAACAATGGCATATTCCATATCGTGGAATTCCCGGCGGAGATTTTATTGATTACTATAAAGTTGATGATGACAATCTGTTAATAATTCTCGGCGATGTGATGGGTAAAAAATGGGGCGCCTGGTATTTTGCTTTTGCTTATGCTGGTTATATAAGAAGTTCTATAAGAGGAACTTTACAATCAGTTGAAGTTCATTCACCAGCTCAAATTCTTAAAAGAGTTAATGATGCTGTATATCAGGATTCAAAAATTTCAGAAGTGTTCGTTGCAATTTCAGTGGTACTGCTAAATAATAAAACTTTCGAGCTTAAATATTGCGGCGCTGGTGATACTCCTATTACAATCAAAGAAAAATCATCAAACGAAATAAAGAAACTTATCTCAGATGGACTGCTGATTGGTCTCAGCAAAAAAGGCGAGTACTCAGATTCATCTTTAAAACTGAATCCCGGAGATGTAGTTCTGATGATGACAGATGGAATAATTGAATCTCGCGATAAAGATGGGAAACAATTTGGTGAAAATAAGCTTGCAGAAGTTTTACAATCTAATGACTTTAATGAAAATCCTTTAGAAAAAATAAAAGAAGAATTTATTGAATTTACTAATCAGAATTTTGAAGACGATATAAGTTTAATAACTATAAAAGTTAAAGATTAATGAAATTCCGCTGCCTGAAGTTTTTCTGCTTTATCTGCTAATTTCAATTGCTCAATTAACTCGTCCAACTGCCCTTCCATAATATTTGAAAGATTGTAAAGAGTTAATCCAATTCTGTGGTCAGTAACTCTGTTCTGAGGGAAATTATATGTCCGGATTTTTTCACTTCTATCACCGCTTCTAACCTGAGATTTTCTTTGTGCGGAAATTTGTTCCATTTGCTTTCGCATTTCCATATCATAAAGTCTTGCTTTCAATACCTTCATTGCTTTTTGTCGGTTTTTAAGTTGTGATCTTTCATCCTGACACTGAACTACAATTCCAGTCGGTAAGTGAGTAATTCGAACTGCAGTTTCAACTTTGTTAACATTTTGCCCGCCAGCACCACCTGAACGGAAAATATCAATTTTTAAATCGTTGGGATTTATTTCAACTTCAACATCTTCAACTTCCGGTAATACTGCAACTGATGCTGCAGAAGTATGAACTCTTCCGCTTCCTTCCGTTTCAGGAACACGCTGAACACGATGAACACCTGATTCATATTTTAAATCACCGTAAACATTTTCGCCGCTTACGGACAAAACTACTTCCTTTATTCCGCCAAGACCTGTTTCGTTCAAATCAATAATTTCATATTTCCAACCTCTCATTTCAGCATAACGAGTGTACATTCTGAATAAATCATTTGCGAACAAAGCAGCTTCTTCACCACCAGTGCCGGCTCTTATTTCCATAATCACATTCTTATCATCATTCGGATCTTTAGGAAGCAGAAGCACTTTTATTTCTTCTTCAAGTTTTTCTCTCTGAGCATTTAATTCATCCATTTCTGCATAAGCCATGTCAACTAATTCTTTTTCAGTCGAGTGCTCAATTATTTCCTTATTGCCTTCGATATCTTTAAGAATTTTAACATATTTTTCATATACTTTTACAACATCCTCAATCTCGCTTTTTTCTTTGTTCAAAGCGATCATTTTCTCAGGATTGTTTATATACTCAGGATTCGAATATAATTCGTTTATCTGATCGTATCTTTGTTTAACTTTTTCAAGTTTATCTAAAAAATTCATCAGCTTTCTCTAATTTTGGTGCGCAAATATAAAAAAGTGAGCACTCATTTTCTAAGTTATTCAAAGGTGTGTGATGAAATTAGCCGAACAAATCAAATCAGTTCAGATAATATTTTTGGCATTGTTGGCTGGACAAATAATGTTTCTTTTTATTGCGGTCTTTCTTGTGCAATCAGGCAATGTTAAACCTAATGACAACTTATTTCTTATATTGTTCATTGTTGATTTGATGATAATTACGCCTGCAATCGTTGTAGGACCAATGATATATCGCGGATTTATTGAACGTGCAAATACAAAAAAGTTAACACAGGAAAAATTTATTCTTTATCGTCAGGGAGTGATAATAAAATTAGCTTTGGTTGAAGCGCCAACAATTTTTTCAATCGTTGGTTATCTTTTAACTGGCTCAATTATATTTCTGATTCTGGCAATTGGGGTTTTAATTTTGTTCTTCTTTCATAAACCAACTTTAGAAAAATTTGCTGAGGATTTTAACATTCCATTATCAGAGTTAGAATAATTTGAACATAATTTATTTTTAATCTGTTTGATTTATAAAAAAGACTAAAGATGAAAAAATTTGATATACCACAGTTTTACAGAAGCTCATTCATTACGAAAATTAAAAATACCCGTAAAGATCTTGATCCGCGTAAAAAGGACTTTTCACCGACTAAACTTGATTTCGGTCCGGTAAGATTTTTATTAGCTCGACATTTTGGCTTTTGTTACGGAGTTGAAAATGCAATTGAGATAGCTTACAAAACAATAGAAGAAAATCCTGATAAAAGAATTTTCCTGTTAAGTGAAATGATTCACAATCCCGGTGTTAACTCTGACCTCCAGAAACTTGGCGTGAAATTTTTAATGGACACAACAGGTAAATCATTAATTGATTGGAGCGAATTAACAAAAGATGATATTGTTATTATTCCGGCATTTGGGACAACACTTGAAATCGAAGAAAAGTTAAATGAGATTGGCATTGATCCTTATCGCTACAATACAACATGTCCGTTTGTTGAAAAAGTTTGGAACCGAAGTGAACAGCTTGGCAAACAAAACTACACAGTTATTATTCACGGCAAACACTATCACGAAGAAACACGAGCAACTTTTTCACACAGTAAAACAACTGCTCCTTCAGTAATTGTAAGAGATTTAAACGAAGCTAAGATACTTGCCTCTTTTATACTCGATGAGAAACCTGCAGATGAATTTTATCAGATATTTGCCGGAAGATTTTCTGAGGGTTTTGATGTAAAGAAACATCTTGCTAAAGTTGGAGTTGTTAATCAGACTACAATGCTTGCAACTGAAACTCAGGAAATAGCTGATTTACTTAAAGAAACTATGATTAAAAAATTTGGAATTGAAAATCTTAAAGAACATTTTGCAGATACAAGGGATACACTTTGTTATGCAACAAATGATAATCAGGAAGCAACTTATGCGCTCTTGAATGAGCCCGCAGATTTTGCAGTAGTGGTTGGAGGTTACAATAGTTCAAATACTTCGCACATAGTTGAATTGTGTGAAGAGAAACTTCCCACATATTTCATTTCATCTGAAGAAAAAATTCTTTCAAATACCACAATCAAACATTTTGATATTCACTATCATCAGGAAAAAGAAACTCACAATTTTATTCCTGCAAAAGAAAAAGTTGATATAATTTTAACCAGTGGTGCAAGCTGTCCGGACGCAGTAGTTGAAGCAGTATTAAGAAAAATCCACTCATTCTTCCCAAACGCAAAAAATGTTGAAGAAGTTGTGGATGAGGTTATTAATTAATAGTTAAGAGTTATTCGAATCAATAAAAATATTTTTTTTAATAATCACTGTACTTTAAGCTAAGTTTTGAAGCCGATGTTTGATATTCTTTAATCAATCTTTCCATCAATTCTTTTACAGTCGGAATATCTTTAATTAATCCGGCTACCTGACCTGCTTCCATTTCACCTTCAATTTCATCACCTTCAAAAATTCCGGCGCGTTCTCTTTTACTGCCAAGAAGATCTTTCAACTTAATTTCATCCCAACATTCATCTTCAGCTCTAAGTGCACGGAATGCAAAATCATTTTTTAACATTCGGACTAAACCAATTTTTCTGAAAGCGAGAACAGTATCGTTATCCTTCGCTTCAACAATTTTCCTTTTATAATTTTCGTGAGCTGAAGATTCAACAGTAGCTGCAAAACGGGTTCCTATTTGAACACCTTCGGCACCTAAAGCCAATGCAGCAAGAATTCCCCTTCCATCAGCAATTCCGCCAGCAGCAATAACAGGAATTTGCAGAGCATCAACAAGTTGTGGAATCAATACAAAAGTTGTTATCTGATCAGCGCCATTATGTCCGCCAGCTTCAACTCCTTCCCCAACAACTGCATCACAACCTGAATCCTGAGCTTTGAGTGCATACTTAAGATTTGCTACAACATGAATTACTTTGCAACCATTTTCCTTCAACATCGGTGTAAATGTTTTTGGATTACCTGCAGATGTAAAAAATATTTTTATACCTTCATCAAGACAAACTTTTACAAGCTCATCAGCATCTTTTCTGAGTAATGGAATATTTACTCCAAATGGTTTATCTGTAGCTGATTTGCATTTCTGAATATGTTCTCGCAACAAATCTGGTTTCATTGAGCCGGAACCAATTAGTCCCAATCCACCGCAATTTGAAACTGCCGAAGCAAGCTTCCAACCCGAAACCCAAACCATTCCTGCCTGAATGATTGGATATTCGATATCTAACAATTCTGTAATTTTTGTTTTGAATTTCATAGCTAAAAAAGAGTTAATATTCAGCACAAAGATAGATAAATCGCTCAAAAGATTTATTGTATATCATGAAGAGATTGGCTAAGTTTGTAACCTGAAAATCAACAATAGCATACAATAATTAGTTAAAAGGAATAAAGAGTTATGTCATTTTTCTTCACTTCCGAATCAGTTTCTGAAGGACATCCTGATAAACTTTGCGATGCAATTTCTGATGGAGTTCTTGACGCAATTATTAAAGAAGATCCCGATGCAAGAGTTGCTTGCGAAACATTCGTTACTACTGGTTTAGTTTTAGTCGGCGGAGAAATTACAACCAAAGCTTATGTTGAAATTCCCGAGGTTGTAAGAGCAACAATTAAAAGGATCGGTTATACAAGCGCTGAGTATAAATTCGATGCAGAATCTTGCTCAGTACTTAATGCAATTCATTCACAATCACCCGATATAGCAATGGGAGTTGATAAAGGTGGTGCAGGTGATCAGGGTTTAATGTTTGGTTATGCCTGCGATCAAACACCTGAATTGATGCCAATGCCAATTATGTTCGCTCATAAACTTGTAAAAAGACTTGCCGATATAAGAAAAAGTTTTGATGGTTTTATGCCTTATCTTCGTCCGGATGCTAAATCTCAGGTTACAATTGAATACGACGATAACTGGAAACCAATGCGTGTAGATACTGTTGTAGTTTCAACTCAGCATGATCCTGATGTTACTCAGCAAAGAATTAGAGAAGATGTTATTGAAGAAGTTGTTAAGAAAGTTATTCCGTCTGAGATGCTCGATGATAAAACGAAATACTTTGTTAATCCAACAGGAAGATTTGAAATTGGCGGACCTCACGGCGATAGCGGTTTAACAGGCAGAAAAATTATTGTTGATACTTATGGTGGTTGGGCTCCACACGGCGGCGGAGCTTTTTCAGGAAAAGATCCTTCCAAAGTTGATCGCTCTGCCACATATGCTGCAAGACACATTGCTAAGAATGTTGTTGCTGCCGGCTTAGCAAAAGAATGCCTCGTTCAGGTTGCTTATGCAATCGGTGTTGCTGAACCGGTTTCTATCTTCGTTAATACTAAAGGAACCGGCGTAATTCCCGATTCAGAAATTTCAAAAATGATTTCTAAAGAAGTTGACCTTACTCCTAAAGGAATTATTGAAAGACTAAAACTTAAAAGACCGATTTACCAGAAAACTTCATCCTACGGACATTTTGGAAGAACTGAAGATGAGTTTACATGGGAAAAATTAGACCTTGTTAATGTCTTTAAAAAATATGTTTAAAAATTATATCTTAATAATGAATTCTTATGCGGATTTTATTGTTGAAGAATTTGAACTCAAGTTTTTAATAAAAATGTAAGGATAAAATAAATATGAGCACTGCAACTGAATTAAAAATTGACCTCTCACTTCCCTACAAAGTTAAAGATATTTCTTTAGCTGAATGGGGAAGAAAAGAAATAAAATTAGCAGAAGCTGAAATGCCAGGATTAATGGCATTGAGACAAAAATACCGTGACTCAAAACCATTGAAAGGTGCCAGAATAGCTGGCTGCCTTCATATGACAATTCAAACTGCTGTTTTAATTGAAACACTTATTGAATTAGGTGCTGAAGTTCGTTGGTCTTCCTGCAATATTTTTTCAACCCAGGATCACGCAGCAGCTGCTATTGCTGCAGCTGGTATTCCGGTTTTTGCCTGGAAAGGAATGACAGAAGAAGAATTCAACTGGTGTATTGAACAAACTTTATTCTTTGGTGATGAAAGCCGTCCACTCAATATGATTCTTGATGACGGTGGTGACCTTACCAATATGGTTCTTGATAATTATCCAGAACTTGTAAAAGGAATAAAAGGAATTTCTGAAGAGACAACAACCGGTGTTCACAGACTTTACGACAGAATGAGAAACGGAACTCTTCCAATTCCTGCAATTAATGTTAACGACTCAGTTACAAAATCAAAATTTGATAACAAATACGGCTGCCGCGAATCATTAGTTGATGCAATTAGAAGAGCAACAGATTTAATGCTCGCAGGAAAAGTTGCAGTTGTTGCCGGCTTTGGAGATGTTGGTAAAGGTTCTGCAGAATCTTTACGCGGCGCTCATTGCAGAGTTATTGTAACTGAAATTGATCCTATCTGTGCGCTTCAGGCAGCAATGGAAGGATATGAAGTTAAAAAGATGATTGATGCAGTTAAAGAAGCTGATATTATTGTTACAGCAACAGGCAATAAAAATGTTATTACCGAAAAACATTTTAGATTAATGAAGGATAAAGCTGTAGTTTGTAACATCGGACATTTTGATATTGAAATTGATATGGCATGGTTAAATAAAAATTATGGTCATACAAAGGACACGATTAAACCTCAGGTTGATAAATACACAATTGATGGTAAAGATATTATCATTCTTTCAGAAGGCAGACTTGTTAATCTTGGAAATGCAACCGGTCATCCTTCATTTGTAATGTCGAATTCATTTACCAATCAAACTCTTGCTCAGATTGAATTGTGGAATCATCCTGAAAGATATGAAAATAAAGTTTATACTTTACCGAAACATCTCGATGAAATGGTTGCGAGACTTCATCTTGCGAAGATTGGTGCTGAATTAGATGAGCTTACACCTGAACAAGCTGAGTATATCGGTGTTCCGGTTGAAGGCCCTTATAAGCCAGATTATTATAGGTATTAATAGGAAATTAATTTTCAGTCCCGCATCAAAAAATTATTGGTGCGGGATTGTTTTTTAATATATGATATCTTTTGCAAAAAAATATATAAATGAAAAATCAAAAATTTTTGAAGTCAAAGATCCAACGGAAAATTATGTGCTATTTGCTCCGGATGATTTTTCAAAAGATTATTTGGTTTGGTGGGATGAATTATATCAATTATGGTTAAATGAATATTCTGACAGAACATCACAAATCGATGAACAAGAGATACTCAAAAGGAAGGAAATGATTCTTAAACTTGGAATAAGAAGGTGAATTTTTTCGAGAGTACATTAAAGGACATTGATAGTTTCTGCCATATAAATTCAATTGAATATGCAATTATTGGTGGTATTGCCGTTGTTGCTTATGGGTCCTTCAGAACAACTCGTGATATTGATGTTACTATTTTATGTGAGATTGAGGACTTAGAAAAAATTCATGGTCTTTTCGTAAAAGAATTTATACCAATCCTTAATGACTCTTTAGACTTTTTCAAGAAAAACTTTGTCCTACCACTAAAGCCTAAATCAGCAAATATTCGTATCGATGTTATTGCAGGTCTAACTGAATTTGATAAATTAATGATTAAACGAAAACAGCGAAAAAGTTTTGGTAAATCCACTGTATTTATTTGTTCACTTGAGGATTTAATAATTTACAAGCTCTTCGCAAATAGATTTCAAGATTTAGCAGATGTCGAGGAACTAATTAAAATCAACAAAAACCAATTAGACTTAAATTACCTCTTAAATAAAACTGCCGAATTTTCAAGAATAGATAGAAAAGATATGGTTGATACTTTGAAGAGCTTATTACAACAATAAATTTCTTAACGCTTCTTCAAGATTTTCAAACTTAAATTTATAACCAGATTCCAATAGTTTATTTACTTTAACTCTTTGACTCATTAATACAACTTTTCCTGCTTCACCTATTGCAATTTTAAGTGCTAACTCAGGCACCGGAAATAATGAAGGACGATGAAGCACTTTACCGAGTGTTTTTGCAAACTCTTTCATTGTGCAGATATTTGGTGAAGCAGCATTAACAGCTCCATTTAAGTTTTGATTTTCAATAGCGTGAAAATAAATACCAACAATGTCATCAATATGAATCCATGGAAACCATTGCTTGCCGTTACCGAGAGGTCCGCCAACAAATAACCTAAATGGAAGTAACATTCTTTTCAATGCGCCATCTTCTTTTGACAGAACTATTCCGGTTCTAACGCTTACCCTTCTAACGCCGGCTTGTTCAACTTCGGCTGCTTCAGCTTCCCAGACTTTGCAAACCTCTGCAAGAAAATCATTTCCGGCGGGTGAATTTTCATCGAGTAATTTATCGCCGCAATCACCATAATACCCGACAGCTGAAGCAGAGACAAAAACTTCTGGTTTTGCTTGACTCAGTTTTACTGCATCAACGAGTGCTTTCGTTGTTTCTTTTCTTGAAGCTAAAATCTCTTCTTTAAATTTTTTGTTCCATCGTTTAGCGAAAAGATTTATTCCGGCAAGATGAACAATTACATCAGCGGTAGAAATGCTTTCAATCCACTTATCACTATTGCGGTAATCCCAATCAATATATGTATAGTCTTTTTTAAGAATATTTTTTGCTGAAGAAGCATTTCTTGAGAATACAATTATTTGATGTCCGGCTTCAGTTAATTTTTGTGAAAGTTTTCTTCCAATTAAACCTGTAGCACCGGTTATAATTATTTTTTTCATATTATAATTCCTGATTAAAACAACAATCTTACATTAAAATTAGTTCTGAAATGAAAAATAAAAAAGAGTTACTTAAACTTGAGAGATGACATCTTTTGAATTGATGTCATCTCTTTTAACTACTTTACTTGCTCAATATCATTTTCTTTACATCTGAATAACTGCCTGACTGCAATCGATAAATGTACATTCCGCTTGATAGATTCGTTGCATCGAACTCTATTTCATAACTTCCTGCTTCACGATATTCATCTACTAATGTTGCTACTTCCCTTCCAAGTACATCATAGATATTTAAGGAAACAATCCCTTCATTAGTAAGTTTGAAAGGTATTCTCGTTGAGCCGTTAAAGGGATTAGGATAATTCTGAAAAAGCAAAAAGTCAACTTCAACGTTATTATCTAAGTGATTATCATCTACCGCGGTAATAATTTGAGTAGTGTCTCCAAATAAAATACCGTTAATTACAGCACCATGTAAATACATTTTAGCACCTAATTCGGCAGGAACTCTTGAATAGAATCCAATCCCTTTTATTAATTGGTCGTGGTATCGTACTAATCCAAGTGTATCAGTGCTATCGCCAGAAATAAAGTATATTACTTCCATTAGTTTAGACTGAATCCCAAACAACATAGTATCGGTAATAAAATTAATCCTTGCCATTTCAAATGGTCCAACTCCGATATGACTGTAATCCCACATTACCCACTGATCTCCAGCATTACTATTAAGTCTGTAAACATTTATCCATTCACCGTTGTTAAAATCGAAATAACGATGGTACACGTACAGACTAGTATCTATCTTATATATTATGGTATCCTGCAGCAGAGCAGAAGGCGGTTCAATTGGGTTTATAGCTCTGGAGAAGTATGTGGTATATATATTACCGTATTCATCAGTGGAATCATCAATCACTACCGTTTGAAGAGTATCTATATCAGGCCAATAGTATAAAGTGTACTCCCACATATCACCCGTTTTCCAAGGGAAGTAATCAGCATTACTTTGGCTGAATGCAGTGTATATTTGGATAGCAAATAGAAAAACGCAAGTTAGTTTTATGTATTTCATTTTCATCACCGTTAAAAAAATTAATAATTTTAGTGTAGTACACTTAAGCTATATAAAACCTGTGGGATATTCATTATAAGATTTGCAGAAGAAGAAAAAGAGGAAGTTGTTTTTGTTGTGTTCATTTGCTGAAGCATTGTGTGCTTCATAAAATTCTTGTGGTAAGACTCCACACAACAAAGAGAAGTTAAAAGATTATTGGTCTTATTCTTTATCATCCATTACTCAATAAAAATCTCATTTTCAAATAGCAAAAAATTTATCTTAAAGTCAAGTTATATTTTTGAGTGATAAGAGATAATGCTTATCCAAGATTTTTTGATAAACAATTCTATCAAAAATTCATTGTTTATTTCACAGAGAACCACAGAGAAAAGTCAAGAGAGCCGCAAAGTAAAAAAAAGAGATGACATCTTTTTAATAGATGTCATCTCTTTTAACTACTTTACTTGCTCAATATCATCTTCTTTATATCTGAATAACTGCCTGACTGCAATCGATAAATGTACATTCCGCTTGGTAGATTCGATGCATCGAACTCTAATTCATAGCTTCCTGCTTCACGATATTCATCTACTAATGTTGCTACTTCCCTTCCAAGTACATCATATACCTTTAATGTCTGTTGTCCATTTACTGGTGATTGCCAACTTATCTTTGTTGTGGGGTTGAAG
>Ga0272446_1005057_pt1 | contig 14896 bp, 9 predicted proteins | sample YNPCB0061_FD_194587 | JGI IMG/M metagenome (GOLD analysis project Ga0272446, IMG submission 194587) | Hot spring microbial mat communities from Yellowstone National Park, WY, United States - YNP-CB-006-1 | ecosystem: Environmental > Aquatic > Thermal springs > Hot (42-90C) > Sediment | place...
GCCACATTGTAACCAGCGACATCCTTGGAATACATGAAGTAGTTTCCGATGACTCCTGGTGGAGGAACCAACCGCTGATAGATCGCGGTCTGCTCCATGTACGGCAGTAGGAACGCAAGGGTTCCAGCGGTTGAACCAGGGTACGCACAATAGGTGCCGTAGTTACTCCCGCCAGTGATACCCCCCGGAGGAAGGTATCCGTAGGACGACTCGTAATTCATGGCTGCCAATGCGATCTGCTTCAGGTTATTGCTGCACGTCATGCGAGCAGCCGCCTCACGCACCTTCTGCACGGCAGGCAGCAGCAGACCGATCAGGATAGCGATGATGGCGATGACCACCAGCAGCTCGATCAGCGTGAAGGCTCGACGTTCCGAGCGGTTCAACATCTTTCCCTCCAGACGAATATAGAATGACAGATCACCCAACAAAACTATCAGAGATACACCATCTCTGATTATCTGACTACATGGTGTGTCGTTGTTGACAACAACCATGTGCAGAGTATCGCAGAACAGTGCGAGACTGTTCTGTGATTCGCATGATGGAGGTATTCAAGGTATCCAGGGAGAGTGCTGAATGACCCGATGATTCTTCGCTGTCAGGAAGTTGGGGAGAGCCAACATCGGGACAACTGCCTTTTCGCGAAGCAGTGCGCGTCACTACAAGGGCTTGTGCGAAGTCCTCATCACTCCTACATATACTCGTTTCTGCACCTCAGGGCAAGCAGCTCGCTGCATTTTTTTGGCCAACTGGGGGTAACTCGTACCGATCCTGTGGGGACATCGTTCTTGAATCGTCCTGTAAGAGGTCGGTCTTGTGCGGTCTCGGCCTGTCCGATGATCGCCCAGCGCGATAGCATTCAGAACCGATGAGCAGTTCTGCCTCGCAACAGGCAGTAGCTGCCCATTGTTGCTTGCTGTGGAGAACTGGTCGTGCCAACATTCAGCCTTCCCTCGCTGCTCGGATTGCTGGCCATTGTGGTGCTGGTGGAACTGGCGACTTTCTGGGCGGCGGTCTCACTCGCTGAAGTATCGCCTCTGGGCTGGGGGCGATTCCTCCTCACCGCTATCGTGGCCAGCACAGCCTGGATGTTGCTCTTCGCCGGCCTTAGCTGGGCTTCCGGTGTGGCTGCCGCCCCTTTGGCTCCGGAGAACCAGGCCACTGCCCTGGGTTTCCTGACAGCTGGCCTGGCTGGTCTCTGGCTCGTTCCTGGCTTACTCTATGCGCCGTTGCTGCCCGCCTCGTTGCGCCGCAGCCTGCTCGTCTCGGTGTATCAGGTGCTGCTGCGCGGGTTCGTTTATGCCATCATCTTGGCCGCACTCATGCTGGTACTTGCTGGCTTGCAGATCTACTTCGGCATCGACGTGCGAGCGGATCTGCGGAGCGTTCCCTGGGGGCATGTGCTGACCGTTGCCCTGGTGCCGGGCTGGCTGGTGCCATGATCCTCGAAGGCATCGTCACGACACTCGGAGCCGACGACCGCGTCAACGTGGCACCGATGGGGCCGGTGGTGCCTGACGATGCTCGCGAGTGTTGGCAGACGTTCGAGTTGCGGCCCTTCAACACCTCGCAGACCGCCGCCAACCTGCTGGCCCACCCCGAAGGCGTGCTACACGTTCACGATGACGTGCTGCTGCTAGCCCAAGCGGCCATCGGGCCAGTCGAGCCGTTGCCGACTCTGCTGCCCGCCAGCAAGATTCGCGGTTGGCTCCTCGCAGATGCCTGCCGCGCTCTGGAATTTCGCATCGTCGCGTGTGACGACAGCAAGCCGCGACTCCGCCTGCGTGCCGAGGTCGTTCACACGCATCGCCTACGCGATTTCTTCGGACTGAACCGAGCTATGTTCGCCGTGGTGGAAGCGGCCATCCTGGCCACGCGCACCCATCTCATCCCTCCAGAAGACATCGCGGCCGACTTTCGTCGGCTGGCCGTGCTGATCGACAAGACCGGCGGGCCACGCGAACGCGCCGCCTTTGAGCTACTACAACAGCACGTCCGGCTTGCCGCCCCGCCCTCCAACTCCTAACGTGCCCGTGCCCTAACGTGCCTGTGGAGGTGCCGTGTCATGTCAACCGTTCTGCTCGCTGCTATATGGCTCCCCATTGCTCATCCGGCAGATGTCGGCCTCGATCCAGCGACCCTGGGCCGCATTGACGCGGTTGTCCATCAGGCCATTCAGGCCGGCCATTGCCCCGGTGCCGTTGTGCTGATCGAACGCGACGGCCAGATTGTCCATCGCAAGGCGTATGGCCGACGCTGCGTCGATCCGGCCGAACCCATGACGGTAGACACCGTCTTCGATCTGGCTTCGCTCACCAAGCCGGTCGCGACCGCTACGGCTGTGCTGCAACTCGTCGAGCAGGGCAAACTCCGCCTCGACGACCGCGTCAGCAAACATCTGCCGGCCTTCGCCGCCAATGGCAAAGACAGCGTCACCGTCGAGCAACTGCTGCTGCACACCTCCGGCCTGATCGCTGACAATGCCCTGGCCGACTACGAGGCTGGCAAACAAGTCGCCTTGGAACGCATCGCCGCTCTGAAACTCCGAGCCGCTCCCGGCGAACGCTTCACCTACTCCGATGTCGGCTTCATCGTCCTGGGCCAACTCGTCGAAAAGCTCAGCGGCCAATCGCTCGATGCCTACACCCGACAGCACCTCTTCGAGCCGTTGGGCATGCACGATACGGGCTTTGTTCCCGAAGCGAGCAAACGATCTCGCATCGCTCCGACCACGCGCGAGGGCAACGGCTGGTTGCGCGGCATCGTCCACGATCCGCGGGCGCGCAAGATGGGAGGCGTGGCCGGTCACGCTGGACTGTTCGGCACGGCCGACGATCTGGCCGTCTTCGCTCGCCTGCTGCTGAACAACGGCCGACATGCCGGCAAAACCATCCTTCAGCCAGCCACCGTCGCCCTGTTGACCAGCCCTCGTGAGGTGCCCGGTGGACTGCGAACCCTGGGCTGGGATGCTCGCACCGGCTATTCGGCCAATCGCGGCGAGTTGCTCGCCGGCTTCGGACACACTGGATTCACCGGCACTTCCCTGTGGATCGACCCGGCCAGCCGACTGACGGTCATCGTCCTGACCAATCGCGTCCATCCCGACGGCAAGGGCAATGTGACTGCCCTGCGACGACAGGTCGCCACGCTGGCCGGGGCCGCTGTGATCCGCCCACCGTTTCCGGCTGTGCCGATGGTGCGAACCGGCATCGACGTGCTGGCGCGCGAGCAATTCCAGCGACTGCGCGGCAAGCGGGTCGCCCTGGTCACCAACCACACCGGCCGAGATGCCAACGGCACCAGCACCATCGATCTGCTGCACGCCGCACCTGGTGTGCAACTCGTCGCCCTGTTCAGTCCCGAACACGGCCTACGCGGTCTGCTCGACGAGGCCGTCCCCGATGGCAAGGACGAAAAGACCGGCCTGCCCGTCTACAGTCTCTACGGCAAGAACCGCCGACCCACCAAGGAGCAACTCGCCGGAGTCGATACGCTGGTCTACGACATTCAGGACATCGGCTGTCGTTTCTACACCTACATCACCACGCTCGGCTATGTGCTGGAGACAGCGGCGCAGCATCGGCTCAAAGTGATCGTGCTGGATCGGCCCAATCCTATCGGCGGAGTCCGTGTCGAAGGGCCGGTGCTGGAGGGGATCAAACCTGGCTCCTTCGTCGCCTATCACTCGATTCCGATTCGGCACGGCATGACAGTGGGGGAACTGGCTCGGTTGTTCAACGGCGAACGGAAGATCGGTGCCGATCTGGAAGTGATCGCCGTCGAGGGCTGGCGACGTGAGGATCTGTTCGACCGTACCGGGCTGACTTGGGTGCATCCCTCGCCCAACATGCGTAGTCTGACAGCGGCACTGCTGTATCCGGGCGTGGGACTGTTGGAGACGACCAACGTGAGCGTTGGACGGGGAACCGACCGTCCCTTCGAGGTGATCGGGGCACCGTGGATCGACGGCCGACGACTCGCTGCCGCCCTGCATGCCGCGAATCTGCCCGGCCTACGTTTCGTGCCGACACGCTTCAAACCGACCAGCAGCACACACGCCGGCAAGGAGTGCGGCGGGGTGCAGATCTATGTGAGCGATTGGTCGCGTGCCGAGGCCATTCCGCTGGGCTTCACTCTGGCAGCCGCTCTGCGGCAACTCTATCCGGAGGACTGGCAGCCCAAACGCTACAATACGCTATTGGGCCATGCCACGCTCTACAAGGCCCTCCTGGACGGCGAGTCCGCCAGCCAGTTGCTACAACGCAGCGAACCGGGCCGCAAGGCGTTTCTGGCAGTGCGATCGCGGTATCTGCTGTACTGAGCCAAAGCGAGCCGCCCCGCGTCAGCGGGCGGAGTGCGAACCCTCCAGGTGCTAACGCAACCTTGCTCGCCTGCGAGCCGCCCCGCGTCAGCGGGCGGAGTAGTCCACCATCGGTGAAAGCATGTCCTCGATTTCGTTTCGCTGCTGGTTTTGCAATCGCGGCTATTCGGTGGCCGCAGAGCGTGTGGGCGAGGCCATGACGTGTTCGGCCTGTCAGAGTCCCCTGCGTGTGCCGCATCGTTCGGGCGGCAACAGCAAGCGGCACACGTTGGTCAACTGGCTCATCGAGTCGCTAGTCTACGGTGGCGGCGGTGCGGTGCTGGGCTTCGGGCTGGCACTGGTGTTGCTGGCGCAAACTGGGTTGGGTCTGGTGCGTGGTCGCTGGATGATCCTGGTCGGCCTGACCGCGACGGGCTTTCTTGTCGGCCTGCTGGGCGGCGAACGCGGCATCAACTGGATCGGCCAGATGATCCGCGATCGACAGCACTGATAACTTGCGTATCAGACCACCCGCTCGCAGCACGCAACCCGCATTTCCCGCCCGCAAACGCACCTTTTCCCTTGCGTCCGCCCTTTGCTCCTCCTACAAGAGTAAGAGGAGCGAGCCGACACTCGCATCCGAGCCAACCCACCTGCGTCAGCAGTGGGAGCGATCAACCCCGTTGTCCCGCCTGTGTCTTCCTACCACAAGGAGTCTGCAAGGCGATGTCATTCCTGGCTCCCACCCTGCTCTGGGGCGCGCTGGCTGCCGGCATCCCCATTGCCCTGCACTTCTTTTATCGTAGCCGCTATCGCACTGTGCCCTGGGCGGCCATGAAGTTCCTGCTCACCAGCATCGAGCAGACCAGCCGACGCTTGCGCTTCCAGGAACTGCTGTTGCTGCTGCTGCGCGTCTTGCTGCTGGTGCTGCTGGCGGTTGCCCTAGCACGGCCGACCAGTTTGGCCACGAGTCTGGCGGGGCAGGGTGATGCCGTCGATGCCGTCCTGCTGCTGGACACCTCGCTCAGCATGGATGCTCGGGCTGGTGTGGCCGGCCCAGTCGCTAGCAACGATCCCTACCAGCAAGCCCTTCGACAGTTTGCTCGCGCCGATGGAGCCATCACCGCCTTCGATCGGGCCAGAGCCGCCGCCATTGCCGTTCTCGCCGGCTTGCCGCCACACTCCACCGTGCAGGTCATTGCCTGCGCCGACCGTGCCCAGATACTCGGCCCACACACGCCCTCGCGGCTCGATCAGGCGCGCGTCGCCATCGAGGGAGCCTCGCTCACGCACCTGACCACTGATTTTCTGCCCGGCGTTCGTCTCGCTGCCGACTTCCTGCGTCGTGGCCCCTCGCCCAACAAAGAACTCTATCTGTTCAGCGACATGCAGCGACGCGGCTGGGAAGCTCAGTCGGCGGCTCTGGTGTCGGCTCTCGATGAGTTGCGTCAATCGACCAACATCCACCTCGTCCACTGTGTCCCCGCTCGGCTGGCCAACGTCTCGCTGACCGGCATCACGCCGCAATCCACCTTGCGAACCGGCGAACGCGCCGACTTCGCGGTACTGCTCCGCAACACCGGACAGGTGCCGGTTCGCAATCTCACTGTATCGCTGCAACTCAATCAGTCCGAGTCGGCTCGCGACAGCCAACCCGTCGCCGAGGTGCAGCCCGGTGAGACGCGAGCCGTCGTCCTCAGTGTGCCGCTGGAACGGCCCGGCCGACAGGTGCTGTCCGCCACAGTGCGCAGCGATGATCTGGAAGGCGACAATCACCTCGATCAGATCATTCAGGTGGCCGATCAGGTCGGCGTGCTGCTGGTCGATGGCACCCCCAATGCAAGCGATGCCCGGCGAGCGGCCAGCTACTTCTTGCAACACGCTCTGAATCCGCTGCAACCCGGAGCAGGGGCCGGCCTGCCCGTGACCGTCGTTCCCGCTGACCGCGCGGCCCCACGCGATCTGGAGGGCAAGGAAGCCTGCCTGTTGGTCAATGTCCGTCTCGAACCGACCGGCGGTGCCCAGGACAGTAGCACCATCTCCGATGAATTCATCCGCGCCTTGGCCGTCTTCGTGCAACAGCAACATCCGCTCGTGCTGTTTCCCGGCGACCGGCTCGACATCGAGGCCTACAACCGCATTCTCTTCGAGCAACTCCGCTTGCTGCCCTACCGCATCGACAAGGTGGAGACAACCACGCCGGAACGGGCCTGGCGGCTCGACCGAAGCAGTGCCGACCGTCCTCCGCTGGATCGCTTCCGAGTGGAGAGCGGCTATGCCAGCATCAACCGCATCGAGAGCCGACGACGACTCGCTCTAAGCCTGCCAACGGGCGAAGAGGCCAAGTCGCTCGCCGAAGAATCGCGAGTGCTGCTACGCTTCAACGACGGCGCACCTGCCATCGTGGCCCGACAGCGGCCCGGTGCGGGCGAGGTGGTGCTGTTCGCCACCTCGGTACACGATCCGGCCTGGTCGGATCTGTTCGTCTCGCCGGCGTTTGTGCCCATCGTGCAGGTCATGCTCAGTCATCTGCTCGAAGGCCGACCCGCCCAGTTCAATCGCATCGCCGGCGAACCGCTGGTGTGGGCGGTGAGCCAAGACGAAGCGCAACTGCCCTTCGATCTGATCGGGCTGACTGGAGAACGCGAGCGCGTCGGCACGCCGCAGGTGGTGGCGGGACGAGCGGTGTTGACGACCAACCGCACCAGCCGAGCAGGGCTATACCACCTCGTGCCTGCCGACCGTGAGCCGACCGACCGTTCGCCACTGTTTGCGGTCGAGCCGGATCTCCGCGAACTCGACGACTTGCAGTCGTTCCGTCCCGCTGAGATCGACGAGCGATTGGGCTTCACCCCGCTGCACCTGACGGCCGGCGACGATGGCGCGATCTTTTCGGGAGCCGAACGCGCTCGCCGAGAATGGACGATGTGGCTGCTGGCAGCAGTGCTGCTGCTGGTGCTAGTGGAAATGCTGTTCGCCTGGTACTGTGGCCGGGGCTGGTGAACGGAGGAGTGCCGATGACTGCCTTGTGGGCCAATCTGCAACCGCACTGGCTGCAACAACTTGGGCTGATCGAAGCTCCCGAGGGCACGGTGCTGCACGCAGCGACGGTGAGTCTGCGCGGCTTGCTACCGTGGTGGCTCGCCTTGCTGATCGTCGTCGTGGCAGGAACAGTCGCTTGGATGCTCTATCGGCGTGAGAATCCGCCGCCGCGTGGTCTGCGATTGGGACTATTCGTGCTGCTGCGGAGCAGTTTGGTCGCCCTGCTGTTGGCTCTGCTGCTACGGCCGGTGCTGCTCGCGGAGTTCCGAGGCGAACGGCCGCGTTCTGTGGTCTTGCTAGTAGACAGCAGCCAGAGCATGGAAACCGCCGACCGACGTGTTTCCGATGCCGACCGACTGCGGGTCGCTATCGCTCGCGGACTGTTGCCGGCCAATCATTCCCTTGGCGATGTCGCCGCTCTGGCGCGATTGTCCGCCGAGCAACTGGCCAACGCCCCACGCATCGAATTGGTTCGCTCCGTATTCGCGCAGGATCGACTTGGTCTGCTCGCTGGCTTGCGACAGCGCGGGCCGGTGCAGGTGCAGTTGTTCGACCGCCGGTTGACCAGCGTCACTTCGGACAGCGAGCAACTCGCCGATGCGCTTCGTGCCGACGGTGCCCAGACCGCCCTAGCCGACAGCCTCGTCGAGGTACTGGCCCAGCAGGCGGGCGAGTTGCCAACCGCTCTGGTGGTCGTGACCGATGGCCGAGATAACGCCAGCAAGCGGACGCTCGAGGAAGCCGCTCAGTTGTGTCGCGATCGCGGCGTGCCGTTGCACATCTGGGGAGTCGGCTCGTCAGAGGCCGGCGTTCTGCAAATCAAAGACGTACAGGTGCCGCCCACCGTCTTCGTCGATGAGAAAACCAGTGTCGAGGACGATCTGGTCGAGATCCCGGTTCGCTTCCGGGCGCGCGGCTACAAGAAAGGTACGGCGGTGCTGACTGTGGAACTGGGCGATGTCAGCGTGACCGAGCGATTTGCCATTCAGGAAGGCGAGAACCTGACGCGAACCGTGCGCATTCGGCCCCGGAAAGGCCCGGAGGGGCAGCGGCCGGTGCGTATCCGTCTGAGCCTGGAAGGCGTGCCGGATCTGAGCGACGAGGTGCAGAAGACGACCCAGGTCAAGACTAGTCGCGTCAAGGTTCTCTACGTCGAGAACGTGCCGCGTCGTGAGTATCGCTTCATTCAGCCGGTGCTGGATCGCGATCGTCGGGTGCTAGCTCGGTTGTGCCTGCTGGAGGGCGATCCGCGCCTCTCGGAGAATCCGCCCGACAAGGAATCCGGGGCGATGTTCCTGCCGCGCTTCCCGGAGAACTTCCCCGAACCCGATCCCCGCGATCCGGATCGTCGGCCCTACGATCTGCTCCTGCTGGGCGATGTGCCCTATAGTGCCCTGGGCGAAAAAGGCACGCGAGCCATCCGCCAGTTCGTCAAGGAAGGCGGCGGTCTAGTGCTGCTGGCCGGCCCCCATCATGCTCCCTCTGAGTACGTCAACAGCCCGCTCTATGAGGTGTTGCCCGTCGAGTTCACCAGCCAAGCGTTCACTCCGGACGATATGGCTCGCCTGACTCCGTTTCGACCTCTGCTCACTTACGATGGCGAACAGAGCAACGTACTGGCCCTAGACGACGATCAGCAACAGAGTTTGAAGCTCTGGAAGGACGAACTTTGGAAGCATTCGCCCGGCTTTTTCTGGTACTATCCGGTGCAGGATCTTCGCCCCGGAGCGACGGCTCTGCTCGTTCATCCTGACCGCAAGACGACCCGCAAACCGGACATCAAGCCCATGCCGTTGTTCGCCACGCAGTATTACGGCAAAGGCGAGGTGCTGTTCCTGGGCACCGACGAAACCTGGCGATGGCGCGACAGCACGGGCGATCGGTTGACGGCCCGGTTCTGGGGGCAGGTGGTAGCGCGGTTCGGCCTGCCGCACCTGCTAGGCAATGCCCGCCGCTCGCAGATCGATCTGGAACGCGGCGAAGCGATTCTCGGCCGACCCGGCACCTTCAAGGTGCGCCTGCTCGACAGCAAGTACGAGCCGGTGGTGCGTCCGACGGTACAGGCCACGCTGGTCAACCTGGACAGCAAGGACGAAGCGACCCGCTCGCGAACGGTGACGCTGCGACGGGTGGCCGGTCAACCGGGGGAGTACCGCGGTTCGCTACCCAACGATGCGCCGGGCCGACACGAAATCCGCCTGGCCGAGAGCGATGGCTTGGAAGCGGCCACCTTGAACTACCGCGTCGAACTGCCGCCCCGACACGAACTCGAAGAGGTCGGCCTGGCGGAAGAGGCACTACGCAGTGCGGCGGCTGTCTCCGGTGGACAGTTCTATCGCGAAGAAGATCTGCATCGTCTGCCGCAGGCCATCGAATCGCGCACCGCGCCGTTCGTGTTGCGGCAGGAGGTGTTGCTGTGGAGCGTCCTGCCCCTGGTGTTGTTCGTGCTGTTGATCTCGGCCGAATGGTTGCTCCGTAAGTTCTCCAACCTGAGCTGACTGCCATGCTGCCTGCCTCCATCCGCCACCTGCTCAACCGCCTGGCCGCTCGCGAACGGCTGCTGGGCTTCTGCTGGGTCTTTGCTCGCGGGGTGTCGCTGTGTCTGGTGGTGTTCGCTCTGGCCTGTCTGACGGATTGGCTCATCGACCGCCGTCAGGACACGCCCTGGTTGTTGCGAGTCGGCTTGCTAGTCGCTCAGGCTCTGCTCTGGCTAGTCGTGCTGGTGGCGATTCTCCGATCGGTGTTGCGTCGCTGGAGCGATGATGAGTTGGCCCTGTGGGTGGAACGGCAAGTGCCCGAGTTGGGACAACGGCTGATCTCCGCTGTGCAGTTCCAGCGTCCCGAGGCTCAGGAGAAGATCCGAGGCATGTCGCCCGACCTGATCGCCGCCGTCACCCATCAGGCCCAAGAGCGAGCGGCTACGATACGTCCGCAAGATCTCGTCGATGCGCGTCGTCTGCAGTGGTCGGCCTCGCTGTTGCTGCCGGTGCTGCTGTGCGGCGTGGTGCTGGTCGCGATCGCGCCGCAGACCTGCGCGGCACTGGCGGCGCGGGCGTTTCTAGCAGATCGCGACATCCCGCGTTCGGTGCAGTTGCTAGCCGTAAGCCATTCCGTCTGGCCGACCGGCGAGGAGGGGGTGCTGGAGTTCCAGGTTCTCGGACACGTGGAGCCGGACGTTGTCGGGCTAGTTCGCCTAGAGCCGGAGGAGGGGCCAGCCATCCACTTAGGACTGCTGGCCAGTGAGCGTGAGGGCATCTGGCAGGCCAGGGTGCCGGCCGGCGACATCCCCTTCCGCTTCCGCGCTTGGCTGGGCGACGGACGATTACGCGAACCCGGCGAGGTACGCTACGCACCACGGCCCGTGCTGCAATCGCTCCAGGCGTGGGTGCAGTTGCCGTCCCGTGTGGTCGGCACGCGGGCAGGTGGGCAACCCTTCGAGGAGCCGCAACGCGGCGGCGACATCGTCTATCGCATGGAGGGCTGTCAGGCCCGTCTGCTGGTGCGTGCCCAGGTGCCCCTGGAGGGGGGAGAAGTACGCATCAGCGGCAAGAACAGTCGAACGGTCACGCTGAAACCCGGAAGCGAGCCGCAAACCCTGGAAGCGGTCTGGCCCCTGCTCTCCGGTGACGACAGCTATCGAGTGGTGGTGCGCGATGGCAACGGCTTCGAGAATGCCGATCCGCCACGCCGATCGATTCGCGAGTTGCCGCTGGAGCCGGTCGAAGTCGTTCTGTTGCCGGAAACCTTTGCTCGCGAGGGCGATACCGGCCCGCTCGAAGATCGCGAGGTCGAAGGCATACCGATCCTGCTAGGACAACGCTTCCGGCTGGAGTACCGCTGTGCAGCACGCTACGGCTTATCGCACGCCCAGTTACGCTACCGCGTGCTGCCGCGCAGCAGCGAGGGCGACTCGGGCGAGGTAGGGGTGTCGCTGGATCAGTTCCTGCCCTTGCCGCTGGGGCCGGGCCGCGATCACAAGGGGCCGGTAAGCGATCGGCTGCGTGAGGAGTTTTTCCTGAAACCGGCAGCCAGTCCCGACGACATCGCGGGCACACAGGGCGGAGGGCGATACGACTTCAGCAGCACAGGTATCCCCGACGGCAAGGGGGGGCTGCTGCAACTCCGCGAGGGCGACCGCATCCAGTTCTTCGTCGAAGTGTTCGATCGCGCTCGGCCCGACGGCCCAGCAGGACGATCCGCCGTGCGCGAAAAAGAGGTCGTCAACCAGTCCGACTACCTGACCTGGCTGACACGCAAGGAGGATCTCAAGGAACGCACCCGCACGCTGGAGGAACAGCAACGGCAAGTTCGGCCCTAGAATCGTCGGCTGACTAAGCGATCTCGCTATAATGGCGTTGTGTGTCTGTGAGTTGCCAACCCGAGATGCATCATGACCCAGCCTGCTCGCCGGGCCGACAACGGCCGGAAAATTGCCTTGCCTCTGTGGAACGAACGCTTTGCAGCTCCCCTGGCTCCGACTACGCATCAGGAGATGCTGGCGCGCGGCTGGGACAGCGTTGATGTAGTGTTCGTGTCCGGCGATGCCTACGTCGATCATCCGAGTTTTGCGACCGCGATTCTCACTCGCGTGTTAGAGTCGCACGGCTTCCGTGTGGGAGTGCTGAGTCAGCCGGACTGGCGGTCGGCTGATCCGTGGCGCACCTTCGGTCGGCCGAGGTTGTTCTTCGCCATCTCGGCGGGCAACATGGATTCGATGATCAACCACTACACGGCCAACAAGAAGGTGCGCAACGACGATGCCTACTCGCCGGGCGGACGGATCGGCCTGCGGCCGGATCGCGCCACACTGCCCTATTGCCATCGGGCACGCGAGGCGTTTCCTGGAGTGCCGATCATCGCCGGCGGAGTGGAGGCCTCGCTGCGGCGGTTGGCTCACTACGATTACTGGAGCGATACGGTTCGTCGCAGTATTCTGCTGGATTGCAAGGCCGATCTGGTGGTCTACGGCATGGGCGAGCGGGTCATCGTGGACATCGCCCGGCGGTTGGCGGCCGGCGAAAGCGTCCGCGACCTGCGCGACCTGCGCGGCGTGGCTTATGTGCTAGGTGCCAGCGAGACTCCGCCGGTCGAGCGAGTGAACGAACTGGCGACGGCCTGCCCCGTGCGCGAGCCGGATGGCCGACGACCTGCCGAGTTGCAGTTGTTGCCCAGTTTCGAGGCGGTGGCCAGCGACAAGCTCGCCTTCGTCGAGGCGACCCGACTCATCCACATCAACACCAATCCGCTCAATGCCAAAACGCTAGTGCAGTATCACGACCGGCAGGCAGTGGTAGTGAATCCTCCGGGCTTGCCCCTGACGCAACAGGAGATGGATCGCGTCTACGATCTGCCATACACCCGTCGGCCGCACCCCTCCTACACCGAGCCGATCCCAGCCTACGAGATGATCAAGGATTCGGTGACGATCATGCGCGGCTGCTTTGGCGGCTGCACCTTCTGTTCGATCACAGCACATCAGGGACGGATCATTCAGTCGCGCTCGGAGGAGTCCATCTTGGCCGAGGTCAGGAAGATGGCGGCCGATCCCGACTTCAAGGGGGTCATCAGCGACATCGGCGGGCCGACCGCCAACATGTACCAGATGCGCTGCACTCGGCCGGAGGTCGAGGCGAAGTGCAAGCGGCTGTCGTGTGTGCATCCGACGATCTGCAAACTCTTGGGCACCGATCACGGCCCGCTCATCCAGTTGATGCAGAAGGCTCGCGAGGAACCGGGCATCCGCAAGGTGCTGGTGGCGAGCGGCATTCGCATGGATCTGGCCCAGTTGTCGCCCGAGTACCTGCGCGAACTGGCGGCGCACCACGTCGGCGGTCATCTCAAGGTGGCTCCCGAGGCAACCGATCCGCACGTCCTCGAACTGATGAAGAAGCCCGCGAACGTCAACTTCGAGGGCTTTGCCGAGGCCTTCAAGAAGGCCTCGCGCGAGGCCGGCAAGCCCAAGCAGTACCTTGTGCCCTACTTCATCGCCAGCCATCCCGGCAGCGATCTGCACGCCATGATCGATCTAGCCCTGTTCCTCAAGCGCAACGGCTATCGTCCCGATCAGGTGCAGGACTTCATCCCAGCGCCTTTTGACATCGCCACCTGCATGTACTACACCGGCATCGACCCGTTCACCGGGCAGCAGGTCTACGTCGCCAAGCAGTTACGCGATCGCAAATTGCAGCGGGCCTTGCTGCAATTCTTCAAGCCGGAGAACTACTTCGAGGTGCGCAAGGCACTCGAGCAAGCGGGGCGAACGGACTTGATCGGCAGCGGTTGCGAGGCGCTGATCCCAGCGACTCCGCCCCCCGAGGCACTGCGAGCCAGGATGCAGCGAGCTAACGAAGCGGTGCGCGGCGATCACTATCACGCCGTGGCCAACCCGGCTAAGGACGAGCGACCGGGCGAAAGCGGCTTGCCGAACAAGGGCTATCGGCCAGGGCGAAAGACGGCCCGTCGTCAGAACCGCAAGCCCAAGCATCAGAGCCACCACCACGGCTAGCCGTGATCCCTATCCCTGGACGGCGGCCATGAGCCGATCCCAGACATCGTTGATCGCCTTCTCGGCAGCTCCTCGGATCAACCCGGCGGGCACCAGCTTGAGCAAACCGGTGAGGTTCTTCACCTCGGCCGACCAGTGCAGATGCGTGCCGGTTCCCTGCTCGGACACTTCCAGGGCTGATTCCACGTCGGCACCACTGCCGATGCCCTTGCTGGTCAGCAGGAAGCGTGCCTGCGGTTGGTTCCGCTCCAGCACGGTCAGAGTGACATCCAACGCGCCGCGAACGAAACTCAGCGCAGGCCGCACGCGGAACGTGGCCTGATCCTGGTTGCTTTCGCGCACAGACTCGACATCCGGCAGACACTGCACGAGAAACCGCGCATCGGTCAGGCGGGCAAATACCTCGCCCGGTGGCAGAGGACAGTCACGTTCGCCCTCGAATCGCAGCATGGCTCAACCCTCCCATGGTGACAGCTTTCTCATTGTACGAACTGGAGACTCTGTGCAGTCCGCTCGTCTGGTCGTATACTCGCCCGACAGGGAGTTCTCATTCATCGAGGAGGGGATTGCTCATGCGCTGGCTTGTGCTTATCGCCGTACTGTTTGTCGCGGGGCCGGTTCTGGCCGAGGAGGCCAAACCGCGGCGCAACGTGGTGTTGCTCATCGCCGACGATCTGGGGCTGGAACTGGGCTGTTACGGCGATCGTGCTGCTGACACGCCGCACCTCGATGCTCTGGCGCGACGCGGCACACGCTTCACACATGCCTTCGCCAATGTCGCCTCGTGCAGTCCGAGTCGCTCGGTGATCTATACCGGCCTGCACACGCACAGCAACGGACAATACGGACTGGCGCACGCGACGCACAATTTCCACACTCGCCCGGGCATCCGTAGCATGCCCAGCTATCTCAAGCAGGCCGGTTATCGCACCGGCATCATCGCCAAGAATCACTGCATTCCCAAAGAGGTCTACCCCTGGGACGAGGAGATTCGCTCGGGCGGTCGCAACGGTGCCCAGATGGCTCGCCAGGCCGAGAAGTTCATT
>Ga0272446_1005058_pt1 | contig 14893 bp, 15 predicted proteins | sample YNPCB0061_FD_194587 | JGI IMG/M metagenome (GOLD analysis project Ga0272446, IMG submission 194587) | Hot spring microbial mat communities from Yellowstone National Park, WY, United States - YNP-CB-006-1 | ecosystem: Environmental > Aquatic > Thermal springs > Hot (42-90C) > Sediment | place...
AATAAAACTATATTTAACAGTTGTTGTTCTTCTCTTTGCAATTACAGAAAACATATATTCTCAATATCAATTAACTGCTCGTGCAGAAAATGGAATGGTGGTTTCTGCAAGTCAAAAAGCTTCAGAAGTTGGAATTGAAATTCTAAAAAAAGGTGGTAACGCAATCGATGCAGCAGTTGCAACTGGATTTGCTCTTGCAGTAACTTATCCTTTTGCTGGAAATATTGGCGGTGGTGGATTTATGGTAATTCATTTTGCTAATGGAAAAAATACCGCAATCGATTTTCGTGAAAAAGCTCCTTTAACAGCTCATCGTGATATGTATCTTGATAAAAATGGAAATTATATTCCATCTCTTAGTCAGGAAGGTGCAACTTCAGTTGCTGTTCCCGGTTCTGTTGCAGGATTAATTTATACCCTAAAAAAATATGGAACTAAATCATTAGCTGAAGTAATTCAGCCTGCTATTGATTTAGCAAGAAATGGATGGAAGTTGGATTATAAAACTGCCGAGTCTTTCAACGCATTTAAATCTGAGTTTCAAAAATATCCTTCATCTGCAAAAATTTTTGTGAAGGAAAAACCATTCAAAGAAGGTGATCTTTTTATTCAAAAAGATTTAGCAAATACTTTGGAATTAATTAAACAAAAAGGAAATGATGGATTTTATAAAGGCAAAGTTGCTGATCTCCTAATCAAACAAATTAAATCTCTTGGTGGATACATTTCACAAAAAGATTTAGATCAATATAACGTTATTGAAAAAGAACCAGTGCATGGGACATATCGTGGTTATGAAATTTTATCAATGCCTCCTTCAAGCTCTGGCGGAATTGCATTAATTGAAATGTTGAATATTTTGGAAAACTTTGAGTTTTCAAAAGATGAATGGGGAAGCAGCAAATATATTCATAAACTTGTTGAAACAATGAAATATGCTTATGCTGATCGTGCAGAATATTTAGGCGATGAAGATTTTTTCAAAGTACCAAAATCAATTTTAACTTCGAAAGAATATGCTAAAACAATTGCTGATAAAATTAAAAGTAATTTTGGAAAAGCAATCCCTTCAAACAAAATAGAAAATAAACTTCCGCCTAATCTCAAAGAAAGTAATGAAACAACTCACTACTCCATAATTGATAAATATGGAAATGCAGTGAGTGTCACGACAACAATTAATTCAGCTTACGGTTCTAAAATTGTTGTAGATGGAGCAGGATATTTACTCAACAATGAAATGGATGATTTTAGTGCTAAACCTGGAGAAGCAAATCAATTTGGATTAGTAGGAAATGAAGCAAACTCAATTCAACCTCAAAAAAGACCACTCAGCTCAATGACTCCAACTATTGTTTTGAAAAATGGTAAACCATTCATGGTAATTGGTTCGCCGGGTGGTTCTCGCATTATAACAACAGTTCTTCAAGTTATTCTTAATTGTGTAGAATTTGATATGAACATCACTGATGCAATTAATGCAGCTCGTATTCATCATCAGTGGTTGCCAGACAAAATTTATTACGAACAGTATGCTTTATCTAAAGATGTAATGAACAATCTTAAGGAAATGGGATACCAATTTGAAGATGCTAATTCCAGGTTCACAATACTTGGATTAGCAGAAGGCATTCTTGTTGACCAAAACAAGAAGATCTTTTATGGTGCTGCAGATAAACGTGGCGCCGGTTCTGCAATTGGTTATTAAATCTTGAACCTTAGTTCATGTTTAAGTTGTTCTTTTTGTTGAATAACTTTTTCAAAACAAATAACTAATTAAATCTCAGAGGAGGTTGTATGACTAATTTTACCTTTATTAGGTATCAATATTCTCTTGTAATTTTTTTCTTTCTCTTGGCTTCAACTTTTGCCCAATCAACCGGAACACTTAAAGGAAGTATTACTGATGCAAAAACAGGTGAACCGTTGATCGGAGCTTCAATAATTGTGTTGGGTACAAATTTTGGAACTACTGCAGATATCAATGGAAATTATTCCATGAAAGTCCCAACTGGCTCTCACAAAATTCAAGTAAGTTATGTTGGATATAAACCAGTTCGTAAAGATATAAAAGTCTCATCTGGTGAATCTCTAACTCTAAACTTCACTTTGGAAACAGATGTAATTGGTGCTCAAGAAGTTGTTGTTTTGGGTACAAGAACTCAAGATAGAACTGTTATAAATTCAGCAGTTCCAATTGATATTATTACAGAAAAAGATATTGAACAATTTGGATTTTCATTAACCACCGATTTATTAAAAGCATTAGTTCCATCTTATAATGCACCACAAACAAGTGTTGTTGATGGATCTGACCACGTTCGCCCTGCTTCTTTAAGAGGACTAAATCCTGATCAAGTTTTAGTTTTGGTTAATGGAAAAAGAAGATACCAAAGCGCACTTGTAAATGTTAATGGAACAATTGGAAGAGGATCTGCTGGTACAGACTTGAATGCAATTCCTGCAAGTGCAATCGAACGAATTGAAGTTTTGCGTGATGGTGCTTCTGCTCAATATGGTAGTGATGCTATTGCTGGTGTTATCAATATTGTTCTTAAAAATAAAAAAGGTTTTGATGCATCTGCATCTATTGGAGAAAATTATACTAATTATGAAAGAGGTTATTTAGAATCAGAAGGAAATATTGCTGGCGAAACAAGTTCAACTTATAGCTGGGATGGTAAAAAGGAAACAGTAAAAATAACTGATGGTCTCTCTAAAAATGTTCATCTTGGTTATGGTTTTGATGTAAATGGAGGAAACGTTTATGTCAGCGCTGCTTATAGAAAACATAATTTTACTAATCGTGCAGGATTAGATTATCGTCAACAATATTTTACAATAAATGGTCAACCCGATCCTCGCGAAGCTACATTCAACAGATTAAATCATCGTTTTGGTGATGCAGATCTTCTTGATTATGGTGCTTTCTTGAATGGATCAATTCCAATTGCTGAAGGAACTCAACTTTATGCATTTGGTGGTTATAATTATCGTGAAGGTTCTGCAGGTGGTTTTTATAGACGTGCTTTGGACGATCGAAATGTTCGTGCAATTTATCCTGATGGATTTTTACCAATGATTGATACAAAAATTTATGATGGCTCTTTTGCTGCTGGTATTAAAGGAAGTCTTGGTGAGTGGGCTTATGATGTTGCAGAAGTTTATGGTGGTAATTCATTTAACTTTTATGTTGATCATTCATTAAACACTTCTTATGGTACTGCAAGTCCAACTTCTTTCTATGCAGGCAATCTTAAATTTTATCAATCTGTAACTACAATTGATTTTTCTCGTCAGGTTGATATTGGAATGGAAAATCCTCTCAATGTTGCAACTGGTGCTGAATTCAGATGGGAGAATTATAAACTTGGTGCTGGTGAAGAAGCTTCTTATATAGATGGTGGTGTAAAAATTCTTGACGGTCCAAATGCAGGTAAAGCTGCTGCTGTTGGTTCACAAGTTTTTCCAGGATTTACTCCAGCGAATATTCAAGACCAGTCAAGAACAAATTTTGGTGTTTATGTTGATTTAGAAAATCAAATTAATGCTCAATTCACCCTTGGCGCTGCTGGGCGTTTTGAAAATTATAGCGATTTTGGTTCAACAATTACCGGCAAAATTAGTGGACGTTATGAATTAACAACTAACTTTGGATTGCGTGGTGCAATTAGTAATGGTTTTAGAGCTCCATCATTATCACAAGCTTATTTCTCTTCAATTGCAACTGCATTCATCGGTGGAATACCTTATGAAGTTGGTACTTTCCCTGTTAATTCAAAAGTTGCTAAAGCTCTCGGTGCAAAAGATTTAACAGCTGAAAAGTCTGTTAATTATAGTGTTGGTTTAACTTTTTCTCAGGATAATCTTTCTTTAACTGTTGACGGTTATATCATAACCATTAAAGATAGAGTAGTTATGACTGAAAACTTCACCGGAACAAATATTCAGAAATTTTTGGAAAGCCAAGGAATTAATGCAACTGGTGGAAGATTTTTCACAAATGCTCTTGATACCAAAACTCAAGGTGTCGATATTACCGGAAAATATGCTTTCAATCTTGGCGATGGAATCTTCAGATTTATGGCATCAATGAATTTTAATAAAACTGATATTACCAATAAAGATAAAATCAATACTCCTCCTCAGTTAGCAGCTTTAACCACAATTCCTTTACTGGGAAGAGTTGAACAGGGAAGATTTGAACGCGGTCAACCATTAAGTTCATGGAATTTCCAAGCAACTTATAATATTTCAGATTGGAATATTTTAGCAAGAGCTATCCGATATGGTTCAATCACTGGATTTAATAATAATCCATTACAAGATCAAACTTATGGACCGGTTTGGGTTGTTGATGCAGAAGTTGCTTATAATTTAATCAAGAATTTAACACTCGCTATTGGTGCAAATAATTTATTTGATGCTTATCCAGATAAAGTAATTAAAGTGAATAGCTTTAATGGAATTTTACCATTTACAAGTTTACAACCTTCAGGATTTAATGGAAGATATGTCTATACAAGATTGAATTATTCTTTATGATAGCTTATTAAAATTTTGGAACGCAGATTATGAAATATAAAACTCATTTTTATTGTAATCTGCGTTCCACTTTATTTATTTAGCAATAAGTTCAAGTGTGAAAGTTTCTTCTTTACCATCTCTTAAAATTACAACATCAACTTTATCACCAGCTTTATAATCCTGAACAGCATACATGAAATCATAAATGTTATCTACTTTTTTTGGACCAAATTTGATAATAATATCACCAGCTTTCAAACCAGCTTTTGCTGCCGGACTACCTTCAGTTGTTCCGCTGATTTTGTATCCACTTCCATTGTATCCAAACTCTGGAACCGTTCCAACAGTTACTCTTGCTTTTCCAGTTGGTCTTTGAGCTTGCTCAACAACTTTAACATAATCTGGACGAGTTTCTAATTTTTGAATTTCATTTGCAATATCAAAAACATAATTTACAACTTTTCTTTCCCCATCAAAATTTATTTTGTCAACATCATCGGATGGTTTATGGTAATCGCTGTGAGTTCCTGTAAAGAAAAATAATACAGGAATATTTTTATTTAAAAATGCTTGATGATCACTTCCACCACTTCCACCGTCACTCATTGCTAATTTGAAATCATATTTATTTTTTGAGTTCAGCAACTCTTTCCATTTTGATGATGTGCCACTTCCAATAATTGTTAAATTATTTTCCGGATTCAAACGTCCAACCATATCCATATTTAGCATTGCAACAATATTTTTAATATCAACACTCGGATTGTTTGTGTAATAAGTTGAGCCAAGTATTCCAAGTTCTTCGCCTGAAAATGTCAAGAAAATTATTGAACGTTTTATTTCATTTTTGATAGAGGCAAATTTTTCAGCAACTTCAAGAACACCGGTTGTTCCTGATGCATTATCATCAGCGCCGTTATGAATTTGTTTATCAGTTCCTTTATACATCGAAGCTTCTTTTAATTGATCTATTCCAAGATGATCATAGTGAGCACCAATTACCAAATATTCATTTTTAAGAACAGGATCATTTCCTTCTAAAATTCCACCAACATTTCTTGCAATCTTTTGAACTTCTTTAACTTCAGTGGAAAGTTCAACTTTTATATTCTTTAATAAAAATGAATTTGGTTTTTTGCTGTCATCAATTTGCTTTTGAATTTCTTCGAGAGAAAGATTTTGTTTCTTTAATAATTCATCAATGATTTCTCTTTTAACCTGAACAACTGCAAAATCTTGCATTGCAGGAGCTCCATCATATTTTGGTTCAGAAAGTTGATCATCATTTTTTGGATAATATCCATTGATGAAAATAATTCCAACAGCACCTTTATCTTTTGCTGTGTTTGATTTGTTTCTTAAACTTGTAAATTTTTCAAACTCAGATCTTGAACTATCATGCTCAGGATGATTTTTCATTGCAATTACAATTTTACCTTTTACATCAACTCCCGAGTAATCATCGTAATTTAAATTTGGAGAAGAAATTCCATAACCAACAAAAACTAATTCAGTTTTTAATTTCGCTTTTCCTGAAAATCCTAATGTTGTAAAATCTTTTTTTACTTTTAATAATTTTTTATTTCCATCAAAAATTGAAAGGTAATTGTTCTTTGTCATTTCAACTTTTTCGATGAATGGAAATTCTTGAAACCATTTTCCATTGAATGCTGGTTTTAATCCATAAGATTCAAATTGTTGTTTGATATAATCACCAGCTTTTCTTTCTTCTGGCGAGCCGGTGAATCTTCCTTTTAGTGCATCAGATGCGAGAAATGTTAAATGTGCTTTTATCTCTTCAGCAGTTATTTCAGGATTTTTTATTTTGTCTTGTGCAAAAGAAGAAATGTAAAGAATTAAGAATAAGAGAAGTGTCTTTTTCATAGTTGCCTCAATAAGTTTATTTTGATTGGTGTTAAAAATAAATTATTCTGGTACGTGAACCAAAAAATATTCTTTTGCGGTTTTTCCAATTTGGCTTGCCTGTTCAATAGTCATGTGAAGATCGAGTTTGTTTTCTTTATCAGCACCAGCTTCAATAATTGCAAGGTCTGAATTCTTTGCATGCTTAACAAGTGAATCACAATAAGCTGTATCGCCACCGTAACAAATTGATTTTCCATCATAAACAAATTTAAATCCAAGCGAAGGAATTTTGATTGAAATATTTTTCTCTTGCGAAACTTCACGATGATTAACTTCAAATGGTCTTACAGTTACAGAATTTCTTTGAAATGATTTTTCGTTTTTAATTTCTTTAAGATTTATTTTATACGAAAGTTCTTTTCCATAAACTTTTATAAATGCTTTATAGATACTTTCAATTTCCATACAACCTTTTGGATAATAAATATTCAACTCACCTTTTTTTTGCATAACAGAAAGATAAGTTAATAAACTCCAAACTCCGCCGATATGATCGTGATGACCATGTGTAATGAAAATATCTGATACCTTCAAAATTGTAATCGCTCCTACATCTTTAGATAAATCACGTAGAATTCCATCTCCCGGATCAATTATGAAAGTTGCTTTTTCAGTTGTTAACAAAATTCCTGTTGAAATATTCGGAATCGAAGAATAAATCTTAATGAAGAAATCATCTTTCTTCCAGACTAAAGGATATTTATGAAGAGATTTATTTTTCATCTATATTATCACCTGTGCTACTAATCCACCGATAAAAAATGCTGTGACCCAAGTTCCTAACCAAATTATCATTCCTTCTTTTATTCCTCTTTCTTTAAGCATAACAACAAATGAAGCAATACACGGAACAAATAAAGTAATTGTAATTATTGCAACAGTAATTTGCATTGCAGAAAGATGTAAATCAAACAAACCTGCTGCACCAAAATCTCTGCGAACCATTCCCATCACAAAAGCAGTTGAAGCTTCTTTTGGTAATTTTAACCAATGCACTGTTAAAGGATTTAGAAAATCTTGCCAAACTTTTAATAATCCAGTCAATTCAAGAATACCAACACCAAAAGCTCCAACGAAAAACCAAAATCCTGCTTCCTTCATAAATCCCCAACTTCTAAAAAATGTTTTCTTAAAAACATTGTTCATTCTTGGAAATCTCATTATTGGAAGATCAATTAAAAGTGGAGAACTTTCACCGGGTAAAAGTTTATTCAAAATTGTAGAAAGCAAAATCAAAACTGAGCCAATTACAGTAATAAAAATTATCATTGGTTTTATTCCTGCACCACTTAATAAAACTGAAATTACTGCAAGTTGAGCAGAGCAGGGAATTACAAACTGCAATATTGCTGTAACAATTGATTTTTCTCTTTCTGTTCCCAAAAGTCTTGTTGTGATATTTGCCATGGTGATGCAACCAAATCCTAACATAATTGGAATTACCGCTCTTCCGTTCAAACCAATTTTATTGAAAGTTCTATCGAGCATGGTTGCTAAACGAGGTAAATAACCACTATCTTCTAAAAATGCCATGACAAGATAAAAGCCAATAACAAGTGGAAATAAAAGAAATAACAAATATGTTATTGTCATTGTGATTACACCAAATTCACCAAAAAATAGTTTTGCAAGTGGATTTGAAAAAGTAAAATCACTAATTGCATTTTTTTGAGAAGAAAATTTTTCAAACTCATTTTTCAATGCTAAGTTTTTATTGCTTCCTTCAGGGAAGAGAAAGATTCTTTCATCAATTACTTCATTATTATCATTTAGAATTTGAGTGTGTATTTCTGTTGGGGTGAATTGGCTAACAAATGATTTTGTGTGATATTCAAAAAATTCTTTGCCGATTTTATTCTCTGTAAAATTAACAACTCGCTGAGAAACAAAATCTCCAATGAAGAAATAAACTAATGTCAGCATAAAAAGAAGAAGTGGAATTCCGGTAATTGGATTAAGTGAAATTCGTCCGATCAAATTGAAAATTTCACCTTTTGTTGAATCCTCATATTCAACTTCACTTACAATTTCGTTGACTCTATTTCTGCGAGAAATGTAAACTTTCTCTCTTTCATCTGCACTTTGTGAATCAATTTTATATTTGCTTGCAATGTTAACGTCACCTTCAAGAATTAAAAGTGCATCTGCTTGCGGAATATTTTTTTGTGCAAGTTTTTGTAATGAAGAAATTAATTCCGGATTTTGATTTCCAACCTTTGCTTCTTTAATAATTCTTTCAATCTGCTCAAATCCTTGTTTATCAACTGCTGTTGTTTCAATAATTTCAACACCAAGAAGTTGAGATAATTTCTTTGTGTCAATCTTGATTTTTCTCTTCTTTATTTCATCGGCAAAATTTAAAATTACACTTACTTTTTTCCCCATTTCAATTAATTGAAGTGTAAGAAATAAATCACGATCAAGATTTAATGAATTAACAACATTTATTATTATATCACCGTCAAGAATAATATCTCTGGCAACTCTTTCTTCATCATTGAAAGAACCAACACCATAAATTCCGGGTGTATCATAAACATCATAATCTTTGAATTTTCCTTTTGTAACTGAAACTGTTGTTCCTGGAAAATTAGAAACGTCTACATACATTCCACTCAGGAAATTAAAAATGCAAGACTTTCCAACATTTGGATTTCCAACAAGAACAATTTTCTTAGTCTTTGTAACGACTTCTTGTTTTCCATTATCAACTAATAAATCATCTTTAATAATATCTGATTTCATTTTTTAATTTCTATAACTTTTATTTTTTTAGCAAGGTCAAAACCAATTGCAATTTCTTGTCTGTTTTTTTGAACTACAATTGTTCCTCCCGGCAAACGTTGAGAACATTTTATTTTATCACCTTCACTTATTCCAAGTCGAATAAGTTGTGATTTAATTTCTCCACTGGGAAGTTTTATAACTTGAAGCAAATTTCCTTTTTCAGTTTTATCTAATGTTTTGCTGTTCATTGTTTTTTCTTTTTGCAAGTTGGATTATTACATTTGCCGAAAATATTAAAAGCATAACCTGTTGCCTCAAATCCAAGCTCTTTGGAAACTTCATCAACAATTTTTTGAATGCGTGGTTCTTCGAATTCTTTTATTGCACCACAATTTGTGCATATTAAATGATCATGAACAACTTTTCCGAAATTGGATTCATAACGAGTTTTATTTTCCCCAAAATTTCTTTTTGATAAAATTCCACACTGAGCTAATAATTCAAGAGTATTATAAACTGTAGCTCTTGAAACGTTACTTTTTTTATTTTTCATTCGAACAAACAATTCATCCGCACCAAAATGCCCTTCGTAATCAATTGCAAAATCTAAAACTTCAAATCTTTCAGGAGTAATTCTGTTTTCTCCATCTTTCAAGAATTTTCTAAACTTCTCATGTGCTTCTTTTCTATCCAACTTACGCCTTTTATTTAGATTTAGTCTAAACAAAATTATAAATATCGAAATGAAAAAGCAAAAATTATTTTTGAAAAAATGAACTTATCTCATTATTATAAACGTTACTTAATTAACATTTTAATATGGAGAAAAAAATGTCAAAAAATTTTGAAATCATTGAAAGAGTTGGAATATCAACAGAAAGTATTACCGATGCTGTTCAAAAAGTAGTTCTTGAAACTAACGCCAAAAATAAGGTTGGCTGGTTTGAAGTAGTTGAACAACGCGGTAGAATTAATTCAGAAGGCAAAGTTGAATTTCAAGTAACAGTAAAAATTGGAACTAAATTAAACGATTAAAAAAGGAGAAAACATGGCACTAAAAGTAGGTGATGTAGCACCAAATTTCACATTAAAAGACACAAACAATCAAGCTTATACTCTAAGTGATTATAAGGACAAAAGAAATGTCGTAATTTTATTTTTCCCAGCTGTTGGTACAGGTGTTTGCGAAAAAGAATTATGCTCTACACGTGATAGCATGAAAGACTATGAGGATTTAAATGCTCAAGTTTTTGCAATTAGTGTTGATGGCCCTTTCTCACAAAAATTGTGGGTTGAAAAGCACAAATTTAATTTTCCACTATTAAGTGATTTTAATAAAGAAGTATCAAAATTATATGATGCGTTTTATGATGTTTGGTTACCCGGCAAATGGGATCTAAAAGGAGTCTCAAAAAGAGCTGCTTTTGTGGTTGATAAAAACGGAATTGTTCAATATGCAGAAGTTCTTGAAAACGCTGGTGAAGAACCAAATTACGAACTCATTAAAGAAACCCTTTCTAAATTAAATTAGTTATTATCTTTTCTTAACGATAACGAGACTTGATAAATTCAAGTCTCTTTTCTTTTAAATTGTGCACCAATAATAATTAACCTTTTTATTTTTTATGGAACTTTATTTAAGTTTCGTATTGTTCAGCAATTAAAAGAGGTTATTATGTTAGAAGTTGGTAAAAAAGCTCCCGCATTTTCACTTCCTGATCATTCCGGTAAAAAAATTTCTCTGAAAGATTTTGCAGGTCAAAATGTTGTTCTATACTTTTACCCAAAAGATATGACTTCAGGTTGCACAAAAGAAGCCTGCGATTTTCGTGATTCATTCCCAAACTTTTCTAAACTTAACGCTGTAGTCATTGGAATTAGTGTTGATTCAAAAGAATCACACAAAAAATTTATTGATAAATATAATCTTCCTTTTATTTTATTGAGCGATGAGAAAAAAGAAGTAGTTGAAAAATATGGCGTGTGGAAAGAAAAAAGTATGTATGGTAAAAAATATATGGGTATTGAAAGAACAACATTTATCATTGATAAAGAAGGAAAGATTCGAAAAATTTATAACAAAGTTAAAGTTGATGGTCATGCTGATGATGTTTTGAATTCTTTAAAGGAACTTGAAAAATGATTTTTGTTACAAGACGTGAAGTTTTTTCTGCTTCTCATCGTTTGTATAATCCAAATTTAACAGATGAAGAAAATGAAGCAATTTTTGATAAGTGTAATAATTTCAATGGTCACGGTCATAATTATGTACTTGAAGTAGTTGTTGCAGGAGAAGTAAATCCAAAAACTGGTTATGTGATTGATCTTAAAAAATTAAAATCAATTATTATTGAAAACATCATAAAAAAAGTTGATCATAAAAATCTTAATCTTGATGTTGATTTTTTAAAAGATAAAATTCCAACTGCAGAAAATATTGCAATTGGAATTTGGGAACAGCTTGAAAATAAAATTACTGAAGGTAAGCTCTACTCAGTGAAAATTTATGAAACAGAAAATAATTATGTTGAATACAAAGGAAAATAAAAATGAATCATGATTTAGTTGAACAAAGTGTTGAAATAATTTTACGTGAAATAGGTGAAGATCCAAAAAGAGAAGGTTTGAAAAGAACACCTCACCGCGTTGCAAAAGCTTATGAATTTTTAACTCAAGGCTACAAAAAGAATATTGATGAAGTGCTGAATGGTGCTATCTTCAATGAAAAATATGATGAAATGGTAATTGTAAAAGATATTGATTTTTACAGCATGTGCGAACATCACATGCTACCATTTTATGGGAAAGTTCATGTCGCTTACATTCCTAACGGGAAAATTGTTGGGTTGAGTAAAATTCCAAGGATAGTTGATGTATTTGCTCGTAGACTTCAAGTTCAGGAAAGAATGACTCAGGAAATTGCTGATACTATTGAAAAATATTTATCTCCAAAAGGTGTTGCTGTTGTTGCTGAAGGTTTTCACATGTGTATGATGATGCGTGGAGTTGAAAAACAAAATTCTATTACTACAACAAGTGCTGTCCATGGAATTTTCAAATCTGATGAACGAACAAGAATTGAATTTTTAGATTTAATTAAAAAGAGAATTTAATGAAAGATAAAAAACATGCAATACTAATTACAGGTGCTAGTTCGGGAATTGGAAAATCATTAACAAAAATTTTTGTTGAAAATAATTTTCATGTAATTGGTGCTGCACGTAGATTGGATTTATTGCAAGAATTAAAACAATCATTTAATGAAAAACAAAATTACTGTCATCCTTTCTTTTTAGATATTTCAAACAAAGATAGTATTCAAGAATTCTTTAATAATATTTCTTCTGATTTTATAATTGATTGTTTAATAAATAACGCTGGTATTAGTTCCTTCAAGAAAGCAATCGATGATTCCTTCGATGAAATTGAAAGTGTAATTCAAACAAATTTAGTTGGACCAATATTAGCGATTAAAAAAATACTTCCATCAATGATAGAAGAAAAATCAGGAACCATAATTAATATTCTTTCAGTTGTGAATAAAAAAATTTTCACAAATAGCAGTGTTTATTCAGCATCAAAAAATGGCTTAGAAGCTTATGCAAAAGTTTTAAGAGAAGAACACAGAAATGATAACATTAGAGTTATTAATGTTTTTCCTGGTGCTACTGCAACAGAAATTTGGCCTGCTAAATCATTAGAAAAATATTCAGCAAGAATGATGAATCCGGATGAAATAGCAAATCTAATCTTTCAAGTTTATCAGCAAAAAAATAATTTGTGTGTTGAAGAGTTAGTTGTTCGTCCAATAACTGGTGATTTATGACACCTATTTATGTTAGGATATTTTTTGGTATAGTTGGTTTTGTTATTGCAGGTTTAATTCTTAGTAAAACAATTAGTGTTGAAATTGGGATTGTTCTATTTGTTGTTGCACTTATTTTCTTTGCAATTCTAAAAAGTGTTTTAAAAAAATAAAAGCCTCAAAATTTGTTTGAGGCTTTTATCTTAATCAAAACTATCTTATCTCATTCTTCTATTCATCATGAAATTATGCATCTTGTCTTTCATTCTTTCTTTGATTTTGTTTTTCATAAAACCGGGTTCAGTCATTTTTTGAAAATGTTTAATCCATTTTTCTTGTTGATCCTTGTCTAACATTTTATAAACATCAAGCCACTTCTTAATATGATTGCTTTTCATTTCAGCTTGAAGTTTACTGTTTTCATCAGTCAATTGAAGAATTTTCTTTTCATCAATGTTGTTGTCATCGATAAGTTTCTTCAATTCAAGCCTGTTTTTTTCAATCTTTGAACGTAATTCAATATCAGCTTTTCTTTGATTGTAATTAAGTTCATCAAATTTTTTCTCTTGCTCGGGAGTTAATTTTAAAAATTTAACTACATTTTCTTTTTGTGGTTGGAAGTTTCCCGGCATAGGTTGTGCAAAAATTGTAGTTGCGAATACAACTACTAAAAGTATTGCGATGATATTTTTCATTTTGTTTCTCCTGTTCTTATTTTTTGTTTCGTGATTTTGACATTGCTTATGCATCTCAAGTTTAATTTTTACACAAAATATTTTTTGAATCAATATTAAACTAAATTGACTATATAATTGTCTGAACAATATATTCTAAAAGGTTTATGAATCGGGAAGAAGATTTCAACTTAGTTAAAAGATTTGTTGAAGGCGATGAAAGAGCTTTTAATGAAATTGTCAAGAAATATCAAAAGAGAATATATTGGCATGCTCGACAAATGCTTGGCAATCATTTAGATGCCGATGAAGTTACGCAAGAAGTTCTTTTAGTTATGTATAAAAAATTAAAGAGTTTTAATTTTCAATCTAATTTGTTTACTTGGATTTATAAAATTGTTACCACAAGAAGTATTAATCAAATTAGAAAAAATCAAATAAAAAGATTTTTCTCAATTGATGATGAAGAAAATCCAATTGAACTGAAATCAAACAATGATATTATTGAAGATATCTCGAATAAAGAAAAAATTGAAAAATTGAAAAAAGTTTTGGAAAAATTACCTGCTAAACAAAGACAAGTATTTGTCATGCGAAATTTTGATGATTTGTCTTACGAAGAAATTTCTCAGATTACTGGCAAAAGTGTTGGTGGACTTAAAGCAAATTATTTTCATGCTTTGAAAAAAGTATTGGAGTACACAAATGAAAACGAATAATGAGATTATCGCAAAATATTTTTCAGGTCTTCTTTCAAAAGAAGAAGTCATTCAGTTTGAAGAAAGACTGAAAACGGATTCAGCATTAAAAAATGATATCGAAAAATTTCTTTCTTTAAAAAAGATTGATATAAATAATGTTGAATTTGATGAAAGATATTTTGCAAACTTAATTCCCAAAACCAGAGAAAAACTTGAAAGTAGAGCAAAATCTAAATTGCATAAACTTGCGGTTGGTGTTCCTTCACTTGCTCTAACTATTGTTCTTGTATTTGTTCTCACAAAAAGTAACATGAATAATGAAAATAATTCTCTCTCTCATGAAATAATAACTAATTTAAATGATACACAAATAGTGCAACAATATTTTAATGATATTGACGATGCGACAAAGGAAACATATTATAATATATTAGTTAACGAAAAACCTTCTGTTGATTTTGTTGATGAAAAAGAAAAAGAAAAAATATTAGCAGTTTATGATTCCTTTATTGATGATCAATTAGATGAAAATA
>Ga0272446_1005059_pt1 | contig 14893 bp, 11 predicted proteins | sample YNPCB0061_FD_194587 | JGI IMG/M metagenome (GOLD analysis project Ga0272446, IMG submission 194587) | Hot spring microbial mat communities from Yellowstone National Park, WY, United States - YNP-CB-006-1 | ecosystem: Environmental > Aquatic > Thermal springs > Hot (42-90C) > Sediment | place...
CTCGATTGCGGCAAAGTTTACCAAGATCACTGATTTGTTCTATTGTCAAGTTTTGAGGCTCTTCTGCATAGCAAGAAATCTGCAAAATTTCTTGGGCAGGAATACCATAAAGCAGTGCTATTCTTTCCCTGTTAGCGGTGGCATCAAGAAAGATAACATTTTTAGCTTTTCTAATGATTTCTCTGATTTCTTCCTTTACTCTATAAACATGGATAGTTCTTCTTTCGCTAATCCAGCTAGAATGCCCTAGAATTAGCCATAGGATTCCTAAATGCAGTTTTTGGCTTAGTTTCCCCCTAATCCAGTTTAGGTCTGTTGAAACCCTCTTTAAAGCATTGTTTATTTGCGTGAGCTTATACTTTTCGTAGCCCTTCGCTTGCTCCCATTCCTCGCTCGCCACCTCTTCACTTAAATCTTCTTCTGGGTCACATAGGCTCCACAGGGATAGCTGAATATCCAGGGAGATATTAGGCGGCTTTTCCCGGTTTATTCCACCGTACTTACTACCTATCTGAGTATCTAATGCTTTTCGTAACCGTTCTAAGTATTCTGCTAATTGGTTCTTTATTTCTACTGGTAATGTTAGGCAATCGTTGATAATCTCAATTCCATTAATCAGGTCTTTTTCTTTTAAGGTTAGTTGAGAAACCATTGGGAGTTCCCCCGCTTCTTCAATAATTAGTGTACGATTTTCGTAGTCAAATTTATCTATTTTAGGTAGGCTGTCAGGATGAATCCTAATTTGCTTTGCCATTAGAGCATTCCTACGTTGAGCTAAATACCCATAGCCCTCACCAATTTCCTTTTGGCATTTCTCGAAGTATTCACATTTTAGGCAAAGAAAACTGGAATTATAGCCATTTTCTCGTAAATGGTGGTGAGCCTTATGCAATATGCAATTACTTGGGACTTGCGCTTCAATTGAGTCGGATGTTCTCCGTAAATAACCATGTTTGTCGTAAGTTAGTCCCCCATGCCGTGCCTCCACGTCCTGCCATTCCTTAATTGACTCTGTGGTGGGATTTCTGTGATCTACAGATAGATATAATGCTGGCTCATCAAAACATCCCGCATCATAACTTTTACCCGTTCCTGTTGGGCTACTGTCTAGTATGAATTTGTTAGTTTTTAACTTCTCTTTCCAAAAGTTTAGTCGGTTTTCTTTAGGATAGCCTTCTCGGTTTTTGAACTTTATTTGGTATTCCGCTAGAGGTATCAACTTAATTTGGGATTTATCCTGTAATTCGTCTAAATCTGGTGCATTTTTGTTAAATTCTTGCCCCCATGATGCTACTTCGATAGTGAGATCAGGAAATGCTTTTGTTAAACTATTCCAAAAGGTTTGATAGTGCCTACAAACGTTGGGATTATCGGCTGAGCCAGCGTCCGGGTAAAATCTGAGAATTTTCGGCTTCAAAACTTTGATGGTTTTTTTAATTTCTTCAATGGCACTATTTAAATAGCTGGCGGCTCCAAAGCCAATCCAAGGATAATTTTCTCCAAGCCGTTTATATTGGCAAGATACTATGTAGGATTTTAGATAGCCCTCGCACATATTTAATATGTTGTCATTAGTATCTTTGCTTTGCCATACTGCAATAGGTATTTGATTGTTTTCTAATTTAATACTTGGATGTTTCTTGCTTGTATGCCAATAATATCTGTTGCTAATTTTTTGTCCTTTAGATATATCACGCCTTCTTATTTGAGCGGCAATTTTGCGCTTGTACACGTCCTTAATTACGATTAGTATTCCGCCGTGAACACTGCCGAATATATTAGAACTTATTTCCGACTCGTTTAGCCCTTTTTTAATTAATAGCTCTCTATCGGCTGTTGTAAGTGGTGCTTTTTTTAATAGCCATTGAAAGTAATTATCCTTTTCGGAACGGCTAGAATGCTTTATGGTTGAATTTTGACTTGAACTTTTTATAAATCCTCGAAATACTGGGCGTGTTTCCCTTTCATCTCCCCATAGACAGTATATTCCCCAATTCCAATCCTTAGTTATTCCCTTGTACTTCCAGACTTCATTGGCTGCTTCACCATTAACGTATTCCATGCACAAATAAAGTTCATCAATTTTCCGGCATCGGCCATCGGTGCTTCCGCAGATTGGACAGGGTTTTAAATACTGAAATTTACCACTTTTCATAGCTGTTCTTTATCTTAAACCCACCACTAAACTGTCTGCTTTTTCCACTTTTTACCCATAGCTCTATCCTTAGAATAACTTCACCCAATTACCCTTGATTTGTAAGTCTATTATATGTCCCCTGTATTGATTTGTCTAGGGTTGGCTGGATTAACCTCGTATGGGGATGGCAGGGCAGAGTGGTGGAGTAGGGATGAACAGAGGGAAGAACCGAGGGAAATCGAGGTGTGACTTTTTGGAATTTAGGCTTAATAGCAAAAAGTCACAGGGCAAGTCCTGACTATTCCGCTGGTTTTGTCTGTTAACCTTTTTCCTTTTGGTAGCTATAGTTATTAAAGTTAGCCAGTTGAGATCAGTTGAGGGGTTATTCTGTTTCTGGGGATGGGGGTGATTCCGGTGGGGTGGGTGGGTTGTTTGGCTCGGGTGGCTTTGGTTGGGGTTTAGATTGCTCTTTTTTTAATTCCTTACCGTTGAGCCATTCGCCCAGCCATCTTTTATTGAGGGCTTCTTGGCTGATAATTCTGCTTATTCTTGTTATTTTCCATATTCGGTTTCGCTGTATTACAATGAGATTGTCATTCTCCCAGTTGATTTCTGCGAGTGGTTGATAGTTGATTTGTACTTCAATTGGGGAATTTTGGGGTATCTTTTCTCCTAGAAAGGTAAATTCAATGGGTAAATTTTGGGTTGGGCAGAGCTTTGTTCTAGGAATTCCTGAAAAGATTAGGTTGTTGATAATTGTAACCCCTTTTTCATTTACTTCTGTCTTGGTTTCTACCTTGGGTTTATGGCATTGAGAGGGGATTGCCCCTTTGATAAAGAGAGATAGATATAGCTGATTTGGCATATTGGCTCTGCCCACGATTGCCATTCCAACATGGCTAAGTCTCAGGGTGTCAGGTTGCTCACCGGGTTGCAATTTATCCTGTTCTCCAGGGAAACCCAATCCCGCTTCCGACTCTACCTTATAATTAATTGGAATAAAGTACAAAAATTCCTTATCATCCCTTAAATTAATGGCATAGTTTTCCCCTGATAAAATTCTGTAAAGCTCCAGTTTGGCAGGGGGAGGAACTTCTGGTGGAACTTCCTCTGGCTCCTGAGCGTATGTGGCTGATGCCAGCAGTAGGCTTAGCAAAATGCCAGTTAAGCTAGAGCGCATTATTGGATTTCCCCCTTGTTGGATGCAAAAGAATTTTTCCCTTTTCCAGTATAGCGACTTTCATTTTGGTTCCTGGTCTTAGTCCAGCACCTTCTGTGTAGGCTTTTCCTAGAATGATTTTGCCATCCTTCTGCACTAATAGCTCGAATTTCGGCTTTGCCCCCGCCTTATTTCTAAATTTCTTGCTGATTTTTTGCTCAATTAGTGCATCTAGGAGCGCCAGTACATTCCCGGTGCGTTGCCCATTTTCCTCAATGTTATAATAGCCTAGCATCAGTGCTAGTTCCTCTTGGGATAGATCTGGATGTTGCTCCCTGATTTGGCTAATGAGGGTTGCTAAATCCTTTCCAATTAGTTCTTTCATTGTTTTCCCATAAACATTCTAATTTGTTCTTTAGAAATGATAATCTTTTTACCAAAGCTGATTTCTCTAGCCGCATTTTTGGCATTGTTGAACAGATCAAGCAGGAGCCAAGTGACTGGGATGCCTGGGTTCTTACCAATTGTACTGCATTCCCCATCGGTTACATACAATAGATTTTTAATTTTTTCTGGGTGTTTTTTATTTTCTTTGATTACCCATTCCATTACAGGTGCAAAACTTGTGCCGCCCCCAGCATTTCTTACGGTTGGCAAATCTGATTTATTTTTCCAAACCTGGTGTTGGACTTCTCCACAGTCGCAGTATAGTAGATTGATTGGTTCATCGTTGCCATACATTGATTCGTTAACCTCATAGATAACTCCCATAATTCTTTTAACGACATCATAACAGCTTCCACTTGTGTCGAAGGCGATGCACATTCCGCTGATTCCTTCCCCTTCAACTTGAGGGATAAGAAACTCGCTATTGTGATACCTCCGATCCGGTCTTAGCCAATTATATCTGTCGGGTTCATTGCTGTCAGATACAAATTTTTCCAGAATTGTTCTTAAATTGAAATTTGTTTTTCTTAGATTTTGGATTTTTTCTTCTAGGTAGCTAGGGGTGTCTCCTGCTTTTTGTCCTAGCATTATTGCCTGGTGAATAATTCGCTCAATCTGTTCATCTTTTAGCTGATCTACGCTTTCTCCTTGGCTGTTTTCCCCGTGCATTTCTCCAAGGCTTTTATTGATTTTCTCTGATGCTTGCTCAGTTTTGGTATTTGAGGGAGTGTTACTATTTTCATCTTTGGTGTTTGGATTGTTGCCAGGTTTTTGTGTATTGGTTTCGCCTAGCTCATTACCATTATTATTGTTAGATTTTCCCTTTCCCTTCTCTGTTTTTTCTGACTCATTATCAGGCTTTGATTCTGGACTTTCAGTGGTATTTTCATCATTGCTGTCTTGCTGACTTTCTTGATTAGGCTCTAGTTCTTGCTGATTGTTACTATTTTCCTCTTCATGGTTCATTTCTGCCATTTCTGTAGCGGTCTGGCCTGCTAATTGGGCATAGATTGTCTCTTCATCACTGAGGTCTAGGTTAAACTCTGCGATAATGGGTTCCACATCTTTGGGTAGTTTGTATTTTTCCCTGGAGAGTAATCGGGCTATATAGATGTTACAAGCCGCATTCCATAGGGTTTGTTCTTTGTCCTTCCCTCGTAGGATATGTAGTAATCCAATTTTTAGTATGTTCCCCAGAATAATTGTTTCTAATTCCTCTGTAATGATTCCATCTCCCTTGGTACTTTCTTCCGAATGTTCTAGGATTTTATCCTCTCCCACCAGTAAACTAAGGTTCTCTAGCCTAATTTCATTTCCTGGCACTTTATCAATTTTCAGAGAAGCGATCAGCCTAGCCCAGAAAGGCTCTTTTCGTATAAGCCTATTGATGGCGGTTGATAGAATTTTTTCTGGTTTGTAGAACATGGTCTTTTTCTCCTTTATTCTCCAATTAGGTTAACTATTCTCCAATTAGGTCAACCACTGCTTTCGGGTGTTTCTGTAATAATTCAGGTTGTAGCTGTTTCACATTTTCCAGAAATACCCTTCTCAGACTTCTAAAGCTACTCCATTCCTTTCTTAGAAGATAATCCGTAACTTTTTCAAAGGTTTGTTCTGTTACTTTTGAGGATAGCATGGAAACTACCACATATCTTAGGTTAATTTGTGCTGGTTGAGAAGGAATTTTTGCCTTTTTGGGGTTTGTAACTACTTCCTCAAAGAGAGGGATTGAGTCACTCAAATACAAGTCCTTGAACGCATCGTATTCGATTTTGAATGCAGTTCCGCATACCCCATATAACAATGGGTCATAGTTCTTACCCTTTTTTTCTGCTTCTATTTCCATGATTAGATAATTTTCTAGGGTTCTTGGAGTGGTTGATTTGATCTTTTGTAGCGCAAGCTCTGTATCTTGACCTTGGGTTAGGTAGTGGGGTTGATAGCGGATAAATGTGGTCAGCATTAAAGCCTTGGTCTGATACTTGTTGAGCATATATTTTGACCAGCCTTCCACATCAATTTGGTATTCGACTACTGACCAAAAACGGTCAAGTAAGTGGGGTTTAATTGGGTAGCTTCCCGTTTGTTCTTCTTCTAGGTTACAGGTTGCTACAAATCTTACATGGTCAGGAATTTTATGGTTGTTGATTTCCCGTCCCCAGATGATCTGTGCAATTACGTTCATGGTTCTATTGGCTTTATCAATTTCATCAAGAATTACCAGCAAAGGTTCTTTTGTGAAAAGGATTCTCTCCATCGTATTGATTGGTAGAAAATCCGCACGGGTCTTGCCTTCATCCTTGATTGCAAACGGTAATCCACAATAGTCCGTTACTTCTTTTACATGAGGACTTTCAATGATTATATTCTGCTTTTTGATTCCGGCATTGATTCCCCCTTGGACGCAGATACTCGTTTTACCAAATCCCAGCTTTCCTTTCACCAGTAAGCTAAAATTATTCTCTACGCACAAGCCTACGGTATCTTCCAGTTGTTCACAGTTCACAATGTTTCTTTCTTGCAACATCTTTTTCTCCTTTTTACTCAACTTCACCCATCCAACTTTGCTCAGTTTACCATATTTCTCACCTCAGTTAACTAAGATAATCCCTAAGTCTTTTTTCAATTTCTTCAGAACTCATGGGGGTATTTTCTGCTTTGGTTGATGTTTCTGGAATGTTTGTGTCACTTTCAGAATCTAACCTAGCAATTTTTTGTTTCATCTCTTCAATTTTCTCTATTGCTTCCATTCTTCTTTGTTGAACTTCTCTCTTGAACTGTGGAGTGCTTTTTTGGGGAATCATATATCTTTTGTGGTCTAAAATGCTCATGTCAAGGTTATTGCTGAAATTTTCTGCCTCTAGGAATTTAGCAAGACTTTCGATAGCTCTATCTAATTCAATCCCCCTGTTTGTTTTAACTTTTTTGGCTCTTAACCATTCTTGGTATGCGGTCAAAACGTTAACAGCCACACTAGGTATTTGCGCTAATTCAGCCTCCGTTGGCTCATATTCGTTTTCCCCATCCCCAATTCCGTATTCATCGTAAATTACTTCCAGAGTTTTATGGGTAGTATTTCTTAGGTTTTGATATTCAAATTGATGTAGGTATTTGCTAAGATTGTCTGCCAGATTGTTCTTTCTGTGTTCGATTTCAGTTAGGCTTTTCATGGCTTGCTCCATCATTGGTACTAACTTTTCTAGCCGCTGTTGTACTAAACTTTCAGTGTCGTTTATACCTCCTATAATCCCTTCCATAAGTTGTTTTAGCTTATTCAATTCTTGATAAATTCGCTGGATACTTTCATGCCGTAATTCCCTTTGGATGAGGTCTTTTGTTTCCGTCATTACTTCTGCTAATTGTGTGGCAATGGTTTGTTCCACTTCAAATAAGCCTTGTGCTAATTGTTCTGCGATGGAGTTTGGCACTAATTCCATCATTTCCTCCATGCTTTCTCCTTCTATTTTAGGGAATCTAATTTCAAATTGAAAGAGTTTTTTCTCTTTTTGGCAAAATTCATTAACTTTTTCTATCGCCTTATCAATGATGAATTTTCTCAGTTTATCTTCCTCTTCCTGCTCTTCTGGGTTTTGGGCTTGCCGACCTACATCTAATGCGTTTTCCGCTTCTTTAATAAATCGTTCTCTGTTGTTTACAATGTGTTTACGGAACGCTTCTAAAGGCTTTTCCCTGATTTCCTCTAGTCGCTCCATTGCTTCAGTAGAGAAACTTATTGGAATTAATCTGGAGAATTCTGTCTGGATTCCCCTGGTGGTTTTTGCTGTTGGGTCTGGCAAGGAAATTTTTACTACTTCGTCATAGGCTTTTTGCATTGCTCTTCTGATCGCATTGTATTCCTCGTTTGGAATTAATTGTATTGCAATCCCTAGCTTTTTCTCTGCTCCTTCTTTGATTAAGCCTTTCCGTGCCGCTTCTTCCGCTAATGCTCGCATTTGGTAGCTCTGGGACGGAATGTACATTTTTATTCTAATTTGAACAAATGTTTTGGTAATTGCCTTCTGCAATTTTCTCCCTTCTCGAACTATCTCTAATAGGTTGAATTGCCGAGTCTTTGTCATTGCTGTGTTCATATTTCTCTCCTGTTTCTAAGCTTCACCCATCAGCAATTGCGTGTCTATTATATTCTACTATAGTTTGGTGGTTTATGGATTAGGATTTTTTTTTGTATAATTGTTTAGTATGTTATATGTATGTTTTGTGAGGGCGACGGATGGCAGTTAGCAAGCGGGTTCAGGGCATTCCTGGTATTCCTAGCCAGATGGCGTTTGTCTCGGCGGTTGCGCCTTATATTGAGCAGTGGCGAGCGCAGGGGCTAACGTGGAAGGAGGTGAGGGACAGGGTGTGCGAGATGGGCGGGTGCGACATCTCAGTGGAGTATTTGCAGGTGCTGTTTTCTAAAGTGCGCCGGGACAATGAATATCAGGAGGCGATTCGGCGGGTATTGTATCTGGAGAGGGAGCTTTTTCAGGCGAATCGTCGAGTTGAACAAGCCACGGAGCGCATTAAGCAGTTATTGATGGAGAATGACAGTTTGCGGCGTGGACAGGGTATTTCTCAGGTGGCTTAGGTCGGTTCCACACTCCAGGCCACGTTTACGATTACCACTTCGCCGTTGGATTCGATATGCCTGTTGGATTCCTGCATATTTGCGATGAGTTCTTTGAGTTCTTCCCCTTCTTTGATTGTGAGCACTTCTGGGTGCATGGGTTCTTTGTATGACCACCAACGATTTTGCTTTTCTATAAAGTTTATGCTTCCATCTTCTGTTTGGGATTTATCGGGGTAGCATCTCCCATACACCATTGATGATGCTCCAATCCAGCTTGAATCTTTGTTGCTATTGCTCAAAGATTCCCTTGCCTTAAAAAAATAGGCTGAGCGGATTTTCCCTCTTACACCAGTCCAGTTATCATTTAGATAATGAATGTTTTTGGGTTTGTTCATGGCTGTTCTCCTAATTTTATCCCACCCATTAGCAGATCAATAGTTCTTGGTTGAGCATATCTGCTCCAATTTCTTCTAGGATGGATTTTCTTACCGCATTACCGTAGCACCCCGGATTGACTCCTATTATTGACCATATATTTCTTAGATTACCCATTACTTCGTGGTTGCTTATGATATTCTCCGCATAGTTTTTCCAGTCCGCCAAGGCTTTATATTTGTAGTTTAGTAATGTTTTAATTAGATAGGATTCCCTTGGCTCTGCTACAATTACCTGGTCTGGGTATTGCTGGTCTTGCCAAAATAGAATTGCAAACTCAATTGCCTCATCCTTTAGTAGTCCACCATAGGTTTCTTTGATATATTCACTCCCCCTACTTCTTAGAAAGATATAATACCCTGGCACTTGAGCGTTAATCATTTCTAGCATTATACTGATTCCCACGTCCTTTTCTGATTCCCACTTTCCTTCCTTAGAAATTATCATAGTTCCCTGCCTGTAGAGCATTCGTTTTTCATCCCTTTCGTGATTAATTTCGACTAGATAGACAATTTCAGAGCCGCCTCCTATTTTTTTATAGATATTTCCTGCTTCATCCTTTTCGTGGGAGAAGGTTATGTTCCTTGCCAGCCAATTTTTCTCGCTAAAGCTGTTTTTAGGACGATTGCTTAGCCCGTGCTTTATGATTTCTACCTCCAATTTGTCTGAAATTCGTCTATCTGATTTTGTAACCCTTTCCCTCATCGCTCCACTCCTTTTGTTGTTCTGACCTTGTAACTTTTTTGCGGTTCCCTATAGTTTTCTGCTCTTCTATTAGACAATTCTATCATATTTTCCATTGAATTTAAGCTATTTCGGAGATTAATATAGAGGTATTTGCCCTGCCCTTTCTCTTGGTAGTTCACAATCATTGTTTTAAGGGTTGTTGCCAGTTGGTCGGTTTCCTTTGATGGTTCTCTGAGACATCTACTAATTTTATTAATGACTTCCTCTGGGGTCATCGAGTTTCCATCAATGTTATATTTGATTGCCCTATTAATTGGGTCAACAATGATGGCCGGTTTTTCGCTTTGCTTAAATTCCTTAAGTTTTAGGAAACCATCCTCTTTGTGGGTTAATGCTAGGTCTTGCCCCGCATTTAATCCCTCGGGAATATATGGTTTTTCTACAACAATGAGCAGGTCTTTAGGTCGGACTTGCCGCACGGTTTCTATTTCTGCATTCATTGATTTAATTCTATTCTTAGGATTGTTACCAGTCAGTACAAATTCCTGGGATTTAGTGACCTCCCCTTGGGGGGTAATTTGATAATAGCTTAATTCCCTTATTTCTTTTAGGCTTAATTCATTGATTGAGTCAGTTCTAAGCTCATGCTTATTTGGATACTTTTCGCTTATCTGTGCTTCTGCGATTAATCTTAAGGTTCCTCTTAAGTCCCCCAAAGATGGGATTTCTGCTGTTGCTTGCTCAGTATCTAAAAATACTTGACTTGCTTGGGAAGTGACTGGATAGATGCCCATTACCACAGAAAAAATGGAGTTGCCTGCCCTATAAAATTCAGCGTTTTTGATGCCAAGTTCCGTTAATTTTGGATCATTCTCAATCAATGTGGCTTCACTGTTTGTTAAAATTTGCTGTGCTTGGGCAAAATTTATTGCTGTTTCTATTAGGCATAAGGATTCGTTGCTAACTTTGTCCAGTTGAACATTTCTAATTGCGTTAGCCCAGGGGGTGATGGTTTGCGGCTTCCCTATGGTTATTTTGCTACCTTGTTCGGAAATTTCTGTCACAGATTTGTCTCTGAGTTGTTCTATGCTTGGCTGTTTGGGAGAGTTTTGATCTATTATTTCCTGAATAGCTTCCACCAATTCTTCCGCTTTTTTATCATTGCCAATTTCTCTTTTGATAATTGTTTCCAGAGTGATGGGGTCTTGTATTTCCTCGTTGGCGTATAGATCATTAATAGCATTATATAGTTTAACTACATTCTCATCCAAGGAATTGCTTGCATTGGTTTGGGCGAACTTTTTGTAAATCAGATTGGTTACATTTGTAAGTGTCTCTAGCTTTAGGATGAGATTTTTGGGGTTGATATTATTTTTCATAGGGTTGAAAATTAAAATCTAGGATATAATCAGGATAAAATGCAGTTTATTTTTTGTCAAGAGTGGGTATGCGACTGCTTGGGGGTGTGGTGGTGCTCGTTGCGGTGGTGGGTTGGGGGTATAGTGCGGGGGCAGTAGAGTCTTGGTCGGGTTTAGAGTTTGATGGGGGTGAGATTAGTGTTTCTGGTACTTTATTTCGTGGTCTAACTCCTAATACAGCGGGATTTACTCAGATTAAGGAGGATTTAGACCGGGTTTACCAGTTACCTTTGCGGGGGAGAATTAAGCGGGATGCCATTCAAGTTCAAATTGATGCCATCTATGATTTAGGGTGGTTTCGGGGGATTGAAGTCACTTTAGAGCCATCGGGTCAGGATGAGTACCTACTCGTTTATCAAGTGCTTCCCAACCCGGTAGTGGAGCGGGTAGAGGTCAGTGGATTAACGGTTCCTCCCGTTGAATTTGCCATAGATTTATTTAGGGATTTCCCCCAAGGTTTACTAAATAATCGAGAGCTTGATAAACGTTTAGTTTTTCTGAAGGACTGGTATGGGCAGAGGGGATATTCTTTAGCGGAAATAAAGGAGAAAAGTTTTGCAGATAACACCCTTTTTATTAGGGTAGCTGAGGGGGAAATTGCGGATATAGATTTCCAATTTTTTAATGACCAGGGGAAGCGTATTACTGGTCGAACAAAGCTAGAGACGATATTGCGGGAGCTATCTTTGCTTCCTGGGATGGTTTACAATCTCGATTTAGCCCAGAGGGACGAGCGGCGACTTTTGGATTTGGGGATTTTCCGGGATGTTCGTCCGCAAATTTTGCCCTATGATCGGCATCGTTATTTAATTCGTTATTTTATTACTGAACAGCGGAGTCGGTCGTTTAACATTGGGGCTAATTATTCCGGGGGGCTAGGTCCAGGAGTTACTCTTTCTTTTCGGGACAAAAATTTTGCAGGTCAGCGGGAAACTTTAGGATTTAATTTGACCTATTCGGGGGGAGATAACATTACTGGGGATTTTGAGTACATCAATCCTTGGTTTGGTAGGAATCCCTATCGGTTAGGCGCACGATTTTCCGCTTCCTATGCCCTCACTTCTGCCAATGCTTTTGATGGGGGCTTTTTTATTCCTACGGTGCGGGGTGGTCGTCCCATTCTTAATCGGTTTCAGTCCCTTTTGAGTTTTCCGTTTATTCTCGGTAAGGATTGGATTGTTATTCCTAGTTTACAGATTGGGCGGGTGGAGGTGTTGAGTGGGCGAACGGGTCGGCCTGTGAGAACGGATATTTTTGGAAACCCCTATACGGTGAGTGGCCGTGCCAGTGAGGTGAACGCTTCTGTAGGCATTCGGTTGGTACAGGATAGGCGGGATTCGGATTTTGTAGCTACCAGCGGCTCATTGCTGGATTTAAGTTTTCGCCAAGGATTAGGGTTTGATAGAGTAACCTATGGTCGGTTGACGGCGGATGGGGCTTATTATTTACCTTTGCCGGGAATACGCTGGGGAGAGCGCATTGGAGCCATTGCGTTAGGGGCTAGTGTTGGCCTAAATTATGGGGATTTGCCCCCCTATGATGCGTTTGTTTTAGGGGGATCGGATACCCTACGGGGGTGGTCTTACGGGAGTGTGGCAACGGCTCGCAACTATGCCCTGGGTTCTATGGAATTTCGAGTTCCTCTGCCTCTTAATCTCTACGGGGTTGCGTTTGTAGAGGGTGCTTCTGCTTTGGGTAGCCAATCGACCGTGGCTGGCAATCCTGGAGGGATTCGGGGTAAACCAGGGGCAGGATTAAGCTATGGGCTGGGGGTACGCTTTCTTAATCAGCGGATTGGTTTGGACTGGGCATTCAATGACCGTGGTACATCTCAGTTCGTATTCTCAGGCTCTTTTCGCTTTTAATATGGTTCGCTTCTTCTTCCTGACCGTCGCCTCCGTCACTGCTGTCACGCTTCCTGCTTTTGCTCAATCCCTTAATGTTTATGTACCGAGTCGGGATGCTTATCGGGGCCATGTGGTGCAAATTCCCAATGGTATGGGAGTAAATATCTCTTTCAAGGAACTTGATGAGCGGGTTAAAAGAATATGGCTTGATGATATTAGTGAAATTGTTATTGATGTGGACGAGCCGCTTCCTATGGCTCAGATTTTGCATCTAAAGCGGATCATTCGCTTAAGTATCCCTACTCAAACCCGTGCGGAGGCAAGCCGCACTTTGTTAACCGTAGTGACGGATAAAAATATTTACCAGTTTATTTTAGTTCCCACTGCATCCGCTCGCTCCCATACGGTTCATATTGTTCCAGAGCGGGAACCAATTTTAGAACTGGAAAAAGGGGTGGTTGCTCGTCTATCCCATGTGGAAAACGGACTAAACTACGCCATTAAGGAGCGGCGCATTTTGCCCGACTCTCCCTTAATTGCTAGAGTAAAAGAATTTATTGCCATTGCTCGCACGGGAGTATCAATTCCTCAAGCCGCAGAGCGACAGGGATTATATTTGTCATTTATTCGGGAATTAGCCAAACTAGGAATGCGGCCTGTTGACCCATTCCCTAGACCTGGCTCTTAGTTGAGCGGTTCTTTAGGGGGTGGTTTTCCCCCTCCCTTGTTGAGATTATTTAGAAAACTTGTTCTTCGGCCTTCAAGTCTAATTCTTGGCTGGCGGGGTGGTTCATAATTGCTCTCTTGCCGGGTGGTTTCCTCCTCACTGTTGTTTTCTAGGGCTTCTAATAGTTTTGGTTTGGTAGGTTCCTGTGGGGTTGGGGTTTCATGAATGAGTGGCTTTTCGGGTACTTCATCCAAGGGGGTTCCTTTCCCGTTCAAGTGGGCGGGAACTGCCCCCTTCGTTGGGGATGGGCGTTCCTCTGATTCTTTTTTGGCTAATTCTTCACTTTTCTCTGCCTCTTGTATTCTACTGTTTATATATTCTATGGCTTTTTCTATGGGAATCATAATTTGATACTGTCCTAAATAACTATTAATTACGATGTAGGTTTTCATGCTAAACTCATTTCCATTATTACCCATTTCAGTTTGGGTAGCAATTATGGCATTGGGAAAGTTCATTGCAACCTTAATTTCCTCTATGCTGGGTCTTTCTTTTTTGATAATTTTTCCGGTTTGCTCCGGCTGGACTAACTGAAACATTGGGAAATCTATTTTAAGCCGTTCCTGGGCATACATAAATTCTATTTCTGGATGATTGGTCATCGCAAAGTATTTTAATTCCTCTGACCCCCACTGGCTAATCCATTCCTCCCTTACCTTTCTATATTCTTTATCTATTCTTTCAAGTTTAGCATAGCATAATTCCCTGATGGTACTATTTCCATATTTCTTGGCAATTGCAGTGAACGCCAGTATCTGTTTTACATATTCAAATAGATGCTCTCTAGGGATTTCGTTCGGCCAACTGTTTATGGTTTGATAAATGGTTTCAATATCTCTTTCTATTTCATCCTTAATTTTTTTGCCAATACTAATGATAATATCTTCCGCTTCTTCTATGGTTATTTTTCTATCTTGCTCTCCTATTCTGATTACATTGTCTCCCATTTCTGCCCATATCCAAAGTAAAGCTCCCCTGGCTTCAGGACGCATTTTTTTAATCTCATCACTATTAATGATGATAATCCCGTCCTCATTGTTAGGAACCTCTCCCCGCTCTTGATACATTAGTATTTTGTATTTATTGCTCAGGGTGCATTCAATTTTGAGTTCGGGGTAGGTCACGAATACCTGGAGTTCTGCTTTTGGTTGTTCCTGGTGGGGGGAATAGGTCATGATCGCCGAGGGTTGCTTCGGGTTTTTCGATTTTATTTTACTATGGTGTTGGCTTTCTGCCAATGCTGGCTGTTGCATTTTTTCCGATGGTTTGTGGGGTGGCTCTTGGATTTTTTCAATTGATGGTGGCGTTAGTTCAATAGTAATGGGAGATGTTGACGGTGGGAGTAGGGATGGAGTAAACTTCCATTCGGGTTTTGCGATTTTTTGGAATGCTTCTACGGTTAGGATATTTATTTTAAGTCCGGTGGGCAAATCCCACCCTTCTTCTCCTAAATACTGGGCGTGGAG
>Ga0272446_1005060_pt1 | contig 14892 bp, 9 predicted proteins | sample YNPCB0061_FD_194587 | JGI IMG/M metagenome (GOLD analysis project Ga0272446, IMG submission 194587) | Hot spring microbial mat communities from Yellowstone National Park, WY, United States - YNP-CB-006-1 | ecosystem: Environmental > Aquatic > Thermal springs > Hot (42-90C) > Sediment | place...
GGTTTCCTCCTGGGGGCTGGAAGGTAGAACTACCAGTACCATAGCAGAGGTGACCTGCCGGTTCAATCTTCGATTGTTCAGGTGCTTAAGTTCGCGCCTATAGGGCTGCGCCCTCCCAGGAACAACCGTATGTTCATTGCGGCGTTGTGCGGCGGAGCCGCATGGACGGCTGAGGTGAACATAGGTCGGGAGCGCGGGCAGCTTGCCCGCGCTCCCGGCGCCGTATGGCTTGACCCAGGACCTATTCGTGCTAACAATTCGTTGCTATCGGCAGATCAATACCGGCCGGTCGCTGGAGCGGAGCACCTGGTCCACCGTACCGCCGAGGACCGCTTCAAGCAACGGGCCATGGCCATAGCCGCCGATCACGATGAGATCGCAAGCGCGCTCGCATGCGGTCGCGACGATAGTAGCGGCAGGCGGACCCGGTGTGGCAAGGCAGACCGGCTGCACCCCGTGGGCCTCCAGGTAGCGCCGGGCGCGGGCGAGGGTGGATTCATCGGCGCGCCCCGGCTCTATCACCGTCAACACGGTGATTGGAACGGCCCACTGGAGCCCCAGGTAGGCGGCGGCAAACAGCGCCTCGTTGGCTTTCGGGGTGCCGTCGTAGCAGAGCAGCACGGCGTTGAGGGGCCGCGCCGGGCCAGGAACGGCCAGGATCGGTCGCGGGCAGTGCTGCACCAGGGCGTGAAAGCCGGCGCGCAATCGCGCCAGCCCTCCCCCGGCGGGAGGATGGGCCAGACGAACCACTACCAGATCGCTCCAACGCGCGCGGGCCACGATGGTCGGGGCAATCGCGCCAGCCTCGATCGCCAACTGGCCGCTGACCCCGGCCGCCTGACAGCGCCGCTCGAACTCAGCCTGCACCGCCAGGGCCGTTGCACTGCTCCTGGCCGCGGTGTCAGGCACGACGTGCAACCCGTGCAACCGCCCGCCTTCGCGCCGGGCAACGACGAGGGCCTGTTCGAGCGCCAGCCAACTCTCAGGGTTGCCGCTGAGTGGCACGAGCACATCGGCAGAGAGGCGCTGTGCAACCGAGGCAATACCGCGCTCCTGGCGCCACTGGCCCGGCGGCGGCCCGGCATCCAGCGGATTGGCCGCCACGAGGGGTGAGAGGACCGTGGCGACGCCTCGCAGGGGCCCCTGCTCCCGCACCGCTACCAGGTCAGCGGCAGCGACGTCGGGATCGAGCGCCCAGCCCAGCGCGGCTTCCAGATGCGCCCGGTGCCGGGAGATCCAGACGTACAGATCGGTCTCGGTGCGGCCAGGAAAGTCGTGCAGCATACCCCGGTCGCGGATAATTCCGACGATCGGCAGATAGATCGTGTCGTACCAGAGCGCCGCCGCCTCCGCCGGATCCAGGGCCTGCCCGCCCGCGGCCCGTTCCCTCTGCACTGCCTCGATGTCGGCGAGAATCTCGCGATACTGCCCCGGGTTGGTCACGCGCAGATCGGCACCGGGGCGCTGCCGGTCCAGATCGGTCAACTCATAGAAGTCGGCTTCTTCCGCCTTGCGGATCAGTTCATCAGGGGCGATCTCCGGGGTGAGCGGCACGCGGGTATGCACGCGGGTGACATACGCCAGAATATGGCTTGCCCCGCGCTGGCGGGCCACCGACACGCGGTGGTTGCCATCGAGCACAAAGTAGACCTCGCCGATCTGGTAGACGAGTATCGGCGGCGGGTTGCGCGGGTCGTCCATTGCCGCCATGACCCGCGCCCAGCGCTCCTCGTCACTCCGGCGTCGGGGCAGGAACTGCCGGGTAAAGTCGGTGTAACGCCCGACACTGCCCACAATCGCCGCAAGGGGAATTTCGCGCAATTCGCGCTGCGTGCTGACGCGGCCCTTGAGCGCCCGTTGCGCTTCCTCGAAGGGGATCAGATCGTTGCTGCGCCCGGTGAGACGGGCAAGAATATCTTCGAGGTAGGCCCGGCTCAACGCCCGCCGGAAGTGATAGACCGCCTGTTCGCGGGTATCGGCGCCCGAGGTCATGGTCCCTCGCTGGTATACCAGATGGAAGCGGGCGGGGGAGTGGGGAAACCCGGTTTCCTCACTCCCCTCTTCAATGGAGGGGCGCGTGGAGGTCACGCCTCCCGGCAACCCCTCATTGCATCCGCGAAAAGGCAGCGACCGCGCCCTCTGGCGCGGTCACTGTACCATGGCGGGGCTGGTGCGGATCGAACGCACGACCGGCCGCTTAGAAGGCGGCTGCTCTATCCACTGAGCTACAGCCCCGTGTCTGGCTTTATGGTCTTTGAGAAATTCATCCGGTATGCCAGGCTGGCCGTGGGGCTAAAGCCCTCGGCTACGGAATGCGACGCCCGCCTGCGCGGGCTAGAGCGGATTATGTATTCAAAGACCATCAGGCATGGTTTCGCTGCGCGGCCCTGTCCTTATACCGATTCTGCTTGATGGCATCGCATGAGCTCACCTCCACACCTCCACAGCTCTACAGCTCTACAAAAGCCCTGTGTGGAGCTGTAGAGCTGTGGAGATGAGCGGAACAATGCGGGATTGCCAATTCCACTTGGTATTACCCATTGGGGGAGGCGCTGAGGGCGCCGCTCCCCGCGATCCCGTTGATTCGCATCCTACTATAAACCAGACGTGGAATGGTGTCAAAGCCTCCTCTGGGGTTAGGGCTAACGTGAACATAGGCTCTCGAAGAGGGGTGTGGGGAAACCGGGTTTCCCCACGCCCCCGCCCCGCAGGGGAATGGGGAAACCGGGTTTCCCCATTCCCCCAGCCGCGGGAGGGTCTGGGAGGGCTTCGCCCTCCCAGGAACAACCGTATGTTCATTGCGGCGTTGTGCGGCGCAGCCGTATGGACGGCTGAGGTGACCATCGTTCGCAGCGTTCAGCCCCCCTCCCAGCCTCCCCCCGCCGGGGGGAGGCGCCGGACTCCCGCCCCCAGCGGGGGAGGGTCCGGGAGGGGGCCGTCACCGTGCCCGCGTCGCGGCTCCGCGGGCGGGACGCCCGCGCTCCCAGGCCATGTGCATCGGGCGTGGTGCGCCCCGCGCATGGGGCCTGACGTGACCATGGGGGAACCAGGTTCCCCCAGACCCCCGCCCGCGGGAGGGTTTGGGGGGGCGCAGCCCGTGCGCAGGGGGCAGGGGAAACCAGGTTTCCCCTGCCCCACGCCCGCGGGAGGGTTTGGGAGGGCGCAGCCCTCCCAGGAAGAACCTATGTTCATCATGTTCGTGTGCGGCGCAGCCGCAAACGCTCTCACTGCACAACGAACGTCGCCACACCGGTCAGCGCGCTACGCTGGCCGTAGAGCACGATCTGGTACGTACCGCGGGGCAGACCCGCGCTGTTCAGCACGAGTTCGATGCTCCCTTCGCTGTTGGCCGTGCCCCGCAGCGACAGCGCCTGCACGCCCCAGGGCGCGTTCAGCCAGGTGGTCACCTCCTCGCCTGGCAGGAAGCGGTTGGTAAAGAAGGCGAAGCGGGTGCCCGCCGGGCCGCTCTCGGGCGTCCTGCGCACCCAGACGTAGGGCGCGTCAACCGAGCCACTGCCCACCAGCACCGGCGCCCAGTTCGTGCGCTGGCCGCCACCCCGGGCATCATCACGGAAGGTGTAGCTGGCCCGGGTGTCGATCAGCATCGGCGTCCGGGTCGGCGACGGCAACGGCAAGTTCTCATTCACGCGCATAAAGAGCTTGCCGCTGCGCCTGGCCCCCGCATTCAGCGGACCGAACACCACCGTGATGCTGTTCTGGTCCACCGAACGCACCCAGTCGCCAGCCTGGCTGTTCAGGCTGGTGTAGAACCCATAGACCTGAGCGCGGTTGATCGGGAAGACCACCACCGTCTCGCGCGCCGTGCCCCGACCGTAGTTCGTCAGGCGGAACTCATACTCAAGGATGGCCCCCCGCGCTACCCAGATGCTCGGCCTCGGCCAGATCGTCACCGCCACATCGGCGGCCTCGCCCGGCTCAGGTTCAGGCTCCGGCGTTGGCGTCGGCGTCGGAACCTGACCCACCTCCGGCGCCCTGCGAATGACCGGCAGGTACACCGTTGAGATACGGTCGAGCACCGCGATGGCCGGAACCACGTGCTGATCAACGAGCGCCATAGCTGCATCCAGGACCATCGGGTCACCGGCGAGATAGGCGCGGAGGGTCGCCTCGACCGCCTCCTGTTCACTCAGCGTCCAGATCGGCACATCGGCCGTCAGAACCTCTTCCGGCTCGATGTTGGGCAGCAGGGGCTCGCCGGGCGGGCCAGGCTGCGCAAATGCCTGACCGAGCACCGCCAGCACCAGCGCGACGACCAACGTCAACGGCAAGCCCCGGCGCCAGATTCGCGCAAGCCTGCGAGACATTGTCGTATCCTTTCACGAAGATGGCTGAAGGGGCCACAGCGGCCCCTTCAGGGATGTCAATGGTACCTCCGTACTATATGACGCTGGCGAAGAGTTACATGTTCCATGGTCGGGGGGGTGGGAGCGCGGGCCTCCCGCCCGCGTCGCGGCTACGCGGGCAAGCTGCCCGCGCTCCCAGGAGACCTAACGTGAACATACGCCCTCGGCGAGGGGGGGTGGGGAAACCGGGTTTCCCCATCCCTCAGCGGACGCGGGCCGGAGGCCCGCGCACCCAGGCCCCGGCCCCTGGGAGGGTTTGGGAGGGCGTAGCCCGTGCGCAGGGGTATGGGGAAACCGGGTTTCCCCATACCCATCCGGTGGGAGGGTCTGGGAGGGCTGCGCCCTCCCAGGAACAACCTGTTTTCATCCCGTCGGTGTGCGGCGCGAGCCGCATGGACGGCTGGTTAGACGCAGCGCGTGGGCACGCGCGCCTGCCGGTACACGCGGGTGAACTCTTCGGCGAAGGCCCGCGCCAGCCCCGGGTCCTCGATGATCAACAGATTCTCGTCGTTCACCTCCTCGGCCCGGCGCGTAAAATTGTACGAGCCGGTAATCACCACGCGCTGGTCGAGGATCATCACCTTGTGGTGCATCGTATAGCAGTTACCGTCGCGATGCACATCGAGACCGGCCGCGCGGAGGCGGGCGTACTCCGAACCCGAGCCGTTGGCGTTGCGCGCCTCGAAAACCACCCGCACCGGCACACCCAGCCGATGGCGGCCAATCAGCGCCCCGGCGATGTCGTCGTCGGTGAAGGAGAACGCCAGCACGTCCACGCTCCTCCGCGCGCGGGCCAGATAGTCCAGGACATGCTCGCGCACCGGTTCATGCGGCGAGAAGAAGACATTGATGGTTGCCCCGGGGAGACGCGCCAGAGGATAGGGCGTCGCCCCACTCTTGCGGCTGCCGAAGCGCCCCGCGGCCATGCGCTCGAACTCGGCGACGTAGTTCGCCACCACCTGCGGGGCCGAGATGCGCAACAGGTTGTTGTTGTTGCGGTAGGTGTCATTCACCGTCACGTTCCACGACCCGGTCCAGACCACGCGCCGGTCGAGGATCACGAACTTGCTGTGCAGGAAGCTGTCGCTCCGCTCCCAGCTTACGCTCGCGCCGGCTTCTTCAAGCAGTCCAGCCCAGCGGGCCATCGCCGGATGGTGCAGACCCTCGCGGTCGAGGGCCAGGCGCACCTGCACCCCGCGGGAGCGGGCGCGGATCAGCGCCTCGGCGACGCTGGCCAGGTTGTACTCGAAGCTCGCCAACTCGATGCGCTCCCTGGCAACGGCGATGTCGGCCAGCAAGGCCCGCTCGAAAGCCGGCGCGACCCGGTTGCGCGGCACGTCGGGGTAGCGCAACTCCGGCGTGGTGAAGAAGACCGCCAGCGTTCCGCCTGCCGCCAGGTGAGGCTGGCCGGCCCGGCCCGGCAAGGGGCCGGCGCGCCCCGGCAAGCCATAAGCCGCCGCGGCGACGAACATGAGCGCCAGGATGACCAGCAGGTGCCTCGAACGGCGTGGGAGCAGGGAAGAGGTGGGCATTACCATTTTAGATGGTAGATTGCGGATGGTAGATTGCCGCTCCATGCAACCGGAAGCGCTCCAGCGCGCACGAGCCTGCGGCGTCTCGATGTCGCTCTGGTCATACGCCACGAAGTCAAGAAGATCACGCACGCGCACAAAGAAACCGTTTCAGGAGCGGCGAAGGTACGCCGCTAAGGCATGATCCTGAACCATGCCCGGATAATGAAAAATCAGGCCGCTGGAGCAGGGGGATGGGGAAACCAGGTTTCCCCATCCCCCCACCCGGTGGGAGGGTTTGGGAGGGCTCCGCCCTTCCAGGCGGGGTGTGGGGAAACCGGGTTTCTTCACGCCCCCGTCCGCGGCAGGGCCTGGCCCTCACGCAGGGGTGTGGGGAAACCCGGTTTCCCCATCCCCCCACCCGGTGGGAGGGTTTGGGAGGGCTCCGCCCTTCCAGGCGGGGTGTGGGGAAACCGGGTTTCCCCACGCCCCCGTCCGCGGCAGGGCCTGGCCCTCACGTAGGGGTATGGCGAAGCCGCCTACAACCGCGATCGGGGGTCGAGCGCGTCGCGGAGGCCGTCGCCGATGTAGTTGATGCTGAGAACGGTGAGGAAGATAAGGAAGCCGGGCCAGAGCACCACCCAGGGGGCGAAATCGAGGAAGTTCTGGCCATCGTAGAGCAGGCGCCCCCAGGTGGGCGTGTCGGGGGGAAAACCCAGACCGAGGAAGGAAAGCACCGACTCGGTAATGATCGCCGCGCCGACGCCGAGGGTCGCCGCGACGATAATCGGGCCGAGGGCATTGGGCAGGATGTGGCGGAACATAATCGTTATCTCGCCAACCCCCAGCGCGTGAGCAGCCTCAACAAACTCCTTCTGTTTGAGCGAGAGGAAGGAACTACGCACCAGGCGCGCCACGGTCATCCAGTTCAGCGCGCCGATGACCGTGACGATGAGGATAAAAATGCCCCGTTCCGGCCCGAAGGCGCTGCGCAGACTGTCGCGGAAGAGAAAGATCAACAGCAGCAGCAGCGGCACCACCGGCAAAGCCAGAAACAGATCGGTCAGACGCATAAGCAGGCCGTCCATCCGACCGCCGACGAAGCCGGCCACGGCGCCGATCAGCGTGCCGAGGGTGATGGCGATGAGCATAGCGGCCACGCCGACCGACAGCGAGACGCGACCACCGAGCATCACCCGCGCCAGCACATCGCGCCCCAGGTCGTCGGTGCCCATCGGGTGCGACCGGTTCGGCGGCAGCAGGCTCCGCGAGAAGTCGATCTTGCGCGGATCGGCGCGCCAGACCAGGGGGCCAACGGTCACCCCCAGCACCAGGAAGGCGAACACCACCGCGCTGGCGACGGCCATGCGGTGACGACGGAAACGCCGCCAGGCATCGCTCCACAACGAGCGCGGCGGGCGCGCGACCTGGGCGAGCGTTGCCGCCACGACGGTTGCGCGGGTTGCCGGGGTGTTGCCAACGGGTGGGTTCGCTTCCGACATCTGCGTTCCCGAGATCGGCGCCCCTTGCGAGGCGTTATACCATTTCCGATTGCAGATTTTGGATTGCAGATTGCCGCACATGTCGTCACAATGAGCGATGACGGCAACGACAATGCGGAACTGCCAACTGGATTTGGTATTAGACACCGGGTTTCCCCGCGCTCTCAGGCAGTGGTGGAGTTGCCCGCCCTCTCCCATCGCGAGGCGAGCGTGGGGAAACCCGGTTTCGCCGTGTCAATCGTACCGGATGCGCGGATCGAGAATCCCGTACAGCACATCCGCAATCAAATTGAACACCACCACCAGCACCGCGAAAATAAACGTGATCGCCATCACCACCGGCGTATCGGAGTTCTGGATCGACTTGATCAGCAACTCGCCGATGCCGTTGATACGAAAGATCTGCTCAGTCACAATCGCCCCGGTGAAGATGGTGGGCACGCCCAGGGCCAGCAGAGTGACCACGGGGATCATGCTATTGCGAAACACGTGCCGCAACACCACCGCCTGCTCGCTAAGCCCCTTGGCCCGGGCGGTGCGGGCGTAATCCGCGGGCAGGTTCTCCAGCATCGCGGCGCGCACGAAGCGCGTGAGCGAACCGGTCTGGAACAGGGCCAGCACCGTGACCGGCATGAGCATCTGGCGCACCTGGCGCGTGAAGGTTTCCCAGTCGGTGACCCGCAGGGTCGAGTCGTAGATGAAGGGCAGCCAGTTCAGGCGCACAGAGAAGATCAGGATCAACAGCAGGCCGGTGAAAAAGGTCGGCACGGAGAAGCCGATGAAGGCGAAGGTCGTGGCCAGGTTGTCGAAGAGCGAATAGGGACGGACCGCCGAGATGATGCCGATGGGGATACCCATGAGGATCGCGACCAGATACGCCACCCCGACCACCTGGAGGGTCTGCGGCAGGCGCTGGGCGATCAAGTCGAGCACCGGCACGCGACTGGCGAAGGAGTAGCCCCAGTCGCCGCGCAGCAGAGCGGCCAGCCATTTGACGTAGCGGATGTACCATGGGTCGTTCAGCCCCAGGTTCTCGCGGATCGCGTCGCGCACCTCGGGGGGCACCGAGGGATCGGCGGCGAACTGAGCCAGCGGGTCGCCGGGAGCAAGGGCGAGAATGGCGAAGATCACCACGCTGATGCCCAGCAAGGTAGGCATGGCGAACAGCAGGCGGCGGAGAAGATAGCGACCCATTACTTATACCAGTTCGCGATATCCCACAGCTCCGCGTCCCACCCGGAGGGGTTGTAGCCCTTGAGATCCTTGCTGGCGCCGGCCACCCGTGGGCGGGCCACCAGGGGGATCATGGCCACATCGCTGACGATCAGGGCATCCATCTGGCGGGCGATGGCCACGCGACGGTCGGGGTCAAGTTCGTTGCGAAGCTGGTCGCAGAGGGCATCGTACTCGGCATTCTGCCAGCGCATGTTGTTGGTGCCGCGCCACTCGTTCTCTTTTTGCGAGGCAGCGCTGGAAATCCACCCGCAGAGGTGCGACGTCGGATCCGGTTCGGTGGCGCCGGTGGTGTACATCTGGATATCGGCGAAGAAGTGGCCGATGTTGTCAGGATTGCCGGGATCGCCGCCGAAGAACACGCTGCCGTCCACACTTTTCAGTTCCGTCTCCACGCCAATCTCGGCCCAGTTGGCCTTGATCAACTCCTGGGTTTTCTGGCGCAGGGTGTTGACGCTGGTCTGGAAGAGCAGGCTGAGCCGCTTGCCGTCCTTGACCCGAATGCCATCGGGGCCGCGCTGCCAGCCGGCCTCGTCGAGGAGGCGATTGGCCGCGGCGATATCCTGATTGCAATCCTTGAAGATATCGGCGACGCTCTGGGCAAAGGGAGGGTACCAGAGGAAGACGCAGGTTGGATAGCCCGCCGGGCCGTAGAGCTGTTCGGCGATGGCCTTGCGGTCGATCGCCAGGGCCAGGGCCTGGCGCACCTTCAGATCGGTCAGGAAGGGATGGGGCTGGCTGAGTTGCCCGCGCTCCTCGCCGAGGGCCGGGTCGGGGTTGGTGAAGTTGATCAACAGGCGCTCGACATTGGCCGTGTTATAGGTCACCAGATTGCCCCGGCCACCCTGGCTGGCCAGTTGCTGGAGCACGGCCGCCTCCACTTGCAAGTTCCATGCCCAATCCACCTCGCCGGCCTGGAGCACGGCGCGGGCCGCCGAGGGCGCGTCACCGCCGCCCTTCAACTCCACCCGCTTGAAGAAGGGCCGCTCAGGGTCGCGGTAGCGTTCGTTGATCTCGTAGATCACCACATCGCCAGGCTTGAACTCCACCACCTTGTAGGGGCCGGTGCCGATGGGGGCCAGGTTGGCGGCCTGACAGTCGGCGGCGGTCGAGGCGGCCTCGCCGACGCACTGCTCGAACTGGGCCCGCTGGAGAATGGCCCCGCGCGTGCTGGTAAACACCCGGTAGGGATAGCTGTTGGGCGCCTCCCAGGTAATCTTCACCGTATACTCGTCCGGCGCCTCGACCGACTTGATGCCGCGGAAGGCCGCGACACTCGTGCATGCCGTCCTGGAATCGGCGCAGTACTGATAGGTAAAGACCACATCGGCGGCGGTGAAGTCGCTGCCGTCCGACCACTTGATATCCTTGCGCAACTTCCAGGTGATCGAGGTGAAGTCAGGGGCCACGCCGCCATTCGCGACGGTAGGGATCTCCTCGGCCAGCAGGGGCACGAAGTTGCCTTCGGGATCGATGGCCGCCAGCGGCTCGAGCACCAGCCTTGAGGCTTCAACGTCTTTGGTGCCGACGGCCAGGTGGTTGTTGAGAATGGTGGGCGCCTGCCAGTAGAGAATGCGCAGTGTATCGCCTGCGCCACGTCCGGGACGGGCGGCGGGGGCCGCGGTGGGCGCGGGGGCCGCCGTGGCGGCGGCCACGGTAGGGGCCGCCGTGGCGGGGGCCGCGGTGGGAGACGGGGGGGCTGTGGTGGGCGCCGGCGCGGAGGGCGCGCCGCCACAGGCCGCGAGCACCATCGCCCCGGCGAGCAGGGCGACCATCCAGGACCAGATCCGTTGCTGGTTCACGCTGATCTCCTCCAGTGATCCTCAGAAACGAACCGCGCCGCGGAACCTTTCCTCGACCGGTTGTCTCCTTGCAGGATGCGCCACCAATGGCACGACCGCCATCCGTGCGGCGTAACCGCACCCAGGCGGATGAAAAAAGGTTGTTCCTGGGAGGACGTGGCCTGTCCAGACCCTCCTACCGGGTGAGCGGATGGGGCAACCCGCTTGCCCCATCCCCCTGCGCGCGGGCGGCGCCCGCCCACACCTCCCCATCGGGTGAGCGGATGGGGCAACCCGCTTGCCCCATCCCCCTGCGCGCGGGCTGCGCCCGCCCAACCCTCCTGCGGGCGGGGGTATGGGGGAACCTGGTTCCCCCATATTCACGTCAGGCCCCATGCGCGGGGCGCACACCGCCCGATGCAAACGGCCCGGGAGCGCGGGCGGCCCGCCCGCGTCGCGTCTCCGCGGGCAAGATGCCCGCGCTCCCGGCCCAGGTTCACCTCAGCCGTCTATGCGGCTGCGCCGCACAACACCGCAATGAAAATAAGGTTGTTTTTGGGAGGGCTTCGCCCTCCCAAACCCTCCCGCGGGCGGGGGAACGGGGAAACCCGGTTTCCCCACCCCCCTCGCCGAGGGCGTATGTTCACGTTAGCGCATGCGGCGCCGCTGCCCCCCTCCCACCCTCCCCCCGCTGGGGGGAGGAGCCGGACTCCCGCCCCCAGCGGGGGCGGGCCAGGGAGGGGGCCATCACCTTCGTTGCAACGGATGGCCGCTCGAACAGGAAGGTGGGGAAACCCGGTTCCCTCCTACCCTGCGCACGGGCTGCGCCCTCTCAAACCCTCCTGCGGGCGGGGAGATGGGGGAACCCGGTTCCCCCCTACCCCTGCGCACGGGCTGCGCCCTCCCAACCCTCCTGCGGGCGGGGAGATGATGGGGGAACACGGTTCCCCCCTACCCCTGCTCGAGGGCGTAGCCCTCCCAAACCCTCCCGTGAACGGCCCGGGTTCATATGCGGAACATGCGCTGCGAGGAGGCTTCGCCTTCCCACAACCTGCCAGCGGTAACGTAGGTGTGAACGATGTATTAAGGTAACATACCTCTTTTCGGCTTGTCAAGTTCAACGAGATATGAGGGGTTTTACCCCATTGTAGACAGAGGACAACATCATATAGCCCGGAAAACTGTAAAGAGTTATTGGACCAATCAGTTTTCGTGCAGTCCAATACTGGGGGGGGACGGCCCCGGCGTCCCCCTCTTCCCCTACCCACGCTCCGCGCTCAACGCGCGGGCGTAGCGTCGGGGGCGCCAAAGCTATCGCGGCGGAAGACGATGGCGCCGCCGGCCATGGTCAACATCACCTGGCCCTTGAGGCGCTGGCCGTGCAGGGGGGTATTCTGCCCCCGCGAGACGAAGCGCGTCGCGTCCACCGTCCAGGCGGCGTCAGGATCGAAGATCACGATGTCGGCGCGGGCGCCGGGGCGCAGCGTGGCCGGGGAGCGGCCAAGCACCTGGGCCGGCCCTTCGGTCAGGCGGGCGACCAGGTCCACCATGTCCATTTCGCCGCGATGCACCAGCGAGAGCGCCAGGGCCAGGGCCGTTTCCAGGCCGCTGATGCCGGGCGCGGCCAGGCCATACTCGCACTCTTTCTCGACGCGCGATTGGGGGCTGTGGCCGGTGGCGATGGCGTCAATCGTGCCATCGCGCAATCCCTCGGCCAGGGCCTCGATATCCTCCTCGGTCCGCAGCGGCGGGCACACGCGGGTCGCCGGATCATAGGGCGGCAGGCGGGTCGGATCGAGCCAGGAGGGCAGGCCCAGTTCGGGGTGGGGGTTGCGCCGGCGGCGTGGCCGGGGCGGCGCCTTCGGCGCCGGATCGTGCGCGGCAAGGTTGCCCAGCACCCAGCGATCAGTGAGCGTCAGGTGGTGCGGCGACACCTCGGCGGTCACACGCGCGCCACGGGCCCTGGCGGCGCGGATGAGGGCCACGCCACCCGCGGTGCTCACCTGGCAGATGTGCAGGTGGGCGCCGGTCAGTTCGGCCAGGGCGATGTCACGGGCGATCAGCGCCTCTTCGGCGGCGGCAGGGAAGCCCGGCAAGCCCAGGCGCGTGCTCACCGCGCCCTCGTGCATGGCCCAGCCAGCGCTCAAGCGCGCCTCCTGGCAGCAGCTCATCACCGGCAACCCCAGGACGGCGGCATAGGCCAGCGCGTGGCGCATCAAGGCGGCGTCGCTCAACGTCCGGTCCCCATCGCTGAAGGCGATGCAACCCGCCTCGGCCAGCTCGCCCAGGTCGGCCAGGGCGCGCCCCTCGCGGCCCACGGTCAGCGCACCCACGACGTCGACGTGCACATGGCCCTCGCGGCGGGCAAGCTCCTGCACCAGCCGCACCGTCGCCGCGGTGTCGTGGGTGGGATGTACCGTGGGCATAGCGCAGACGGTGGTGAAGCCGCCGTGGGCTGCGGCCAGGGTGCCGCTGGCGATGGTCTCTTTGTGCTCTTCGCCTGGCTGGCGCAGGTAGGTATGGAGATCGGTGAAGCCCGGCGCCACCACCGCGCCGCGGGCGTCAATGATCTCGACATCGTCGCCCAGCACGTGCCGTTCCGCGGCCCGGTCGGCGATCTCGAAGAGGCGCTCCACCTTGCCGTCGCTCACCAGCACATCGCCCACCGTAGCGACCCGCTGCGCCGGGTCGATGATCGAGCCGTTTTTGATCAGGTAGCGCATAGAACCTCCCGGTTACCCCATCGCAGCCGTCCATGCGGCTGCGCCGCGCACCACCGGATGAACAAGGTTGTTCCTGGGAGGGCTGCCCCCTCCCAGACCCTCCCACCGGGTGGGGGTACGGGGAAACCCGGTGTCCCCATCCCCCTGTGTGAGGGCCAGACCCTCCCGTGGGCAGGGGCCTGGGTGCGCGGGCCTCCGGCACGCATCCGCAAGAGATGGGGAAACCAGGTTTCCCCATTCCCCTGCGCACGGGCTGCCCCCTCCCAGACCCTCCCGCGGGCGGGGGCGTGGGGAAACCCGGTGTCCCCATCCCCTTCCTTGAGGGCCAGACCCTCCCGCGGGCAGGGGCCTGGGTGCGCGGGCCTCCGGCACGCATCCGCAAGAGATGGGGAAACCAGGTTTCCCCATTCCCCTGCTCCAAGAAAGGTTGTTCCTGGGTCACTGTTCACGCCTGGGGTAACCCCCGCGCCTAAGAGCGCGGGCGTCCCGCCCGCGTCGCGTCTCCGCGGGCAAGGTGATTGCCCCCCTCCCCAGCCCTAACTCCGCTGGGGGGAGGGGGTCCGGCTCCTCCCCCCAGCGGGGGGAGGTTAGCAGGGGGGATGCAGCGCCGCATGCGCGTAGGTGAGCAGCCTATGTTCACGTCAGCCTGCCAGCCGGTACAACAGGGCCATGCGCACGGCGACGCCGTTGGTCACCTGTGCTTCGATCACCGCATTGGGAGCCGTGGCGGCCTCGGGTGAGATCTCGACGCCCTCGTTCATCGGGCCGGGATGCATGATCAGCACCCGTTCGCCAAGACGCGCCAGCCGCTCGAGGGTCAGCCCGTAGAGGCGCGTGTACTCGCGCAACGAGGGCAGCAGACCGGCCTGTTGCCGCTCCTTCTGCAACCGCAGGACCATCACCACATCGGCGCTGCTTAACACCTCGTCGAGCCGGTAGGAGATCGTCACCTCCGGCCAGGTTGCCGTCCAGTACACGGGAGGACCAAGGAGCGTCGCCGGCCCGCAGAGGGTCACTCGGGCGCCCATACGGGTGAGGCCCCAGAGATTCGAGCGAGCCACGCGGCTGTGGATGACATCGCCGAGAATGAGCACGTGGAGACCGCGGATCTGCCCGAGACGTTCGCGGATCGTGTAGAGGTCGAGCAGGGCCTGGGTGGGATGGGCGTGGCGTCCATCACCGGCATTGATCACCGAGCCGCGGAAGTGTTGCGCGACGAGGTAGGGTGCGCCGGACTGGCTGTGACGGATCACCACCATATCGGCGCCCAGGGCCTGGAGCGTGCGCACGGTGTCCACCAGGGACTCGCCCTTCTCAACGCTGCTACCACGGGCGCTGAAGTTGACGACATTGGCCGAGAGGGCCCGGGCGGCCAGTTCAAAGGAGATGCGCGTGCGGGTGCTATCCTCGTAGAACATGTTCACGACGGTGCGCCCGCGCAGAGCCGGCACCTGCTTGATCTCGCGGGAGAGCACTTCCTTCATGCTCTCGGCGGTCGTAAGGATCTCCTCGATCTCGGCTGAGGAAAAATCGTCCAGATCAATCACATGGCGGCGGCGCGAGCGTTCCGTCGTGGATGTTGCCATACGGTTCACACCATTTCTTAGGGTTAATGGTGATTAAGAAATTAATCCGGTATGCCGGGCTGGCTGTGGGGCTGATGGTCTTTGAGCAATGCATCCGCTATGCCGGGCTGGCCGTGGGGCTCATGGTCTTTGAGCAATTCATCCGGCATACCGGGCTGGCCGTGGGGCTGAAGCCCTCGGCTATGGAATGCG
>Ga0272446_1005061_pt1 | contig 14885 bp, 10 predicted proteins | sample YNPCB0061_FD_194587 | JGI IMG/M metagenome (GOLD analysis project Ga0272446, IMG submission 194587) | Hot spring microbial mat communities from Yellowstone National Park, WY, United States - YNP-CB-006-1 | ecosystem: Environmental > Aquatic > Thermal springs > Hot (42-90C) > Sediment | place...
GCCGGCGCAGGCTCGTCCAGCGCACCGGCAACCGCGATGCGCGAGGTGCAGATCTCGCCGGATGGTGCGGGCAGCCGCGCGGCTGCCACGGCCGACGCGAACGCATTGAACAGGATCGCGAAGACCGCGATCGCTGCGATCGGACCTCGAGCGCGCGCCAGCATGGCGCGGTGACGTTACCGCACGCGGGTGCGGACTTCAACCGCTTCGCCGCGATGCGGCTGCCCATTCGCGTATGGGGATCGGCCCTACCGGGTGCGAGTGCGGGTGCGGCCGCAGCCGCCACCGGCAGCGCGGCGCTCGTGCCTGCCGGGACGCGTGGCAGACCGTGCCGACTTATCTGCCGCGCTCGAAGAACTCGAACAGCCGCTGCGGCAGGAAGTCGAGGCTGCCGGGTGGCGTGCCCTGCGCGAATCCGATGTGCCCGCCCTCGTCGGGCTGCTCGAGCACGACGTGCCGCGAGACTTCGTGCGGGCGCGGCAGGCTCGCTGCCGGCACGAACGGATCGTTCTTCGCGTTCAGCACCAGGTGCGGCACCTTGACGCCGCCGAGCCAGGGCTTGCCGGAGGCGCGCGCCCAGTAGTCGTCGGTGTTGCGAAAGCCGTGGACCGGTGCGGTGTACACGTTGTCGAACTCGTACAGATTGCGGCTGGCGCGCAGCGCATCGGCATCGGCGATGCCCGGGAAGCGGCGTGCCTTATCGAGCGCCTTGCGCTTGAGCGTGGCGAGGAACATCTTCGTATAGACGAGGTTGAAACCGCGACCGAGCGCCGCGCCGCCGGCGGCCAGATCGAGCGGAGAGCCGACCGATGCGGCGGCAGCGACGAAGCGCGCATCCTCTTCGCGTTCGCCAAGCCACTTGGCGAGCATGTTGCCGCCGAGCGAAATGCCGGCCGCGTGCAATCTGGCTTGCGGCCAGCGCGCATGGACGCGCCGCAGGATCCAGTCGCACTCGGCAGAATCGCCCGAGTGGTATGCGCGCGGCAGGCGGTTCGGCTCGCCCGAGCAGCCGCGGAAATGCGGCACCACTGCGCGCCAGCCGCGGTCGGCGAAGTGCCGCATGATCGCCAGCGCGTAGTGGCTGCGCGAACAGCCCTCGAGCCCGTGAAAGAGCACGAGCACCGGCGCGTCGGCGGCGGCGGGTTCCGGCTGCGCGAAGTCGACGTCGATGAAGTCGCCGTCGGGCGTGTCCCAGCGTTCGCGCCGGTAGGCGACGTGCGGTCGCGGCACGAGCTTCGCGGCGACGATCGTTTGCGAGTGCGCCCCCGGCAGCCAGCGCGGCGCGCGGTAGCGGCTCTCGATCAACGGCATGGCAAGGGCGCTCACCCGCCCTTCGTCGTCCGGGCGCAAGCGGGGGGTCTCAAACGTTCGGAGCGCAGAGATTCCTCACCTTCGGTTCGGAATGACAAAGCATTCCGGGTTCAATGCAACGGGCCGCTCGGCGCCTCGATGTCGCGCGCCTCGCCTTCGGGCGCGGGCGAGGCATGGTGCAGCACCATCTTCCAGCCGCCGGGCGTCTTGACGTAGGCGTTGGTCGCGAACACGTGGGCGATCTGCTGCTGTCGCCCCTGCGTGACGATGACCTCCTCGATCACCGCATGCAGCGCGACCGTCGGCGTCTCGAGCGATTTCTTGGAGCTCGCGCGGATGCGCAGCGGCCCGTTGGCGAGGATCGCGCGCCACGAGCCGACCACGGCCGCATGGCCGACCAGCCGCGGGCCGTTCGGATGAATGCACGCGACATCCTCGTCGTCGAGCCAGAGCTCGGCCACCGCTTCGGCGTCCGCGGCTTCGAGCGCGTCGTAGAAGGCCTGCTCGCACTCGGCGGGCGAAGCGAACAGCAGCGGTTTCGTCAGCGACATCTTCGCGTGCGAGTCCGGCTCGCTCGTGCGTGACGCCGCGCGAGCGGCGCCGGCACGCCGGACTCAGTGGCCTTTGACGACCTCGCCCGGCTTCAGCCGGTAGCGCGTTCCGCAGTACGGACACATCGCCTCGCCGGTCCTGGTCACGTCGAGAAATACGCGCGGATGGTAGTTCCACAGAGGCATCGACGGATTCGGACAGAACGCGGGCAGGTCCTTCGCCGTGAGCTCGACCACGGGCAGTTCGGTCGTCGTCATACTTTCGTCAGCCAATGCTTGTACTTCGCCGCGCGGCCGTTGACCACGTCGAAGAACAGGTTCTGGATTTTCTCCGTGATCGGACCGCGCCGCCCCGCGCCGATCGGCCGACCGTCCAGTTCGCGGATCGGCGTGACTTCGGCGGCGGTGCCGGTGAAAAACGCCTCATCGGCCAGATACACGTCGTCGCGCGTCATCGGCATCGCGGTCACCGCAAGCCCGAGGTCGGCCGCCAGCTCGATCACGCTGCGGCGGGTGATGCCGATCAGCCCGGAGACCATCTGCGGTTCGTACAGGCGGCCGTCGCGCACGATGAAGAGGTTTTCCCCCGCGCCCTCGGCGACGAAACCGTTGGTGTCCAGCAGCAGCGCTTCGTCGTAGCCCTCGCGCGTCGCTTCGAGGCTGGCGAGGATCGAGTTGACATAGTGGCCCGCGGTCTTGGAGCGCACCATCGACACGTTGATGTGATGCCGCGCGTACGACGAGGTCTTCACGCGGATGCCCTTCTGCAGTCCTTCCTCGCCGAGGTACGCGCCCCACGGCCAAGCAGCGATCGCCACGTGCACCTTCGCGCCCTTGGGGCTGACGCCCATTTTTTCCGAGCCGTAGAAGACGATCGGCCGCAAGTAGCACGCGTCGAGCCTGTTGGCGCGAACGACCTCGCGCTGCGCGTCCGAGATCTGTTCGGGCGAATACGGGATCTCCATCATGAAGATCTTCGCCGAGTTGAACAGCCGCTCGGTGTGCTCGCGCAACCGGAAGATCGCGGTGCCGTCGGCGGTCTTGTACGCGCGGACGCCTTCGAAGACCGCAAGTCCGTAGTGCAGCGAATGCGTCAACACGTGCGTGGTCGCATCGCGCCAAGGCACCAGTTTGCCGTCGTACCAGATCCACCCGTCGCGGTCGGCCATCGACATCGTCTTTCTCCCGGAAGCGAGAGGCCGATTCTAGCGAGTCGGCCCGCCTTCCTACTTTTATAATGCGCGGCTCAGGGAGCCTCGATGAAAAATCCCGCCGCTGCCCGGCGCCAGATCCTGCTGCTGGTCGCCTGTCAGGCGCTGCTGTACGTCAACAACGTCACGCTGATCGCGGTCAACGGACTGGCAGGTTTGGCACTCGGACCGAGTCCGCTCTGGGCCACGCTGCCGGTAACGACCTACATCGTCGGTTCGGCGCTCGCCACCGTGCCGGCATCCTTTGCGATGGCGCGCTGGGGACGCCGCAACGGCTTCATGTTCGGCACCGCGATGGGTTTCGCCGGCACGTCGATCGCGATGATCGCGATGCTGACGAGCAGCTTCGCGCTGCTGTGCTTCGGCACCTTCGTCGTCGGGCTGTACAACGCGTTCGCGCAGTATCTGCGCTTCGCCGCGGCCGACGTGGCCGACGCGTACGACCCGACGCTGAAGGAGCGCGCGATCGCGTGGGTGCTCGCAGGCGGCATCGCCGGCGGCATCGTCGGCCCCGAGCTTTCCAAGCTCACGCGCACGCTGTTGCCGGTGGAGTTCGCCGGCACCTACATCGGACTTGCCGCGATGGCTTTCGTCGCGATGCTGGTCGCGAGCCGATTGCAGATTCCGCACGGGCACACCGCCGCGCACGGCCCGGCGCGCCCGCTCGCTGCGATCGCCGCACAACCGGCCTTCGTCGTCGCGGTGATCGTCGGCGCGGTCAGTTACGGCGCGATGAACCTGCTGATGACCGCCACGCCGCTTGCGATGAAGGTGTGCGGCTTCGGCTACCCCGAGGCAGCCGACGTGATCAAATGGCACGTCGTCGCGATGTTCGCGCCCGGCTTTTTCACCGGACATCTGATCCGTCGCGCAGGCTCCGCGCCAGTCATGCTCGCCGGCTGCCTGCTGATGTTCGCGACGATGGCGATCGCGCACCACGGCCTCACCTACTGGCACTTCTGGTCCGCGCTCGTGCTGCTCGGCGCGGGCTGGAACTTCATGTTCGTCGGCGCCACCACGCTGCTGACGACGACCTACTCGCCGGCCGAAAAGGCCAAGGTCCAGGGTATCAACGACCTCGTCGTGTTCCTGACGATGATCACGTCGTCGGCCGCCTCGGGCGCGCTGCTGTCGGCCACCGGCTGGACCGATCTGAACCTCTGGTCGGTGCCTTTCGTCGCGCTGGCCGCGGCCGCGGTCGTGCTGCTGATGCTGCGGCCGGCGACGCGGCCGGCGGCCGCATGATCGAGCGCGTGCTGTTCGGCCGCCAACCTGGCCTCGCGCAGTTGCGTCGCGAAGCCTTCGTCCGCGGCGCGCGCGCGGTCGCGCCGGCGCTGCTCGCCACCGGCGTCTGGGGGCTCGTCACCGGTGTCGCGATGGTGAAGACGGGGCTCACCGAATGGCAGGCGCTCGGCATGACGCTCACGGTGTTCGCCGGCACCGCGCAGATGGCCGCGCTGCCGCTGATCGCCGCCGATGCGCCGGTGTGGGTCGTGCTGATCACCGCGACGGTCGTCAACCTGCGCTTCGTGATCTTCTCCGCGACGCTGTGGCCGTACCTGAGGCACCTTCCGCTCGCCAGGCGACTGGCGCTCGGCTACGTCACCGCCGACATCGCCGCCGCGGTGTTCGTCGCGCGTTATGCCGAAGCGCCGGAAGACGAACGCGGCAGCACCGAACAGGTGTGGTTCCTGCTCGGCGTCACGTCCGCGATCTGGCTCGCGTGGCAGGTCCTGTCGATCGCCGGCATCTTCATCGCTGGCGGCATCCCGGGCGCCTGGGGGCTGGACTTCGCGGCGATCCTCGCGCTGCTCGGGCTGACGTTGCCGATGATCAACAGCCGGCCGGCGCTGGCCGGCGCCGCGGTCGCCGCCGTCATCGCAGTGGCTGCAGCGAACTTTCCGCTGAAGCTCGGGCTGGTCGCTGCGGTCATCGCCGGCACCGCGGTCGCGATGGTCACCGAAGTCGCCTTCGACCGCGTGCGAGGCACCGGATGAGCGCGCTCGAGATCTGGTCGACGATCCTCGGGCTCACGCTCGTGACGCTCGTGACGCGCAACGTGTTCCTGGTGCTCGGCGAACTGCTGCCGATGCCCGAACGGCTGCAGCACGGGCTGCGCTACGCGCCCGCGTGCGCGCTCGCCGCGCTGCTCGCGCCCGAACTGCTGGTGCAGCAGGGGGCGCTCGCGCCCACGCTCGCCAACCACAAGTTCGTCGCCGGCCTCGCGGCGATCGCGACGATGCTCGCCACGCGCAGCATCGTCGCGACGATGGCGGTCGGCATGGCCGCGTTCACTGCGGCGCGCTACTTCCTCGTCTGACGCGATCCGCAGCGCCGCCGCGATGAACGCATCCGACGCGCGAGCACGCATCCCCGCCGGCATCTGGGCGCTCGGCTTCGTCAGCCTGCTGATGGACGTCTCTTCGGAGATGATTCACAGCCTGCTGCCGGTGTTCATGGTCACCGTGCTCGGCGCCAGCGCGCTGGCAGTGGGCTTCATCGAGGGCGCGGCCGAAGCGACCGCGCTGATCGTGAAAATCTTCTCCGGCGCGCTGTCGGACTACCTCGGCAGGCGCAAGTGGCTCGCGGTCGCCGGCTATGCGCTCGGCGCGCTGACGAAACCCGTGTTCGCGCTCGCGCCGAGCGTCGGTTGGGTGCTCGCCGCGCGCCTGGCCGACCGCATCGGCAAAGGCATTCGCGGCGCGCCGCGCGATGCGTTGGTCGCCGATCTGGCCCCGCCGGCGATCCGCGGCGCGGCTTTCGGGCTGCGGCAGTCGCTCGATACGGTCGGCGCCTTCGTCGGCCCCTTGCTCGCGGTCGCGCTGATGCTCGCGTGGGCGAACGACTTCCGCGCGGTGTTCTGGGTCGCGGTCATCCCGGGGCTCGCCGCGGTCGCGCTGCTCGTCTTCGGCGTGCGCGAACCGCAGCGGCACGCCGACGGCGCGCCGCGCGTCAATCCGATCCGGATCGACAACCTGCGCCGGCTCGGCCGCGGTTACCGGTGGGTCGTCGCGCTTGGCGCGCTGTTTGCGCTCGCGCGCTTTTCCGAGGCGTTTCTCGTGCTGCGCGCGCAGCAGGGCGGGATGCCGGTCGCGTGGGTGCCGCTGGTGATGGTCGCGATGAACGTCGTGTATTCGCTGTCGGCGTATCCGTTCGGCCGGCTTTCGGATCGGGTCAGTCACGCGAAGCTGCTCGCGGCGGGGCTCGCGGTGCTGATCGCCGCCGACCTCGTGCTCGCCTACGGCAATCACTGGACGATCGTGCTCGCCGGCGTGCTGCTGTGGGGACTGCACATGGGCATGACGCAAGGGCTGCTGGCGACGATGGTTGCGGACACCGCGCCGGAGGATTTACGCGGCACCGCGTTCGGCTTCTTCAACCTGGTCAGCGGCATCGCGATGCTCGCCGCGAGCGTCCTCGCCGGTCTGCTGTGGGATGCGCTCGGCGCATCTTTCACCTTCTACGCCGGTGCGGGGTTCTGCGTGCTGACGCTCGCCGCGCTGGCGCTGGCGCCGAAGGCGCAGCCAAGGCGCGGCGACTGACCCGGCGATCGTCGGTTGGGGTGAGGCAGCGCCGGACCCTCAACGGGACGAAACGCGTTGGGGTTGGCTTCGCTCACCCCAACCCACATGCTCGCAACGAAGCCGCAAGCGACGCAGGGACGCGGCGTCAATCGGTCCCGAACACCGCTCGCCACAATGCGCGCACCGCGTCGATCTGAGGCTGCACTTCGGCGTGCGGAACGCGCGCGAACGGCGCACCGTTGAGCCGCAGTCCGTGCTGCAGCTTGCGGTAGAGCCGGTACGCGTCGGCGCAGGCGGCGGCCAGCCGCGCGTCGATCAGCCCGAGTTCGCCGGCGATCGCCAGCAGCGCGATGTTGCCGAGGTTGCCGAGCAGCCGCGGGTACCGGTGCGAATGCGCGAGCACGAGAAACTGGACGACGAACTCGATGTCGACCATGCCGCCGCGGTCGTGCTTCAGGTCGAACAGCGGCGAGCGGTTCGGGTGCCCCTCGAGCATGCGCTTGCGCATCTCGAGCACGTCGGCGGCGAGCTTCGCGAGATCGCGCTCGCGCGCGAGCACTTCGTTGCGCAGCCGCTCGAACGCCGCGCCGAGCGGCGCGAAGCCCGCGCAGTAGCGTGCGCGCGTCAGCGCCTGGTGCTCCCAGGTCCACGCGCCGAGCCCATCGTCGTTGCGCTGGTAGCGCTCGAAAGATTCGAACGGCGAGACGAGCAGCCCGGCTTCGCCGTGCGGCCGCAGCCGCAGGTCGATGTCGAACAGGTTGCCGCTGGAGGTCTGCGCCGACAGCCAGGTGATCAGCCGGCGCGCGAGCATCGTGTAGATCTCGCCGGCGTCGGCGTCGTCGTCGTCGTAGACGAACACGAGATCCAGATCCGAGGCGTACCCGAGTTCCTTGCCGCCGATCTTGCCGTAGCCGATCACCGCGAAGCGCGGCTGCTCGCGGTGCCGGCGCGGCATCGCCTTCCACGCCATCGCGAGCGCGAGCGCGACCGTCACGTCCGCGAGCGCGGACAGATGATCGGCGAGCCGCTCGACCGTCAGCCGGCCGTCCAGGTCCGCGAGCAGCAGCCGGAAAACCTGCGCGTGGTGCGCGTCGCGCAGCAGGTTCATCGCGCGCTCGGGATCGTCGCGCAGCTCGGCTTCGTGCTCGGCCAGATGCGCTGCCACCTCGGCGCCCCACAATGGCCACGAGTCGAGCGTGATCTCGCGCTCGGCGAGCCGCTCGTCGAGCAACTCGTCGAGCAGGATCGGATGCCGCGCGAGGTAGTCGGTCGCCCAGCGACTCGATGCGAGTACGCGCAGCACGCGCGCGAACGCCTGCGGGTACTGGTTCAGCAGCGCGACGTAGGTGCTGCGGCCGGCGATCACGTCGATCAACTGCAGGAAACGCGCGAGCACCTCGTCTGCGACCACGCCGGTCGCATGCGGCGCGCCCCCTTCGGCCACGCCGCGCGCGGCATCCGCCGCCGCGTCGACCGCGCGCGTCACGAGCCCGTCGATGGCGCGCCGCACCGACTCGCTCGCGGCGACCACGCGCCGCGCCGCCAGCGCGTCGGCGACGCGCTGCGCGGTTTCGGCCGGATCCGCGTATCCGAGCTGCGCCATGCGACGCACGAGCGGCTCGCCGAGCGCGAGCGCCTCCTTGCCGTCGTCGCGCTCGGCGCGTCCGTTTCCGGGCGCGAGGAAGATCGCGTCGAAGGCCTTCGCGACGAACTCGCGCGTCTCGTCGAACCGGCTGCGCAGCGCCTCGGCCGAAGGCAGCCGCAGCATCGCCGCGACGCGTGCCAGCTCGGCCGGCTCGTTCGGCAGCAGATGCGTCTGCGCGTCGTCGACGTACTGCAGCGCGTGCTCGAGCCGGCGCAGGAAGTCGTACGCGGCGGCGAGCCGATCGCAGATCGGCGCGGCGAGCGCGCCGATCTGCGCCAGCGCGGCGAGCGTGGCGAGCGTGCTGCGGTCTCTGAGTCGCGCGTCGCGCCCGCCGCGGATCACCTGGAAGGTCTGCGCGATGAACTCGATCTCGCGGATTCCGCCGCGGCCGAGCTTGACGTTGTCCTGCGCCTGCGCGCGCGCAGCGCGCTTGCGCGAGGTTTCGGCGCGGATCAGCGCATGCAGGTCGCGCAGCGAGGCGATCGCGTTGAAGTCGAGGTACTTGCGGTAGACGAAGGGACGGACGAGCTGGTCGAGCGCACGGCACTGCGCGTCGAACGCCGCGGCGTCGGCGAACACCGGCGCCGAAATCACACGGCCCTTCAGCCACGCGAAGCGCTCCCATTCGCGCCCCTGCCGCACCAGGTACTCCTCGAGCATCGCGTTGGATACCGCCAGCGGTCCGGCGTCGCCGTTGGGCCGCAGCCGCATGTCGACGCGGAAGACGAAGCCGTCGCCGGTCACATCCGACAGCGCGCCGATCAGCCGGCGGCCGAGCCGCTCGAAGAACTCGTGGTTCGTCAGCGCGCGCCGCGCGTCGGCGAACTCGCCGCTCGGCCGCGTCTCGCCGTCCTCGTCGTAGACGAAGATCAGGTCGAGGTCGGACGAAACGTTCAGCTCGCCGCCGCCGCCTTTGCCCATCGCGACGACCAGCAGATCCTGCGGCACGCCGTCGCGGCTCGTCGGCACGCCGTGAACGCGCGCCAGCGCGCGCGCATGCGCGGCGACCGCGCGCTGCACGGCCACTTCGGCGAGCGCGGTCATGGTTCCGACGACTTCAGCGAGCGGCGCGGCGCCGCCCAGGTCGCGCGCGATCACCCCGAGCAGGACCTGACGGCGCAGACGGCGCAGCGCGACCGCAAGCTTGTCGGCGAAATCCTCACCAGCGGGTTCGGCACCGAGCCGCGCGAGCGATTCGTCGAGCACGGCTTCGATGCGCCCGCGCGGCCACGGTGCGGCGGCGAGTTCGCGCAGTCGCGCCACCTTGGCCGCGTCGTCGGCGCGCGCGCCGAGCTCGGCCGCAAGCGCGCGCTGCACGTAGCGCGAAAGCGCCAGCGCGGCGGCACAGCCGGCTTCGACGGATTCGTTCGTGGCGGGGATCAAGACGGGCGCAGCGGTCGTCGTGCTAGCCTCGGTCGGCGAAGCGCCCGCGCTGCGCGTTGATGCGCGCATCGACGTGTCGCGACCGCAACGGCTCCCGGGCGATCGCGTTCGGGCCGGGGGCATTGTAAGTCGACGAACCGAGGCTACGGAACCGAACGCAACCCGCTCGCGCTTGACCCGGAGCTGCCCGCGCCCGTCGCCGCTTCCGCCCGTGAAACCCGGACACCCACACCGCTCCCAACCCGCGACCGCGACGCTCGTCGAGCTCGAGCACGCCGTCGAGGAGGCGGTCGGGCACGCGATCGACGCGACCGAACGAACGCTCGCCGATCGCTTCGGTGCCGGGTGCGTACGCGGGCTGCGGTGGACGCTGAAAGCGCTCGCCGTCGCCGCGCTCGTCGCCTATTTCGCGTTCGGTGCGGCGCTGCTCGCCACACGCTACTGGCTGATGCCGCACATCGACGCGTATCGGCCCGCGCTCGAGCGCGAGGCGAGCCGGCTGGTGGGCGCCGACGTCCGCATCGGCCACATCGACACGCGCTGGCGGGCGTTCAATCCGCATCTGCGGCTCGACGACGTGCGGCTGCTCGACGCGAACGGCGAAGTTCGGCTCGCGCTGCCGCAGCTCGAAGCGACCCTTTCGTGGGCGAGCGTGCCGACGCTCTCGCTGCGCTTCGCGTCGCTGTCGATCATCGCCCCCGAACTCGATGTGCGGCGGCTGCCCGGCGGACGCTTCGCGGTCGCCGGGTTCACGCTCGACCCCGCGGGCGGCGGCGGCGACGGCGGTGCGGCCGACTGGCTGCTTGCGCAGAAGCGCGTCGCGATCCGCCACGCCACGCTGCGCTACACCGACGAGACGCAACCGCCCGTGCAGCCGCTCGTGTTCGAAGACGTGAACCTCGTCCTCGAAGCGGGTCTCGCCTCGCACCGCTTCGCGCTGCAGGCGCGCCCGCCGGCCGATCTGGCGGGGCCGATCGACGTGCGCGCCCGCATCGACCACGGCTGGGGCGAACGGCGGTCGGACGTGCGGCGCTGGACCGGACGCGTGTTCGCGCAGATGGACTACGCCGACGTGGCGCGCATCGTGCGGCTGGCGCACGTGCCGGCAGAGACGGTCGCGATCGCGCGCGCGCACGGCGCGCTGCGCGCCTGGCTCGACTTCGACGCGCTCGCCGCAACGCGCTTCACCGCCGATGTCGCGCTCGCCGACGTCGACGCGCGGCTCGGCGCCGACCTCGAGCCGCTGCGCCTGTCCGCGGTGCGCGGCCGCTTCACGCAGCGGGTCTGGGGCAACGACTTCGAGGGCGGACAGGAGCTGGCGCTCGTGCGCTTTTCGATGCAGGCCGAACAGTTCGCGCTGCCGCCGACCGACATGCGGCTGCGCCTGACACGCGCAGCCGACGACAAGCCGCAGCGTGGCGAACTCGACGCGAGCGTCGTTTCGCTCGATACGCTGAGTGCACTGGCCACCCACGTGCCGCTGGCGCGCGATCTGCGCGCGTTCGCTGCGCGACACGCGATACGAGGGCGGCTCGCGGACCTGAAGCTCGCCTGGGAGGGCGAGCCCGCTGCGCCGAGGCGCTTTTCGCTGCGTTCGCGCTTCGACGGGCTCGGCTCGAGTGCGCAGCCGGCCGAACCGCCCTCCGCGCAGGCGGGTGCGGCCGCGAGCGGACGGCCGCGCCCCGGCCTGCCGGGCTTCGAAAACCTGGCCGGCACGATCGAAGCGACCGAAGCCGGCGGAACGGTGCTGGTCGACGCCCGCGATGCGGTGCTTGAGTTTCCCGGCGTCTTTGAGCAGCCCCGCGTGCCGTTGCGCCAGTTCGCGGCGCGCGCGTACTGGACGATGCGCCCGCAGTTCGACCTGCGCATCGACAGCCTCGCCGCGTCCAACGACGACCTCGAACTGAATGCGAGCGGCTCGTACCGCAGCGGCGGCAAGGGACCGGGCCTGGCCGATCTGAGCGGCCGCATCGTGCGCGCACAGGCGCGCGCCGTGCACAGGTACGTGCCCCTCGTGGCGGGCACCAACACGCGCGCGTGGCTGCGCCACGCGCTGGTCGCGGGCGAAGCGGTCGAGGGCAACTTCAGGCTGCGCGGCGATCTGTGGGACTTTCCGTTCAACGACCCGAAGACCGGCGAATTCCGGGTGTCGGCGCGCGTGCGCGACGGCACGCTCGACTACATGCCCGCCGCGTTGGCCGGGCAGGCGCCCGGCGAAGGCGTGGACGCAACCGGCAAGCCCGTGCCCCAGGTTGCGCAGCGGTCGTGGCCGCGCATCGAAGGGATCGATGCCGAACTGCTGTTCGAGCGCCAGCGCATGTCGATCACCGGACGGCGCGGCGCGATTTACGGCGTGCAACTGGCCAACGTCAAGGTCGGCATCCCCGATCTCGGCGCACGCGACGCGCATCTTTTGATCGGCGGCGAGGCCAACGGACCGCTCGCCGACATGCTGCGCTACGTGAACGCGTCGCCGGTCGGTCACTGGCTCGGCGATTTCCTCGCCGACGCGCAAGCCAGCGGCATCGGCCGGCTCGCGCTGAAGCTCGACATCCCGCTCGACAACGCCCGAACCACCCAGGTCGCCGGCAGCGTCGCCTTCCAGAACAGCGACATCGCGCTCGGCGCCGACATCCCGCCGTTGGCGCGCGCTGCGGGGCGCATCGAGTTCACCGAGCGCTCGCTGCGCGTGGTCAACGTCACCGCGAACTTCGTCGGCGGCCAGGTTCGGGTCGACGCAACGACCGCCGACGACGGCACGATCGCCATCACCGCCGCCGGCACGGCCACACCGCAGGGCGTCAAGCGCGTGGTCGAACACGCGCTCGTGCAACGGCTGCTGGACCGTGCGCAGGGAACGACGCGCTACACGGGCGCCGTGACCGTGCGCACGCGGCAGAGCAGCGGCGACAAGCCGCGACTGCGCGCCGAGCCGCCCGCGCGGATCGCGCCCGAAATCCGCATCGACTCCGACCTCGTCGGCTGGTCCTTCGACCTGCCCGCGCCCGCGCGCAAGGCCGCGCAGGAGGCGCTGCCGCTGCGCTTCGAGCTGATTCCGGTCGGAGCCGATCGCGACAGCCTGCGCGTGACCGCAGGCGCGCTGCTGGCGCTGCGGCTGGAGCGCGCGCGCGCCGCAGGCGGCGCCACGCGCGTCGTGCGCGGCGCGATCGGCATCGGCGAAGCGGCCCCCGTGCCCGCGGCCGGTGTGCTGGCGAGTGTGAACCTCGCGCGGCTGGACGTCGATCGCTGGCTGCCTTTTTTCGAAGGCAGCCCCGCACCGGGCAGCGCCGGCGCGGAACGCGCGGGCGACGGCGGCATGCCGGACCTGCTCGCCCTTCGCGTCGGAGAACTCGTGATCGCCGGCAAGCCGATCGCCAACGTCGTGCTCGGTGCGACGCGCGCGGCTGACGGCCGCTGGGATGCCAACGTCGTGTCGGACCACGCCAGCGGCGCGCTCACCTGGCGGCCGGGCGCGGCAGGGGCGCCGGGCCGCGTCAGCGCCCGGCTTGCGCGCCTGACGATTCCGGACGCACAGCGCGGCGAAGTGACCGAACTGCTCGACTCGCCGCCGGTGGACATTCCCGCGCTGGACGTGGCGGTCGACAGTTTCGAGCTCGGCCGCCGCAAGTTCGGCCAGCTCGAACTCCTCGCGCAGAATGTCGCGACCGGCGGCGGCAACGCGTGGCGCATGGACAAGCTGGAGATCGTCAATCCGGACGGGCGTCTTTCGGCGACAGGCCGCTGGGAACGCGACGCCGGCGCGCCGCCTTCCGCGCCGCGCCGCATGACGCTGGCGATGTCGCTCGAGTTCGGCAACGCCGGTGCGCTGCTCGCGCGGCTCGGCATCCCGGACGCCGTACGCAACGGCAGCGGCAAGCTCGAAGGCGAGCTGTCATGGCGCGGCTCTGCCCTGGCGATCGACTATCCCTCGCTGTCGGGGCGGCTGCAGCTCGCCACCGCGAAGGGGCAGTTCCTCAAGGCCGATACCGGCGCTGCGCGGCTGCTCGGCGTGATGTCGCTGCAGTCGCTGCCGCGGCGGATCGCGCTCGACTTCCGCGACGTGTTCTCGGAGGGGTTCGCTTTCGATCAGATCAGCGCGAACGCCGAGCTGAAGGGCGGCACATTGTTCACGCGCGACTTCAAGATGCGCGGCGTGGCGGCCACCGTTCTGATCGAAGGCAGCATCGACCTGTTGAACGAAACGCAAAACCTGCACGTGCTGGTGCTGCCGGAGATCGACGCCCGCTCGGCATCGCTCGTGTATGCTTTGATGGCCAACCCGGCGATCGGGCTGGGTACGTTCCTCGCGCAGATGCTGCTGCGCGATCCGCTGTCCAAGGCCTTTTCCTACGAGTACGACGTGTCCGGCTCGTGGACCGACCCACAGGTGAAGCGCCGCGAACGCGCGGCAGCCGGCGCCGCAGACACCCGCAGGCAGTAACGGATCCAGCGTGAGTTCGGTGCTTTCTTCGATGTCGGTCGCAGCGCACGCGGTTCGCGTCGCCGCCGTGCAGATGGTGTCCACGCCGCGCGTCGACGACAATCTGCGCACGGCCGAGGCGCTGATCGCGCAGGCGGCCGCCGCAGGCGCGCGGATCGTCGCGCTGCCCGAGTACTTCTGCCTGATGGGCCACACCGACGAGGCCAAGGTCGCCGCTCGCGAAGCCGACGGCCGTGGACCGATCCAGGACTTCCTCTCGGCGCAGGCGCGACGGCATGCGATCTGGCTCGTCGGCGGTACCGTGCCGCTGGCCGCACCGCAGCCCGACCGCGTGAAGAATTCGGTGCTCGTCTACGGACCCGACGGCGCGCGGCTGGCGCGCTACGACAAGATCCATCTGTTCGCGTTCTCGCGCGGCGAGGAGCGCTACGACGAGGCGCGCACGATCGCGCCCGGCGAGCGCGTCGCGAGTTTCGAGTTCGCGGCGCCGGACGCACCGAAGCTCAAGGTCGGGCTTTCGGTCTGCTACGACCTGCGCTTCCCCGAGTTGTACCGCGCGCTTGCGGCCGACGGCACCGCGCCGGACCTGATCCTCGTGCCTGCGGCATTCACGGCGACGACCGGCCGCGCGCACTGGGAAACGCTGTTGCGAGCGCGTGCGATCGAAAACCTCTGCTACGTGCTGGCGCCGGCCCAGGGCGGTCGTCACGAAAACGGCCGCGCAACGTTCGGCCACACGATGCTGGTCGACCCCTGGGGCAGCGTGGTCGCATCGCTGGCGTCCGGCCCCGGGCTTGTGATCGGCGACGTCGACACCCA
>Ga0272446_1005062_pt1 | contig 14885 bp, 12 predicted proteins | sample YNPCB0061_FD_194587 | JGI IMG/M metagenome (GOLD analysis project Ga0272446, IMG submission 194587) | Hot spring microbial mat communities from Yellowstone National Park, WY, United States - YNP-CB-006-1 | ecosystem: Environmental > Aquatic > Thermal springs > Hot (42-90C) > Sediment | place...
GCGGTGGACACGCGTCGCCCCTCGCAACTCGCAACTCGCCCCTATTGTTGAAATAATGGTATACTCTTGGCGCCATCTTGCTGTTGTCGGTTGGCGCGACCCATGCAGTGTTGCAAAGCGGAGACAGTAGCGACTGAATCATGACCAGCTTACCTTTTTCCTTCGACGGCGTCGCCGACGCCACCGGCGTCGTGCGCATCACGCGGCGGGTGCCGGTCGGCCCCATGCGCATCCAGATCACCCACTTTGCGCTGCGCACGAACAATGGCTGCAACAGCCGCATTCACAACCTGCGCGTGCTGGTGAACAGCGACGAAATCTACCGCGGCGAGATGCACGATTGCGCCGACCTGACGATCAGCTCGGCGCGTTCCTGGCGCGGGGTGCTGCGTCTACAGTTCATCGCCAACGGGTTTGACGCGGGCGAGCAAGTCAACGGCGCGGGCGAGGTCGAATTTCGCGCCGCCCTCCTGTGAGAGGCCGCACGATGAAGCGCGTGGAGGACCCAACCCACACATCGCCCCGCCCGTTGCCGGAAGCCGAACCGCGCAAAGGGCTGCGCGTGCTGGCCGGTCTTGCGCGCACGCGCAATCCACTGACCGCGCTGGCGTTGATGCGCGAGTACGTCGGTCAGGCGTTCGAGATTCCGGCGCCGCGCTTTCGGCCCGCAGTCTTCATCGGGCCCGACGCCAACCGCCAGATTCTGATCACCGACCGTGAGCGGTTGAGCTGGCGCAACGAGAGCGATCCGGTCGTCAAGTTGCTGCGCCGCGGCGTGCTGATCGTCGACGGCGAGGAGCACGACCGCTACCGCCAGATCATGGACCCGACCTTGCAGCGGCGCAACGTCAACCCGCACATTCCCGACTTCTGGCGCTACACCGACCAGGTCGCCGACGCCTGGGCCGACGACTCGACGCAGGACATGCTCGTCGAAATGCGCAAGCTGGCGTTGCTGATCTTGATGGGCGCCAGTTTCCACGTTGATTTTGCCCCACACCTGGCGCGCCTCTGGCAGCCGATCCTGCACCTGATCGAGTACATCTCGCCCGGTCTGTGGATCGTCTGGCCCGACGCACCGACGCCGGCCAGACATCGCAACGCAATCGCGGCGATGGACGAATACCTGTACGCCATCATCCGCCAGCGACGGGCGGAGCTGGACGCCAGCGGCGCCGCGCCCGATCCATCCGACTTGCTCGGCGCGCTGATCGCGGCGCCGGGCATGACCGACGACCTGATCCGCGACCAGTTGCTGACGATGCTGATTGCGGGGCACGACACAAGCACCGCCTTGCTGGCATGGGTTTTCTACCTGCTTGGAACGCACCCGGCGACGTTGGCGCAAGTGCAGCAGGAGGTGGACGCAGTCATCGGGGCAGCGGACGCGCCGCCGACTGCGGATCAGCTCAACGAGCTGCACCTGCTCGACCAGGTGATCAAGGAGACGTTGCGCCTCTACCCGCCGATCCACATCGGCAACCGCCGCGCAGTCGAGGACATGACGATCTGCGGCTACCATGTGCCCGAAGGCAAGCGCGTGATGTACTCGATCTATCTTTCCCATCGCGACAAAGAATACTGGAACGAACCGGACTCCTTCTGCCCGGCGCGCTTCGAGCGCGGCAAGGAAGAGAAAGTGCCGGCTTTCACCTATGTCCCCTTTGGCGGCGGACCGCGCACCTGCATCGGCGCCACCTTCGCCCAGGTCGAGGCGCGTGCGGTGCTGGCGCGGCTCCTGCAACGTTTCGACTTCACGCTGCTCAACAGCGACAAGATTCACCCGCACATGGGCGCCACGCTGGAGCCGCGCCCGGGCGTGCTGATGCGCGTGCGCCGACGCCAGTAGCATCCTCACGACGTAGCGCCAGGGTGCTACGCGTCAGCGGTCGATGACCTGCGACGGCTGCCCCAACTTGAAGCGCACCTTGTATAGAAAACAGGGGGGCGATCCGCGCCGCGGATCGCCCCCCTGTTTGGAAGGCAACGTTCGAAGGCGCTGCAAGCCTCACGCCTCGGCAGTTGGATAGACCTTGGGGAAGTATTTGCCCTTCAGAATCTCGCCGTCCGCCACCTCGACGTAGGGCTTCATCACGTGGTTGCCGCTGGCGACGTAGCGCGTCTCGCCAGTCATGTAGTGCAGGGCGATGGCGCGGCGCGGGCGACCGCTTTTGTTGGCATGGCTGCCGTGCCAGGTGAGCGCATGATGATAGTGCACCTCACCCTTCTTCACCGGACAGCGGATGACCTTGATCTCATGGCCGTCGAACTCGGCGGGCATGTCGTCGTAGTTCTTAAGTGTGTGCAGGAAGTCGATGTTGTTTCCCCACAGGTGCGAGCCGGGCACCATGCTCATGCAGCCGTTGTCTTCGTCGGCGTCGTCGAGCGCCACCCACGCCGTCACTTCGGTCATCGGTTGGATGATGGGCCAGTAGGGCGCGTCCTGGTGCCACATGTTGACGCCGCCGATCTGCGCCGGCTTGTACTGAATCTGGTCGTGCCAGATGCGCAGTTCGCTGGCGTCGGTGAGCTGCGCCAATCCTTTCGTGATCTTTGGGTGGCTGATCAGCTTGTGGAAGGGCGGGCTGGACAGCCAGATGTCGACGATCTGCCACACGGGCGACGCTTCATCTCTGGAGAGGTTGCGCACCATCACCGGCTGCGGGATGTCGGTGCGATCGCGCTCTTCGATGGTGCGCATGATCTCGGCGCGCAGCACTTCGACCTCGTCGTCGCTGAGCACCTGTCCGCCGTTGACGTAGCCATTTGCCTTGAAGTAGTCGATCTGTTGTTGGGTGAGCATTATTGGGTTCCTCCTTGATGCGTGTTTCGTGCTGCGTGTTGCGTGGTGCGTGCCGGCCTGACCGCTGACGACACACGCACCACGCAACATGCACCACTATCTTGATCTTGATTGCAGCCGCGCCGCCTGCGCCGGGTCGCCGATGTGCAGGGTGTCGTAGGCTTGCTGCGAGCTGGTGAAGTAGTCGATGCCTTCCGTGCCGTGCCAGCCGGGTTGGTTGTAGATCGGGTTGGGCAGACCCGTCTCTGCTTCACGTTGGGCGATCCAGGCGTGCATGCGCCGCGTCAGTTCAGCGACGATCTCCGGCTGCGCCTCCGCCAGGTTGACCGACTCCGCCGGGTCCTCGAAGAGATTGTACAGCTCGACCGGCGGCTTGAAGTGGAAATCCGGCTCCAGCGCCACGATCAGCTTCCAGTTTGGCGTGCGCCAGCCGTGCTTGCGCATCCACGTGCATTCAGTGATGTAGAATTCGCTCTCGTGCGAGGCGACTTCCCCGCGCACCATCGGCAGCAGCGAACGCCCGTCGAAGCGCAGATCGTCGCGGCGAATTCCGGCCAGATCGAGCAACGTGGGGACCAGGTCTTTGTGCTGATTGTAACCTGCGACGCGCACGCCAGCCGGCAGCTTGCCCGGATAACGGATGATCAGCGGCACGACCAGCGTCGGCTCGTAGAGGCCGTGATGGTCGAAGTAGCAGTCGTGGTCGTAGAGCGTCTCGCCGTGATCGCCGTTGATGACGACGATGGTCTCCTCCGCCAGCCCGCGCGCCTCCAACGCCGTGAAGATGCTGCGAATCGCGGCGTCCATGTACGCCACCGCGCCGTCGTACTGCGCGATGATGTACTCCTTGTCGGTGACGCCCGGCGGCATCCAACTGGCGAAGAAGTCGCGGAAGGGCTTGAAAGCCATCACCGGCTCCATCGACTTGTTGCGCTTGTCGAACTCGTTGCCGTGATAGAACATGCGCTCGAAGGGCGCTGGCGGCAGGTAGGGCGAGTGCGGGTCCATGTGGCGCAGGAAGAGGAAGAAGGGGTCGCGCTTGCGCGCCAGCCGATCCAGTTCCGGCAACGCCACATCGTTGAGATTCTGCGCCTTGGGGCTGCGTCCTTCGTTCCAGCTTCCCCACGCCGGATAGTCGATATAGGTGTCGAAGCCGCGCGCGCTGGGGTTGCCGCTGAAGCCGACGCAGGTCGTGTCGTAGCCTTCCTCACGCAGGATTTCCGCCAACGTCTTGACCCCGGCGCGCAGCGGCCCCTTGTGGCGCAGCGCCACGACCTGCGTTGTGAAGACATCCTGCCCGGTGAGCATCGAGGCGTAGGCGCTCGTGGTTGGGATATAGGCGCTGAAGGTCTGCTCGAAGAGCACGCCCTCTTTGGCGAAACTGTCGATGTGCGGCGTGGTCAGGCGATGATAGCCGTAGCCGCTCATGTGGTCGCGGCGCAGCGAGTCGATGCCCAACAAAACGATATTCGGTTTTCGGTTGCGGCGTGCAGGCATAGTATGTTCCCTCCAAAGGGTCATCTTTCAGTTTTGGTAGAGATGGACCGCGGATTAGGCGGATGAGGCGGATTTTCACGGATTCATGGAACTTAACCACTAGATTCGTTAATCGTAGGTTCGGCTTCCAGCCGGACGCTTCCGGTGGCTCACGATGTCACGCCGGAGGCGATGACCTACGTGATACGGTCGCTACGTCACGCTGAAGGCGACTATGCTGATTGCCGGACTATTTTGTGAATCTTCATCAATCCGTGAAAATCCGTCTAATCCGTCATATCCGTGGACTATGGAATAGCGTAGCCGAACTCGCGCATCCCTTCCTCCAAAAAGTCGAAGTAGCTGGCGCCCTCGGCGCGGTCGAAACGCCCCACGACTTCGCGACGCACGACGATGCGCCCCAGTGGGATGCCAAGATACGCCTCCAGCCGCGCCAGCGTCGCCTCCTGTTGGTTCACAAAGTCCTCGAAGCGCACGGCGATCCAGTTGGTGGGCTTCGGCGTTGCCGCGACGATGGCGTATTGATACTGCCAGGAGATCGCCCGCCGCACGCGCCAGATCAGCTCCTCAAACTGCGCCGGCGTGCTGGCAGCCTCGACCAGAGCAGGATAGCGTGCGCGCAGCAGTTGCTCGGCGTCGGGCTGCGGCACGCCGAAATCACCCAGGTCGTCGGTGAGGTGGCGCGCCAGGATGTTGTCGCGCGGGTTGCGCACCCAGTGAATGTACTTGATCTCAGGAAACATACGCACGATCCAGGGAAAGACCAGCGTCGTTTCAGGAATCTTCCAGCCTTTGTGCTCGTCTTTGGCGGCCAGCACCGTCTTCAGGTATTCGTGGATCAGGTCCGTGAACTCCTGCGGGATCGGCATCGTGTGCAGCGCGCTGAAATCCCACGCCAGGCCGCCTTTCCATTCGACGTAGCGCGCCAGCACGCGGCAGGCGTCGTACATTGGCTGCGGCGGCAGCAGATCGCCGGAGCGGTTGAGCGGCTCGCCCATGAAGACATTGCTGGCGATCAGCGTGTGCGAGATCGCGCGCGTCCCGCCATGCCCGCGCCCGATAATGGTGATCAACGACATTGCAACTCACCTTTTCATGAAGATGCACTGATAGAACGCGGATGACGCGGATCAGGCGGATCAGTGCAGATCAGCAAAAATCCGCCCGATCCGCGTCATCCGCGTTCCATTGATTCTTTGGCTCATTCGACCAGCGGGAAGTGAATCCGCCGCCCCTCGCGCGCCGAGCGATAGGCGCCAAGCACCATTTCGAGCGAGACGCGCCCGTCGTGCGCCGTGGTGGGCGGCGGCTGGTCATGCAGGATGCAATCGACGAAGGCGCGCGGCACGGCGGCGATGCGTTCGGCGTGACTGGCGGGGATGGCGATGCCTTGATCCTGCCACTGGTCGTCGCCGCGCGCATAGAACTTGAGCGCAAGCGGGTGCGGCGGCAGGGCGACGTTGGTCGAAACCAGGTCGTCGTGGTTCTGGATGATCACGCCCTGGTCGCCGTAGACCTCGGTCGTGTTCTCGCCCGCCAGCGTGACCGAGGAGTTGACCAGCACGGCCATGGCGCCGCTGGCGTAGCGATAGATGGCGACGCCGGTGTCATCGGGCGCGACATTGGTGACGGTGTTGTCGATCTCAGCCACTACACTGATAGGACGCCCCAAAATCCAGTGCAGGAAGTCGGTGGCGTGGCTGGCGTCGTCCATGAACATGCCCATGTTCTGCACCGGGTCGAGATGCCAGCGCGTCGGGCCATTGACAAAGCCCTCGTTGAAGAGCACCGGGATGCAGTGGCGCCGACGCACCAGGCTGATGCGCCCGACCGCGCCGCTGTCGATCAACGCCTTGATGCGCTGGTTCGACGGGTCGTGGCGCATCTGGTACGCCATCGTGAACTTGACGCCCGCCGCCGCCACCGCCTCGATCATCTGGTCACAGTCAGCCAGCGTCAACGCCATCGGCTTCTGGCAGAGGATATGCTTGCCCGCCGCCGCAGCCGCCAGCGCCATCTCGGCGTGACGGTTGGTCTCGCAGGTGACGATCACCGCGTGCACGGTTGGGTCATCGAGCAGGTCTTCCAGATGCGGCGAATAGCGCATCCCATATTTTTCTGCCGCCGCGCCGCCACGACCTTCGTCATCATCCCAACAGGCGACCAGATCGACATCGTCGAAGGTTGCCAGCCGGTCGCAGTAGAGATTGGCGTGTCCGTGCGCAAAGCTAATCACACCCAGGCCGAGTTTCGCTGTCATCCGTTCTCACACTTTCCGTCGATCCACGCTGAGCACCCTGGTGACCAATTCACCAGCTGACAGCCAAAGTCTTTGCAAGAGGACTGCCCCAGATTGCGTCATTTAGTCGGCTTGAGCCGACTTTTGCTTTCAGCCTCGATTTCAATCGAAGGCTGCTCGTGGCGTCGGTCACGCATCGCCCCTCGCCTCTCGCCCCTCGCCCCTACTCACACCACCGGCACCTCCTCCGCGCGACCCGTCTGGAAGGAGCGGATCGCCGCCTCGATGATCTCCTGCACCGCCAACCCTTCGTGGCCCGACGCCTCCAGTTGCTCGCGGGGGACGCCGGCGCTCACCTGCTCCAGAAAGCGATGAATGCGGTTTGTGAAGGTGGCGTCAAAGCCACTCAGCCCGCCCATGATACTGTTGCGGATCACCGTCAACTCCTCGGAATGGCGCGGGTAGAGGGTCAGTTCTTCGTAGAGGTTGTCGAGCACAAAGCGCCCCTTCGTGCCCAACACCTCGCAGCGCTCCAGGTTGTGGCGCGGATTGGTGTCATAGCTGCCGGTGAGATGCCCCACGACGCCGTTGGCAAATTGCAGATTCACCTGCACGTTCGAATAGCAGATGCGCCCCGGCGCGCGGTTGAAAAAGGCATGCACGCGCTCCACGTCGCCACAGAAATAGCGCATGATGTCCAGCGAATGCGGATGCAGCGCGCGGATGTGGAACCAGGGCGAGGTCTCGTTGGGGTTGCCGATCCACATCGTCATGTTGATCAGCAGCAGGTCGCCCAACTTACCCTCCTCGACCCACTGCTTCGCCTTCGCCGCCGGCGGCACAAAGCGGTGATTGAGGTTGATGCCGTAATAGACGCCCTTCTCGTCAGCCTTCGCCACCATCTGCCGCGCCTTCTCGATCTCGTTGGAGATCGGCTTCTCGCCCAACACGTGCAGCCCGGCTTCCAGACACTGCATCGTCGGCGTGAAGTGATCGCCGCCATTCTCCACCCCTGCCGAACAGATGCTGACCGCGTCCAACTGCTCGTGCCTGAGCATCTCCTCGACGCTGTAGTAGGCGCGCACGCCGTAGCGCGCGGCGGCTTTGTCGGCGCGCTCCTTGATGATGTCGCATACGGCCACCAACTCGGCCAGCGGGTCGGCCTGATAGACCGGCGCGTGGATATTGCCGATGTTGCCCATACCGACGACGGCTACTTTCAACATGCTTCCTCTCCTCTTGAACCCTGTCGCAATGTAACAAGTTTACTGCCATCCCCGTGACTGGCTTCCAGCTCAACCCGCAGTTACCGACGTTGCCATAGTTCATACATGCCGGTGGTCAACGCATGGCGATAGTGTGCGCGGATGTAGTCATCCAACACGGTGACGCCGCTGCTGAAGCGGCTGGCGTTCGGTTCGTTCGGGTTGCCCCAGCTGATGAAGACCAGCCACGGCGGCTGTTGCGCCGCCAGTTCGGCGACCATCTCCTCCTGCACAGGCTGCGTGGTGGTGACGCCAGGATGCAGTTCATGGTAGCGCGTGGCGATCGGTCGCCCCGCCAGGAAATAGATGCTCACATCGTTGGCAAAGACGTTGTCATGTCGCAGCAAGCCAGCGAAGAGCGGCGCAGACGTCGGCGCCTGCGCATCGAGCATCCGCACGACCTCATCCTGGCCCGGCAGAGTCGGCACGCAGCCAGCACGCGGCAACGTCGAGAAGCACCCCTGCGGCGGATAGGTGCGCACGATGTCGCTCACCTCACTGTAAGGCGAGTAGAAGTAGAGCAGTACGGGCGCCAGCAACAGCACAACCACGGGCGCAGCAATCCAGGGCTGTCGCCAGCGCGCCGCCGGAATCTGCCGCACCAGCCACGCCATCAAGATCACCGTCGCCAGCGATGCGGGCAACACGTGGATCTCGTCGTAACGGCTCAGCGCCTGCACGAACAGCCCGCTGCCCATCGCGACCAGCGCCGACGCCATGACGTCGGTCGGGCGGACGCGCGCGCTGCCCGATGGCGCACGCGCACCGCGCCAGAGCAGCACCCCTACACAGAGCGCATAGACCAGCAACGGAATGTAGAAACGCAGATAGTCGCCCAACATGCGATCCAACCGCGCGTCGATGCTATCGTCGCCCGCCAGGAGCGACCAATCGGGCAGCAGCGCGGGGTAGGGCAGGTGACGCACGGCGCGAAATGTCGTCGCTGGGAAGATGAGCAGCTTCTCGACGAGCGGTGTGACGCCAGCGACGCTGCCCAGGTAACCGTAGAAGAGCAACGCCAGCAGCGCGGCTGGGCCGCCAGCCGCCAGCAGCGCAGCCAGCAACTGACGCGTGCGCACGCCCCATCCGCCATCGGCAAGGAACAGCCACTGCAAGATCAGCAGCACGCCCAACGCTGCAGCGGTGTAGAAAGCCAGGTCGAGACGAAAAAAACTCGTCACGCCAGCGAGCAGCCCCGCACCCACCAGCCACCGCCGCGCGCCGCTATCGAGGAAGCGGAAGCCTAACAGCAGCGCCGCAAAGCCAAAGAGCAGCGCCGGAAACACAGCATAGCCGTAGAACGTGGCCGCCGCCAACAGCGTCGCCGCGGCGACATAGGGCGCCAACGCCCAGCGCCACGATGCAAGCGCCCGCACCGCCACGCCGTAGAGCACGAACGCCAGCAAGACCCGCACGATAGTGTCGTAAACGCGCTCCACCAACACTGTTTCGCTGACAACGCCGAAGAGCGCCGCCAGCACATAGGATTGCCCCGGTGGGTAGATCGCCCAGTAGTTGCGGAAAGGGATGTCGCCGCGCAGGACGCGCATGCCGTTGACCAGCGCCAGCCCCTCATCGTAGGGGTTGAGCGGGAACTTGATCGGCAAGGCAATCAGCGCTGCCCCCGCCAGCAGCGTCGCTGCGACGGCCACCCGCACCGACAGCCTACGCGCTGGCGCATCGATGGCTGTTGTCTCACGCCGCACCGCCACCGCGCGCGCCCAGCCGTACACAAGCAGCGCAATGACCAGGATCAACACGCTGATCAGGTTCACGGCGCCGGCGACAATCTCCAACGCCAGACGCACACTCTGGGTCGCAGCCAGGATCAGCGCAAGCAGGCTGATGACACGGGCGAAGCGCGACCACACCTGTCGCCGTGGCGCGCCATTGCGATAGTACGCCTCGGTGGCGACGAGCAGAACGAGCAGCAACACCACCAGCACCACGACGCTGACCTGGTTGACCAGGTGAACAACGTAGCGATCCCAGGTCGTGAAGAGCATCGCCATCTGCACCACGTCGCGCAGCACGAAGGCGACCACCAGACCAACCAGAAATGTGAAAAGCCACAACCCGTAGGCGGCGAGATAGACGTGCACCGGCGGGTTGACCAGTGGTTGCCTTTGATTACGCTGGGAAAGACTTGACACGTGGGATCACGCCTCCCAGGCTGAGCTCTTCGGCGAAATGACAACTCACAAAATGGCCGCTTTCCAGCTCGCGCAACTGTGGCTCTTCCTCTGCGCAGCGGTCGTGTGCATACTTGCAGCGCGTGCGGAAGACGCAACCCGATGGCAGCCGCGCCAGATCGGGCGGCTCTCCCGCCATCACATTGCGATGCCCGCGCCGGCGATCGACGGCGCGGGGCACCGCCGCCAGCAGCAACTCGGTGTACGGATGTTTGGGGCGCGCCAGCAGCTCGTCTTTCGGCCCCAGCTCGACCAGCTTGCCGGCGTACATCACAGCAATGCGATCGCTGATATAGCGGATGACCGACATATTGTGGGAAACGAAGATGTAAGTCAGGTTTTGCTGCTCCTGCAAATCCTTGAGCAGGTTGAGAATCTGCGCCTGGATCGACACATCCAGCGCCGACACCGGTTCGTCGGCAATGATCAACTTCGGCTCGACCACCAGCGCGCGGGCGATGCCGATGCGCTGGCGTTGGCCGCCGCTGAAGCTGTGTGGATAGCGCCGCAGATGTTCCACGCGCAGACCGACCTGCTGGATCACCTTCGCCACGCGATCCTCCAGCTCGCGGCCGCTGGCAATATGGTTCACCTTGAGCGGCTCGCCGACAGTCTCCAGCACATTCATGCGCGGATTGAGCGATGCGTACGGGTCCTGAAAGATCATCTGCACAGAACGCCTGAAGATGCGCATCTGCTCACCGCTCAGATCAGTGACAGGCAGCACCTGGTCGCCGGTGTTGAGCAGAATCTCGCCACCGGTCGGCTCGTAGACGCGCACCAGGCAGCGCCCCAGCGTGGTCTTGCCGCAGCCGCTCTCCCCGACGACGCCCAACACCTCTCCACGGCGCACACGCAGATTGACATCGTCCACGGCTTTGATGTAGGCAACTGTCTTCTTGAAAAAGCCTTTCTGGATGGGGAAATATTTGCGCAGCCCCTCAACTTCCAGCAGCACGTCGGTGTTTGCGGTCATAAAGTGTGCTTTCCCTATTTTGATTCGGTGTAGAGGAAGCAGCGCACCCAATGGTTGGGACGCGCTTCGATCATCGGCGGTCGCGACTGGTCACAGACGTCCTGAATGCGCTTCTCGCAGCGCGAGTAGAACGGACAGCCCTTATGCACGGCAAAAGGACTGGGCAGTGCGCCGCGGATCGGGGTAAGCCGCCCCATCTCGCCGTCGATGGTTGGGATCGACCGCCACAGCGCCTCGGTGTAGGGGTGCAGCGGGTTGTCGAACAACTCATCCGTAGCCGCGTGCTCCATCACCAGCCCCAGATACATCACCATCACCTCATCCGCCACGCCGCCGACCACGGTCAGGTCGTGGCTGATGTACATGATCGACATGCCGAACTCCGCCTGCAAATCCTTGAGCAACTCCAGGATCTGCGCCTCGATCGTCACGTCGAGCGCGGTCGTCGGTTCATCGGCGATCACCAGGCGCGGGCGGCAGATCAACGCCATCGCAATCATGGCGCGCTGCCGCATCCCGCCGGAGAACTGGAAGGGATAGGCGTCGATCCGCTCTTCTGGGCGCGGGATGCCGACGCGACGCATCATTTCAATGGCGCGGTTGCGCGCCTCCTGCTTGCTGACGTCGGGGTAGTGAATCTGCAGCGCCTCCATGATCTGGTTGCCCAGTGTATGCACCGGGCTGAAGGAGGTCATCGGCTCCTGAAAGATCATCGAGACTTCTTTGCCGCGGATGTTGCGGATTTCCGCCCCGCTGGGCGGCAGTTCAGTCACATTCACCACGCGGACACTGGCGTCATTCTCCGGCAGGTTCAGCAGCACGCGTCCGCCTGTCACTTTGCCTGGCGGCGATGGAATGATGCCCATGATCGCCTGCGCGGTGACTGACTTGCCGGAGCCGCTCTCACCAATCACGCCGAGGGTCTTGCCCGGCTGAATCTGGAAGCTGACCCCTTCGAGCGCATGCACGACGCCCTCGTGCAGGTTGAATTGCACCTTTAGATCTTGAACATCGACCAGAACATTGTTCGTGTTTTGCATATCGTTCACCCTGAAGGGGCTTGCCGATCCAGGATCGGATCACGCCGAATAGGGGTCAGCGGCATCGCGCAGACCATCGCCGACAAAGTTGAAGAGCAGCACTGTGCCGATCACAAAGACCGCCGGAATCAGGCGCCAGGGCTGCTGCGCCACCGCCACCAGGTCCTGGGCATCCTTGAGCAGCACCCCCCAGCTGACAGCGGGGGGCTGGATTCCCAACCCCAGGAAGCTCAATGCTGTCTCACCCAGGATGGCGACCGGAATCGACAGCGTGATCGACACGATCAGATGGCTGGTGAAGCCTGGCATCAGATGCCGGAAGATGATGCGCGCTTTGCTGGCGCCCGCCACCTGCGCCGCCAATGCGTAATCTTCTTCGCGCAGCGCCAACAACTTGCCGCGCACGACGCGCGCCAGGCCGGTCCAGGTGACGGCAGCCAGGATCAGCGTGATTGCCAGGAATGTTTGCGTCGATGACCACGTGCGCGGCAATGCTGCGGACAGCGCCATCCAGAAGGGAATCAGCGGAATCGAGATGATGACGTCAATCAGACGTTGAATCACTTCGTCGGTGCTGCCGCCGAAGTAGCCGGAGACGCCGCCGATCACAACGCCGATCAAAAAGCTGATCAATACGCCGAAGATGCCGATGGTGAGCGAGATGCGCGAACCGTAGATCGTGCGCGAGAAGATATCGCGCCCCAGCTCATCTGAACCAAAGAGCATAACCGGCGGCGCGCCTTCACCCGTGCCGAAGAGGTGAAGGCTCATCGGCCATTGCCCCCACATTTTGTACGGCTCGCCCTGGACAAAGAACAGAATCGGGTAGGGCTTGCTGGTGTCTTCAACGAAGACATACTTGAAAGTTTCCTGATCCAACGTTTTTTCCAGCGCATAGATGAATGGGCGATGCAACGATCCCTCGTGAAAGATGTGAATCTTGCTGGGGGGCATCATTTGGAAGCCCTGAGAGCGCCAGGTCGCGGTGTACGGGCTGACGAACTCGGCAAAGATGGCGCCCAGGTACAGCAGGATCAGCACCGCCAGCGAGATCATCGCCAACCGGTGGCGCCGAAAACGCCACAAGATCAACTTCCACGGATTGGCGTAGTAGAACCGCTCATCCGCAGCTTCCAGCCGCTCCTCAATTGCGCCCAGGCTGCGGTCCTCCACCTCGTCAACCGGGGAGGCGCCGCCAGTCACACTGCCATCGGCGCGCTTGGAAATCTGCGTACTCATTTGCTGAGACCTCCATAACGGATGCGCGGGTCAGCCCAGGCCAGGTAGATGTCGGAAATCAGGCTCCCCACGATGGTGAGCGCGCTGAGAATCAAGACGATGCTGCCGGTCAGGTACATATCCTGCGCCAACGTGGCGCGCAGCAGCAACGGCCCAATCGACGGCACGCTGAGCACGATCGAGATCAGCACCTCCCCGGCGAAAATGGCGGGCAACAGCCAGCCAATCGTGCTGAACACCGGGTTGAGCGCCAACCGCACCGGATATTTCAGGAGCAGTTGCATCTCCGACAGCCCCTTGGCGCGGGCGGTGACGACATATTGCTTCTTCAGCTCGTCGAGCAAGTTGCCGCGCAGCACGCGAATCGTGGAGCCAGCGCTGGACATGCCGATGATGACCAGGGGCAGGATCATATGCTGAAGCATGTTGATCGCCTTGGCCAGACTCCAGGGTTTATCAAGAAATTCTTTTGAATAAAGCCCCAAAGCAGAAAAACCAAAGTATTGGTTCGCCGCCCACGCCAGAATCATCGCCAGGAGAAAACCCGGCGTCGCCAGTCCAATAAACCCAATGAACGTGGCAAGATAGTCGATCAACGAGTATTGGTGCGTGGCCGAGTAGATGCCGATAGGAATCGCAATCAGCCATGAAAACACCAGCGCCATCAACGAAATCGCCAGCGTGATGGGCAGTCGTTCGGCAATGACTTCACTCACCGGCTTTCCCCACTGGAACGACCAGCCAAAGTCGCCGCGCGTCACAATTCCTGTGATCCACTTGAAGTAACGCACGTATGTGGGCTGGTCGAAGCCGTAGAGCTCGGTCAAACGTTGCGCCTCCTGGTCAGATAACTGGATGCCGGAGGTGCGCAACTGCGAGACATACGTCGTCACCCAGTCGCCGGGCGGCAGCTCGATGACAAAAAAGGCGATGAACGACACCAACAACAGAATGGGGATCAACATCAACAGACGGCGAATGATGTAAACGAGCACGTCGGGTTACCTCCTCAATGCCGGCGCAAGGCGTTCGTCTGCGGAAAATAGCAGTTGGCGGGCGTCGCCGCCGCGCTATCAACCTGTGTACACTGTCACCATTTCAATCGTTATGTACAGTGCAAACGTTGAGTAAAACGCAGTCCACCAGCGTGTTGCAGCGATCACCGGCCCGCACCAATCCCAGCCGGCCGAACCGGTGATCGCCACTGTCAACAACTACTGTTCAAACCAAAGTTGCTCGCCAGCGAAGTTAGAGGCAATGGCGTAGCCCGCGGTTGCCACGTTGCGCAGATTCTTCGCCGCAATCATCGGATACTTCACCTTTTCGACGATTGTGATCATCGGCAGGTTGGCGCGCGACCAGGCGAAGGTCTCTTCCTTGAGCTTGTTGAACTCGTCCGAGCCGGACACTGCGCTCCAGCGTGCAGCATCCAACGCGTACATGTCCTTGACCCACTGCGGCGGCTCTTCTCCCTCCGCGCCGTTGGTCTGATGCCAGAGGTGCCACAGCCGGCCCGTGCGGTTGAAGCTATCGCTGCCACTGTAGTCGCTGTCCCAACCCTGGTCGTGGCTCCAGAACATAGTCGCCTGCAGTTCGTTGGCCAGGGTGCGCTGATCCCAAAGCTGCGGATCGAT
>Ga0272446_1005063_pt1 | contig 14884 bp, 12 predicted proteins | sample YNPCB0061_FD_194587 | JGI IMG/M metagenome (GOLD analysis project Ga0272446, IMG submission 194587) | Hot spring microbial mat communities from Yellowstone National Park, WY, United States - YNP-CB-006-1 | ecosystem: Environmental > Aquatic > Thermal springs > Hot (42-90C) > Sediment | place...
GGTCTCTTCCAGCTGACGATAGCTCATGCCGCAGCAGCGGAACCATTCGGCCCGCCCGACTTCAAACCATTTCAGGTAGTTGCCGTAATATGCCTGGCCCATGGCGTCGGTGTCGCCATAGAGGACCCTGAATCGATCTTCCGCCACCCTCAATTCCATAACCTGTCAGCCACATAGTGTTCAGAAGGGGCCGCCGTAAAGCTTCAAAAAGCGTCCTCAGCGCCGCATTTCATGAAATAGTCAAAAAGCTCTTCACCACTCTCCAGGCGCCAGCCGGTGGACCTCGCCAGAGTTTCGCCAAACGTGGCCACAGCGTCTCGCCCGGGTTTTTTGCTGTGCAGGTCCTCGATGAGGAGAAAAGGCACCGGATCCGCCACATGGGTGCGTTTGCTGATGGGCGTTGGATGATCGGTTTCAATCAAGAGGCGCACCTTTGAAAACCGCCCCAGGTGCTCGACCATCGGTCCCACCACCTTTTCGTCAAAGGCCTCGATGGCTTCAACCTTCTTGCTCAGGCTGCCCTCATGGCCGGCTTCGTCGGGGGCCTCGATGTGCACATACACGAAGTCATCCCGTGTCAGCGCCTCGATGGCCGCAGAGACCTTGCCCGCATAGTTGGTGTCGAGATAGCCGGTCGCCCCGGGAACGGAAATGGGATCGAGGCCGGCATAGACGCCGAGGCCTTTGAGCAAATCCACGGCAGAGATCATGGCCCCGCCGATGCCGTATCTTTCCTTTAAGGTCGGCATGGAGGGCGCCTTTCCCTGCCCCCACAGCCAAACCGCGTTGGCCGGTCGCTTGCCGGCGGCGTCGCGGTCCCGGTTCACCGGATGATGCGCCAGTACCTTATGGGCTTTTTCAATGAATGCCGACAGCACCGGGCTCTCGCGATAGACCCTGGCGTATGGCTCAGCCGGCTCCCCCGAGATGTCGTGAGGCGGTGTGGTTTTGAGGTCCTCACGGCCATCGGCCCAAACCAGCAGTTGCCGATAACTGATCCCGGGATAGAGACGCAAAGGGGTCCCCTGGAGGACCGGTTGAATGGCTCGAACCAGCTCATGAGCTTCCGCGGTGGTGATGTGCCCCGACGAGTAGTCCAACATCCTCTGCACGCCGGCGCCGTCCACTTCAAGGGTGACCAAATTGCAGCGAAAGGCCACCTCGGTTGGACGCAACTGCACGCCCATGCTGGCCGCCTCGAGCGGGGCCCGGCCGGTGTGATATTTGCGGGGGTCATAACCGAGCAGGCTCATGTTGGCCACATCGCTGCCGGGCTCCATGCCTGGCGGGATCGTGCGCACCGTTCCCACTCGGCCGATGGCGAGCAGTCGATCGATGTGCGGGGTCTTCGCCGCCTCCAGAGGCGTTCTGCCGCCCAGCTCTTCGAGTGGGTAATCGGCCATGCCGTCGCCCACCAAAATGACGTATTTACAACCCATATCTGCCCCAACTGGTCATTCGCGAGTCTCTTTTGGCGTTGATGGTCGAAACGGCCTCACGCAACCGGCAACGGACCTGTTCACTGCCCCTCGATGCGAATCAGCTGTGTGGGCGCCAGCACCACATCCAGCCGGCGCATCTCGTCCAGGGCCTGAATGACATTTTTTTCCAGCGCTTCGTGGGTGAGCATGACAATCGGCACCGCTCCCTCGACCTCGCGCCCCTTCTGGATGACGGCGGCGATGCTGATGTTGTTGTTGCCAAGAATTCCGGAAATCTTTGACAGCACTCCCGGCCGGTCCACGGCCGCAAACCGAAAGTAATAGCAGGTGGAGATCTCCCCCATGGGCTTGATGGTGACGTCGCTTTTTCGCTCCGGCTTGAACCCCAGCGGCGGCACTCGCTCGTGGACGTTGCTCAGGATGTCTCGCGCCAGGTCGATCAGGTCGCTCACCACGGCGCTGCCGGTGGGCATCATGCCGGCCCCCAGTCCGTAGAGCATGATGTTGCCGACGGCATTGCCATGAACATGCACCGCGTTGTAGGCGCCCTTGACACTTGCCAGCACATGGCCCGCCGGAATGAGTGTGGGATGCACGCGCATTTCCAGCTGACCGTCGGTCTTTCTGGCAATGGCGAGCAGTTTCAGCTCGTAGCCGAACTCCCGGCCAAAACCGATATCCAGTGGATCGATGCGGGAGATGCCCTCGGTGTAGACCTCTTCGAAGTGAATATCGCTGCCGAAGGCGATGGCGCTGGTGATGGCCAGCTTGTGGGCCGCGTCGATGCCTTCGATGTCGAGTGTGGGATCGGCTTCAGCATAGCCTTCGTGCTGGGCCTCTTTGAGCGCACTGTCAAAGGAGAGACCGTCGTCATTCATCCGGGTCAATATGTAGTTGGCGGTACCATTCAAGATCCCGTAGATGGTGTCGATGCGGTTGGCGGCGAGTCCCTCCCGGAGTGCCTTGATGAAGGGAATGCCGCCCGCCACCGAGGCCTCGAAACCAATGGTGCGGTGGTTTTTGCGCGCCGCCTCGAACAGTTCGTTGCCCGCATGCGCAAGCAGCGCCTTATTGGCAGTCACCACGTGCTTGTTGCTGGCGAGGGCCTTGCGGATGATTTCCCTGGCGGCGCCCAAGCCGCCAATCAATTCAATCACAATGTCGATTTCAGGGTCATCGATGACCTCTTCCGCCCTTCTGGTCAGCAGCTCGGCAGGGACGCTTACCGGTCTGGCACGCTCGAGGTCCATATCGGCCACTCGCCGCAGCTCGATCGGCACACCCAGGCGAGCCTCTATTTCCTTCGCGTTTTCCCGCAGCACCTCAATAACGCCGCACCCCACCGTTCCCCAACCAATCAAACCTACCCCAATTGAACGCATATCATCCTCAAATCTGTCAAAATTGTGTCATCCCTCCGGATGCTTCCGGTGGAGCCGGGAAATCGTCAAAAGGTCGCCGCCTAAGGCCGACTCAACTGCACTCGGGTTGCTCATAAATGGCTGCGCAACCAGATCCAATGACGAAAAATGCTCCCTTGCCAGGCCGGCAAAAGGAGCCAAAAAGAGCGCAGATGTCTTGGAACCTAGCTTGAACCAGTTCTCAAAGGGCACCTGAGCGTGCTGCGGTGGCCGCTGTTTGGGCCGGTTCAACCGCCGCGGTGTCTTTTTGCAAGGCGCGGCGCAGCCCCCGGATCGCCTGTTTGGTGCGCATCTCATTTTCCACCAGGGCGAACCGCACATACTCATCGCCATACTCGCCAAAACCGAGTCCCGGCGAAACAGCGACCTTGGCTTCCTCGATCAGGTATTTCGAGAATTCCACCGACCCCATGGCGCGAAACTGCTCAGGGATACGCGCCCAGACAAACATGGTGGCCTTCGGTTTTTCAATTTCCCAGCCGACCCGGTTCAAGCCATCCACCAGCACGTCCCGGCGGGACTTGTAAATGGAGACGATCTCCTGCACACAGGACTGATCTTCATTGAGGGCGATGATGGCGGCAATCTGGATGGGCTGAAAAACACCGTAATCCAAATAGCTTTTGATCCGCGTCAAAGCGGCGATCATTTCCGGATTGCCCACGCAGAATCCCACCCGCCAACCGGGCATGCTGTAGCTTTTGGACATGGAAAAGAACTCGACGCCCACTTCCTTGGCGCCCGGCACCTGCAGAAAACTGGGCGCCTCATAACCGTCAAAAACCAGGTCGGCATAGGCCAGATCATGGATCACCATCATCTGGTTTTCTTTGGCAAAGTCCACGATCTCCTTGAAAAAGTCCAGGTCCACCACGGCGGTCGTCGGGTTGTGCGGAAAGGAAATGATGAGCAGCTTGGCCCGCGGCCAGGTTTGCTTGTGCGCCCGCTGCAAGTCATCGAGGAAATTGCTCTTGGAGGTGATGGGAATGGAGCGCACATCTCCGCCTGCTATGATCGCCGAATAGGGATGAATGGGGTAGGTGGGGTTGGGGGCAAAGACCACGTCTCCCGGGCTGATCAGCACCAGCACCAGGTGCGACAATCCCTCCTTGGCGCCGATGGTCACCACCGCCTCGTTTTCCGGGTCGATGTCGACATCGTAGCGGCGCTTGTACCAGTCGGAAATGGCCACCCGCAGGCGGGTGATCCCCCGCGATGCCGAGTAGCGGTGATTATGCCCTTTCTGCACGGCCTCGACCAGTTTGTCCACGATGTGCTTGGGCGTGGGCAGGTCGGGATTGCCCATGCCGAGGTCGATGATATCCTCGCCCGCGCGCCGCTTTTCCATCTTCAGGGCGTTGACCTGGGCAAAGACGTAGGGCGGCAGGCGGTACATGCGACTGCGTTGTGCGATGTTGAAATTCATAGTATTCTCCCTTTGATTTGAAGCTTAGAAATTAGCTTACGCCTCAATTGAAGTCAAAGCTTTTTGTCTGCTGGAATTGCGGCCGGGAACCGCGCAACCGCCAGCGGAACGGCATCTGTCGGGCAGCATCGCCAATGAACATCGGTGCGCGTGCAGCCAAGTATTCTCAACCGGCGGCAGCAGGGCCTGAACGGCTGTTGGCCCGGCGCCGCTGACATTTCGCGCAGTCCAAGCATGGGAGACAACAAAAGGCTTCGGCTTTATGACCTGCCCTACCTGCTATTGCCCCTGGCGGTCTTTTTCTGGGCGGGAAACTTCATCGTCGGGCGCGCCGTGCGGGCGGACATACCCCCGGTGGCGCTGGCTTTCTGGCGGTGGGCGGGCGCATCGATGCTGCTCACGGGCATCGCGCTGCCCTATCTGAAACGCGACTGGGAAACGGTGAAACGCAGCCTGCCGGTGCTGACGCTGCTTTCCGCCATCGGCGTGGCTTCCTTCAATACGCTGCTCTACACCGGCCTGCAGTGGACCACGGCCATCAATGCCTTTTTACTGCAGTCGTTGATGCCCGTGCTGATCGTGGCTTTGTCTTTTTTGTTCTTCCGCGAAAAAATCACCCCGCGGCAGGCGGCCGGCATTGCCATTTCGCTGTCCGGGGCCGTCACCATCGTGGCTCAGGGAGATGTCGCGGTGCTCGCCGCGGTGGCCATCAACCGCGGCGACATTCTTGTGTTCCTGGCAGTGGTCAGCTATGCGGGCTATTCGGCGGCGCTGCCGCTGCGCCCGCCGGTCCACCCGCTGACTCTGTTGCTGACGACCTTCGTCCTCGGCACTTCAATGCTTCTGCCGATCTATATTGGCGAGCTTTACACCGCGCCGCCCATGGAGCTCAGTGGGCGATCCGTGCTCGCCATCCTTTACGTGGCGGTTTTCCCCTCCATCGCCTCCTATTTTTGCTACAACCGTGGGGTGGAGATGGTCGGGGCCAACCGGGCGGGGCTGTTCATTCACCTCATGCCCGTCTTCGGCAGCATCATGGCGATCCTCTTCCTCGGTGAACGCCTGCAATGGTTCCACCTGGCGGGAATAGCGCTGATCGCCTCGGGCATCGTTCTCACCAGCCACGAAAAGCGCCGCTAGCCCAGGCCCCACCTCAAACCTTGAGCGAAGGCAGCCCGAGTCGGCCGCGCCGCTCTTCGATGTGGCGCCGGATGGCGATGGCCGCCTTCTCCGGGTCCGGCTCCACGTGAAAGGTTGCGCCGACCACGTCTTTCAGCCCATCGGTCAACAGTTTGACCACATTCATGCTGCCGGTGATGGGCGGCATCGGCCCGAGCACGGTGTAGACGCCGGATGCCACAAAGTAAGCGCCGATGGCCACCGCCTTTTCCGAATACCATTCAGGGGCCGCGCCGGCGATGGGCAGGTCGCTGATATCGGTCCCCAGAGCGTTGGCCAGGGCCGCCGCCAGGACCAGGATGCGCACGTTGTCGACGCAGCTGCCCATGTGCAGAACGGGCGGAACGCCAAGGGCCGTGCAGATTTCGCGCAAACCGGGGCCAGCCATTTGCGCCGCTTCGGCCGCTTTCAAACCGGCCTTGGCGGTCGCCACGGCGGCGCAGCCGGTGTCGACCACCAGGATGTCATTTTCAATCAGCCGTCGGGCCAGCGTGACGTGCCCATAATCCTGCTTGATGCGGGGATTGTTGCAGCCGACAATGCCCACCGCGCCGCGTATCTTTCCCGCCTTGATGGCTTCGATGAGCGGTGCGGGGGTGCCGCCCAGGGCATCCACAATAGTTTCCACCGAGAAGCCTCCGACCGATTTCACCGGCTCGACGGGGATGTAGACCTCACCGCGGTTGGCATAGTTCTCGATGGCCATCTTGACCACATCTCTCGCTTTTTGCGCGGCGTTGTCCGGGTGAAATTCGTGATGCTCCATGCCGGGAAAATGCGCCTTGTCGCTGGTGCTGATCATCTTGCTGTGATAGCAGGCGGCGGCGCTGCCCAGGGCCGGCATGATGCACTGGTAATCGACGATCATCATGTCGACGGCGCCGGTAGCGAGGACCAGTTCGGTGGTCAGGTGATTGCCCGCCATGGGGATGCCGTGCCGCATCAGCAGTTCGTTGCCGGTACAGCAGACGCCGGCCAGATTGATGCCGGCGGCGCCTTTTTGCCTGGCAAGCTGGAGAAGATCCTCCGCCTGACTGGCGTGCAGGACCATCTCGGAGACCACCGGATTGTGGCCGTGCACGATGATGTTCACCTGGTCCTTTTTGAGGACGCCGACGTTGACCGCGGTGGCTGCCGGTTTTGGCGTGCCGAACAAAATGTCGGAGACTTCGGTGGCGATCATCGACCCGCCCCAACCGTCGGAGAGGGCATTGCGCAAACCATGCAGCAGCAGGGTCTGCCAGTTGTTGTCCACCCCCATGTGGGTGCGGTGCATCATTTCCGATGTCTCTCGATCGATGCCTCGCGGGGTGATGCCGAGTTTGCTCCAGATTTCGCGGCGCGCGGCAGGGGCCCTCTGCAGCAAAGTCAGCGCCTTTTTGCGGGTGCCGTAATCTTCCTGCATGGCGTGCGCGAGCTCCCCGGCCAGCTGCAGGGGGCCTTTGCCGTCGGCGGCGATGCCGTATTCGGCGGCAACTCGTTTGAGTTTTTCCACATCGCGGACCTGGTAGCTGCTCGCCTTGCCGCTGGCCACTTCTTCCAGCACTTCCACCAGGTCTCGGCCGTGGTCGGAATGGGACGCCGCGCCGGCGGCGATCATCCGGCCCAGGTTGCGCGCCACAATAATGTCCGCGTCGGCCCCGCAAACTCCCTTCTGCGGACCCTCGCCAAAGGGATCGATGCGGCAGGGCCCCATGGTGCAGATGCGGCAGCTAAGTCCCATCTCGCAGTAACCACAGTTGGGCAGCTGGCTCTGGTAGCGGTCCCAGACCGTTTCCAGCTGGTCTTGTTCGGCTTTCTTCAGAAGCAATTGGCCGTCCAGGGTGATGGTGCGATCGGCATATGAATCTTTCATGGCTGACTCCTTCATGGGCAGATTATGACTTGCAAACGATGATTGCAGGCGGCGCGACCGCGCGGTTGGTATCCAGCAAACTGACCGAGCGCCGCTCGCCTTGAACTATCGAGACCTTTCTCCGTCTTCGGACCGGATTTGGCTCAACGCATTGCCAGCTCCAGCTGCTTTTTCTTGATGGCGCTGAGCAGCGCGCAGCTGGCCGGCAACTCGCTCTGCATAACGCCACCGGAAATGCTCCGGGCGACCTCGTCGGTTTTGCGCTTCAGCGCCGCGTCCGGTTCTTCAAAGGTCAACGCCTGCACCTTGCAGACTTCGACACAGGCAGGAATCAACCCCTGCATCTGCCGCTCGAAGCAATTGTCGCATTTGACCGCAACCGTCTTTCCCGGCGGCGCGAAGCAATCCTGGTGGTAGCGAATTACCCCGAACGGACAGGCCATGGCGCAGGAAGCGCAATTGATGCACTTGTCCGGATCGATCAAGACGGTATCCAGTTCGAGGTCTCGGGAAATGGCCCCGGGCAGGCAGGCCAGCTGACAGGGCGCGGGGTCGCAGTGGCGGCAGCGGTTGGGAAAACCTTCGTGGTAAAGTCCCACACCGACGTGCACGCGAGGTTTGGGTTGCGGGCTCTCGAGAACGGCTGCAAACAGGCTTTTACTGCGGGAATGAGCGGTTGCGCAGGCAACCATGCATTGCATGCAGCCCACGCAGCGCTCGGGGTGAACAATGACTTTTTTCATAGCGCTTCCCCCTCTTTTCTAAGTGGCGATTGTTATTGCATTCAGGGCCGACGCGACATAACGAGAGCATCAATGAGACTGATCGGAATGGATAGCCGACACAAAGGAACAGCCGTCAAGAGCATAAATGTACCCTTCGCCTTTTGCCCGACATAAGACTGGCCAGGCCCCGGGATGATAGCGAAAATCATCGCACGGATCCAACTCTTCGCTTTGGGAACAGCCACGATCTTCGACGGCATAGGCGCCCCCGGACGGCATCAGTATTTATGATGGACAGCCCACCCGTGGTGATAACCCGCACGCGCCGACGCACGATGGCTTTCGCAAAGCCAAGGCATGGCGCGTCTCCGGTGGATTGCCGTTCAGCTCAATATTTGCGATCAGTACTGCTGGATGATCTCTTTCAAATCTGGGTCAAGCAACTCCCAAAGGTTGGGGTGGCCTTCAACTAAACGAGCAATGTCGCCAAGATCTTTGAGTTTCTTGCTCTGTCTTCTTTCTGGATCCCGCCAGGCTTTGATCTTTCCGCGCAATGTGTCTTCCAGAGACGCAACACGCATGAGGATTCCATGTATGTCTGCTGGAACGGAGCGACTAGGAAAGTCCCGATAGAAATCTTCCGTGCTCAACTGAATGCTGACCTTGGAATGCCCCCTAAAATTGATTGACCATGGAAAACGTTCTGATTTGAAGCCGGCTTCCTCCAGAAGCCTTATTGCAAGCTCCACTGACTCTGCGGCAACTACAAAATCAACATCTTGCGTGACCATGGTTTCCGCCGCCCAGTGATTAACAGCAATGCCCCCGATTGCACACCATGCAAGGTCTGCTCTTTCAAGACAATCGACCATACGCATGACATCGTCTGTGCCGCCGGCCGTCTGCCAGTCAAAGAATTGTTTTGGGGTCATGTTGTGATCCTTGTTTTGCTGCCGCATTGCCCTGCCATCATCGGATGCTTGATGGTGGTGATCAAATCCCAGCAAGAACGGGTCACCCGCACTCGAAAACCGAGAGAAGATGAAACCTCAAACAAGATTCTTTGTTCGTGGCCTCTGTCCATCCTGGGTCTATTCTGGCTCCGCTCCGATTCGAACGCACATCATGGTCGCGATTCGCCTTCCTGAACAAATGATCGTGCCGGGTCCAATGTGCATGTCTTGCTGAATGGATAACTATGCGGATAACCCGCAACACCCAGGGCCAAGGAATGGCAAGCAAAAACGATGGATTTGCTCCGAGGTTGCTTGTCGGGTTCATTCGCTGGTTGGGTGCTGGTATGTTGCGCTGTTAGATCACTCTCGGTCGAACCCTCACCATACCGGGAGTTACAACCGTGAACGTATGCATAAGGTGCCCGCCGTGATCACGAACGACAGACGAGATGAGCTCGGCCTTGCTCGCAGGAGGCAAACCAGCAAGACGCATGAGCAGGACACCGGTAGAGATGCGACCCAATCGATAAACGAGCTCACCGAAATCTTTGTCTGCTGTCAATAGCAGAGCATTTCTTTCATTGGCGATGGTCATTACCCTCTCATCGTCGATGCCAGGGTCCATTTCTGCCACAGATAGCACTTCATGCCGTCACTGCGCAGCCTATGAACCACAGGGAAATCAACATCTTCATCAGCGAGAAAATTCATGAGGCTATGCCGCCAGTCGGATAGACGACATCGGCCCGCAGGGCTTCGGCGGCAAATGCCAGTGCCGCTCTGACCCCCTTTTCCGTCAGCCGGGGATGGGCTTGAATGATCTGCTCGACGGTTTCCCCCGCTGCCAATCTTTCAAGGATGAACTCCACCGTGATGCGCGTTCCTGCGATGACAGGCTTGCCCATCATTACTGATGGATCGGATTTGATCAGATTGCCTCTCATTGTGAACTCCTTCTTCCAAGATCACTTCTGTGCAATCATATCATTTGCGGGTGCTATGTGTCACAGTGGCGAGTGGTGGAAACCTGTTTTTCAAGTCAATCGCATCACTGACCGAAGGCGGAGATCAACCGCAGCCAAACTGGGGATAAGTGGACAACACCGCGCGCCATTAGATTGCAGATGTGATCATTGCTGCGTCCTTGTGCTGACATACGGATGAAAAATGTGTTGTTGCTGAGTTTTGCCGTCGGACTGTTACCGCATCAACTGACGGTAGTTGAAGGAACTGTCGACCATTTTTTGTTTGGCCATGGTGACCGGGGTTTCGCTTTGCATCAGCGCGACCAGCAAGCCGCCCTGCTCGATGCAATTGACCAGCGTCATGCCGACCAGTCGATCCTCCCGGAACACGAGTTTGCGGTAGGTCTTGCGCCTCGCATCAATGGCCGAGACCACCTCATAACCGTCATCGGCAGGCACATCGACGATTCCCGCGGTCATCACGTCCAGGTCGAAGATGCGGATCACGTTGCGGCTCAGGCTGCCTTTGTAGGCCACTTTCCGACCGGCCATGTTGATGCCGGCGATGCGCCCCTGGGCGACCGCTTCCGGCCAGATGGCGTTCACCCAGCGCGCCCCGCGGGCGATGTCAACGGCTTCCGCCACATCGCCGGCGGCGAAGATGCCGGGGGCGGTGGTCTGCATGTGCGCATCCACCAATATGCCAAGGTCTACGGCGATCTGGTCGCGCGGCACAGAGGAGAGGGCCGGCAGCACTCCCTTGCCGATGATCACCAGGTCGCAGGGGATTTCCTTGCCATCGGCAAGGATCGCCCGCTGCACCGCGCCGTTGCCTTCGAAACCGACCACCTGGGTCGCCACCCTCACGTCCAATCCGCGTGCGCACAGCTCGTCCTGGATCATCCGGCCGGCGACAGCATCCACCTGCATGGACAGCGGATAGCCCGAGCTGATCAGCATGGTCACCTTGAGCCCGCGGTGCAGCAACCCGTAAGCGCCCTTGAATCCCACCAGGCCGCCACCCAGAACCAAGGCGCGGCGCGCGGTGGGCAGAGCTTGCAGCATGCCGCGCACCTGTTCCTGCGTGCGCATGAAAAAGATGTTCCGCAAATGCAGGTTGTCCGCCTTGATAGGCCGCGGATCGGCGCCGGTGGCAATGAGCAGACGATCAAACGGGATGGTCTGACGGTCGCCGATGGCAACGGTTCGATTGGCGGGATCGATGGTGCTGACCCGCTGGCCGATAATCGGTTCGATCCTCAGTTTGTCGTAAAAGTCTGCCGGGCGAATGGGCAGTTGGGCGGCAGAGACGGCCCCTTCCAGCACCATGCTGATCATGGGGCGGCAGTAGGGCGCCAGCGTCTCGTCAGCAACCACCGTGACGGCCCCGCTAGCATCCAGCCGGCGGATCATCTCAGCCGCGCTGGTCCCGGCTATGCCGTTGCCGATAATGACGTATTTCATAAACGACCTCCCCGCACAGACAGAAAGAGGGGTGTACCACGCCGATGAAAAGCGTTATTCAAATTTACAATGGGAGCGAATTTAAAGGATTTTGTGCGGGTCTGTCAAAGAAAACCTCACGCGAGGTCAATGGAGGTGTATGTGTATAGTTTTGCCGCCCATGGGGGAAGGCAGAACGCTGTAAAATGCAGCGGCATCGTTCTTACGGGGGAAGGCGCAAGGAGACGTCCGCAGGCCTTTTCAAGCTCGGCAAAGGCCTGCGGAGCGGAGTTTAGGCAACGGTGGACAGCTCTTCGAACTCTCCCGCCGGAAATTCGAAGTAGTCGTGATAGGGGTTCAGTTCACCCGGGGCGAAAGCGCTTTCAGAAAAAGGCATGTATTTGAGGTTATGAAAGGATAGACAGACCTCGTCGGCGAAAAAGGCCCCCAGCGGAGTCAATTTCACCAGCTTGTCATCCTCGATGACCAGGTTGTATTTTTTCAGTTTTTCGATTTTATTGCGAAACACTTGGTCCAGTGAGAGCCCGGTACGGTTGAAATACCTCTTCTTGTACACCTCACGGTTTTTGAGGGGCAGCACCATGCTCCACCGCATCTGGTCGTCTTTGCTGCGCACCAGGCCGCGGTTGAGCGGGAGCCGGCCCTGCTGGATAAGGGAATAGTACTCCTCGAAATACTGCGTATTCAAGCCGAAACGGTCGCGCAGACTGCTGAACGCGGTCAGTCCGAACCCGATCTCATCGAATAAATTGCAGCACTGGTTGTGGGCGTAGTGCGAAAAGTGCCGCTTGTCGCGGGTGAAAACCCGCCGCAGATTTTCCAGGTAGCCGTGTTCGGCGAGGATCTGAATGGCGGTCTGCTTCATGCGGATGGTTTCGTCCACGGGGACAAAGTCGTCGCGCTTGCCGGCGAATTTCTTGGTGATGACTCCGGTCTGGTCGCCATAGGGGATCACCTTGAGCCGGTAGAGCTGGATTTCCTCGACTCCCAGGGTCACCGCCTTCTCGATGTCCCTGGCCCAGATATCGAGGGTCTGCCCCGGATATCCGAAAATGAACTCGATGTTGATCTGGAAGCCCATTTCCTTTGACACATGCACCGATTCGATGGCTTCCTCCACCGAGTGATGCCGGTTCATCCGCTGCAGGATGTCTGTGTTGAGCGCCTGCACACCAATGGTCAGACGATCCACGCCGAACGACTTCAGCAACTCCAGCCGCTGCTTGCCTTCCGCTCCCAGCAGGGTCTGCGGGTCGACATCGTAATTGAACTGGGTGCAGAGCCTGGTGTCCACCTTGGCCGTGAAAAAGCGTAAGAATCGCTCCAGTTGCGCCGGCGTCAGATAGGTAGGCGTGCCGCCGCCGACCAGTATGGAGCGCGCCAGCACCCGGTCCAGGCCGAGTACGCGCAGGTAGATGTCGATCTCTTTTTCCATCATCGACAGGTAGAAATCTTTTTCTTCGGTCCACTTGTCGCCAAACTTGTTGGGGTAGTGGCAAAACACACAGCATTTCTTGCAGAAGGGGATGTGGGCGTAGACGTCGAAGCGTTTGTCCTCCGGGTTCTCGTATCCCTTGAACAGCTCCTCCTGAGTGATGGGATTGTACATGGTGATGGGGGGATAGTGAACCGAAGGAAAAAAATCGTCATCCAAGCAGATCAGCCCCGCCTTTTGCAGCTCTCGATAGTCTCTGATCCTCTCCTCTGGAGACACGCTTGCAATCGAGTGCATTTACAATCCTCCTCAAAAAATGGATGTGAAAAAAGCCCAGGCAGCCGCTACGGTGACGCTTGCCGTTAGCGCTTGATCGGCGGAGGCGGCGGTCCATCCGAGACAACCCCGGTTGCGATTTGCGTGCGCAGCTTCACCACAATTTCCGGAGCCGGCATATACACGTTCATTCACCGCGCAATGTTTTATAGATCGTCGAGGCGCCAATCAAAGTCATGGGTCCAACAACGCCACCCGCTCCTGAGCAACGATTGCCGCCTCCCTATGTTCCCAATATCAAAGCAACTCCTGCCACCGCAATGACGGCGCCGGCAACAGCTCGTGCTGTTACTTTCTCTTTCAAAATAAGAGCAACCAAAGGCAAAACAAAGATCGGCTCGGTTGAATTTAGAATAGTGGCGATCGCAGCGTCAATGTACTTGAGGGCCACAAGCGAAAGCCAAAAACCACCGAAAATAACCACAAGAACCGCCACCATGATAGCCTTGAGCAAGATCGGGTCCTTGAACGGCACCAGCCAGCTGCCAAGCTGACGACTGCCAAGCCCCCACATGGACAAGCCGATTCCGGCAAAGACAACTCGAGCAAAAGTGGCGTGCATGGCCGAAGTCGAGTCTACAGCCACCTTCGCCGTGATGATGCCGAGGGACATGCAGATCGCAGCCAGCAGGGCATACACGACACCCGAGGTCCACTTGGTTTTGACATTCAGGTCCGATGGAATGTCCTCCCACAAGACGATGTTGACTCCCGTCAAGGTCAAGAACGCCCCAACCAGATCAAAACTGGAAAGCTGCTCCCCCAAAAAAACCATGGCAAAAACAATGGTCAAGACCGGTCCGAGCGTTCCCAATAACACGGTCAAACGCGGCCCCAGGTTGACCAGTGCCTTGAAAAAAAAGGTGTCACCGAGAGCTATGCCGAGCAGTCCGCTGACCACCAAAACCAAATAAGTCCGCCCGCTGATCGGTTCCACACCCCCGGCAATCAGTAAAACCACCCCCAGATAAACCGATCCAATCAGGCACTTGACCAAATTCATACCGGTGGGCGATGAAAATTCTCCAACTCGCCTGAACAATATGGAGCCAATCGCCCAGGCCAGGGCCGACCCCAGCGCGGCCGAATAACCGATAATCTCATAGAAAAGCGGCGTGTTTGCAGTCACCCATTCCCCTAATTGACTAGCTCGAACTTAAGATTTCCCGCCACCATCGCCTCGACCCAAGCATGGATCCAGGGGCCCCCGAAGGTTTTGGCTCCCCGCCGCCACGGCAATGACTCCGGCAGGGGTTTGATGCGTTTCGAGATAGTCTCCAAGTTGCTAGCCGTTTCAACCGGAGCTCATCGCCGATCCAAGTTTGCACACGCCATCTAGCGAGTGCTTCCCAATTGCGTTCGCATGCCGTTCACCACCTCGGATACCGGACGAAATTCAGGGTTGCCTGACGGCCCCGGCACCGCCACCATCCCCTGTCCGTAATTGCTCTCGAGTGACTGAAGCACAGCTTCAGCCTTGGCTGTCTGTCCCTGTTGCAGATACTGGTAGGCCAGGTAGCTCTGGATCGAGGGTACGACCTCCACCCCGGAATCGATCACAATCGATGAAAAGTTCTGGTTTTCCATGAGCATGCCGTAGTACTGCTCGACAGCCAGTGTGTTGGCCTGTCCCGCGGCCTGCAGGGCCTTTTCGCCAATCACCATGCCGGTGGCATTGGC
>Ga0272446_1005064_pt1 | contig 14883 bp, 19 predicted proteins | sample YNPCB0061_FD_194587 | JGI IMG/M metagenome (GOLD analysis project Ga0272446, IMG submission 194587) | Hot spring microbial mat communities from Yellowstone National Park, WY, United States - YNP-CB-006-1 | ecosystem: Environmental > Aquatic > Thermal springs > Hot (42-90C) > Sediment | place...
CATCCTGGCTGCCGTGATGGGCGCCTATGCCCGCCTCCGTCCGGGCCCCGTTAGCCGACCGGTCCTTGCCGTCGCGCCAAGCCCGATACGCGGCAGTCAGCACCCACGAATTCCCCAGAGGAGCCGTTTTTGAGAAGTTACGAGATGGGCTCCAAGACCCCGTCCATGGCCCGTCCATCGGGGCAAACCCCGTCCATGACCCCGTCCATTCTGAGGGGCCACGCCTTGACTTTTGACCCCAAAAGCGTGGGCTGACTTATGACCCCATAAGTTGAGCCAAGGAACATCTCGGGACGGACCAAGACAACGAAGCCATCGACCTTGGTGAGGCACTCGGAGCCTCCGAAGCCACCTCGACGCAGGTGCTCACGCTGTACATCCCGAACAAGGACCGTGACGGCAACGAGTTCGGCACGCAGCGTAAGTGGGTGCTGGAAGCCGCAAGGTTGCTGGCCGAGCTTGGCGGCGGCGTGACGGTGATGCCCGCTTGCGAGGGCGGATGGCTTAACACTGAGGTGGGCGAAGTCGTCTGGGAGGCACCCGTCGTCGTTTACACCTACGTCAAGCCGGAGCCGTTCCTCAGTGGCCTCCCCAAGCTGCCCTCGTTCCTTCACCGCCTGGGGAGGCAGACCAACCAGGGTGAGATCGCCGTCGAGTTCGACGGCAAGTTCTACAGGATCACGACGTTCGACGAGGAAGGAGCACGACCATGATCAAGGTGAAGGGAAAGGTTCTTCCGAAGATCCCTGTGAAGGGCCGTGTGCTCGATCGAGTGGACCGGAGCGTGGTTGCCGACGCCCTAGGGGCCGGGCCAACGGACGGGAATGCGTCCATGCGACAGGGGCCGATAGCCTTGTTCGGCTTGAGGCAGGCCCTGGCCGAACGCCTTCGTTCCACGGGTGGCCGACCCAGCCTTGGGGTGAGCCGCAGGCAGAAGATCCCTCTGGACGAAGCCGACTGGGAGCTGCTCTGCCGCATCGCTGAGCTGCTGTCGGACGAGGGCATGACCCCGACGCCCGGTCAGGTGGCTGGCGAGCTTCTACACCAACGGATCCATCAGGTCAGCGTGGAGATGGAGTATGCGGGCAGTGACCAGCTTCGGCAGAAGCTAGGCATCGGCACAGAGAAGCGCCGAGCGACTGGGTGAGAGGCGCCCGTCAGTTCGGATCTCCCCGTCCGCAACAACGATCTGCTTCCACCTTCACGAACCGCGGGAAGATATCGTCCATGCGTTCTTCCAGGGCGGAGGCAGCCTGCTCAGCGCGCACGTTCGGGATGACCGGCCCACTTCACCTCACGCCAGGGCGAGGATGCCCCTCTGGATGGACCCCAAGCATCCGAGCCCGATCTGGGCTACCAGATGCGGTCACGAGCGTCCTGTGGGCTATTGCGGGGGGCGGGACCGACAGCTACGTGTTCCGTTCACCAGGTGCTGACCGGCCAACTTCTGGTAGGAGAAACCGATGACGACTTCCACATCGATGCGGCCCCTCCCGAAATCGAGCAAGGGGTGGATGAAGGAGATTGCCGATGCCTATCTCAATGCACGGGGCGTCAACTCCTGGAGCCTTGTCACGGGGATGCACGTTCCTGATGACAACCTGTTTCATCTTGCCCCGTCCGCTTGCCTGAAGTTCCGAGGGTTCAAGCTGTCGGGGCGAAAGCTCAAGACGGCGACGGAGGCTGCGCTCGCCAGCTACATCGCCACGAAGGATCAAGAGCCCGACGTGATGTCGCTGCCTCACATCGCGTTCGCCTTCTGCTACTTGGCCGCGCACTTCGGGCTGGACATCGTCGAGGGCGCGAAGGTGGAGAAGCTGATGGACTACGTCGTGGCGCACGAGCGGGATCTGGCCGCTTTGATCCTACGGGGCGTGGAGTAGAAGCTCGTCGGCAACGGCCCGTCGTCGTGCTCGCCCCCATCTGTCGAACGGGATAACCTGCGCGCCATGCAGATCCCCAAGGCTCCCTACGTTGCCTCCCCCGACCAGATCCGCATGACCCGCGACGGAGACACCGCCATCTTCGAGTACGCCGATGACGCCGTCGCGGTCACGCACCTGAAGGACGGGGCCGACATGCTCGCCCCGATGAGCGACGAAGAGTTGCTCGGTCACCGGCTACAAGGACGGAAGCGACAACGTGTTCTGCGCCGACTGCTGGACAAAGGCCAAGGCCATCGGTGGTACCGCCAGCGTGCTGGACACCGTCGATCCGGAAGAGCCGGAGGACACCACGCCTTGCTGGTTGTGGATAAGTGCGTGCTGTGCGCAACGGATGTGAAGTACAAAGGCGTGAAGTTGCTGGCGTGACCGGGCCGCCGCTGGGGCTGGTCTTCCTGGGCCTGCGTCGAAGCGGCCTCCTCCTCCGCTGCGTCGTCCGAGTGGCTCTGCTCGCCCTGGTCGTCGACCATGTCGGCCGTCGTCTCCTCGGCGTCCTGGCTCGGCTTCGCCTTCTCATAGCCTGTACGCAGCGGTCCAATACGCACCTGATTCGCATGGGAGACTGGCCTGCCCGGTGTACACCTGGATGTTCTTCTGCGCGGTTCGTTCGGTGAACGACAGGGTGGCCGTGACCCAAGCCAAGAAGTGCCCCTGTCCGAGCGTTGCCTTCTCCAAGACCAGTAGCTCGCCGATGCTGATCGCCTGGTCCACGCTCCTGTGCAGGGATGTCTCGATCTCCCCATGGTGACAGGCGATCTCCGACGCGGGATCGTCGTCCACGACCTCGGCTCGCAGACCGCCACTTCGTGACGGGTGGCGAGAGCCGCCGGGTTCTGCGGGGGAACGTCGCAACGAAGGATGAGATTCGCCTTACCATCCACGCGGCATACGAGGAAACGCGATGTCTACGAAGCCTTCTTGACCTTTTCCTCGCTTGCCTTCGCCACGGCTTTCTCCAGAAGAAGGGCGGCCAACTGCATCGGCTCGATGGGCGTGTCCCCTGCTTCCGATGCAGCACGGGCAAGCTCCTCAAGACGTTGCAGCGTCTCCGGGCTCAACCCCACGAGCCGCTTCGTTGACCACTGCGGGTTCGTGGCTCGGCCCCCCGTGGATGGAACGCGGAACCTCTCCTGGATCTCGGCAACGAGCTGCACGGCTCCGAAGTAGCCGTCGCGTGCTTGGACATGGCCTTCGCGGTGTGCGCCCAGCTTCTTGGCGATCTTGTCAATGTCGAGACGACGTTTCATGGCCTACTCCTCGAACTCGCGGAATGCGAGGTACTCGTTGTTGATGATGAGCCCGATCTCCCCCTGGTTGGTCTCGCGGCCCATGCGGCGGCAGAACTCGCCCAACATGTCGATGTTGTCGTCGGCTTCGATGGCGTCGTCTGTCACGTCGCAGTGGATGACCACGGGTTCGTCGAACACGAGAACACCGCCGCGTTCATCATCGCGCCATACGCCCTTGGCCTTGGGGTACGCAGTGGCACCGCTGAAGACCTTGCCGAACATGGTGAGAGCCTCTTCACCCACCTGTCTTGGTCGATGGCCGTGGCCCCGTCGCGTTCGACACTGGGGACGAAGAGCACGATGAGAACGCGCTTGGAGCCTGTCTTCAAGCATTTCTTGGACTTGGCAGCCATAGATCGACGGAGGGCATGTGCAAGCCGCGTCAACCCTGTCGTAGTCGGTGAGCGTCACGCCGGGAGGTCGCTCGCGCTCCCGTCGTCCGGCCTGGTGTGAAGGCACCTCGACGTCGTCGCCACGCTGGCGTGCCCGAGGTCCTGCTGGGCGCTGCGCTACAGCAACCCCGCCGCCGCATTCTCGCTGAACAGGCTGCCCTGCCTGATGTAGCGCCGCACCATCTGCACGCTCCGGTGCCCCGTCTGCGCCATGATCGCCCGCTCGGACTTCCCAGCCTTCGCCGCCGCAGTCGCCAAACCCGCCCGCAGGCTGTGTCCGGCAACCTTCGTCGGGTCGAGCCCGATGGCCTTGGCGTACCGCTTGACCATGCGGGCCACAGCCCGGTCGTTGAGGCGGACTTGCTCGATGTGGCCCCAACGGCCGACCGGGCGAAACACCGGCCCCTGTGTGGTCGATGCACAGTCTAACCACGCCCGGATTGATGGTACCGGACAGGTCATCGGGGATGACCCAAAGGGAATCCCCACGCGGCGTCCCTGTCCCTCTTGGTCGGTCTTCGACTTTCTGATCGTGACCACCATGCCGTCAGCCGTAACAGTGAGCTCTTCAAACAGTGAAAACCAGCAGCGGAGCCTGGGAGACTCGATGATCGGGCGCAACACCAGGGCGCCAGAGTTCGAGGTCAGCCGCTAGGGGCGAGCCTCGAATGGCACCGAGCGGTTGAATGTGGCTCGAATGTTATTGAAGCCGGTCATGGTGTTCTCGCGGGGGCTAGAGCGTCCCGAGCGCTACGATCGGTTCACGGGCGGGAGCGAACATGCGAATCAAGTAGGACAAAGTGTGAACACGGAATTCATCCACAACATGCCTTGGAGAATTACTGTTGAATTGTTGAATGGTACTCATATGTATCAAACAAACACACGATTGCCGCTTAGCATCGGCTTGCGTTTCGCTTTACCCAAAGCCAATTCGCCATCGTGCAGCCGTCGCGGCAATTGCGCTTGATTCGCAGCGGCTTCCGCGATCTTGCGAGACGGTGCGTTCATAGGGGTGGGGTTAATCACCGTAGCCAGTAGACTGCCGCTAGTGCCCGGGGGCCCGGCCAGGGACTGCTCGCCATTCCACTGCACGCCGTCGGGGATCTGTCGCGAGACATGAGATTCTGCAGATGACTGCCTGACAGGGTACCAGTGCGCCTCGTCGGGGCGTTGCATCTCGAGGTCGGAATAGCTGGCTGCGGTCGCACCGTCCTGCGTTTGGGCGGCCCGGCGGGCCGGCACCCCCCGGGTTGCACTCCTGTTGATCGGCGCGGCGACGCTGGCTGCCGCACGATGTCGACCCCGCAGGCGGTCGTCGTCCCGCGCGGGAACTCTCGCGTAGCCCGTCAGGGCAGGCAGGAGTCCGACAGCGGCGGCTGCTTGCTGATGGCGTCGCCCAGCCCCACCAGCGCTGCCTCGAATCCGAACCCGATGCAGATGCCGTTGCAGTCCGCTCCCGCATCCTGGGTGTCGTCGCTCATGATGTCGGACGCGCCCCGGATCTGAGCCGCCAGGGCCTGCCAGGGCGAGGTCTCGCACAGCGAGGTGCTGAACAACCCGGCCATGCGCTCGAGCACCGCGACGAGCTCCTCGGTATCGAACACGCCGGACATCACGCCTTCGGTAGCGGTCATCGGCACGGGGCTCTCAGAACCGATCCTCATCGTGATCGTCGCTCGATGAACGTCGGGCCTGAGCATGTCCCCGAACCGGCGCATGCCCACCATCACGTCGCCCTTCGGGCTCGCCACCCAGACGTGATCGGTGACCCATCTGTGCGCGAACAAGATGCTCGCTGCATTGCCGGGGCGGGCGGCTTGCCGGGGCTGCATTGCTGCAGGTACTCGTACATGACCGACCACAGGTCCGTGCCGTCCCACTCCCACGAGTCGCCGAGGCATGGTGTGGGGTCGCGCGGGTCGTAGCCCCCGTACAGGACGATCCGGCTGCGATTGGTGTCGAAAGCCATGCCGGGCCGCTGCCGGGTTGGCGGCATGATCGTGCTGCAAGGCACGGTCGTGCACGCCTCAGCCCACGACGTCCCATCGAACCCCCACGTATCCTGGAGCACGTCCGTTCCCAAACCGCCGAAGACGACCATCCGCTTCCGGGCGGAATCGTAGGCGAAGCCCGCACTCTCCCGGACCGGCGGGCGGGTCGCGACACAAGGCGCCAGCTTGCAGAGCTGGGACCACTCAGTGCCATTCCATGCCCACAGGGCAGTGCGCCGCTGATACGCCGAGTCATCCCAGCCGCCGAACATGACGATTCCGTGCTCTGGCGGATAGAAGATCGCGCTCAGGCGCTGCAAGGGCGGCGCGCCGGCGTCCCCCTCGCTCGCTTTCTCCCACACGAAGGTGCCCTACGCTTGGGCCTTGGACACCGACGCAGCGAGCACGTTGCCGACCAGGACGGCAGCCGCGCGCGGTGCTACCATTTGAGCACCGGCTGGGGCGTGGTCGTCGTGGCCGGCGGAGGAGCATGACCGTCGGTGGCGGGCACCGGCGTTGCAGCGGGCGTACCGGACGCAACCGGCGTGGCGGTCTTGGCCGAGCCGGCCGCGGCTTCGGGAGGCTGCCGCGCACCGCCGTCGCGGCCGTGCGGGACTTCGGCGGCGCTGGTCCTGGACCGGACCTCCACGACCTCCGGGGTTGGGAGCCCGTCGCTGCCCAGCGTCACTCGCGCAACAACGGTGTCGCTGCCTTCCCGCGCCTCGATCTCGATGGGCTCGCCGGGAATCCCCTGCACGGTCACGCCACCGTCGACGACCTGCGCGGGCAAGCCGCGGATGAGAACCGTCGCCGTCGGAGGCCGCACAGCGACATGGGCGCTGACCGGAGCCTGGACCGCAGACGCGGACGGGGAAGCCGCAGCGGGGGGCGGTGCGGGCTCCGCGACGACGACGGAGCTCGGGGGCGCAGATGACGGGAAAAGAGCTTTCCGAAGGCCAAAGGCGCCTGCGAGGGATAGGGCCAGGCCCACGGCAACCCACGGCGCGCGGCGGCGCTTGCGATCGGGAGGAGCCCCAGGCTTGGTGACGGTTCGAGCCAGGTTGGACGTGGCCGAAACCGCGACCTCAGCGGGAGCCTCGCCCGGCGGGGCGACGGGGCGGAAGCCCGCCATCAACGCGGCACGGGAGATTTCGAGGTCAGGAGACGCGTGCTCGGCAAGGGCTGCGCCCATCTCCCGCATGTCGGCGTACCTGTCGTTCGGCTCGCGGAGCAGGGCACGGTGGACAGCCGCGGCCAGGCCTTGCGAAACCCATGGCGCGCGGTTTCTCAGCGGCGTCACCTCCTGGGTGCAGATGGCCAGAATCAACTCCCCCACGGAGGTGCACGTCTCCCATGGCCGTCGCCCCGCCAGCGCCTCCCAGAGCGACATGCCCAGGCTCCAGACGTCGGTGCGGCAGTCGACGTGCTTGGCGTTGCGCGCCTGTTCGGGAGACATGTACGCAGGCGAGCCGAGGACGTTACCGGTGTGGGTGATGTCCGCCGTCGTCTCCTCGGTCTCGCTGACCGCCGTGCGCTTGGCTACGCCGAAGTCGCAGATCTTGGGGACGATGGTGCCTGAGGGCAGCTCGTGGAGGAAGATATTGGACGGCTTGATATCGCGATGAACGATGCCCAGGTCGTGGGCGGCTGCCAGCCCCTCGCAGGGTGGGCGAAGAGCCGGGCACCGATCGCCGGATCCATGGCACCGTGCTCCTTGACGAGGGCGCCCACGGTGCTTCCTTGCAGCAGCTCCATCACGATGAACGGCAGGTCGCGCTCCAGATCGGTGTCGACATCCAGCACGCGAACGACGTAGGGGCTCTTGATGGCCGTCAGCGCGCGAGCTTCGCGCATGAACCGGCGCGACGCATCGGTGCGCTTCATGGCATGGTCGAAACGGATGGCCTTGATGGCGACCATCGTTCCGTCCCTGTCGCGGGCTTCGTAGACGGTGCCCATGCCGCCGCGCCCAATCACGCGCAGCACGTCATATCGTCCGGCGAGCCTGGTGCCGACGAGGGGATCGTCGAAGGGCTCGGGGGCGCCGGGCGGCGTCATGCTGAAGCGACGCAGCTTCCAGCTCGTCGGCAGCGTGGCGCGGCGGGCGGGTGTTGCGCGCATCTCCGCCGGCACGCCGACGAGAGCGGCCTGGGTCATCCTGTCGGATCCACCCGCAAAAGGCATGAGGCTGTCGGCCAAGGCGCTCGCGCTCGGACACCGCGCCGCGGGATCTCGAAGCAGGGCGCCATGCACCACGCAGGCCAGGTCCGGGTCGACCCACGGCGCCAAGTCCTGCAACGCTGGCACGTCCTGCATATGCAACGCTTGCACTAGCTCGGGGAACGTCTTGCAGCGCGAGAACGCTGCGGCGCCGGCCAGCGCATAGTACAGCGACATCGCCACGCTCCAGACGTCGGTTCGCCCGTCGACGCGCTTGGAATTGACGGCCTGCTCGGGCGACATGAACAGCGGCGTTCCCAAGAGCGCTCCGGAGCTGGTCAGGTTCTCGTCGCTGTCGAGCACCTTGGCAATGCCGAAGTCGCACACTTTGACCGTGACCTCGCCGCCCTCACCGTGGTGCAGGAACAGGTTGGAAGGCTTGATGTCCCGGTGGACAATCCCGGCAGCATGGACGGCTTCGATTCCGTGGCACGCCTGCAGGATGATGCGGACCGCCGCAATGGGGTGGAGTGCGCCGGAACGAGCGACCTGGGCCTCCAGGTCGAGACCCTGGAGCAGCTCCATCAGAATAAAGAACAAGTCGTGCGCGCGATCGAAGTCGGCATCCAGGACTCGCGCGACGTTGGGTGCCTTCAAGCCCGCAGCCACACGCGCCTCGCGGGAGAACCGCGCGATCGAGTCGGCGTCGAGCGTCGATAGCCCCCTGCCCAGCAGCGTCTTGGCCGCGTAGCGCTGTCCGCCGTCGTCCTGGACCTCATAGACCGCGCCCATGGCCCCTGCACCGAGCAGCGCACGCACGCGGTAGCGTCCGCCGAGCACGTCTCCCGGTCCGAGCCGCGCGTCGCCTGCCGTCGCGCTCACCGGAAGTCCCTCCTGATGCTCGCGAAGGGAGGCCACACGAGGAATCTCCCGTAACCCGATTCCCCCGTCACGACGACAGAGCCCGGCGCACACGCGAGGGTCGTCGGATCGTAGCCTGGTGCGGTCGGATCCTTTTCGCAGCCCGCGTTGGACGCGAGCACATCACCGAGCTTGCCGCGCGGCCCATCGGCGACGAAGACGCCCAGCCCCAGCCCGGTCCCGATGGCCCGGGAGCCCAGGTGGTAGTCCAGCCCCAACTCCGACCAGCCCAACACCACGGCCGACCGCACCGCCTTCCCCGAGCCGTCTGCCCCCATGTCACATGTCACCCCGCCTGCGGTCGCCATGCCCGACACCTCGTCCGACGATAAGGCGAACAGCATTCCCAGCTCCGCTCCCGCGGTCAGGTGCAGCGACGTGCCGAGCCCGACACGATAGCTGACCCCTGCCGCCACGAAGGGCCCTGCGAGGCGGAGCTCGTCTCGGAGGGAGTAGGTCACGGGTACGTGCTGTGCCGTCTCGCCCGGGGAGAAAAGCGTCGTGTCGAAGGCGTTCGTGCGCGTGCGCCCGACTCCGGTCCGAAAGGCCAGCACGCCGACGGCCAGCTCGACGGCCCCCTTGAAGGGGAATTCGTAGCTCGCCCGCAGGGCGGCGACTGGCCCGTACGCCAGGCCGTCGCTGCTGCACGCTCCGCCGTCGCAGGTGTCCTCGGCGTCGCCGCCGAAGCCTGCGCCGACACCAGCACCGCCGAGCGCCTGGAGCGAGAAAGCGCCGCGGGTCCGGCCCCAACGCGGATGGTCCGGGTCAACCCGCAAACGCAGATGCAGGCGGGCCTCGTTTCCATGGCCCGCCGTGGCCAGCACAGCCTTCGTCCGATAACCCTCCTCCTCTTCCCGAATGGTGTGCCGCCCGACCGGAAGCCGCCCTTGCCACCGACCCCGGCCCACGGGTACGTCGTCGATCGGGATCGCGGCGGCCCCTGGCTCGGTCGAGATTCTCAAGTCCGCAGCCAGCGGCTGGAGCGTCACGCTGGCCGGCACCACCCGGCCCCGACGAACCCTCGCGAGCACGGGCCCCGATCCCTTTTCCCCCGCAATCGCCTGGACCACGCGAACCCCAGGCGACAGCGTGCCTTCCCAAGCGACGGTGCCCACCTTCGCGCCATCGACGTACAGGTCGGCCCCCTGCATCGAAGGATCGTCGCCCCGGAGCCGCCCCGCGAACGCCAGCGGGCGGAGTCCCGCACGGACCACGAACGTGTCTCCACTGCGCACATCGATCGGCTGCTCGAACGACTCGTAGCCGTCCTTGAAGATCCGGACCGGGTGCTCGCCCGGCAGCACACGCACCGGCGTCATCAGGGGCAGCGCGCCCCGCATTCGGCTGTCGACGACGAGGGTGTCGTCCACGTTCGCCTCCACGTCGACAGCACCGACCTTGCGGCGCAGCGCGGCCATCGCAGCGGCGACGGACTGCCTGGTGTCCGCGTCGAGATCCTGTCCGAATCGCGTGATCAGCTCCTCGTGGAGCTCGCGCGCCTCGTCGTGCCGTCCCAACTTGTCGACGCAGATGGCCGCGTTGAGCGTGTTGGGCACGGAGGAGAGCCGCGTCCGCGATGTCCGGTACAGATTGAGCGCGCGCGCATCGTCGCCGACCTGCGGCAGATCAGTGCCTCTGCGGAACAGCTCTTTGGCCTCGGGCAGCACAGGGGCGGCGGCAGGCTGATTGAGCGCCAGCGGTCCGGCGCTCGGCGAAGTACCAGCCGACGCGCTGCCCTGAGCAGACGCCGGCTGCGAGCCGTGCGCCCACGCGGGAGCCATGCCCCAAGCCAGCACGCCCGGCGCCAGCCATGCGAGGAGCACTCTGGACAAGCCGAGCGGGCGCATCGGCACGATGCCGCGCCAGCTCCTTGCGGACTGCGCAGCGCGCACCGACAGTGGTGCGGCGGGACCGCCGCGCGAGCCGTCGCGGTGATGTTGCAGCAGCTCGCTGTTCATGCTCAGGGGGCGTCCTCCGGGGGTGCTGGGGCAGCCCTCAATGGTGCCTTGGTTCGATGGGGCCTGCAAGCGAGGGATGCTTTCGTGCGTTCTCGCATCCGCTCGACCCGCCAGACGAGGGGCGTTGCGCCAGACAGGAATGCCGCATGCCAGGCGCACTCCAGGAACGAGATCGGAACGGGCTTGGAGGACATCGCCACTGAGTACGCGCGAGAGCACACGCCAGCCGCTTTCGCGGCTTTTCCCCCCTGTGCTGCCAGCCAAGCTGCCGACCGCGAGCACCGACGATCCCTCATCATCGCCGCCGCGGCCCGAAGCGTGCAACCGCGCCCCGCCTGCGAGCGCCTGGGCTGATCCACAAGCCGAAGGCAGCAGCAACCTCCCGTCGTCTCGCACCCGCTTCGCCATCTCGCTGGGGACGGCCAGTGCTACCCGCAACGACTCGAATTGGTGTCCGCGATGGCGGCAACCGAAAGAGAAGCATACGATAAGCGGCTCGCGGTATCGCAGAGGGGATTCTGGGCGGAGATCGCGGCCGCAGCCGTGACCGCAACCCACGCACGGTCCTCGATCAGCAGCAGCGCACCGCGCCTCTCACGCACCTACGAAAGCGACGGCGGCAACCCGTAAGCTCGCTGCAAAGACCTCCGTCTCCAAGCTAGCCGCACAGGTCCCCTCTCATGGTGCATTGACAGTCGACGCACTCGCTGTCGTGATGTCCGGGGGCAATTTGTCGCTGGAACCTGCAACGCCGCGAAGGCACTGCCCCTGCGCTTCCTCGCCGCCGTTGTCGAAAGCGCTCGGCATCTGCGCGATCGGGTCAATGCTCGGCGCGACGACATCTTGGGTCCGGGCGACACCCCCTACGAGCGCGGCATCCTCATCCGCTCGTCCGTTGACAGCCACCGCCATCCGCGGTGTGGTCGGCAGCGTACCGAACAGCGGCACGCCGGGGACGCACGCTGTCGAGCCAGCCACCGCCACCACCGCGATGAGCCCCCACAGGATACCGCTCGCGCGTCGCATCACCGCCGCGCTCTCTGGTAGCCCTTGGGTTGGTCGCTCGTCGTGCACGTGAGTCCCCGAACCCGCTCGGTGCTACTCGTACTCTTTTTCGCAAAACAGCACGATGCTTCGATCGGCTCAACGACTTCCTGCATTGCATCAACGAACGTTCTGGGACATCCCCGTCGCGAGAACCCCCAAGCCTGCGCCCTCCGGATTGGGCACCAGCTCCGCGAGATGCGCGCGGAGAAGGGGATGACCATGGAAAACCGATTTCGAAACAACCCGCAGGTGAGAGCCCCGACCGGCAAGGTGGAACACGGCCAGCCGAGAGGGCGTCTGGCGTGGCCGTTAGGCAGCAACACGGGGGACCGCAGTCACGAAGCGTAGAAAGCCGCCGCGCGGGCCACGCAATCGGGCCCAGGAACCGTTGTCGTGGTGGAGGTCGACGCAGCGCGACGACCCTTGGTTCGATGACACCGGCTCGATGATCATCGAAACGTGACGACAGCTAAGGCGGGAGATCCAGGTGCTCGAGAGCCTTGCGGGGCCGACCAGGCACGTGCCGGCCGTTATTGACGCGACCTGTCGGTGCTGCGGGCAGGAATCGGCTCTGGGGCGCGGCGCGCGCCGTCCCGCCCAGGGAGTCTCATCGACTCACTTCTTACCGGTGCCTTTGCCCGGCGCGACCTTGGCCTTCCGGTCGCCCGAATGGCCGTGGAACGTGCGGGTAGGCGCGAACTCGCCAAGCTTGTGTCCGACCATGTTCTCCGTCACGAACACCGGGACGAACTTGCGTCCGTTGTGCACGGCGAACGTGAGGCCGACAGCCTCCGGAATGATCGTCGATCGGCGAGACCAGGTCTTGATGACCTTCTTCTGCTTCTGGTTGGCTACCTCGTTGATCTTCTCGAGGAGGTGGCCGTCGATGAACGGACCTTTCTTGATCGATCGGGCCATGGGCTACCCCTTCTTCGAGCGATGCTTGACAATCATGTTGTCAGTACGCTTGTTCTTGCGCGTCTTCAGTCCCTTGCTGAGCTGTCCCCACGGCGAGCACGGATGCCGTCCGCCGCTGGACCGCCCCTCGCCGCCGCCCATCGGATGGTCGACGGGGTTCATGGCGACACCGCGGTTGTGAGGGCGCCGGCCGAGCCAGCGCGATCGGCCGGCCTTGCCGAGGAGCACATGCGCGTGGTCCAGGTTGGAAACCTGGCCGACGGTTGCGCGGCAATCGAGGTGCACCTTGCGCACCTCGCCCGAAGGCAGGCGGACCTGCGCGTAGTCGCCGTCCTTGGCCATGAGCTGGGCGGCGGTACCGGCAGACCGCACGAGCTGTCCGCCCTTGCCCTTCTTGACCTCGATGTTGTGGATCGCGGTGCCCAGCGGTATGTGGCGCAGCGCGATCGAATTGCCCGGCTTGATGTCGGCGTGGCGGCTTGAAACCACCATGTCGTCGACCTTCAGGCCATCAGGGCACAGGATGTAGGCCTTCTCGCCGTCGACGTAGTGGAGCAAGGCGATGCGGGCCGAGCGGTTGGGATCGTACTCAATTGCAGCGACCTTGGCAGGGACGCCGATCTTGTTGCGACGGAAGTCGATGATGCGGTAGCGGCGCTTGTGGCCGCCGCCGCGGAAGCGTGCGGTGATACGGCCGTAGCAGTTGCGTCCGCCGCTCGATTTCTTGGGTTCGGTCAGGGAGCGCTCGGGCTCCTTGCCAGGGGTGAGCTCCTTGAAGTCGCATACCGTGTAGTAGCGCCTCGCGGGAGACGTGGGCTTGAATGCGCGTGTGCCCATGGGAAGCTTCCTTCCTGCCTTACTCGGAGGCGTCGAAGAATGCGATCTCGTCCCCTTCCTTCAGGGTGATGATCGCCTTCTTCCAGTTCTGGAGTTTCGCGTAGCCGCGGCCCATTCGTCGGTCCTTGCCGCGCATGACCAGGGTGTTCACGTCGAGCACGGTGACGTTGAACATCTTCTGGATGGCCTCGCGGATCTGGATCTTGTTGGCGCGGCGGTTGACCTTGAAGATGACCTTGTTCTCGCCGCGGACGCGGGTGGCCTTCTCGGTCAAGACAATCGGCTTGTCGATCATCTGCTCGGGTGTCATGGCGCATCTCCCTGGGACCTGGTCTCGAGGCAGCGCGCCTCGAGCGCCTTGACGGCTTCGCGACTTACCACGAGGTGGTCGTGGCGAAGCAGGTCGTAGACGTTGACGCCCTCGGGCGGAAGGAACAGCGCCTGCTCGAGGTTGCGAATCGACAGGCGGAGCTTCTCGTTGGTCTTGGCGTCGACCACGAGGGCGGTCTTGTTGGCCTGCAGGGCGTCGAGGGCCTGGACCATGCTCTTGGTCTTGATTTCGGGCAACTCGAAGGAATCGACCACGATGAGCCGTCCCTCCTTGCAGAACATCGACAGCGCGCTCTTGAGGGCGCCGATGCGCACCTTGCGCGGGGGACGGTACGACCAGTCGCGCACCTGCGGCGGATGGGCGCGTCCGCCACCCACGTAGTTAGGGGCGCGGAGGCTGCCGTGGCGAGCGCGGCCGGTACCCTTCTGGCGGTACAGCTTCTTCGTGGATCCGCTCACCGCGGCGCGGCACTTGGCCGTGGCCGTGCCGGATCGACGGGACGCAAGCTGCGCCTTGACGACCTCGTAGAACAACTGCTCTTTGACTTCGGCAGCAAATACCTCGTCGCTCAGGTCGACCTGGCCGACCTTCTCGCGCTTGAGGTTATAGACTTCCAGTGTCGGCATGACGTCCTCCCTCAGCTACGACTTGATCTCGACGTCGACGCCTGCCGAAAGATCGAGCTTCATCAGGGCGTCGAGCGTCTGCTGGGTGGGATCGAGGATGTCGAGAAGGCGCTTGTGTGTGCGAATCTCGAACTGCTCGCGTGACTTCTTGTCTGCGTGGGGGCTGCGCAGCACGGTGTAGCGACGAATCTCGGTGGGCAGGGGGATGGGGCCGGCTACACGCGCACCCGTGCGCTTGGCCGTCTCCACGATGTCCGACGTGGACTTGTCGAGGAGCTGATGATCGAATGCCCGCAAACGGATGCGGATCTTGGTGGTCTCCGCCATGGCGGCTCTCCCTTACTCGATGACCTTGGTGACGATGCCGGCGCCGACGGTGCGTCCGCCTTCGCGGATGGCGAACCGCATCTGCTCCTCCAGCGCCACCGGCGTGATCAGCTCGATGTGCATCGTGATGTTGTCGCCCG
>Ga0272446_1005065_pt1 | contig 14880 bp, 13 predicted proteins | sample YNPCB0061_FD_194587 | JGI IMG/M metagenome (GOLD analysis project Ga0272446, IMG submission 194587) | Hot spring microbial mat communities from Yellowstone National Park, WY, United States - YNP-CB-006-1 | ecosystem: Environmental > Aquatic > Thermal springs > Hot (42-90C) > Sediment | place...
CTCATGGGCCGATCCGGGTCGGGGAAAACCACGCTGCTCAACATGATCGGTGGCCTTGACCAGCCGAGCGAAGGTGATGTTGCGCTCTACGGTCAATCACTTAATGGTATGAACCAGGATCAGTTGACGCTGTTACGGCGTGAAACTATCGGGTTCATCTTCCAGTCATTCGCGCTGCTGCCGATCCTGTCGGCATGGGAAAACGTCGAGATGCCGTTGCGCATCTCCGGCGTGCGCTCCGGGCGCGAACGACGTGAGCGCGCTGAAGCTGCGCTTGCGCTGGTCGGCCTCGAAAAATGGTCCACGCACCGCCCTGCAGAAATGTCAGGCGGGCAGCAACAACGTGTCGCCATCGCGCGGGCGCTTGTCTCGCGCCCACGCCTGCTGCTGGCCGATGAACCAACCGGCGAACTCGACTCGACCACCGGGCGCAACCTGCTCACCCTGCTGCGCGATATCGTGCGTACCGAGGGGGTCACACTCGTCATGGCCACCCACGACCGGACGATCTTCGATTTTGCTGATGTTGTCTACCAGTTGCGTGATGGCCAGATCGTTGAGTAACATGCCGGCGCCTGGTTAACCAATCACAACGCTTTGTGAACTCCTCTTTACTTTGTGAAGTTTGACACAGCTTATTCATTGTGGTAGACTGCGCCGTGCCGCTACCTCACGGTAGAGAGCACTCCCTGATTATCCTGCTTCTGGCTACCCCGGCCTCAGGAGGACCAGCACGTATGCGCAGTGAAATCGCGCGGATGACCCTGTCGTTTCGCCCCTACTGGTGGTTGCTTGCTCTGGCGCTGGTTGCTTACGTCGCCGTTATGACCGCCGGCACGCTGACCGATCTGCATGGCGCGGTGATCAGCGGCGGCGCCACTGCGGCGCTTGGTGCGGCGCTTGCCGCGTATACCAGCATGCGCTGGGGTGTTGCGCCTGGCCGGCTGGGTGGCCGCGCCGCCAGCGCACGGCGCAATTATCTTGCCCTGGCATTCGGCACCGTCGGCGTGCTGTACCTGACACTGGTCGTCGGCGCGATCAACACCAGCGCCGGGGTGCTCTGGGCCTGTGGCACCTGGCCAGGGTGTGACGTCGCCAGCGGCGCCGCGGCGCTCGGCATGGCGCACCGTGGCATGGCCGGCGTTGCCACACTACTGATCGCGGCCCTTGCCGTGCAAACATGGCGCATCGGTCATGAGCGAACGCTGCGGATCATCGCGAACGGGGCGCTGGGCTTGATGCTGGCGCAGAACCTCGTCGGCCTGGTGCAGGTGGTGCTGGCGCAGGCAGGCGAATCGCTGCCGGTCGGCGTGGCGCGGCTGGCACACCTCGGCCTGAGTTCGGCAGCCTGGGGCGCCCTGGTGGTTCTGGCGACGCTGGCGTTGCGCCGGCCGTTCCCTGCCGCGATCCCGGCAACATCGCCGCGCACGGCAGACGTCGCGCGCCCCGGCGCAACCGATACGGTGCTGCTCGATGGGAAGCCCTCGCTGCTGAAGGATTATGTCAGCCTGACCAAGCCGGGAGTGATCTCGCTGCTCATCCTGACGACGATTACCAGCATGTATATCACGCCCGCCGGCGCGCCGGAGTTGTCGCTGGTGTTGTGGACGGCGCTTGGCGGCTGGTTGATGGCCTCCGGGTCGCATGCGATCAACTGCTATCTCGACAAAGATATTGATATCAACATGGGGCGCACCAGTCGCCGCCCGATCCCGAGCGGGCGCATTCCGGCCTGGCATGCGCTTGTCCTTGGTATTGCGCTTGGGGTGGTTGCATTCGCCATCCTGACCGTGTTCGTCAACTGGCTCGCTGCACTACTGGCGCTCGCTGGCTTCCTCTACTACGTCTTCATCTATACCATCTGGTTGAAGCGCCATTCGAAGCACAATATCGTGATCGGCGGCGGCGCTGGCGCCTTTCCGCCACTCGTCGGCTGGGCAGCGGTCACCGGCACGGTCGCGCCACTGGCGTTGCTCCTGTGGCTGATTGTGTTCTACTGGACGCCACCCCATTTCTGGGCGCTGGCGCTGATCCGGCAGAAGGACTATGCGCGCGCCGGTGTGCCGATGCTGCCGGTGGTGGCCGGCGATGACGAGACGAAGCGCCAGATTGTGGTGTATACGCTGGTCATGCTGGTGCTGACGGTATTGCCGGTGCCACTGGGGATGCTGGGTGCGCCATACCTGGTGATGGCGGCACTCTTCGGCGGGTTGTTCTGGTACTATGCCACACGGCTGCGTCGCGAGGGAACGACAACGGCCGCATGGGCGCTCTACAAGTATTCGCTCCTCTACCTCGCGCTGCTGTTTCTGGCGATGGTGGTAGATAGGGTTGTGTCGTTCGTTTTGTAGACCTGTCGGGTCTTGTGAGACAATACATCAGAATAAGGGGATGACCTCTGGCGACAGGAAATCATCCTGAAGAACCGACAGGTCCCGTGCGTAACCCCTACGACAACCCTACCGTGTTCCCCGCTTCGTCAATATCAATCCGTTCTGCGGCGGGATGCGCCGGTAGACCCGGCATGGTGCGCATCTCGCCGGCCAGCGGGTAGATGAACCCTGCGCCGGCCGCCAGGCGTACCTCACGGATCGGGAAGACGTAGTCGGCCGGCGCGCCGCGCAACTTCGGGTCGTGACTGAGCGACAGGTGGCTCTTGGCCATGCAAATGGGCAATTGACCATACCCCTGCTGCTCAAAACGTTGTAACTGGCGCGCCGCTTCCGGCGTGTATTCGACCCGCGCCGCGCCGTATACCTTCGTCGCCAGCGTCTCGATCTTGTCGCGCAGGCTCATGTCGAGCGGGTAGAGTGGCGCAAATTCGCCAGGCTCATCACACGCTGCCATGACGGCCTCGGCCAGCGCCTGCCCACCGGCGGCACCTTCGCCAAACACGAAACTCTCGACCGTGTCGAATGCGCCTGCCTCGCCGGCCACCTGGCGCACTACATCCAGCTCTGACGGAAAATCGCCGGGGAAGCGGTTGATCGCGACCACGACCGGCCGGCCAAACAACCGGACATTGCGAATCTGCGCCGCCAGGTTCGCCGCACCCGCAGCAACATCCAGCGGGTTCTCGTCGGCCAGGCGCGGGTCGAGTGGTTTTCCCGCCACTACCGTGTACCGCCCACTATGCGCCTTGAGCGCCCGTACCGTCGCCACCAGCACAACGGCGTCGGGCGCCAGCCCCGAGACGCGGCACTTGATGTCGCAGAACTTCTCGAAACCGATGTCGGCGCCGAAACCACTTTCGGTCACGACATACTCAGCGCAACGGATGCCGATCAGGTCGGCCAGCACCGACGAATTGCCATGGGCGATATTGGCGAATGGCCCGCAATGCACCAGCGCCGGCGAACCTTCGAGCGTCTGGAGCAGGTTGGGCTTGATCGCCTCTTTCAGCAGCACCGTCATCGCGCCAGCCGCTCTGAGATCCTCGGCGGTCACCGGCTCGCCGGTGCGTGTCTGCGCCACCACCATCCGCCCCAGGCGCCGGCGGAGATCGTGCAGGCTGGTGGTGAGCGCCAGCGCCGCCATGACCTCCGACGCGACCGTAATGTCGAATTGCGCCTGGCGCGGGCGCCCATCTTCTTTCTTCCCCAGGCCCACAATAATGTTGCGCAGCGCGCGGTCGCTTATATCAACCACGCGCGGCCAGGAGATGGTGTACGGGTCAATGTCGAGCTGGTTGCCATGAAACAGGTGATTGTCAATGATCGCCGCCAGCAGGTTGTGCGCGGCGCCAATCGCATGGATGTCGCCCGTCAGGTGCAGGTTGAATTGCTCCATCGGCACGACCTGGCTGTACCCACCGCCGGCCGCGCCACCTTTGATACCGAAGGTGGGGCCCATCGAGGGCTGGCGGATGGTGACCAGTGAACGCTTCCCCAGGCGGGCCAGCGCCTGCCCGATGCCGATGGTCGTCGTCGTTTTGCCCTCGCCCAGCGGCGTGGGGGTGATGGCCGTCACGACGACATAGCGCCCGCGTGGACGGTCCGCCAGACGCGCCAGCGCCGCCAGGTCAACCTTCGCAATACTGCGACCGTATGGTTCAATGTCATCATCGGTCAGCTCAAGATCGGCGGCGACGTCACGGATCGGGCGCAACCGCGCCGACCGGGCGATGTCAAGATCGGAAAGCATACATGCCTCTATGTTGCTGATGCGGCGGATACGCCATTGTGCCGCGCTCTGTAGTATAGCAGACGGCGTGGCCGCCCCTGTCACCATCCTGTAATCGCTCCTGTCACCGTGCTGTAACCACCTGCTGCTGACGTTGCCCGGTGCGCGCGCTACGCTGCATGCAGGAGGAATCCTATGCGTGCGCATCATGTTCGTTCGCTGGTTGTCGTACTACTGGTTGTGGCCGTGGGTACGCTGGCGCTTGCCCCCTACCCGCGCAACGCGCCACCCGCCAGCGCGCTCGATAATGGCCTGGCGCTTACCCCGCCGATGGGCTGGAATCCGTGGAATCGCTTCGGTTGCAGCATCAATGCCCAGCTCATCCGCGAGACAGCCGACGCGCTCGTCGCAAGCGGTATGCGTGACGCCGGCTACCAGTACGTCGTGATTGACGACTGCTGGCAGGTCGCCCGCGATGGCAACGGCAATCTCTATGCCGATCCGGAACGCTTTCCCGGCGGTATCCAGCCGCTCGCCGCATACGTGCATGAGCGCGGGCTGAAGCTCGGCATCTACACCGATGCCGGGCGCCTGACATGCGAACGACGCCCCGGCAGCCTCGGCTACGAACAGCAGGATGCTGCCGCCTTCGCCGCATGGGGCGTTGACTACGTCAAAGTGGACTGGTGCCACTCGCAGGGTCTTGATGCGCCGCGCCAGTACGCGATCTGGCGTGACGCCATCGCGCGCACAGGGCGACCGATGGTGTTGAGCGTATGTGAATGGGGTGTCACTGCACCATGGGAATGGGCACCGGGGGTTGGCCATTTGTGGCGCACGACTGGCGACATCCAGCCACGCTGGTCGTCGGTGACACGCATTATAGACCGTAACGCGCGCCACGCTGCCGTTGCCGGGCCAGGGCGCTGGAACGACCCGGATATGCTGCAGGTCGGCAATGCGGGCATGACATATGAAGAACAGCGCACCCATTTCAGTCTGTGGGCTATGATGGCTGCGCCATTGATCGCCGGCAATGACGTTCGCGCCATGTCACCCGAGACAATGAGCATCCTGTTGAATACCGAAGTGATCGCCGTGGATCAGGATCCCCTGGGTATCCAGGGCACCCCGGTGTGGGACAGCGGCAGCCGCCAGCAGGTCTGGCTCAAGCCGCTTGCCGACGGCTCGCGCGCCGTTGCACTGTTCAACCGTGGCAGCGAAAGCGCCGAGATCCGTGTGACCTGGGAGATGATCGGCCTGCTACCGGGCGCTGCAGTGGTGCGCGACCTGTGGGCACATGCCGATGCCGGCGTCATCGAGGGTGGTTATGCCGCCACCGTGCCGGCGCACGGCGTAGTCATGCTGCGCATCCGCAGCGCTGCGCATCCGCCTCCACCGCCGGCTTCAGGCGCCGTCGTGTTCCTCAGCGACCTGCCGTGGCTCATGGCCGATAACGGCTTCGGTCCGATCGAACGTGACACCAGTAATGGCGAGGCGCAGGCTGGCGATGGGCGCCAGATCACCCTGAATGGAACCGGGTATGGCAAAGGGCTTGGCGTTCATGCGCCCTCGGAGGTGCGGCTCGACGCGGGTGGCGCCTGCTCGATGTTTGCCGCCGATGTGGGAATTGATGATGAGGCCGGAACGTATGGCGCCGTGAGTTTTGAGGTCTGGGGCGACGGCGTGCTGCTGTTCGACAGTGGCCCGCTGACCGGCGATTCCCCCACCCTGCCGGTCGTCGTCGGCATCGCGGGGGTGCGCGAACTGCGCCTGGTCGTCACCGACGGCGGCGACTGGACCGACTATGATCATGCCGACTGGGCCGATGCGCGGGTAATGTGCCCATAACCGGGTCCGGATGAGGGGCGCTACGCTGTCTGGTACTCAAGAGTCGGCAATCCGCAAGTGCACGGAGCTCCCTCCGCTTCCTCCTCTGCTCTGTGCCGGAGGATCGGCACATCTATCGCCAGCGCGCGCTGTCTGCTATAATATGCGCGTAACGTCACGAAAATCGCGTCCACCGGCAGGTATCTATGTATGGTGCGCAGACTTCTTTCTTTCCGATGCTTGTAGAGGAATTACGAGCATCGCTGCCGAACGTTGCCGAAACGATCGACCAGCTCACCGCCTGCCAGTCGAACGAGCAGCGGCGTTTGTTGCTGCGCCAGCTTGGGGCGCTCTGGTATCGCCAGGATGGGGAACCCGAAGTTCTGGCGGAACTTGGTCTGGCGCTCGCCGAATTACACGGCGTTGAGCCGGGTGTGGCGCTCTCGGAACTGTTGCTGGCCTATGGTGCCGCGCGTGAGGAACAACGCACCCGTGAGTGGGAAAACCACCTGGTACGTCGCATGGCGGAACTCAAGGGGTTGCACCGGATTATCTCGGCGGCCAATTCCACCCTCGACCTCGACACGTCCATGCAACTGGTGGTTGAGACCGTGGCCGAAGTCATCGGTGTCGAGGCATGCTCGGTTTACCTCTATGACAAAAATAGCGATGATCTGACGTTGCGCGCAACACACGGCCTGAATAGCGCCGCTGTCGGGCAGATACGTATCCGCATGGGCGAAGGGATCACTGGCTGGGCCGCGCGCGAAGGCCGCCCGATTGCGGTGCGTGATGTGCGCCGCGAGTCGCGTTTCCATCTGGAACCCGGGCTGGGCGAAGAACCGTTTCGCGCCATGCTGGCAGTTCCGATCGTGCTATTCAGTATCGAGCGCTTTCACCTTGGTGCCGCAAAACTTCAGGGCGCCATTACTATCCAGACCTACGGCCCGCGCGATTTTACTGCCGAAGAGATCAATTTTGTCGAAACTGTTGCCGGTGAACTGGCGTTCTTTATTGTGAACGCACAACTCTACCAGCAGACGGACGAGCAGTTGCACCAGAAGGTGCGTGAGTTGACGACACTGCAGCAAGTGTCGAAGAGTATTGCTGAACAACTCAACCTCGAAGAAGTGCTGAAACTGATCGTTGCCAAAGCTGTGGAATTATCGCATGCGGAACGGGCCGATATCTTTCGCGTCAACAATGATGGGCGCCTGGCACTGGCGGCAACCCACGGCAGCAGTCACCGGGAGGAGGTGCCACCCTTCATTGCGCAGGCGGTCAGCGAGGCGCGGCCACTTGCCGTGCATAATGCGTTCAATGACTCGCGCTTCCCCGAACTGGCCGCCGTGGCGACTGCGGAAAACTTCTATTCGCTGTTCTGCATGCCACTACGCGTCCAGCAGGGGCGAACAATCGGCGCGATCTGCCTCTATACGCGCGAACCACGGCATTTTGATTATGAGCAGGTGCGGTTGCTGTCAACCTTCGCTGATGAGGCGGCGATTGCAATCGAGAACGCCCGGCTCTATGATGAGAGTCTGCGCGCCCTGGCAGTGAAGTCGGCGTTGCTGCAGGAGATGCATCACCGGGTGCGCAATAACCTGCAAACGATCTCGGCCCTGCTCACCATGCAGCAACGCCGCCTTGAGCCGACCAATCGCGGTGCGCTGGCTTTGCGCGATAGCGTGGCGCGTATTCAGGCGATCGCCGGGGTGCATAACCTGCTCTGCCGTGAAGATATCGGCGTGACGACCGTTGATGCGGTTGCACGCCAGATTGTTGATAGCGCCCGGCTTAGCCTCCTAGTGCCGGATCGTCCGATCCGGTTTGAAATCTGCGGCGACCAGGCGCGTGTGGATTCACGTGAGGCCACGGTCCTCGCGATCGTGCTGAACGAACTGGTGGTCAATGCGATGACCCACGGACTGGCCGCTGAGGGTGGCACCGTCGTGATTGAAACGGCACAGCAGGATGGGAAGATTACCGTCGAGTTGCGTGATGATGGCCCACTGCATGCCCCTCCGCCGGAATCAGGCGGTGGTAGCGGATTGGGCCTGCATATCATCCGTACCCTGGTCACCGAGGATCTCCAGGGCGAGTTCTCGCTCGCTACCGGCGACCAGTGGACAATCGCGCGGGTCTCGTTTCCGCAACGTGAGATCGAGCCATGACTGAACGCCTGACTTGTGCGCGGGCGGTAATGCGCCATCATGGGTTGGATGCGCTGGCCGTCGTTCCAGGAAGTAATCTGCGCTATCTGGCCGGCCTGGAACTCCAGACCAGACTGCGGTTGACCCTGATGCTGGTGCCGCTTGATGGCCAGCCGGCGCTGGTGCTCCCGGCAATGGAGCAGGCGCGCGCCATGGCAGCTTCGCCGATCGATCTTCGTTACTACCCATGGAGCGATGCTGATGGCCCTGATGGCGCGCTGGCGCGTGCCGTGAACGATGCCGGCCTGGCCGGGAGTACAATCGGGATCGAGCATACGACGATGCGCGTCTTCGAGTTACGCGCCCTCGAGCAGGTCGCCGTAGCAGCGCGCTTTGCCGACGCCACTCCCTTACTTGCCGGTATGCGCGCCGTCAAGGATGCTGAGGAACTGGCGGCGATGCGAGAGGCGGTACGTGTTATCGAGATGACACTCCACGAGACGCTGGCTCAGGTTCGTATCGGTATGCTCGAACGCGAGATCGCCGAGATCTGGGATCGCGCGATCCGTGCTCACGGCTGCCTGCCGGCCTTTGAGACCACCGTCGCCAGCGGGCCGAATGGCGCCAATCCACATCATACCAGCGGCGATCGCGCGTTGCAGGACGGCGACCTGGTGGTCTTTGACGGTGGCGCCGTCTACCAGGGGTATGTCTCCGACATCACACGCACATGCGCCGTTGGCAGGCTGGCCGATGATATGCGCCAGGTCTATGACCTGGTCCTCGCAGCCAACGCTGCCGGAAGGGCGGCAGCCGGTACGCCGGGCGCCACCGGCGAGTCGATCGATGCTGCCGCTCGCCGGGTGATCGAGACCGGTGGCTACGGGCCGCATTTCATCCATCGCACGGGCCATGGGATCGGTCTCGATATCCACGAACCGCCTTTCATCGTGGCCGGTAATCGTGTGCCCCTGCCTGCCGGCACAACGTTCACCGTTGAACCCGGTATCTATCTGCGCGGAGTCTGCGGGGTGCGCATCGAGGATGATGTGGTTATCACGACGAATGGCGCCGAGTCGTTGACGACATTTCCACGCGAATTACTCAGTATTGGCCATTGAATCAGTGGCGCCCCGGGTGACATGGAACAATCACCTCTGCCTGGCTCCTCGGACCTTCCCGCGCCAACGCCGGTCCAGCTGATCGAAGCGATCCTGTTTGTCGCCGGTGAACCCGTAACGGTGACCGAACTGGCGCGTGCGCTGGAATTGCCAGCCGATGCGATCGAACAGGCGCTCGATCAGTTTGCGGCAGCATGCAGCGGGCGCGGTGTGCGCCTGCAGCGCGATGCGGATCGCGTGCAACTTGTCTCCGCGCCTGAAGCGAGCCGGGTGGTTGAGCATTTCCTGGGTGTGCAGGCACCGGCACGCCTTTCAGCCGCCGCCCTCGAGGTGCTGGCGATCGTCGCATACCGCCAACCCGTGACACGGGCGCAGATCGAGGCTGTTCGCGGCGTTGATAGCGGGAGCGTCCTGCGCGCGTTGCTCGCGCGGGATCTCCTGGCCGAGGGAGGGCGTCTGGAGACCGTGGGACGCCCGATCCTGTATGTCACCACGGTGGAATTCCTGCGCCAGTTCGGCCTCGGCAGCCTGGCCGAACTGCCGGCGCTCGATCTACCCGCGATCCTTACTGGCGAAGGCGCCCCGCCTTTCAGCAATCAGCCCGATGCTGGCCGCGCCTGATGGCAATGCTGGTTGCATCGCATGCCGGTGGAGAGCGGGGGCCTGACGCCGACCTGTCGGCCCTCAGCTCACGGTGCTGTGTCTTGCCGCAACCGATAGACATCCGCGTATGGCTCATCATACACCAGGTCAACCGGCATACCCGCAACACTCGCCGGCTGGCCGATCACGTAGACTGCGCGCCCGGCATAGCGCCGCTGTGCTCGCTCAAGCCACGGGTCATCACCCGGTTCGACCACATCCACCCACACATCCGGGCGCACATCTTCGACCAGCCGCATGTAGTGCAGCGTCATCCCCTGCTCCCAGTGTGTGATGACAACTGCACCTGGTGGCACTCGCGCCAGCGCGGCCACAGCAAACTCCCGGTAGAGCCAGAGATGCTGCTTGGCTGAAACGCGATAACGGGTCGCGCCCCAGCCAACCGTCAGAACAACCAGCAGAATCAGCAGCAAGCTCCTGGCCCGCGCGACAGTTCTGGCGTCCCCGGCTTGCCGCCGCGCCACAAGTGCGCGGAGAGCAGGTTCGGTAACAGCTTCCGTCCCGGCGGCGATCCACAGCGCCCACGGCAACAGCATCGGTAGCGTAAAGACCGGCGCATCGCCGACTGCCGGGCCGAGCAGGAGCAGGTATGCCAGCGTTGCGAAAAAGACCCACGCTGCGGCGCGCCAGACCCACGGCATTCGGCGCGCCATGGCGGTTGCACCCGCCAGGCCCAGCACCACCCCCACCGGCCCAAACTCGAACCACAGGCGCTGCCCGACCATCTGCACCGTTGCCAGCGCCGAGTCGATGCCGGGCAGGTGAAAGATACCGCGACGCACGGTTCCGCCTGTCAGCAGATCGATCACATCTTGCCACGATTGCGGCGCGCCCCAGAAATAATGGCGCGGCAGTCCGTAGTCGATCCCGTCGAATGGGCCAAGGCGCGCAAACTGGATCAGCGGGTACAGCCATGGTGTCATACCGACAAGGAAGGCAAGAATCGCGACGACGAACGGCCTCCGGTTTGTCTGCCGCAGGGCGATGATCATCGCGACGGCAAAGAGCGGCAGTACCGTGATACTGAAAAGCCCGTGATGCGTAAAGCCGAGACCCGCCAGCAGCGCCGCGGGCCACACAGGTGGCGGATCAGCAGGGTCATTCCTGCCGGCCATGCGCATGAGCGCCATCCCTGATGCAACTATCAGTAGCGCGAGCAGAGCATAAACTTCGGCAAGTGTCGCAGCGTTCCAGAGCCCCGGAGCGAAACCCAGCACAAGCGCGCCGGTCAGCGCCGGCCACGGCCTGCCGGTGATGCGCCGCGCCAGCACCGCGAAGAGCCCCACGGCCAGTGCTGCGCACAACGACGAAACGAAGGTCACCCGCCAGGCAATCGTGCCAGACGGCAGCACGCGTATCGCCAGGTGACCAAGCAGCGTATAAACCGGGTACGTGGTCGGATGAGGCACACCCAGGGTCGCAGCCGCGAGCTGGAACTCCGCCGAGTCGCCCGAGAGCACCGACGGCGCAGCAGTACAACCATAGAGAACGAGAAAGACGATGAAGAGCACCAGGGGGAAGAGCATGAAGGCGCGATTCTTCATCTGTCCGGCTACTGCGACGTTTCAGCGACCCGTTCCCCGGGCAAGACCGGTTACATCTGTATGGCACGAGTCTACCAGATCACCTGAACCGTGTCGAGACAGCCGGATCAGCCATTCATTTCGATACCGCTTGATATTCCGGATGTGCGCGTCCTCCAGACTGAGATCACGCCCGCCGGCGAGCTCATTCTGACCGTGGAAAGTACGCGCACCAGCACCCGCTGCCGCCGTCGGTTGTGCACTAGCCGTCATGAGCCCCCGTCCGATGCAGCACCTGGTTCGGTCTGCTGGCTCAGTGCAACCTGAAGCTGCCCGCCCGACAGAACGCAATGAACTCCCGGAGCGTCTCGTTGTCCTCTGCGGGGCACTCGGCGATGGCCCGCTCCAAGGCATCGGCCAACCGTTTGGCGTCACGGGCATAAACGAGCTGCCCGTCATTGGAGAAATAGGTGCCCGACCAGTCAGCCTTCAGAACCCCTCGCGGCGGTCCTGTCCCGACTGGCTCCCACCCGGCCGACCGGGCGAGCGACAACACTTCGCTCCACCCCAGGTTCGTCCAGCGGAAGTAGCCGCCTGCCCCACTGATGTCCATGCCCATAGCTGTGCCCTCCCCGCACATCAATCTGTTCGATAGTCTTCAGGGTCGTCTCATCGTAGTTGAGCGGGAGGATGTCGAGCAGGGCGGCCTGATGGGCTTATCGCCGACCTTGATTCGATTGGCCGTTTTCTGCTGGCGGATGCGGAAGCCGGACACCGTGCGAACGGAGCGCGGAAAGGCTTCATAGGTTGCGGGTGAGAACAGGTCGAGGTAGTGTGCCATAGCTGTGCCTCACTGCGGTGCTGAAGGGATGTACAGGTATTCTATTGTGATCGGAAACAGGTTTGATCGGCTCCCATCTCCGTATTCCTGATGTGGAAGTCCTAAAGCCTTCAACGTCCTGACCAGACCTGTTTCCGCCAACTATATCACGGCAAATAAGGCGCTGCTGAATTGGAACCGTGTTGATAGGACGCCCAACGCCAGGCTTCACCTGCCGCGATGAGTTGCCACGGGCTATTCCCAGTTGGCACGGATTTCGATCGCGACAATCGCTGAAGATCGCCCCGAACCAGGCGCGTCAGGTGCATCCCACCATCCCGCTTGGCGGGACTCCCCCACCAGCGAAACTCGCCGGCATCCACCATGCCCTGCGCATAGTATGATAGCGCTGCGACCAGTAGTCAAGACCCGAACATCGACTGGAGCCGTCCAGCCCTGGCTGCATCCTGGTTCTCTCGCATCGGTGACGCCATCACTGGTAGCGACTACGACACTGTCATAGCCGACCCCGCTCAGGAAGCTACGCACCCGTGATGCGAGAGCTGGTCGTTTGCATTACTCGTGCTTGTGTGAGGTTGTCATGTCTGCATCAGTTCGCCGCATCCCGCAAACCCTAACGACCGGATAGACACGGTCGCCCTTGAATCAACTGGGGTGTACTGGATCCCAATCGACGAACTACGGGAGCAGCATGGCATCGTGCCCGACCTGGTCAATGCCCGGCATGGCAAGATGGTTCCCGGGCGTACGACTGACGGGAATGATGCTCAGTGGCTCCAGAAGCTGCACGCCCTCGGCTTGCTCCAGTCCTCATTTCGTCCCGATGCCGAAATGACCGGCCTCCGCACCCTGGTTCGCTATCGCGCTGCACTGGTCCCACATCGCGCGCCACATATCCTGCATATGCAACGAGCCTTACAGCAGATGAATATCCAGCTTGAGCGTGTCCTCACCGACATTATGGGCGTGACCGGGCAGGCCATCATCCGGGCCATTGTCGCCGGCGAGCGCGACCCGGTAGTACTGGCGCAGCACCGCCATCCCGGCTGTCGCTCCAGCACCGAGACGATCGCCAGAGCCTTGACCGGCACCTGGCAGCCGGAGTTACTCTTTGTGCTCGGTCAGGCGCGCGCCATCTATGCTGCCTCCACTGCGCACATTGCCGTGTGCGATCAGCGCCTGGAACAGTATCTCACCGCCCTGGAGGCACACACGGACGTCGAAATGTCCTCTACAGATGTGCCACGCGCCAAACCTGGTTCCCGTTCCAGGAACGTGCCGGCCTTTCATGCCCGCGCTCCGTATGCGCGCATCCTGGGCGTTGACCTGGTCGCCGTGATGGGCCTGGCCGCCTCCAGCGTCCAGACGAGGATCAGCGAAATCGGTACGGATATGAGTCGCTGGCCGACCGTCAAACACTTTTGCGCCTGGTTAGGCCGCGCACCGCGCAACGCCATCGCTGGCGGGAAAGTCTTACGTTCCCGGGTGCGCCAGGTTGTCAATCGCGCCACGCAAGCCTTTCGCCAGGCTGCCCAGACCCTTGCCCGCTCCGCGAGCGCTATTGGCGCCTACTACCGCAGCATGCGTGCCCGCAAAGGCCCAATGCAAGCCACGGTGGCAACCGCCCATAAGATTGCCCGGATCGTCTATCATCTCCTCAAATATGGTGAAGCCTATGAAGAACAGTCGGCCGCTGAGGACGAACACCAACGTCAGGAACGCGAGCTCCGCCAACTCACGCGCCGCGCCGCCAAGCTCGGCTTTACCTTAACCCAAACAAGCACATCAACGGACGTGTTATCACCCTAAACCCGCCAGAGCGGGGGAGTTTCTCAGCACGCGATGTTGGGCGGTGGCTCATCATCACGTCGATAGAACGATGCGGTTTTGGGGACAATCGGAACGCTGACGTTAGTTCGACCGCTGCGGGATCAGTTTGATCAATCCGCGTAACGCCGTATTGACTGCCTCACTATCATGAAAATAGGCTTGTACGTCAGGATCAAGGATAACCGCCCCTTCAGGTAACGTATACTCGCGTTCTTCCGTTGTACCATCCGTTTTATGGATAATCACTTTATAGCCACGCTGGTACGCGCGATAGTGTTTGCCCCGAATGCCTTTACTGAAATCGTATTCTGGTTGCATCTCATCGTCATCGTGCATATGCGTGACATTATCGGTTGGGTTGTTCATACTGTCGTCGCTCCTTGGCGGTCGCCTGCCGACAACTAATGATCCGAATCGACGTTTCACTCTCGGTATACACCACCACGAGGATTCGGCCATTCACTGATCGTCCAATATCTATGTAGCGATCTTCATCATCAGAATGCTGTTCATCATAGATCGTGATTGATGTTTCATCCCCAAACACGGTCTGCGCTTCTTCAAAACGAATACCGTGCTTGGTCAGGTTCACCGCCGCTTTGGCTTCATCCCACTCAAACCGCATGTCCATGACGTGTCGCCCTCATGTCCTCGGCTGATGCCAAAAGCGTAGCACAGACCCTACGGTTTTTCAAGCGGCCACCGCAGAGCAGGATGTATCGCGAAAGAGGTATATCCGGTGATGTGGATGTGCACTTTGCCACCGCCCAACGCTCAGCATCAGTGGCGGCGCCTAG
>Ga0272446_1005066_pt1 | contig 14879 bp, 16 predicted proteins | sample YNPCB0061_FD_194587 | JGI IMG/M metagenome (GOLD analysis project Ga0272446, IMG submission 194587) | Hot spring microbial mat communities from Yellowstone National Park, WY, United States - YNP-CB-006-1 | ecosystem: Environmental > Aquatic > Thermal springs > Hot (42-90C) > Sediment | place...
TGTCACCTGATTTTGCATGGGTTTGCGGGAGGTCAGCGAGGCCAACGGTGCAACGTTTCGCATGGCGGGCCGGACTGTTGGCGCCGGCCACGATCTGGCTGTTTCTCCTGGGTTTCCTGCCACTTGTCATCGTCGCCAGGCAGTCCTTCGCCAGCCGCACAACCTACGGCAACATTGCTTGGACGTGGACGCTGTCCAACTTCCGGCAGGCCCTGGAGCCGATGTACCTGGCCATTTACTGGCGCTCGCTCTGGATGGCTGTCGTTGTCACGCTGGTCTGTATCGTCCTCAGTTATCCCGTGGCGCTTTTCCTGGCCTTCCAGGTCAGGCCGCGCTGGAAACCGCTGCTCCTGACCATGACGGTCATTCCGCTGTGGACGAGCCTTGTGGTACGCACCTTCGCTTGGACACATCTGCTGCGTACCGAGGGCATTATCAACACGGCGCTGCTTGGGTTGGGTCTCATCCGCGAGCCGCTTCCGCTGCTTTACAACGACCTGGCCGTGTTCATCGGACTCGTCGCCGGCGAACTGCCCTTTATGATCATTCCGCTGGTCGCCAGCCTCGACAAACTTGACCGGCAGCTTCTCGATGCGGCGGCCGACCTGGGTGCAACGCCGTGGGTGACGTTCTGGAAGGTCATCGTTCCCTTGTCGCGTCCGGGACTGATTGCCGGCAGCGCCCTCGTGTTCATTCCGAGCCTGGGCAACTTTGTCGTCGCCGATCTGCTTGGCGGCGCCAAAAGCATTCTGCTTGGCAATGTGATCTGGAATCAGTTTTTCCAGCGCAACCAGCCGTTTGGCGCGGCGGTGACGCTGCTGCTGCTGGCCGGTGTCGCGGTGATGGCTGTCGTCATCAACCAGGTCACCACCCGCCACCAGCACCCACCGGCTCCGGCGCCAAACCCACGCTGATCCCGCGCAGCTTCCAAAGACGACAGTCCACGGCCTGGATTGGCACGGGTGTTTTCCCGGCCTCCGGCCAGAGTGAGGCTATGCGGCTGTCATCGGGAGACGTATCACCTTCTCACCACAACCCCCACCCCGCTTCATACCGGCTCAGTGCCTTCATTGAGAAGGGCCACGTAAGAGTCATAGGCAAAGATGCGGTTTCGCTTACGTCCGGTGAGTTCCCGCACGATGTTCAGGCGGATGAGGACATCCACGCCCTTGGCGGCGGTGGGAAATGTCAGCCCGGTCCGGCGCACCAACTCCGGCAAGGACAGCACCGGCCGGGCGCACAAAGCATTGAACACCCGCAGCGCACTGTTGACGCCGAGTTTGGACATCTGGATTTTTTGGGTGTCTTCCTTGAACAGCATCACCAGGCGCTGGGCCGTGATAACGGCATTTCGTGCCGTCTGGATGACCCCTTCCAGAAAGAAATCCAACCACGCTTCCCAGTCTCCCTCGAAACGCACGACATCGAGCAGCCGGTAATACTCGCGGCGATGCTGTTTGAAATACAGGCTCAGGTAGAGCAAAGGGCGCTGTAAAACCCCTTCGTGATGCAGAATAAAGGCAATCAGCAGCCGGCCGATACGTCCGTTGCCGTCAAGGAACGGATGAATTGTTTCAAATTGGACGTGTGCCAAGGCAGCCCTCACCAGCGTTGGATACGGCAACGTCTCGTCATGGAGAAATCGCTCAAAATCAGACAGGCAATCTTCCAGGACATCGGGCGGCGGCGGCACAAAGTGCGCATTGCCGGGACGAGTCCCCCCGATCCAGTTTTGCGTGCGCCGAAACTCCCCCGGAGACTGTCCACTGCCCCGCCCACGCGAAAGCAGGATGCGGTGCATCTCCCGAAGCAAGCGGTTACAGAGTGGGAATCCCCCCTTGAGACGGTTGAGTCCGTGATCCAACGCCGCAACATAGTTGGAAACCTCTGTCACATCATCCAGCGGAACACCCGGCGCTTCTTCCAGCTCAAAGAGAAGTAAATGCGCCAAAGATGATTGGGTACCTTCAATCTGGGAAGAAAGCACGGCTTCACGACGAACATAGGCATAGAGAAAGAGATCAGGCTCCGACAGGAGCAGGGTTACACTGTCCAGCCGGCCCAAAGACAAGGTGGCCTCTTCCAGGAGACGTTGCCGCCGGCTGTCAAATTCCAGGGAAGGGCGAGGTGGCAGGGGATGGGGGACGAAAGCACGAACCGTCTCCCCAGCCACAGAAAGTGTCTTGTAGTACCCTGTCAGTCCGCGTTGCACAGGCCTGCCGTCTTCATGGATGTGAAATGTATTCAAGGATTGTTGAATACAACGGCCGGCTACTAAACAAAACAGCGAATTCGTTGAATAACCAATCCCGATTCTCCTGGCCGGTGTCGCGGTGATGGCTGTCGTCATCAACCAGGTCACCGCCCGCCTCCAACGCCCACCGGCTACGGTGCAAAACAGACGGTGATCCCACGCGCCGCAAGCGCTTTCTGCACGCCAAGGCGCAGGCGTTCCAGAAAATCAGGCGGAAATGACGCCGGGGCTTCACCGGTGGCCGACACAGCCGCAAAGGCTTCAGCCAGACGGGTTGGATTTCCGCTCGAAAACGCGCGCCGCAAAGCGTGATAGCTGGCGGCCGCCTGCACCTGTGACTCGTAAGCCCGCAGTGGCTCGATGTCCCGTCCGGTCGGCAAAAACCAGAGCTGGAACTTCCCGGTTTGTGGGTGCTGGACGACGCCCCCGACAAATGCCCGCTGGTGCGAACACGCCAAAGCGGCGCTGGTCAGATGCTCAAATGGTGTCATGGCAGAAAACCTTTCGGCGTACGAAGCCGTACGCAGGACATCAGCCGGAAAAACGGCTGGGAGGGAGAGGGGCAGCACCGGCGTCACCAACCCCGAAACACGATGGCCGGACACAGCGGCATCCGGTCAACGCCCGGATTTGCGCCGCAGACCGTTCGGCAGCGGGGCCGGGTTCACAGCGCGCGGACGGTCTGACCGGGCAGACCGGAGCCAACGCACAAAATCAGCCGGGGGCAGGGTATGTCGCCAGTGCGGGGTCTCGATGCGGACATCACCCCACTCCGTGACATAGATGCGGATGTCCAGTGCCGGGGAGAACGCCATGGAGTGAAACAGCCTTTCAAGAAAATGAAAACGATTTTCAAAACAAAGGTACAAAATAACACGTTTGCCGTCAAGGCCCGGCAGTCTCCACTCCGAACCGTCCTTGTTTTCTTTCGATTGGGTTGTGATTTGAATGTTCAGCCTGTCACGGCTGATTTCCCGCCCCCAGCCCCATCCACGGCTGGGTGGCAGTTCTGGCATGAGCGGCTGCTCTGACTTCAGTCAGTACGGCCGCAGCATAGACTGCGGAAATCAGCCAACTCAGGGTTGCGTCAACGGCTCGACCTGCGCCACGACCACCCGCCGCACCCGCTTGGGCAGGAAAAAAGTCGTCAGCACGATGATCCGGTTGAGCAGGGGGCGAATGTCGCCGGGGCCTTCCCAGTGTTCCGCCAAAACCTCGCCAGGCGTCCGGCTGAGCAGGCGCAACAGGGCGACCGCGAGCAGGTAGCTGTCGTCAATCTGCCCGAAGAACGGGATGAAATCGGGAAACACATCGAGCGGGGTGAGCACGTAGGCAATCGTGGCCGCCAGAATGATCTTGTCTGCCTGTGGAACGCGCGGGTCACGCGCCAGACGGTAGGCCAGCTTGAGCAGGTTGGGCAGAAAACGCAGGGCTTCACGCGCCAGACGGCGCAGCCGGCCCGAAGATTTGGCGGACAGACGCTCAGCCTGATGGAGTTCCCCAGGATGCCTGCCATTCGTGGCTTCGAGCGAAACCGGCGGATGCAATACACGGTCAGTCATGTGATGCTTACCTCTGATGCCAACCCAATAGTCAAAACTGGAGCCATAACCAACCTCGCCTCGATTTTGGCATGGCTTGATGCCATACGCACCTGTAAACCGTGTGGCTTTCGGCACAGCCTTTGCCGACCTGAACCAATATGTTCCGCCCAAAGCCAGAGTGCTGAACATCTCACCACAGGAACAATACCGATGTCTGCCTACCACACGATAGCCATCCTGCTCACGCTGGCAGCCCTGGCAGCCTATGTCAACATCCGCTGGATTCGCCTGCCGGCAACGATTGGGCTGATGGCTATTTCCCTGCTCATTTCGGTCGTGCTGGTCATCCTGGGTGAAATGGGTCTCATCCCGTTGCGGAGCTTTGCCCAGTTTGTCAGTTCGATTGACTTTGGCGACGTGCTGTTGCACGGCATGCTGGGGTTTCTGCTTTTTGCCGGCGCGCTGCACGTTCACGTCGAAGACCTCCGGCTGGCCAAGTATCCGGTTGGAATTCTCTCAACCGTGGGCGTTGTGCTCTCGACGTTCGTCACCGGGACGCTGTTTTACTATGCCACCGGTTTTCTGGGGTTGCCGCTCACCTACCTGGAAGCGTTGCTGTTTGGAGCATTGATTGCGCCTACCGACCCCATTGCCGTGCTGGGCATTGTCAAACGGGTGGGCGCCCCGAAACAGCTTGAAACCAAGATTGCGGGAGAATCGCTTTTCAACGACGGTGTTGGCGTTGTGGTGTTTCTCACCCTGCTGGAAGTGTACCGGCGGCCGGAATCCCTGAGTGCCGCTGGCGTCGCCAAACTCTTTGTCCAGGAAGCCATTGGGGGCGCGGTGCTGGGCTTTGTCCTGGCCTGGGCCGCTTACCTGATGCTCAAGACCGTGGATGCCTACCAGGTCGAGGTGCTGATCACCCTGGCGCTGGTGACGGGCACTTATGCCCTGGCCGAGACGCTTCACCTGTCGGCGCCGATTGCCGTGGTCGTGGCCGGTCTGTTCATCGGCAATCGGGCGCGCATCCAGGCCATGTCCGAAGAAACGCGCTTGCGTCTCGATGTCTTCTGGGAACTGATTGACGAAATTCTCAACGCCGTGCTGTTTTTCCTGATCGGCCTCGAACTCATCGTCATTGCCCTTCAGCCCTCCTACTTCGTCATCGGACTGCTGGCAACAGTGGCCTCTCTGGTCGGACGGGCGGCCGGGGTCGGACTGACAATTACGACGCTGCGGTTGTGGCAGTGGCTTCCGCCGGGCACGATTCGCATTCTCACCTGGAGCGGTTTGCGCGGCGGAATTTCGATTGCCCTGGCGCTGGCGCTGCCCCCTTCTCCGGCACGGGACATCATCGTGGCCGCCACCTACGTGGTGGTGGTCTTCTCAATTCTCGTGCAGGGGCTGACGGTGGGGCGGCTCGTGGCGTACTTTGTCGCAGCTCAGGGGCCGATGCCGGACGATGTGGACGCCGCGCCGGCCGGCGGGACAGCCTGAAAACCTGCACCGGACGTTGCAGCCGGGACACAGCGCGCTTACGGCTGATCAGGCAGCGGTCTGGCACAGAGCTGCTGGAGCAGGGTGCTTGTCGAGTGATCTTTGGGGTCGCCGACAATCGCCACCTGCCCGCCATACGCCCGGACAATGTCGCGTTCGGGGACGGTCTCCGGGCGGTAGTCCGTCCCTTTGGCGTGAACTTCCGGGCGCAGCGTCCACAGCAGGGTTTCCACTGTCCGCTCGTGAAAGATCACCACAGCATCCACGCAGGCCAGCGCGGCCAGGATTTCAGCCCGCTCGACATCGGGCATCACCGGTCGGCCCGGCCCCTTGAGTTCGCGTACGGCAGCATCGCCGTTGACGCCGACAACCAGCACATCGCCCTGTTCCCGCGCCGCCTGCAGATACCGCACGTGACCGACGTGCAGCAGGTCAAAACACCCGTTCGCCAGCACAATCCGCTTGCCCTCGCGCCGCCAGGCCGTGACGCGCGCCGCGAGTTCTGTTAGAGAACACACTTTATCGGCGGTATGCATACGGTGACAGTTCACCAAAAGCCAGGGCGCTTATGCAACCGGCCGAACGTTGCCTGGCATCCCACCCGGTAAAGTGTCGCCCGTTGAGGACATCATGACATTCCGCAGGCGTAGCATTGTCAGGCTGTTCGTTGTGGTGAGTTGTTTTTTGGGCCTCGCTGCACTTTCTCACGAGGGCCCTTCCCCCATACCCGTTTCCCACGTCGTTCTGGCGGACAGCACGGCGGCGCTGCGTCTTGTGGCCGGCATTCAGAAGCGGGACGACAGGGACAAGAAGGACAAAGCCGACGACAGGAAAGACGACAAGAAAAAAGAGCCGCGCTACATTGACAAAAAGTTGAAGGACGACGACCGCAAGGACGACAAAAACGACCGGAAAAAGGAAGATCGGAAGCCCAACGACCGGTAAGGCCCCAGTACTGAACCGGTCATCAAGCCGAACATGGTAACGATTGATCTGAATGCCGACCTGGGCGAAAGCTTCGGCGCCTGGTCTATGGGCGCGGATGAAGCCATTCTGCCCTATGTCTCATCCGTCAATCTGGCCTGTGGCTTCCACGCCGGCGATCCGCATACGCTGCGGGCAAGTATTCAGCGGGCGCTGACACAGGGCGTCGCCATCGGGGCGCATCCGAGCTATCCCGACCTGCTCGGCTTTGGACGCCGTGACATGGCGCTCACTCCCGCAGAAGTCTTCGACTGCGTGCTCTATCAGGTCGCGGCCGTTCAGGGGATGTGTACCGCACTGGGCGGCTGCCTGCACCACGTCAAGCCCCACGGCGCACTGTACAACCGCGCCGCGCGCGATGCCGACTGTGCCGCGGCCATTGCCCGGGCCGTACAGTGCATCAATCCCAGACTTATCCTGTACGGACTGGCCGGGAGCTGCCTGGTGGCGGAAGCCGAAAAGATCGGACTGCGGGCGGTTGGGGAAGCCTTTGCCGACCGGCGCTACACCCTGGAAGGAACGCTTGTGCCGCGCTCCCGGCCGGACGCGCTCATCGCGGACGTGGACGAAGCCGTGGCCCAGGCCCGGCGCATCGTTCATCAGCAGTCCGTCATTGCCGCGCAGAATCACGTCGTGGCACTGCGGGCGGAAACGCTCTGTCTGCACGGCGACGGCCCCCACGCGCTCGATTTTGCGCGGGCCATCCGGCGTGCCCTCGAAGCCGACGGCGTACGCATCGCAGCTCCGACCAACGGGTATCCGGCCAATGGGTAAACATCGTTGCCCAGCCCACTGCCGACCAGGATGCGCATATTTCCCATTGCCGACGATGCGCTGACGGTTGAGTTCGGACAGTCCATTTCACCGGCACTGCACGAACAGGTATGCCGGCTCGATCAGGCGCTGGCGGCCCAACCCTTTGCCGGACTTCGGGAAACCGTCCCGGCCTATGCTTCGCTAGGCGTGTTTTACGCGCCCGACCAGGTGGCCCGCGCCTACCCGACATATCCCAGCGCCCAGGCGGCTGTCATCAGCCACATTGAACATCTGCTGCGCGCGCTGCCCCCGTCAGCCAGTCTCCCCCGGCGGCAGGTCACGTTGCCCGTGTGTTACGACCTGCGGTGCGGACCCGATTTGCCCTTCGTGGCGCAGCAGCACGGCCTGTCCGTTGAAGAAGTCATCGCCCGCCACACCGCCCCGGTCTATCGGGTTTTCATGCTGGGCTTTCTGCCGGGTTTTGCCTACCTGGGACTTGTGGATGAGCGGATTGCCACACCGCGCCGTCCGACGCCGCGCCCACATGTGCCAGCCGGCAGCGTCGGCATCGCCGGGCGTCAAACCGGCATTTACCCGACGGCATCACCCGGCGGCTGGCAACTCATCGGACGGACACCGGTACGGATGTTTGAACCGTTTGCACCGCAGCCGGCGCGCTTGCAGCCCGGCGATGAAGTGTGCTTTTACCCGATAGGTTACGAGGACTGGCTGGCGGCGTTGGCCGCGGAAGCCGGCAGCGCGGAACGCTTCACCGGACAGGCATAACGGCTGCGCGCGCCAGACGGCTTCCGGGCTGATATTCCCGGCCCTGGTTGAGCCTAGTTGAGGCTTCCGAAACCACCCCAGTTGCCGAGGTCATCCTCGTCGTCGCCACGTCGTCCGCGCCGCCGGTCAGCCGGAGCGGCCTTGCCGTAGCCACGCTCTTCCGAACGGCTGACTTTGCGCTGGGCGTGCAGCCCTTCCAGAATCAGCTCGGCGGCGGAAACCAGGTGCGCCGGCGTGCGGCCTTCAGCGTAACCGCCCATTTCGGCAACTTCGATGAGCGTCCGAATGGTACGCATCTTTTCCAGTATCGTGGCTGAGGAATCTGTCTCAGACACCTTCAGACTGTGGCCCTGATTGAACCACTCAACGATGCGCCCGGTTTCGGCCAGCGCCAGGTGGTTGTCATAAACCCGCCCGCAGGCAGTTCGGATGAGTTCGCGGGCAATGCGTTCCGCGCCGACCTGTTCGCCTTCGTACTCCAGTTCGATTTTGCCGGTGATCGCCGGCAGTGAAGCGTAGATGTCCGAAATGCGCGGCACGATGATGGTTTCGTGGTGGCGCAACGTCCGCCGCTCGGCGCTGCTGACGACATTTTCGAGCAACGAGATGGGCAATCGCTGGCTGACGCCCGACCGCCGGTCAATCCGCTGGTCTTCACGGGCAACAAACGCAATGGTTTCCACGATTTCCCGAATGAACTTCGGGATGTGGATCGGCGCGCGGGACGGGCGGTCAGTCCAGGCTTCCTGCGCCGTGATCCGTGCGCCTTCCTCAACGGTCTGTGGGTAGTGGGTCAGGATTTCCGAACCGATCCGGTCCTTGAGTGGCGTGATGATCTTGCCGCGCGCCGTGTAGTCTTCAGGATTGGCCGAAAACACCAGGGCAACATCGAGCTTGAGCCGGACGGGGAAGCCCTTAATCTGCACGTCCCCTTCCTGCATGATGTTGAACAACCCAACCTGGATTTTACCGGCCAGATCGGGCAACTCGTTGATGGCAAAGATGGCGCGGTTGGCCCGGGGCAGCAGACCAAAGTGCATGGTGGTCTCGTCGCTGAGCAGGTTGCCGCTCTTCGCCGCCTTGATGGGGTCAATGTCCCCGATGATGTCGGCAATGGTGACATCCGGCGTGGCCAGTTTTTCGATGTACCGCTCCGCGCGCGTTCGCCAGGCAATGGGCGTGGCATCCCCCTGCTCGTCCAGGACGCGCTGCGCGTAGGCGCTGATGGGCGCAAAGGGGTTGTCGTTGATTTCCGAGCCGGCCACGATGGGGATTGCCTCATCGAGCAGGCTGGTCAGAGAACGCAGGATACGGCTTTTGGCCTGCCCCCGCCGCCCCAGCAGAATCAGGTTGTGCCGCGACAAAATGGCGTTGATGAGGTGGGGTTCAACGGAATCTTCATAGCCCACGATGCCCGGAAAGACCTTTTCGCCCCGTTCGAGCTTGGCGATGAGATTGGCGCGCATTTCGTCCTTGACCGAGCGACGCCACCGGGCGGGATCACCCCACGGGCTGTTTTTGAGTTCACCGAAGGTAGCAGGCAAAGCCATGGCAACAAAACCTGTAAGAGACCATCAAGATGCCGGGGGAGTCAGGAAAACAGAAAAGAACGCCGGGGTTCAGCCAATCTTGCGACGCCGGATCAGGTGTTTGACTTCGGCTTCGCCGGACTCGGTCATCACGCTGATGACCACCGCCGCCGTTCCAGCGTGGATGTTGGGCAGGGTCAGTGTCAGAACCGCTGTCCCATCCTGCCCCGTTGACGCTGAACTACGGTGCGGACGGTCATGGGTACCGAAGACCTTGACGATGACCGGTGCGTTGGGGATGGGTGGGCCGTTGACGCCACGGGTGACGTGCACCTGAATGACAACCGTTTCCCCGGCATAGAACACCGGGTCGCCGGGCAGGGTGATGACTGGCTTTTCGGATTGCAGGTTACTGGCCACGTACTGATTGACCATGCTGTTGAGGTCAATCGAAGCCTTTGGCATTCCGCCGGTCGTCGAAGGCAACCGGTCAGAGGAAGACGCCGGCTGCCCAAGCGAGGGCAGGAGCCCATCCAGCATCGTCGTTACCGCCGGGCCGGATGAAGGGGGCACCGGGCGGGGTGGTGGCGGGGGCGGCACGGCTGGTGGATGGTGCAGCGGGTCACTCATGCCGGCCAGCACGCTATCGAGCGCCGAAGTGACCCGCGTCAATCCCGGAATCGGTGGTGGCGGGGGCGGCGGCGGGGGAAGGCTGCCGGTGACTGGCGCCGGAGGTCCTTCAGAAAATGATTTGGTCAACGCAGGCGAAAGGGATTCCGTAGCCGAGGGATGAGGTGGAAGGGCCGGCGGCGCCGGCGGCAGCGGCGGAGGTTCTACCGGAGACCGGTTGGCCGCGGTCTCCCGCTTGTGGATCAACTCCTCCACCCGTCCCCGCGCAATGAGCGCCAGGATAGCCTTGTGCTGCTTCTCCAGCTTTTTCTGCAACTCGGCCGGCGTGACCCCCTCTTCCAGTTCCTTCACGTAGTAGGTGCGCTTCGACGCCAGAATCTGCCCTCCAACATACACAAGAGACAGAATCAGCGGGTTGGCCGGCCCTTTGTCCTCGGTCTGTACGTGATACACGACACCGTTGTAGGTGATGTCGGTATTGAAGCCGGTCAGCATAAGCAACGGTGATTCAGCAGAGCGGGTGAAAGAAAACCGTCGTGGATGAGGTTTTGCCAACTGGAAGGATACGCAAGGAAGTTAACACAGGATTTTTCCGTGCGTCAATGCGCCTGCCACGGCGCGTTGCCGCGCTGCACGGTGGTCGCTAAGATGCCTTGTCGCCATACCCCCGTCTGGTGCATTTCACACGTTTTCAACCTGTACTTATGACCAGTGACCCTATTCTCCGCATTGCCGAGAAAGTACAAGCCGGTGAGCGGCTTTCCTTCGACGACGGGGTGGCCCTGTTTGAAACCCGGTCGGTCGCGCTGCTCGGCCACCTGGCCCACACCGTCCGCCGCGCGCGACATGGCAACGTGGCTTACTACAACGTCAACCATCACCTCAACCCAACGAACGTCTGCTACTGGGACTGCACGTTTTGCTCGTTTTACCGCAAGCCCGGACAGGAAGGGGCCTACACCTACACCATCGAGCAGGCCATTGCCGAAGTCCGGCCCTACTATGAAGCTGGTATCACGGAAGTCCACATCGTCGGCGGACTGCATCCGACGCTCAAGTTCGACTACTACCTTGACCTGCTGCGCGGGCTGAAAAGCGCCTTCCCCAACGTTCACCTCAAAGCCTTCACCATGGTCGAACTCGACCACTTCAAGCGCATCACGCGACTATCGGATGAAGAAGTCATCGAGCGGTTGCGCGAAGCCGGGCTGGATTCCTGCCCAGGCGGTGGGGCGGAGATATTTGCCGAGCACATACGGGAAAAAATCTGCCGTCACAAGTGCGACAGCCAGCGGTGGCTCGACATGGCACGGACCGTACACCGCCAAGGCATCCGCTCCAACGCCACCATGCTCTACGGCCACATTGAAAGCTACGCCGACCGCGTGGACCACATGCTGCGGCTGCGCGATTTGCAGGATGAAACCGGCGGTTTTCAGTGCTTCATCCCGTTGGCGTTTTATCCTGAACATACGGAACTGGCTCACCTGCCGGGGCCGACCGTCGTGGACAGTCTCAAAACCATTGCCGTCTCCCGGCTGATGCTCGACAACTTTGACCACATCAAGGCCTACTGGGTCATGCTCGGACGCCAGACGGCGCAGATGGCGCTCCATTTCGGGGCCGATGACCTTGACGGCACGGTGTCCGGCGGCGGCCCGCTGGTGGCGACCTACTCAGCCGACGGACGCGACCGCTGCATGACGACCCGTGAAGAAGTCGTCTCCCTCATCCGGGATGCCGGCTTTGAACCGGTCGAACGCGACACGCTCTACCAGCCCGTCGTTCGGGAAACCACGGCGGCCATGGTCTGAACCCACAGCTTTTCCGGTGCGGATTTTCCGGCGCGGACGCCTCACGTGGCATCGTCGGGCGGCACGCCGGTTTCTTCTTCCGGGCAGTCGGCAGGGCGGTCGGGCTGTGCGGCCGCCAGCCGCTGCATCGTGGCGGCAAAACGTTCCAGGTCAGCTTGCAGGGACTCCATGTGCCGGCGGCTGGACTGGTACTGCACCCACTGGTGGGTTTCCACGACGCGCTTGAGGGACGCTTCCCCAAGCAGGGTGGCCAGCAACACGATGAGATCGTTGGCCGCCGTGACCTGCGACAGCAACGCATTGACCAGATGATAGGCATCTTCCGCCGTCGCCCAGTCGAGCGCCGGGGCAGATGCTCTTTCGGACGGGTTGCGCGCCGTCGGTGGCACGTCTGAAGGCTGGGTCACGCCGCCGCTCCTTCCCGGATGTGAACCGGGCGGCCATCCGCCACAAGCGCCGTGGGTTGCGCCAGCACTGCCGAACGGAGATACCCCAGCGCCAGCACTTCCTGAGTCACGGGATGGCGGACGACGCTGGTCAACTGTCCAACTTCCTTTCCATCGGCAAGGATGGGCGTGCCTTTCCCCGGCAGCGCGGTGTCCGTACCGGTGTCGCTGGCGATGCGCAGCGGTGTCAGCCGCCGCGCGGTCTGGTCATGGCCGCGCCAGTGGATTTTGGCCACGGTTTCCTGCCCGACATAGCAGCCCTTGGTGTAGCTGATGGCATGCCCCAGCCCGGCTTCGGGCGCCAGGGTGGTGTCGTCAAAGTCCTGCCCAAAACGGCCGGTGCCATGCTCGATGCGGCACACTTCCAGGGCATCCCAGCCGACCGGCGTGGCTCCGGCCCCGGTCAGGTGCGTCCAGACCTCCACGGCCGCCTCGTGGAGAACGAACAGATCAAAGGCCGGCTGTCCGTAGCGGGGACGCTGCACAACGAGCACGCCGGCATTGCCAATAGACAGCCGCTCGTGTGCAAAAACCGGGAGAGATTCTGTGCCACCGCCGACCTTTTCAACCATCAGGCTGGTGCGCCAAGTGGCAAGCGGCGCGCCGGTCAACGACTCGATCAGCGCCGGAGCAGCCGGCCCGACGAGACCAAGCAGAGCATGGGTGGCGCGCAGGTCGGTCAAGCGGAAATCACCGGCGCGCACCAGCGGGGACAACTTTTTGTGAACGATGGCAGCCGCAGCCGGCTCGGTCGTCAGCCAGAACTCATCGGGCAGGCAGTCCAGCGTGACATCGGCAATGACCCTTCCCTGGGGCGTCAGAAAAAGAGCAGTGACCCCGGTGCCCGGCACGAGCGGCTTGACGTGCTGGCTGACCCAGCCGTTGATGAACGTTGTCCGGTCACGTCCTCCAACGGCAAAGCAGCCGCGCGCGCTGAGGTCAACGATCCCGGCGTGCTTGACCAGCGCCGTGTATTCGGCCGCCAACCGGCCATAGTGCGCTGGCACGGACCCGTCACCTTCAGGGCGCAGCACGGCGCCAAGTGTCGCGTGGTGTGTCACAAGCGGATACTCCATAACCCTTTATTCAACGACCTTTCCGAAAGCTGTGCGTCGTTCATGCCGCACGAGGCCCCCTCCAGGCAAACCCATCCGGCGTCGTCCGGCCGTCTTCATCTATGCCGGAACTGTGATTATCACGGCTCTTGCCTGAAAGGGACTCTCCGACACACGATAGAAGTATGCCAAGTTTTCCACCGGCAGCGCCGCCGCTCGTCCCGACATCCTCACTTTCGGACCCACCCCAAGCCACCCACCCATCTGCGTCCAGCGGGATACCAGCCTGGCTGCCCCAGGCGCTGCACGCCTTTGCCTTCCGCGATTACCGCCTCCAGTGGGCCGGCGCTTTTACTTCCAGCATCGGAAGCTGGGTGCAGCAGGTTGCCCAGGCCTGGCTCGTCCTCGACCTGACCGGCAGCCCGTTTTATCTCGGTCTCGATGCCTTTCTGGGCATGGCACCGATGCTGGGATTATCGCTGGTGGGCGGCGCCGTGGCCGACCGGTTCGACCGCCGCAAGCTACTCCTGTTTTCCCAGGCAGTGCAAATGTCCAGCGCACTGACACTGGCGCTGCTGGTTGGGCTGCACGTTGCCACGGGGCTGCCCCTCGTGTATGCCATCCTGGCGCTGTCCTTTCTGACCGGAACGGCGCAGGCGCTGAGCGGGCCGGCCTATCTGGCGCTGCTCCCCAACCTGGTGCCGCAACCGTTTGTCGCGCAGGCCATTGCCGGCAATGCCATCCAGTTCAATCTGGCGCGGGTCGTTGGGCCAATGGTTGCCGGACTGGTCATGGCCCGTTTTGGCGCGGCGACCTGTTTTGCCCTGAACGCCCTGTCATTTCTGGCCGTGATGGCGGCCCTGGCCACCATTCGCCCACCACAGCAGATGCCGGCTGCCCCCGGACCCTCATGGCGGCAGGAAATTGCGACCGGCATGCGCTATGTCTTCGGCGACCGGATGCGGCGACGGCTGTGCTTTCTGGCCACCCTGACGACCAGCCTGGGCATTGCCGTTCCAACCCTGCTTCCGCAATACACCCGGATCATCTGGCACGGGGATGAAGTGCTGTTTTCACGGCTGGCAGCCTGTTCAGGGCTGGGCGCGGTGGCGGGCGCCATCGTGGTGGCCACCCTCGCCAAAAAAGCACAGTCCCTGCCGTTGATTCTGGCGACGCAGGCGGCGCTCGGTCTCTGCATGCTGCTGCTGGCGGCCACGGGCTGGTTCTGGCTGGCCTGTCTGTGGCTGTTCATTGGCGGGGCGCTTCTGGTGGCCACCTACGCGCTGGTGACGACCTGTTTTCAGCAGGTTGTCGCGGATGACATGCGGGGGCGGGCCGTGAGCCTCTACATGGTCTGTTTCCGGGGCGGAATGGCCATTGGGGGACTGCTGGCCGGCAGCCTGGCGCACTGGTGGCGGGTCACTGCCGCGTTCGGTCTGGCCGGGCTGGGACTGGCGCTGGCAGGCGCCTGGGCCTTTCTCAACTGGCGGGTGATGACGTTCCCTCCGCCAGACCGGATGACGGATAAAAACACACCGGAGTGAAATGCTGCGTATGACGCACTGGATGACGCACTGGATGACG
>Ga0272446_1005068_pt1 | contig 14867 bp, 15 predicted proteins | sample YNPCB0061_FD_194587 | JGI IMG/M metagenome (GOLD analysis project Ga0272446, IMG submission 194587) | Hot spring microbial mat communities from Yellowstone National Park, WY, United States - YNP-CB-006-1 | ecosystem: Environmental > Aquatic > Thermal springs > Hot (42-90C) > Sediment | place...
AACGTCCTCAAGCAAGACCGGTCCATCAAGGCTGGCCTTGAAACCAAGCGGGCCAGGGCTAGTTGGGATGATGCCTACCTCCTCAGGCTACTGGGTATCTGACTTTGCGGTTGCCCTGCCATGCGCTGACCGAATTTGGACATTAGCAAGTAATATATCCAGCAGGAGTCCAGTATGCCAAACCCCATTCCCATTGCCAAAGGTGAATCCGATGTATTCCTCTATCCCAAAATGGCCAACCGCCACGGCCTGATCGCCGGGGCTACCGGAACCGGCAAGACCGTGAGCCTGCGGGTGCTGGCCGAGCAGTTCTCCCGCATTGGCGTGTCGGTTTTTATGGCTGATGTGAAGGGCGACTTGTCCGGCTTGTGTAAGCCGGGTGAGCAAAACCCCAGGGTAGAGGAGCGGGTACAGAAGCTTGGTCTCGCAGACTTCCAGTATGAAGCCTATCCGGTGGTGTTCTGGGATGTTTTTGGCGAGCAGGGGCACCCGGTGCGTACGACCGTTTCCGAGATGGGGCCGCTCTTGCTGGCCCGCTTGCTCGACCTCAACGAAACCCAGAGCGGGGTGCTGACCCTGGTTTTCAAGATCGCCGACGACAACGGGCTTTTGCTCCTGGACCTGAAAGACCTGCGGGCTATGCTGCAGTTCGTGGGCGATAATGCCGAGAAGTTCAAGACCGAGTACGGCAACATCTCAGCGGCCTCCATCGGCACCATCCAGCGCGGGCTGATTGCCCTGGAAGAACAGGGGGGGGATCGGTTTTTTGGCGAACCGGCCCTACAGCTCGAAGACCTCCTCCAGACCCAGGGCGGCAAGGGTGTGATTAACATCCTGGCCGCCGACAAGCTCATGCAATCCCCCAAGCTCTACAGCACCTTCTTGCTGTGGATGCTCGCAGAACTCTTCGAGCGGCTCCCCGAGGTGGGCGACCCCGAGAAACCTAAGCTGGTTTTCTTCTTCGACGAAGCCCACCTGCTCTTCGACGAGGCCCCCAAAGCCCTGCGGGAAAAAATCGAGCAGGTGGTGCGGCTCATCCGTAGCAAGGGGGTTGGCGTGTATTTCGTGAGCCAGAACCCCTTGGACATTCCCGACGAGGTGCTGGGGCAGCTGGGTAACCGCGTGCAGCACGCACTCCGTGCCTTTACCCCGCGTGACCAGAAAGCGGTCAAGGCGGCAGCCCAAACCTTCCGGCCCAACCCCAAGCTCGACGTAGCTACTGTAATCCTGGAGATGGGGGTGGGCGAGGCTTTGGTCTCGACCCTGGACGAGAAGGGCATTCCCAGCGTGGTGGAGCGGGCCCTTATCTACCCGCCCCGTAGCCGACTGACTCCGCTCAGCCTCGAGGAGCGCCAGCAGGTCATCCGGAACTCCCCGGTGTACGGGCACTACGAGAAGACCCTCGACCGCGAGTCGGCTTACGAAATTTTGCGGGCCAGGGCCGCCGAGGCAGCGCAGCCGTCGCCCTCGAGCCCCAAAATGCCCGCCCCGACCCAGCCAGCCCAGGGCAACCTGCTGGGCGACCTGGCCAAAGGGGCGATGGGCTTCCTGACCAGCCGCGAGGGGCAGCGCGTCGTGCGGGGGGTGCTGGGGGGCTTGTTGGGGGGTGGTAGCAAGCGCAAGCGATAAACCTCAACGCCAACCTCTAGATCCTGTTGATCTCCCGACGGGCCAGCTCGAGCTGCAGTCGATCGGCCACATCCTCGGCCCAGGCCCGAATGTCCTGCCAGCGGCGAAAATCACCCTCCGGCAACCCCTTGCTCAGTACCTGAACGAGCTGGTTGTGCTCGAGGCGGTCGTAGTGTAGGGCACCGGCAAAAATACCTACCTCGAGCGGTTCTACTAAGTCCCGCACCTCGGACAACCAATCGTAAACCTCATGAAAGTGCTGCGGGGTGGGGTCGCTCATCAGGCCCGAAAGCGCAAAGTAGACCACAGGCAACTGGCGCAGTGCATCGCGGTGCGTTTGTACAAAGTGTTTGGCCTCTGGAAGCCATTGCTGAAAGCGTATGGGGCTACCCACAATCACGGCCTGGTAGCCTTCCAGGTGCTCGATCTCGTCCACTGGGCGCACGTCTACCGAAAAACTGCGCCGTGCCAGTACCTCGGCGATGGCCTGGGCCACCTCGAGGGTGCTGCCCATCGGGCTGGCATAGGTAATCAGAACGCGCCAGCGCTGCATAACCTGAGACTAGAACCAGCGCGGTTGGACAGCCAGAGACATCTGCCCCCGGTTTTGTGTAGTAGCTTGAACTCGAGGTGATCGCAATGTTGGTCAAAGATTTCATGACCCCCAACCCAGACGTCGTTACACCGGATATTACGGTGCCCGAAGCCGCGCAAATCATGAAGAAAGGGGGCTTCCGTCGCTTGCCGGTGGTCAAGGAAGGGCGAGTGGTGGGCATCGTAACCGACCGCGACCTCAAGGAAGCCATGCCCTCCGATGCCACCTCGCTTTCCATCTGGGAGCTCAACTACCTGATTTCCAAGCTCACTGTGGGCGAAATCATGGCCCGCGACCCCATCACCGTTTCCGACACCCTGCCCCTCCAAGCGGCGGCCAAGCTGATGCTCGAGCACAAGGTGGGCGGCCTGCCGGTGGTGCACGAGGGCAGGCTGGTGGGCATCGTTACCATCACCGATGTGCTAAAGGCCTTTTTGCAGCGCGAGGCCGAGCTCCTGGTGGGGGCCGAGACCAACCCCCAGGGCTAGGCCATCTTCTTGAGCCCAATTAGCCGCTCGGCGGGCCAGGTGTTGACCACCCGGTTGGGATGCAGGCCGGCCTTGAGGGCAAAGAGCAGGCCGTACTGAATGTCGGCAAGGCCCTCGAGGCTATGCGCGTCGGGGCCCAGCGAGAAGTGGAGGCGGTCGCGCCAGGCCAGCATCCACCGCCAGTCCAGGTCGAGTCGGTAGGGGCTGCAGTTGAACTCCACCACCTTGTGGTTTTGCTGGGCGCGTTCCAGCACCGCCTCCCAGTCGGCCTCGGCCCCCTTGCGCCTCAGCAAGAGGCGTCCGCTGGGATGGCCCAGGATGCTCAGGTAGGGGTTGTCCAGGGCGCGCAAGAGGCGCTGGGTTTGTTCTGATCTGCCCAGGTTCAGCCCTGCGTGCAGGCTGCCCACCACCACCTCGAACTGGGCCAAAATTTCGTCGGGATAGTCCAGCGAGCCATCGGGCAGAATGTCGGACTCGATGCCGCGCAGGATGCGAAAGGGGGCCAGTTCGGCATTGAGCGCCTCAATTTCGGCCCACTGGCGCCGCACGTCCGCTGGGCGCAGGCCCCCGGCATAGCTTGCGGTTTGGGAGTGGTCGCAGATGACCATGTACTCGAGGCCCTGGCCCAGGGCGGCCTCGGCCATCTGGCGCAGGGTTGCGCTGCCATCGGAATAGGTCGAGTGCACGTGAATCAGGCCCCGCAGAGGGGGTTGCAGTGTGGTCTGGGGCACGGGCAGACCGATGTGTTCTTTCTCCCGCCAATAAGCCGGCACAAAGGGTAGTTTGAGCGCTTCAAACACCTGTTCTTCGCTGGGGAGCGAGGGGGGCACCGCCCCAAGGGCCTCGAGCCACTCCCGCGAACCGGTGGCCTGTACCAGCACGCTGCCAAACGAGGCCGCATCGGTGCAGAACACCCGCAAGGGCAGGCCCTCGAGCCGCCCCAGCAGCACCTCGCCCTGCGCTTCCTCCACAAAGCGGCCCAGCGCCGCACGCACCTGCGCGGGGGTGCCCGCCACCACCAGATCCACATTGCCCACGGTTTCCAGGCCGCGCCGCACACTGCCGGCCAGTTCGGCCTTGAGGCCTGCATGTTCCAGATCGGCCAGCAGGAGCCGGGCTACCTCGAGTCCTACTGGCAGCATCACCCGGCGCATGTTGCTCAAGGCGTAGCGGGCCGCTTCCAGGAGGCTGGCCTCGCTTTTGGCACCGAAGCCGGGCAGGGTGCGAATTTTGCCCTGCTCGGCAAAAATTACCAGCTCCTCCAGGCTGTTCACCCCGTTGTCCCACAGCGCCCGAATGCGCTTGGGGCCTAGGCCCTGTACCCGGAAGAGCTCGAGCACCCCCGGCGGTATGCGGCCCTCGAGCTCGGCCAGGTAGGGAAACTCCTCGGTCTGGACGATTTCGGTCAACATCGGGGCCAGCGCCGGCCCTATCCCCGGCACGCCCTTAAAGCCCCGCGCGGCCAGCTCGGCCAGGTCGGTTTCCTGTTGCTCCAGATTGCGGGCTGCGTTGCGGTAGGCCTTGGCCCGAAACTCGCCCTCGCCCAGCACTTCCATCAGGTCGGCGGCGTACTCGAGCATCCCCGCCAGGTCTTTCCGGTTCATAACCTTAGCCTAAAGCATAGGCCACAGGCTTTCCGGCTTTGAACACCACCGCCTGGGTATAGCCCGCGGCATGCAAAATTTCGACCGCGTCGGCAAAACGGTGGGCCACATCCTCGGGCCGGTGGGCGTCGGAGCCGAGCACCACCGGGATGTTCAGGGCCCGGGCCCGGGCCAATAGCTCTGGGCTGGGGTAAATCTCGGCGGCTTTTTTGCGCCAGCCGGCGGTGTTGACGTCCAGGGCCAGCCCCTCGCCCGCGATAACCTCCAGGGCCTCCTCGGCCAGGTCGGCATAGCCCTGGGGGGGGCGGTAGCCCATCACCTTGGGCAGATCCAGGTGGCCGATGGCGTGAAACAAACCGGTGCGGGCGGCCTGGGCTACCAGCTTGAAGTAGGCCCGGTAGACTTCGCGCAGGTCGCGCTCTTCGAACTCGACCACATAGCGCGGGTTATCGAAGGGCCAGGCCCCGATGTAGTGCACCGAGCCGATGACGTAATCGTAGTCGTACTGGGCCAAAAGCCTTTGCACGAAATACTCTGTACCGGGGTGAAAGTCGGCCTCGAGGCCAATCCCCACATAAAAATCGCCGGCCTCGGCCCGCACCCGCTCCAGCATGGCGTGGTAGAAGGGCAGCTCCCCCAGCTCCATACGCACCTCGGGGTCGAACCAGGCCGGCATGGGGCTATGGTCGGTCATGACGATGCCCAGAAGGCCAGCTTTCCGGGCAGCCTGGACGTACTCGGCAGGCGTACCCACCGCGTGCTTGCAAAGGGGCGTGTGCAGGTGGCTGTCGTACATGGTTCGCTCCTGCGGCTCCTCACAGCACCCGTACTATTTTGCCCTGACTGACCCAGACTTGGGCCTGGCGTCCCAATACCTGGCTGGCCTGCACCGACAGCGCCTCATCGGGGGAGAGCGCATCGCCCACCACCTGCACCAGGCTGGCTACCTCCGGTGGGGCCAGTTCGGGTTCGCGCGAAAGCACCGCATCCACCTGCCAGCGGCTGGCCCACAGCCGCTTGAGCGCCCAGAGGGTTTCCTGTTTGCCGGCCTCGAGGCCAAAAGGGGACTCGCCCGCGTAGCGCACCAGTACCGGGCCTTCTGGCAAAGCGGCCCTGATTTCGTCGGCGCGCTCGGGCAGCAGGTACGACTCGCGCAGCAGTTTTTCGGCAAAGGCGCAGGCCTGTTCCAGTTTTTCCTCGTCCAGCCGGGCGCCAAACACCCCCGCAAAGGCCCGCCGGATCTGCTCGGCCAGGTTGGCCAGCTGGTAAAACTCGGCCTCCACCCCTACCAGCACCAGGGTGGGTGTTACAGCCAGGCCCGCCGCAAAAAGCTTTTGCAGGTCGGCTACCTCGCCCATCTCGGCGGCCAGCGGTGGGGCTTGCTCGAGCAAAAAAATCACGCCTTACAGTCTACTCCCAGTAACCCCGCAGCGCTTACCAGCACACCAACAGGCCGGTTTTTACCGCAGACCAGCCCGCCTGCGGTAAACATATCCTTGCACCTTGCGTACGTATAATCACTCCCATGAGTGGAACTGTGGCAACCAGCACCCCTGGGGCTGCCCTCGAGGCCCAGCAACTGGGTAAAAAGTACGGGCGCAAACCTGTGCTGGAGAACATTACCTTTGCCGTGCAGCCGGGCGAGGTCTACGCCCTGGCCGGGCCCAACGGCTCCGGCAAGACCACCCTGATCCGCCTGCTCACGGGCCTGGCCTTCCCCACCTCGGGGGCGGTGTGGATGCTGGGGCAGGACATTTACAACGGGGGCTACCTAGCCCGGCGGGCGCTGGGGGCGGTGGTGGAGGCTCCGGCGGCCTTCTATCCCCACATGACCGGGCGGCAAAACCTCGAGATGGTGGCTTTCCTGACCGGCATGGCCAACGCCGAGGCCCGCATCCGCGAGGTGCTAGCGCGGCTCGAGCTGCTGGCCGTAGCCGACCAACCGGTGCGTACCTACTCGCTGGGCCAGCGCCAGCGCCTGGGGCTGGCCTCGGCCATTCTGCACGAGCCGCAAATCCTCATTCTGGATGAACCCACCAGTGGCCTCGACCCCCAGGGCATCAGCAAGGTGCACGAGATTCTGTCCGAACTGGCCTGGAAGGGGGTGGCGGTGCTCCTGTCCACCCACCACCTGCGCGAGGTCTCGGCCTACGCCGACCGGGTGGGCATTCTGGGCGGTGGGCGGCTGCTGGAGGAGGTCAGGCTGGGCACCAAGGGCGAAACCTACCGCCTGCGGGTAGACGACCCGCCCAGAGCGGCAGCTTTCCTCAAAACTGTGCCCGGGGTGCAAAACGTGAGCCTGCGCGACGTGAACGTAATTTTCGAGGGCTCGCCCAACGTGGCGTTGGCGGCGCTGGTGCGTGAGAACTACCAGGTGCAGTTTTTGGAGCCCGACTACTTCGACCTCTACGACTATTACCGGGAAAGGGTGAAAAATGCCTAGCCAGAGATTAGGGGCCTGGGCCATTGGCCCTGAAAAAAGACAGATGCAAGGCCCCCTACCCCTCCCGCCTACCCATCCACACCCTTCGAAGTTTTACCGTTGCCCTGCTGGAAGGAGCCAAGCATGCTGCGGGTATTGATCTGGGAATTTGGCAAGTTGGTGCGGCTGCGCTCGGTGCAGATTGGGCTGCTGGCGGCACTGGTGCTGCCCATTTTGTGGGCCTTTGCGCCGGGGCTGCGGGCGCAGTATGGCCTCGAGCTAGTTTCGGGCTGGCAGGTGCCGGCACTTTCGCTCCTGACCGGCATGGACTTCCTGTTCCCCTTCCTGACCGCCATGGCTGCCGCCGAGGTGCTAGGCTCGGAGGTCTCGATGGGCACCCTCAAGTCGGTTTTGCTGCGCCCCAGCCCCCGCAGCCGCCTGCTGGGGGCCAAAATCTTCGTGGTGCTGGCTTATCCCTTCATTTTGCTTACCACCAGCCTGGTCGGCTCGTTGCTGGCAGGCCTGCCCTTTGGCCTGGGGAGTTTTACTGGAGGCACCGGCCTGGGCCCTGGCAGCTTTGCCGGTGTGGGCCAGCTCACCCCCGCGGGGGCGCTGATGGAGCTATTGCAGGCCCATGCCCTGGCGGGCGTGGTGCTCTGGCCCCTTTCGGCTCTGGCCATGCTGTATGCGGTGGTTTTCCTGAGCACCACCTCGGCGGCCCTGGCAGCGGTCTCGACCCTCTTGTTGATGCGCCTGCTGGTGGCCTTTCCCGCCATCCAACCCTTCCTGCTGACCAGCTACCTCGACCTCTATATCCGCCCGGATACAGTGGGGTTGGGCTTGCCCCTGCTCATCATCTACACCGTGGGCTTTGCGGTGCTGGCCCTGCTGATTTTCGAGCGAAAAGACATCTGAATATGAACCCCGCCTGAATCGTTCCGTTAGGGATGGGTAGAGTACCATCATTTCTCAGGCTGTTGCTGCCCGCGCTTCAGGCGGGGGCCCCAGAAAAAGAACAAATCAAGGGTATTTCGCATAACCCCACCCCGACCAGAGTCTGGCGTCCAGCGGGCTTTGGCTTTAGGCTTTTGCTATGGGTAAACTCACGCATTTTGAAGACGGCAAGCCGCGCATGGTGGACGTAAGCGAAAAGACCGCCACCCTGCGCTCCGCCACCGCTGAGGCCACCGTGCGGCTCACCCCGGAAGCAGTGGGGGCACTGCGGGAAGGCGGGGTAGGGAAGGGCGACCCCCTAAGCGTGGCCCAGCTTGCCGGTATCATGGCCGCCAAAAAAACCGGAGAGCTGATTCCCCTGTGCCACCCGCTACCCATCACCAGCGCGAAGGTGGAACTTCGTTTTGTGCCCGAAGAAGCCAGGGTACACATCAGCGCGACCGTCAAAACCAAGGCCGAGACCGGGGTGGAGATGGAGGCCCTCACGGCCTGCGCCATCGCCGCTCTCACGGTCTACGACATGCTCAAAGCAGCCAGCAAGGGCCTGGAAATTACCGACCTGCGCCTCTTGCATAAGTCCGGGGGTAAGTCGGGGGAGTGGAAGCGGGAGGGCGGCACCTGAGTATGGCCCGCTCGAGGTCGTCCAGGCTTGGGGTGGTGTTTTCGGATCCCACCATGCAAAGGCTGGCCGAGCAACACGGCCCCGCACCTTTTGCGCCCCACCCCTTCCCGCTGCGCCCGCCGTATGTGGTGCTCTTGAGCTCGATTGTGGGGCAGCAGCTTTCGGGCAAGGCCGCCGATACCATCTGGCGTCGCCTGACGGGCCGCTTTGCGCTCGAGCCCGAGGTGCTCTACCAGGCCCCCACCGAAGACCTGCGCGCGGTGGGGCTATCTTATGCCAAGGCCCGCTACGTGCAGGACCTGTCGCGCTTTGCCCTGGAAGGCGGCCTCCAGGGCATTGAAAGCCTGCCCGACGAGGCGCTGATAGGCCACCTGACCCAGGTCAAGGGCATTGGGGTCTGGACGGTGCAGATGTTTTTGATGTTTGGTTTGGGTCGCCCCGACGTATGGCCCGTGCTGGATCTGGGCATCCGCAAAGGGGCCCAGAAGCTATATGGCCTCAGCCAGCGACAGGAGCTAGAAGCCCTGGGAGAGCGCTTCCGGCCCTACCGCTCCCATGCGGCCTGGTATCTGTGGCGGGTGCTGGAGTAATAAGACCAGCGCGTGGCTAAAGGGCCGGCGCTCCTGCCACAAAAACGGAATGGATGGGCAGATGACCCCAGCGGTAAAGGGCCTCGAGGGCATGGGCCGAGTCCACCACCACAAAGTCGGCTCGAGCCCCCACCTCAATCTTTCCCAGACCCTTGCGCCCCGGGGCCAGCGCGGCGTTTTCGCTGTGAGGTTCTACAACAGCCCTATGAATCGATGGGGCTACGAACGCCTTTCCCGCCCCGGTTCAGCACATGGGTATAAATCATGGTGGTTCTGACATCTTTATGGCCTAAAAGCTCCTGCACGGTGCGGATGTCGTAGCCGTCCTCCAGCAGGTGGGTAGCGAAACTATGGCGGAGGGTATGGACGCTGGCGTGCTTATGAATACCTGCTGCGCGTACGGTTTTTTCATGGCGCGTTGAACAGCGTGCTCGAGCAGATGATGCCGCCCTACCCGTCCAGTGCGGGAATCTTTTGAACGATGAGCCGCAGGAAATACATACTGCCAGCCCCACTCCTAGGCCGCGTTGGGGTATTTACGAGCCAGAGCGTAAGGCATCTCGACCTCACCGAAGCCTTCTTCCAGGTCTAGCTGGTGCAGATGCCGGGCGTACTCGAGCTGCCGGTGGAGCGCCGGAACCAGTTTACGTGGGAGCATGGTTCGCCGATCTTGCTCACCCTTGCCATCCCGAACTGTAACCTCCAGCCGCTCGAAATCCAAATCCTTCACCCGCAGGCTCAGGCATTCGGATAGGCGCATCCCGGTTCCATACAGCAGGCTCAAAATCAGATGGTGGATGCCCGACGCACGAGACAAAACCTGCTCTACCTCGCCACGGGTGAACACCACCGGAACCCGCCGAGAGCGCCTGGCCCTTTCAATGTTCTCGATGTCGGGTAGGTTGACTTTCAGCACCTGGCGGTATAAGAAGAGCAGCGCCGATAGGGCTACGTTCTGGGTAGAGGCCGCCACGTTGTTCTTGGTAGCCAAGTGGGATAGGTAAGCCCGGATTTCCTCGACCCCCATCTCGTTTGGGTGGCGCTTGCCGTGAAAACGAATGAAGTCTAATATGTAATACACATACGAGGTTTCCGTGTGTCGGCTCATGTGCTTGAGCCTCAGAACATTGCGAACCTCGTTGAGAAAGGGGGAAGTTTTGGGCGAATACCTTTTTTGGTCATTTAGGAACGTCCGACATATCGGATAACATCCTAGTACGGGGTGTTATATGACAGTGTGACATTTAATCACTAGTTAGCCCTCTGGAGACCACACATGACTGACCGTCTTCTTGTTGCTGTCCTTGGAAATCGCAATTCCGGTAAGAGCACCACATGGAATCGGCTCTTTGATGGAACCGTGAAGACTGGGAAATATCCCAGGCCCTTGTATCTCAATCGGGCTCAGTCCGTCGAGGTCTTTCTCGTGAGCGGCTCACCCGAAGAACGAGAACTTGAAGTCGGAGACATTCTCCCCGAGCCTCTTCCGCAAATTGTTCTTTGCTCTACTCAATATCGCCAAGACGTTACCAGAACGTTTGATTACTTCTTTGCCAAAGGTTACGAGGTATTCGTCCAATGGCTGAATCCCGGATGGAACGATGGTGGTGCGTATCAAGACACTCTTGGGCTGCGAGACTATCTTTTGAACAAGGGCGCCACGCTGCAAGTTCGAGATGGACAAATTGATCCGGCGCCTCGCGTAAAGGAGCTTCGCCAGTTCATTCTTGGCTGGGCCACGCATCGTGACCTTATCGGTACCGAGTTCCCGGTCTAGCAAAATGGAGGCCGGTCAATCAAGCGGTACTTATGCCAGAGGGCTAACCTTTCATTCCACCGGACCTGCGCGAAAAGCCGCGCAGGCCGGTGAATTCAAACGTTGGGCGCTTGTTCGGCCAGCAAACGTGAAGGAAACTGCTATGGGGTGGTCGGATTGGAAAGCTATTGAGGAGCCTGCGGGCTACGAAGGGAGCGCTGTCTACAAAGTTCGACTAACCTGGGCAAATGGGCCGGCTTCTATCCCTCGCTTTCTCGATGTGGATACTGATGGGCTGTTATGCATAGGAGAGACAGAGGACTTTGATAGAAGGCGAAGGAGGCTTGTACGAGGGCTGAGAAAGGGACGTGGACACTAGGAAGGGAATCTCCTGCACATAGTGGAGAGGTATTCATCGCTCGGTAAGGTATACCCTGGTTGTACGTATGAATATTCATTTCTGAGAGTGGATAGCAAGGAAACGGCGACGGCAACGGAGGAGAGATTGATCAAAGAGTATGTGCGACGCTTTGGGGAACCACCGCCCCTGAACAGCAATATTCCAGGGCGATATGGGGCGGAGGGTTGGTGAACACAGGGGGGGCAGGTCGCGCCAGCCATTGGACACCTTAAGCATGGAATGTACGAAGCCCATGAACAGCGATCCCAAGGAAGCCAGCTTTGCAAAAGCAGAGTTGGCTCGAGCGGAAAACCGGGTTGAGGAATTGCCTGATCTGATTGTTGCGGTGGCCCTCTATGAAGAGAGCTATGAGCGGGCCGTGGCCTATTGCCTTGCGCTGGTCGAACATCCCAGTGCGAGCGTTCGCGGCAATGCCATTCTTGGTTTGGGCCACCTTGCGCGTCGTTTTGGCCGCCTGCCCGAGGCCGCCGGTTCGGCCATTTCTACGGGCTTGAGCGACGCTGAAGAGTATGTTCGAGGTCAAGCCTCCTCCGCTGCAGACGATGTTCGGTTTTTTCTGGGTTGGGAGTTGCCCAACAGTTCGTGAGCGTATAGCTTGCCCGGAGGGGCCGCAGCCAGGGGCTCAATCGGTAGGGTGGGTTGGGTCAGGCTCGAGGAGTGTGAGAAAAGGCGTTGTGGCCGTGGATGTAGACCGACTGGATAGGGTGCGTTCCCCAGTAATACAGCGGCTTTAGGGCATGGGTCGAGTCCACCACCACGAAGTCGGCTCGAGCCCCCACCTCAATCTTTCCCAGACCCTTGCGCCCCAGGGCCAGCGCGGCGTTTTCGCTGTGGGCCAGCAGGGCTTCCTCGGCGCTGAGGTTTCCCAGACTCATGGTGAGCTGCATAGCCAACCAGGGGCTAAAGAGCGGGCTGCTGCCGGGGTTGTGGTCGCTGGCAATGGCAACTTTGACCCCCGCATCCCACATGGCCCTTGCGTTGGGGAAAGGCTTGCGCAGGATCACCGCTGCGCCAGGGAGCACCGTGCCCACCGTGCCGCTTTGAGCCAGGGCCTGCCAGTCTTCTGGGGTGGCTTGCTCGAGGTGATCCGCCGACAAGGCTCCCAATTCTGCCGCGAGCCGGGTGGCCCCGGTGTGGGCGAGCTGCTCGGCATGGAGCTTGACCCGGAGGCCGTGGACGAGGGCGGCCTCGAGGATGGCCCGGGTTTCCTCCAGCGTAAAAGCCCCCTGGTCGCAGAACACGTCCACTGCTTCGGCCAGGCCCGTACGGGCGACCTCGGGTATAAGTTTGTCGGTGAACATCTGCACGTACTTTTCCCGTTCCCAGCCCTGGGGCACCACGTGGGCCAGCAGGGTGGGGAAGATGCGCTGGGGCAGGGTTTCCTCCAGCCGCCGGATCACCCGCAGCATTTTTAGCTCGGCTTCGGGCAGGAGGCCGTAGCCGCTTTTGATTTCCAGGGTGGTGACCCCCTGGGCTAAGAAAATGTGTGCTCGAGCCCGCGCCAGCTCGTAGAGCTCCTCTTCAGAAGCCGCGTCGGTGGCCCGTACTGTGGAGTAAATCCCGCCGCCTGCGGCCAGAATCACCTCGTAGTTTTCGCCCCTGGCCCGCTGCAGGTACTCGGCCAGCCGCTCGCCGCCGTAGACCAGGTGGGTGTGGGCGTCCACCAGGCCGGGCACCACCCCGCGCCCGCCCAGGTCGGTGCGGGGCCAGCTTCGATAATCGTCGGGCAGGCTGGACTCGGTTCCCACCCAAACAAACCGTCCATCCTGCACGGCCAAGGCGGCCTGCTCGAGCCTTTCTTTGGGCGTGAACAGTTCGGAGATACCGGTGAAAACTTGTTTCATGGCTGTGGTTCACCCCTCTCCCCTTGGGAGAGGGCCGGGGTGAGGGATTCAGTTTTCCCAGCCCGCTAAGTCCAGGCCGCGTTCGCGGGCCACCTGCTTGGCTGAGTTGTAGCCCGCGTGGGCGTGGCGCATCACGCCGGTGCCGGGGTCGTTGGTAAGCACGCGCTCGAGCCGGTAGGCCGCTTCCTCCGAGCCATCCGCCACCGTGACCTGCCCGGCGTGCAGGCTGTAGCCCATGCCCACCCCACCGCCGTGGTGGAAGCTGACCCAGGCCGCCCCCGAGACGGCGTTCAGGGCAAAGTTCAGGATGGGCCAGTCGGCCACCGCGTCGGAGGTGTCCAGCATGGCCTCGGTCTCGCGGTAGGGGGAAGCCACAGACCCAGCGTCCAGGTGGTCGCGGCCAATCACGATGGGGGCCCCCACCTCGCCCTTCGCCACCATCTCGTTGAAGAGGAGCCCGGCCTTGTCGCGCTCCTTGTAGCCCAGCCAGCAGATGCGCGCCGGGAGGCCCTGGAACTTGAACTTCTTCACCCCTAGAGTGAGCCAGCGGCGTAGGCCCTCGTCCTCGGGGAAGAGCTCGAGCACGGCCTTATCGGTTTTGTAGATGTCCTCCGGTCTGCCGGAGAGCGCCACCCAGCGGAATGGCCCGCGCCCCTCGCAGAACTGGTCGCGGATGAAGGCGGGCACGAAGCCGGGGTAGCTGAAGGCTTCCTCGAAGCCCCCCTCCTTGGCGAAGGCCCGCAGGTTGTTGCCGTAGTCGAAGGCCACCGCGCCCTGCTTCTGCATCTCCACGATTGAGCGGCAGTGCTCGGCCATCGAGTCCAGTACCCGGGCCTTGTACCCCTGGGGGTCGGCCTTGCGCAGGGTGTCGGGGTCCTCGTCGGCGTGCAGGATGGGAATGTAGCCATACAGGGGGTCGTGGGCGCTGGTCTGGTCGGTGACCAGCTCGGGGGTGAAGCCCCGCCGCACCATCTCCGGTAGCACTTCGGCGGTGTTGCCCAGCAGGCCAATGGAGAGGGGCTGGCCTTTTTGCTTGGCCTCTTCGGCCAGCCGCAGGGCCTCGTCCAACGAGTCGGCCCGCACGTCCAGATAGGCGGTGTCCAGGCGGCGCTGGATGCGTTCGGGATCAATCTCCACGCAGATTGCCACCCCGCCATTGAGAGTCACCGCCAGGGGTTGCGCCCCGCCCATGCCGCCCAGCCCGCCGGTGACGGTGATGGTGCCCCTCAAGGAGCCGCCGAAATGCTTGCGGGCAGCAGCGGCGAAGGTCTCGTAGGTGCCCTGCAGGATGCCCTGGGTGCCGATGTAAATCCAGCTTCCGGCGGTCATCTGGCCGTACATCATCAGGCCCAGCCGGTCCAGGCGGTCAAACTCCTCCCAGGTGGCCCAGCGGGGCACCAGGTTGGAGTTGGCAAGGATCACCCGGGGGGCCAGGGGCTGGGTTCTGAAGACCCCCACCGCCCGCCCCGACTGCACCAGCAGGGTCTCGTCGTTTTTCAGGCGCTCGAGCACCGCCAGAATCCGCTCTAAATCCTCCGGGCTGCGGGCCGCCTTGCCCCGCCCGCCGTAGACAATCAGTTCCTCGGGCCGTTCGGCCACCTCGGGGTCGAGGTTGTTCAAAAGCATCCGCTTGGCGGCTTCCTGAATCCAGCCCTGGGCTGTGCGCTGGTTACCTCTGGGGGCTTTGTAGCTCATAGGAACGCTCCTTTGCCGGGAACTCGGTTTGGGGAATAAAGGTGTCTTCCAGGTAGTAGCGGTCGGCCCGCATCAGGTACTCCACCCAGGTGATGGGCGCCTCGAGGGTGTAGGTAAGCCGCTCCAGGCGCAGGGCGGGCGCCCCTTGGGGCTGCTGGAGCAGCAGGGCGATCTCCTGCTCTAGGGCTACTGCTTCCAGCCGCTGCCAGACCTTGGTCAGGGGCAAGCCCAGGGTGTGTACCAGCAG
>Ga0272446_1005069_pt1 | contig 14867 bp, 9 predicted proteins | sample YNPCB0061_FD_194587 | JGI IMG/M metagenome (GOLD analysis project Ga0272446, IMG submission 194587) | Hot spring microbial mat communities from Yellowstone National Park, WY, United States - YNP-CB-006-1 | ecosystem: Environmental > Aquatic > Thermal springs > Hot (42-90C) > Sediment | place...
ACGGCTTCGGCGATCACCGCATCGAGGGCATCGGCGACAAGCACGTGCCGTGGATTCACAACGTGCGGAACACCGACGCCGTCATCGCCATCGACGACGAGGACACGATGCGGCTCTTGCGCCTGTTCAACGAGCCCGCCGGCCAGGTGTGGCTTCACAAGCAGGGCATTCCGAAGGAGACGGTGGAGAAGCTGCCGCTGCTCGGCATCAGCTCCATCTGCAACATGCTGTCGGCCATCAAGCTGGCGAAGTACTTCGAGCTGGGCGCCGACGACGTGGTGATGACCGTCTTCACCGACTCCGAGGCGCTGTACACCTCGCGCCTCGAGGAGCTGCGGCACGAGCGCGGCGCGTACACCGAGACTGACGCGGCCCGCGACCTCGACCGGCGGCTGCACGGCGCGAAGACCGACTTCTTGAAGGAGCTCGGCTACCGCGACCGCAAGGCGCTGCACCACCTGAAGTACTTCACCTGGGTGGAGCAGCAGGGGAAGACCGCCGACGAGCTGCGCGCGCTGTGGGACCCGGCCTTCTGGGACGCGCGGTACGCCGAGGCGCTCGAGTGGGACGCGCTCATCGATTCGTTCAACGCGCGGACCGGCGTGCTGGCGTCGTTGTAGTTCACCCCTCTCCCTGGCCCTCTCCCCAGGGGGAGAGGGGAGCAAGTTATGCACCTCGTCCCGTATCCGTTCGGTCGGCTGCTCTCTCGCGTCCTGCGCGAGCTCGAAGGTGGCGGCCCCGTGCTGGACCTGCCGCGCGCGAAGTTCGTCAAAGGCCCGCGCGCCCAGGACTGGAGCGCCGCGCTGCACGGCCGTCGCGTCGGCTCGCCGCTGGGGCCCGCCGCCGGTCCACACACGCAGCTGGCGCAGAACATCGTGCTGGGCTTCCTCGGTGGCTGCCGCGTCTTCGAGCTGAAGACGGTGCAGATCATGGACGAGCTGCAGATTCCCCGGCCGTGCATCGACCTGCGCACCGTGGGCTTCAACGTCGAGTGGAGCCAGGAGCTCAAGCTCGAGGAGTCGCTCGAGGAGTACGTGAAGGCGTCGATGCTGCTCGAGATTCTCGTGGCGAGCGGCAAGCTGGACCTGGCGCCGGGCTTCGAGCGCTTCGCCTTCGACCTGTCCGTCGGCTACGACCTGAAGGGCATCCAGCACGAGCGCGTGCAGGCCTTCTTGAACGGGATGATGGACGCGAGCCGCATCATCAACCGGCTGCGGAAGGAGATTCCGTCGCAGTGGGCGCACTTCCGCGACCTCGACTTCCGGCTGTGCGTCTCGGACACGCTGACCTTGTCCACCTTCCACGGCTGCCCGCCGTCGGAGATTGAGGGCATCACGCGGTACCTGATGGAGCACAACCGCCTGCACTGCGTGGTGAAGCTGAACCCCACGCTGAACGGGCCCGACGAGGCGCGGCGGATTTTTCACGACGTGCTGGGCTACCGCTACCGCATCCCCGACTCGGCCTTCGCGAACGACCCCACCTTCCAGCAGGCGGTGGACCTGGTGGGCCGCCTCGAGGAGACGTCGAAGCAGACCGGCCGGCACCTCGGCGTGAAGTTCTCCAATACGCTGGTGGTGGAGAACGAAGGCGACTTCCTGCCGAAGTCCGAGAAGCTGTCGTACCTCTCGGGCCAGCCGCTGCACGTGCTGGCGATGAACCTGGTGGGGAAGTTCCGCGGCGTCTTCGGCGACCGGCTGCCGGTGTCCTTCTCGGCGGGCATCGAGAAGCACAACTTCGCCGACGCGGTGTCCTTGGGCCTCGTGCCGGTGACGGTGTGCAGCGACCTGTTGCGGCCGGGCGGGTACGGGCGGCTCTCGACGTACTTCGCCGAGCTCTCCGCACGCATGGACGCGGCGGGCGTGAAGACGCTGGAAGACTTCACCCTCAAGGCGCAGGCCGGCGCGGGCGCGGCGGCGCTGGAGAACGTGCCGGGCGTGGACGCGGCGACGAAGCAGGCGTGCCTCGCGGCGCTCTCCAGCGGCGGAGACCTGAAGGCGGCAGCCGGCCCGCTCTACGCCGCGTGGGTCAGCGCGGCGCGGCTCGAGAACACGAAGCGCTACGTGGCCGGCCTCACCACGAACCCGAAGTACCTCGCGGTCAACAACGCGAAGGCGCCAAAGAAGCTGGGCACGAAGCTGGACCTCCTCGACTGCGTCACCTGCGACAAGTGCGTGCCGGTGTGCCCCAACCACGCCAACTTCACCTACGCGCTGCCGAAGGTGGAGCTGCCGGTGGTGAAGCTGACGCGCGGCGCCGACGGTGCGTGGAGCGCGAAGGCCCAGGGCACGCTCAAGGTGGAGAAGAAGCACCAGTTCGCCAACTACGTCGACTTCTGCAACGAGTGCGGCAACTGCGACGTCTTCTGCCCCGAGGACGGCGGGCCGTACGTGGTGAAGGCGCGCTTCTTCGGCAGCGAGGCGTCGTGGGCGCGCGAGCCCAGGGGCGATGGGTTCCTGCTGCTCCCCGACGGCACCACGCGCGGGCGGTTCCAGGGGAAGGAGTTCTCGCTGGCGCCCGGCTGGCGCTTCTCAGGCACCGGCTTCGAGCTCGAGCTGGACGACGCGAAGCCGGAAGCGCCGCGCGGTGGCCGCGTGGACGCCGGCGTGGAGGTCGACCTCACCTACTTCCACCTCCTGCGCTGGCTGGGCCACGCGGTGCGGGCGCTGCCGCTCAACTACCTCAACGCCTGACCTGCTCGCGGTACGCTCTGCCTTCCCCATGCTCGACCAGATTCGGCCGCGACTGGTGCCCGGCGTCGAGGTGCGCATCCGCCCCGACGGCACGGCCGGGCTGTACGACGCCGACTCCGGGCGCGGCGTCGAGACGACCGCCGAGCAGGCCAACCTGGTGCAGCTCTTCGACGGCGAGCGCTCGCTGCTGGAAATCTCCGCCGAGTACATGAACCGGCACGGCTTCGTGCCCTTCGCAGCCGTCGACGAGCTGCTGTGGGACCTGGCCGAGGAGCAGCTGCTGGTCAACCCGCCGCAGAACCTGGGGCGCCTGGCCACCGTCGACCGCAGCGCCGCCATCGACCTCCTCTCGCCCTCGGCCCGCGCGCGGTGGAAGACGTCGTGGCCGCGGGCGCTGCGCGCGCTGGAGCTGTTGCTGTGGCCGGCCCTCGCAGCGTGGGTGGTGATGAACGTGCCCGCCGTCGCGCTCTCGGCCGTCGACGTGGCGCTCTTCTACCCGGGCCTCGTGCTGGCGCTGGTGCTGCGCGAGCGCGTGAAGGCGGCGTGCAGCGCGCTGGCGGGCGCTTCGCCCACGCGCGCGCACCTCGTCTCGGTGCTGGGGGTCGTCTGGTACGTCGCGCCGGACACGGCCATCGCCGTCCTCCTCGGGCGCGGCGGCCGCATCTTCACGCACCTGGGCGCGCTGCTGGGCGCGGGGACGGCGGTGGCCATGGCTTCTCCGTGGCCGGGCCTGCGCGCCGGCGCGGCGATGGTGCTCTTGCTTGACCTCTGCCCGCTGGCCGCGTCGTCGATGGAGGCGCTCCTCACCGCCGCGTCCGGGCAGCTGCGGCTGCGCGACCGGCTGCGCGGCTTCTTCGGCCTGCCGCTGCTGAAGGCCTTCGTGACGGTCGACCTGAAGCGCGCGGGCGGGGCGCTGGCCTTCGGCGGCCTGTTGACCGCCGCGTGGTACGCCGCCTTCGTCTACGTGGTGTTCGTCCTGGGCTTCGCGACGGCGCTCAAGCTGGTGGAGCTCGTCGTGGCCCTCGACGGTCCGCTGCGCTTCCTCGCGGCGGCCGGCGCGCTGGCGCTCTTCCTCGCGTCGCCCTTTCCCCTCATCCTCGTGGCGTTCCAGGCCATCGAGTCCTTCTTCTCCACCTTCTGGCCGCCGGAGACGGGCGGGCGTCACGACGGCGGCGCCGCGGCCATCGAGGCCTTCCGCTCGATTCCCCTCTTCTCCGCGTTGCCCGACAAGGAGCTCGCCGCCATCGCGGCGCAGTCGCGCGAGGTCACCTACGGCGCGGGCCAGCGCATCGTGGAAGAGGGCGCGGCGGGCAACACGTTCTGCTCGATTCGCCGCGGCTCCGTCGAAGTCGTCCGCGGCGAGGCGAACCAGGCGCCACGCGTGGTGGCGCGCCTGGGGCCCGGCGACTGCTTCGGCGAGACGGCCATGCTGAAGGACGGCGTGCGCACGGCGACGGTGCGCGCGGTGACGGAGACGGTCGTCATCGAGCTGGCCAGCGACGTCTTCGAGAAGGTGGTGGCCACCGTCGGGGGCGTGGACTTCGCGGCGGTGCTGCGCGCGGCCAACGCCATCGGCAAGTCGAAGCTGTTCCGCGGGCTGCCGCCCGAGCGCCTGTCGTCGCTGGCCAGTCGCTTCGTGCCGCGCAGCGTGCCCGCCGGCACCGACGTGGTGCGCTACGGTGACGAGGGCCGGGAGTTCTTCCTCATCGCGAAGGGCCAGGTGGAGGTGCTGTCGAAGGACGGCGCGCGCCTCACCCAGCTGGGCGACGGCGACCACTTCGGAGAGATTGCGCTGCTGCGCAACGTACCCCGCACCGCCACCGTCCGCACGACGGTGGACACGCTGGTGCTGGTGTTGAGCCGCGAGGTCTTCCTCCAGGCGCTGCAGGCGGACCTGGCGCTCTCGGCGCGCGTCGAGGAGATCGCCGCCTCGCGCGCCAAGGCGCCCCCCGCCGACTGACTCTGGACACGCGCCAGCTGGCACGCGTGGACCTCGCGGTGCTCTCCGGCTGAAGCGTGAGGGTGGTGTGCGACGCGGGCCGCTGACGGCGCGTCACGGCTCGGCCTGTCGCGCCTAGGCTGCGGCGCATGCTCCCGCCTCTCCTCGCGCTGGCCCTCGCCGCCTCACCCGACACGCTGCCGGACCCGCTCACGCTGGACGCGCTGCAGGCCGCCGCGCGCGCCCACAACCCTGGGCTGCGCGCCGCCGCCCAGCGCGAGGTGAGCGCCAGGCAGCGCGGCGACGCCGAGGGCTCGCTCCCCAGCCCCGAGCTGTCGGCGGACATCTGGCGGCTGCCGCTCGACCAGCCGTGGAACCTCTACGAGTCCAGCATGGTGATGGTGACGTTCCGCCAACGGCTGCCGGCGTGGGGCGTGCGCGGCGCGAAGCAGGAGGCGCTGGAAGCCGAGTCGGCCGGAGAGGGGGCGCGGCGCGAGGCGATGGGGCTCGAGCTGGACCGCGCGGTGGCGGAGGCCTTCGTCGCCTTCCGCGAGGCGCACGCCCGGCACGCCGTGCACACGAAGCACCTCGAGGTGCTGGGGCGCGTGGTGGAGGTGGCGCAGGGCCGCCTCACCGCGGGCGGGCGGCTGGACGACGTGGCGCAGGCGACGCGCGAGCGCGCGAAGCTGGAAGCCGACGTGGCCGTGGAGCACGCCGGGGTGGCGCGCGCGGCCGCGAAGGTGAACGCGCTGCTGGGCCGCCCGATGGACGCGCCGCTGGGCACACCGGCGCCGTGGACAGACGAGACGGTGACGCTGTCGGCCGAGCAGCTGCTGGAGGCGGCGCACGCCGCGCGCCCCGAGCTGAAGTTGGCCGCCAGCCAGGAGAAGAAGGCGCAGGCCTCGGCGCACGCGGCGAAGCAGGAAGCGCTGGCGCCGGCCGTGTCGCTGGGGCTGTCGTACTTCCCGCCCATTCGCATGGCGCCAACGCACGGGCTGGGCGTGTCCGTGGCGGTGGAGCTGCCGTGGCTGTGGGGCGGCCGCTTCTCGCAGAAGGACGGCGAGGTGACGATGGCTGGCGCCGCGCGCGAGGAGACGGCCGACGTGACGTACCGCCTCGCCATCGAGGTGGCGTCGGCGCTGGCGGCGGTGCGCGAGGCGACGGTGCGGGTGAAGGCGCTCGAGCAGCTCGCCGTGCCCGCGGCGCGGCGGGCAGAGGACGTGTCGCTCGCCGCGTACCGCGCCGGCGGGCAGGACGTGCAGGGACTGCTGGCCGCGGAGCAGGCCGTCGTCGCGCTGGACGTGGCGGTGGTGGAGGCGCGGGCGGCGCTCGACCTCGCGCTCGTGCAGCTGGACTGGGCCGTGGGCGGGAAGGCCCCGCGCTCCGCGATGGCGCCGTGACGGGCGCGCCACCGTCGCCGACCTGTACCTCGGTGTAGCGCTCGAGCCGTGGGAGCCGCCGTCTCGCGTCACGCGCGCGCAGTCCGTGCCTATAAGGCCGCGTGACCCAGCCCCTGTCCCCCCGCAGCCTCCGCAACGCCGCCCTCGTGCGCTGGGCGCTCATCGGCCTGTCTGCCGCGCTGGCGCTGGGTGCGTGGGTCAGCTTCATTGGGCACCGCGGCGACTCGCACGCGCAGGCCACCGTGCAGTACCGCTGCCCGATGCACCCGCAAATCGTCTCCCCGACGAAGGGCGAGTGCCCCATCTGCGGCATGGACCTCGAGCCGATTCCGGTGACGACGACGCCGCCCACCGCGACGCCGGGCGCGACGGCGCAGCAGTACACCTGCCCCATGCACCCCGAGGTGGTGCAGGACCACCCGGGCACCTGCCCCCGCTGCAAGATGAAGCTGGTGCCGCTCGAGGTGAAGGCGCCCCAGGGCCCCCTGCCCGAGGGAGTGGTGCCGGTGACGCTGTCGCTCGAGCGCCAGCAGGCCATCGGGCTGCGCTACACTGCGGTGAAGGAGGCCGACGTGTCGGGCGCGCTGCGCGTGGCCGCGTCCATCGTCTTGCCCGAGCGCGGCCAGGCGCGCGTGCACCTGCGCACGCCGGGCTTCGTCGAGGCCATCTCGGTGTCGGAGACGGGCGTGAAGGTGCGCGTCGGCCAGGAGCTCGCGCGCGTGTACAGCCCGCCGGTGCTGGAGGCGGAGAACGAGTTGCTCGCCGCGCTGACCTTCGGCGACTCCGGCGCGCGCCAGGTGCAGGCCGCGAAGGAGAAGCTGGGGCTGCTGGGCGTGCCCGACGCCACCATCGAGCAGGTGGTGAAGACCAAGTCCGCCGTGCGCGCCTTCCCGGTGACGGCGCCGGTGTCGGGCTACGTGACGCTGAAGAACGCGGTGCTGGGTGCCTACGTGTCCAGCGACGTGCCGCTCTACGAAATCACCGACCTCTCGAAGGTGTACGTCGTCGCCGAGGTGTACGCGGGCGACGCGCCGTCGGTGGGCGTGGGCACGCCGGGCACGTTCAGCCTGGCGACGCGCGCCGACGTGAGGGTGTCCGGCGCCGTCGACCTCGTCTACCCGCAGGTGAGCGCGGAGGCGCGCACCGTGAAGGTGCGCATGGTTCTGCCCAACGAGAAGAACCTGCTGCAGCCGGGGCAGATCGGCTGGGTGGAGTTCGAGCGCCCGGCGCGCAAGGCGCGGGCGGTGCCGCGCGACGCCGTCATCGACACCGGCACGCAGCGCTACGTCTTCGTGGACGAAGGGCGCGGCACGCTGGCGCCGCGGCTGGTGGAGCTGGGCGAGGACCTCGGCGCGGAGCTCGAGGTGAAGGGCGCCCTGGCGCCCGGCGAGCGCGTGGTGTCGGGCGCGGCCTTCCTCGTCGACTCCGAGAGCCGGCTGCAGGCCTCGCTGTCGACGGCGGGCTCGAGGCCGCACCCGTGCGACCTCCAGGTGGACAAGCTGAAGTTCCCCGACAAGTGGAAGGCCTGCGCGGCCTGCGAGGCGCAGCACGCCGGCATGGGCACCATGCTGGACGACTGCCTCCACGCCATCCCGCAGCCGTGGAAGTGAGCCGATGATCGCCCGCGTCATCGAATGGTGCGCGCAGCAGCGGTGGCTGGTGCTCTTCCTCTTCCTGGTGGCCGGCGTGGGGGCGGTGCGCGCGCTCAAGGGCATGCCGCTCGACGCCATTCCGGACCTCTCGGACCCGCAGGTCATCCTCTTCACCGAGTGGAAGGGCCGCAGCCCGACGCTGGTGGAGGACCAGGTCACCTACCCGCTCGCCAGCCGGCTACTCGCCGCGCCCAGGGTCCACGCGGTGCGCGGCTACTCGATGCTGGGCATGTCCTTCGTCTACGTCATCTTCGACGAGGGCACCGACGTGTACTGGGCGCGTTCACGCGTGCAGGAGATTCTGTCGGGCCTCACCGCCACGCTGCCCGCGGGCACGGTGCCGACGCTGGGCCCCGACGCGACGGGCGTGGGCTGGGTGTACGAGTACGCGCTCGTCGACACGAGCGGCACGCACGACCTCGCCGAGCTGCGCACGCTGCAGGACTTCACCCTGCGCTACGCGCTCGAGTCGGTGCCCGGCGTGTCCCAGGTGGCGGCGGTGGGCGGCTACGAGAGGCAGTACCAGGTGCGCGTCGACCCCGAGCGGCTGCGCGCGTACCAGCTCGCCATCGACGACGTGGCCGACGCGGTACGGAAGTCGAACGGCGAGGTGGGCGGCCGCGTGCTGGAGATGAGCGGGCGCGAGTACTTCATCCGCGGGCGCGGCTACCTGGAGAACCTCGGGCAGCTGGCGCAGGTGACGGTGCGCACCAACGAGAACGGCACGCCGGTGCGCGTGGCCGACGTGGGCACGGTGACGTTCGGCCCGGACCTGCGGCGCGGGCTGGCGGAGCTGGACGGGCGCGGCGAGACGGTCGGCGCCATCGTGCTGGCGCGCTCGGGGGAGAACGCGCTCGACGTCATCGCGCGGGTGAAGCAGCGCCTCGACGAGCTCAAGCCCTCGCTGCCGGCCGGCGTGGAGGTGGTGCCCACCTACGACCGCAGCGGCCTCATCGAGCGCGCCATCGCCACCTTAAAGACGGCGCTCGTCGAGGAAGGCGTCACCGTGGCGCTCATCATCCTGGTCTTCCTCTTCTCGCTGCGCTCGGCGCTCCTGCCCATCTTCTCGATGCCGCTGGCGGTGCTGCTGTCCTTCATCCCCATGCGGCTGCTGGGCATTCCGTCCACCATCATGAGCCTCGGCGGCATCGCCATCGCGCTGGGCGCCACGGTGGACGCTGAGATCGTGATGATCGAGGCGTGCCACAAGAAGCTCGAGCACGCGCCGCAGGGCCTGTCACCCGCGGAGCGCCGGAAGCTGCTCCACGAGGCGGCGAAGGAAGTCACCCCGGCCATCTTCTTCTCGCTCCTCATCATCGCCGCCAGCTTCCTGCCGGTGTTCGGTCTCACCGGGCAGGCGGGGCGGCTCTTCCAGCCGCTCGCGCTGACGAAGACGTTCGTCATGCTGTCGGCGGCGGTCCTGAGCATCACCTTCGCGCCCGCGCTGCGCGACTTCCTGTTGAGCGGGAAGGTGCGGCCCGAGAGCGAGCACCCGGTGTCGCGCTTCATCATCCGCCTGTACGCGCCCTTCGTGCACGTGGCGCTCAAGCGGCCGCTCACCACGCTGGCCATCGGGCTCTTCGCCGTGCTGTCCGCCGTGCCCGTCGCGCTGCGGCTGGGCAGCGAGTTCATGCCGGCGCTGAACGAGGGCGACATCCTCTTCATGCCCACCACGCTGCCCAACATCTCCATCGAGGAGGCGAAGCGGCAGCTGCAGCTGCAGGACCAGGCGCTCAAGCAGTTCCCCGAGGTGAAGAGCGTCTTCGGCAAGGTGGGCCGCGCCGAGACGCCGACGGACCCCGCGCCGCTGTCGATGGCGGAGACGGTGGTGCAACTGCACCCGCGCGAGCAGTGGCCCAGGGTGAAGGAGGCGCGCTGGTACTCCTCGTGGGCGCCGGAGTGGCTCAAGCCCGCGCTTCGGCCCGCGTGGCCCGAGGAGCGCGCCGAGACCTGGGACGAGCTGGTGGCGAAGCTGAACGCGTCTGTGCGCCAGCCCGGGTGGACCAACGCCTGGACCATGCCCATCAAGGCGCGCGTGGACATGCTGTCCACCGGTGTACGCACGCCCATCGGCGTGAAGGTGTTCGGCAGCGACTTGAAAGCCATCGAGGCGGCCGGCAGACAGCTCGAGGCGGTGCTGAAGGAGGCGCGCGGCGCCCGCAGCGTGCTGTTCGAGCGCAGCCTGGGCGGCGCGTACGTCGACGTCGTGCCCTACCGCGAGGCCTTGTCCCGCTACGGCCTGCAGGTGGACGCGCTGTCCCGCGCGCTGGAGACGGCGGTGGGCGGCGAGACGGTGTCGGTGGCGGTGGAGGGCCGGCGGCGCTTCGCGGTGTCGGTGCGCTACCAGGAGGACTTCCGCTCGTCGCCCGAGGCGCTGCGCCGCGTGCTGGTGCCGCTGCCGAAGGGCGGCAACGTGCCCCTGGGCGAGCTGGCGCACGTGGTGGTGACGGAGGGCCCGCCGATGGTGCGCAACGAGGCCGGGCTGCTGGTCGGCTACGTCTACGTCGACCTCGAGAGCTGGGCGGATCCGGGCACCTTCGTGGAGTCGGCGAAGGCGTTGGTGGACGCCGCGCGCGCGCGTGGCCGCGTGTCGCTGGGCGAAGGCATGTACGTGAAGTGGACCGGCCAGTACGAATTGCTGGAAGAGATGAAGGAGCGCATGCAGTGGCTGGTGCCGCTGGCGCTCGCCATCGTCGCGGTGCTGCTCTGGCTGCAGTTCCGCCACCTCACCGAGGTGCTCATCGTGTTCCTGTCGATTCCCTTCGCGCTCGTGGGCAGCGCGTGGGCGCTGCACCTGCTGGACTACCGGCTCTCGACGGCAGTGTGGGTGGGCGTCATCGCGCTCATCGGGCTCGCCACGCAGACGGGCGTGGTGATGATCGTCTACATCGACCAGGCCTTCTTCCGCCGCGTGCGCGAAGGGCGGCTGAAGTCGCTCGACGACATCATCGAGGCGCACGCCGAGGGCACCGTGCAGCGCGTGCGGCCGAAGCTAATGACGGTGGCCACCATGCTCATCGGCCTCCTGCCGCTGCTCTGGAGCCAGGGCACCGGCGCCGACGTGATGAAGCGCATCGCCGCGCCGATGGTGGGCGGGCTGCTCACCAGCGCGTTCCTCACGCTGGAGCTCATCCCCGTCGTGTACACCTACTGGCGCTACGCGCAGCTCAAGCGCGCCCAGCGCACCGGGCGGCCGCTGGCCGAGGTGGTGGGCCTCACGAGCGCGGACTGACGGCTACCCGGTGAAGCCGACCGCGAGGCGGCCGGTGCGCGCCTGCGCCAGCAGGTCCTCCGGCTTCACGTCGTCGAAGAAGTCGCGCGCGCGGTCGAGGCCCTGCAGCGCCGTGCCCGTCACCTGCGCCACCGCGTCGCAGCTGATGTCCGCCAGGCGCGCCTCGAAGGCTCTGCGCTCGAGCCGCTCCTCGCGGGAAGCGGCGCTACGGCGCGAGCGAGTAGATGTCGCGGCGGAGGTCGCGCTTGAGGTTCCACCCGCTCGGGTCGGGCTTCGCCAGCGTCGACAGGTCGACGTCGGCCACCACCAACTCTGGGTGGGTGCTGAGGTTCTGCAGCACGCCGTTGGGGCCGACGAAGTGGCTTTCGCCGAAGTACGGCTGGTTCCACGGCGGCTCGACGCCCTTGCGGTTGCTGCCGCCGATGAAGACGTTGTGCCGCGCCGCATCGACCTGGAACTCGAGGTGCCACATGCGGTGGCTCTTCTCGCCGAACGTCACCGCGGGGCTGAAGACGAGCTCGGCGCCCTCGCGCGCCAGCGTGGACATGACGCCCTCGAAATGCCGGTCGTAGCAGATGGCGACGCCGAGGCGGCCCAGTGACGTCTCCCACACCGGGAAGAAGGGGTTCTTGGACACGTTGCGCACGTGCGGCCCGTTCCCGCCGTCGCTGCGGTCATAGAAGAAGCCCTCGAGGAACTGGCCCTGCTCGTTCTTCCCGTGGGGGATGTGCGTCTTGCGGTAGGTGCCCAGCACCACGCCCGCCTCGTCGATGACGACGGCGGTGTTGAAGCGCTTGCCGTCCTTCGTCTTCTCGTAGATGGGCGCAATGAGGATGACGCCGAGCTCCTTCGCAAGGCCTTTCAGCGTCGTCACCGTCGGGCCGTCGAAGACGTCCTCGGCGAGGCCCACCCAGAACTCGTCGTGGCGCAGCGCGAAGTACGGCGCGGGGAACAACTCGCCGAAGCACACCACCTGCGCGCCCTGCGCCTTCGCGGCCTTCGTCAGCGCGACGTGGTGCGCGACGTTGGCGGCGCGAATCGCATCCAGCTGCGTGGCCAGCGCGGGGAGGTCCGCCACGGTGGGCGGCATGCCAGGGTAGGCGTTGACGGTCTGCGTGAGGGCGGCGCGGACGACGCGAGCGGACATGGCCCCGCGTCAAAGCACGAAGCCGGTGGGTGCGCAGCCGGCGTCAGTTGAGCGGCTTCGCCACCGCGGCCTCGAGGCGCCTCATCCACGCCTCGAAGCCGTCGGCGCCCAGCGCCACCGGCTCCGACAGGCGCGCCGGCAGCCGGTCGAACAGGCGCGAGGCGTCGATGTGGCGGATGAAGCGGTGCGGCAGCGACGGCAGCCTGGGTCCGACGAGGAAGAAGACGCGCGCGCCGGGGGCGCGGGTGAGCGACGCCACCGCCGGGCGGAACCACACCTCAAATGAGAACCACGAGGCCACCGCCTCCGGGTCGTCCTCGTGCAGCTCGTCCACGTCGGCGCGGGCCACGCGCTTGCGGCCGAGGTCGTGCCTGGACGCCTTCGAGGTGAACCAGAAGGAGCCGTTCCGCCGCGCGGTCAACGCCTGCAAACCCACCGCGATGGTGGCGGCCTTCCGCGGCGGGTGCAGCGCCGACACCTGCTTCACCGCCGACTTCAAGGTGGCCTTCCGCCTCGTGCGCGCGGTGGCCGTCATCAACGGCAGCTGCCCTTGAGCTGAGTCGGCGTAGGCTCGCGCGCCATGACCTGCGTCGTCGGACTCGTGGACAGGGGCAGCGTGTACATCGGCGTCGACTCGGCCGCCGTGCAGGGCTGGACGCGCCGGAAGAGCCGCGTGGCCAAGGTGTTTCGCCGCGGCCCCTTCCTCATCGGCTACACCACGAGCTTCCGCATGGGGCAGCTGCTCCAGCACCACCTCGACGTGCCGCCGCAGGAAGCGGGCACCGACGACGTGGCCTACCTGGTGACGCACTTCATCGAGAAGGCGCGCGCGCTGTTCAAGGAGAAGGGCTTCACCAAGGTGGAGGCCAACACCGAGAAGGGCGGCCAGTTCCTCGTGGGCTACCGGGGCCGCCTGTACACCGTCGAGTCGGACTTCCAGGTGGGGGAGAACGAAGAAGGCTACGAGGCCATCGGCAGCGGCGGCGACTTCGCGCTGGGCGCCCTGGCCGCGCTGCCGCGCCTCAAGCCGAGGGAGCGCCTCACGAGGGCGCTGGAGATCGCCGCCCACTTCAACATGGGCGTGTGCGGGCCGTTCTCCATCGAGGTGCTGGAGCCCGCGCCGAAGAGGCGCCGCTGACGCGTCCCGTCAGTCGCAGAGCTTGCTGGCCGTGCAGCTGCCGGTGCCGCCGTCGGCGCGCAGGCACGCGGAGCCCGCGGTGCAGTCGGCCTCGTCGGCGCAGTCCGTCTTCCCGTCGCCGTCGTCGTCGTCCAGGTTGGCGCAGTTCCGCTCGGCCTTCTTGAGGCCCGCGCACTGGCAGTCCATGCCGCCGTCGGCCGCGCAGCTCTGCGTGTCGCACGTCGACTCTTCGCAGTCCTTCTCGCCGTCGCAGTCGTTGTCCACGGCGTCGCGGCACAGCACCGAGCCGACCTCGGCCACCTGCACGCCGCCATTGCACTTGCACAGCAGCGTGGCCGTGCACTGGAAGTAGATGTCCGGCGGCGTGCAGTACTGGCCGACGCAGTCCGGGTCGAGGCAGTCCTTCGCGTTGTCGCCGTCGTTGTCGACGCCGTCCATGCAGTTGGTCTCGGACACGCCGCCGTCGGCCACGCAGGTGCAGCCCTGCCGGCACGACAGGCCGAGGCAGTCGGGGTCGACGCAGTCCACGAGGCTGTCCGCGTCGTTGTCCTGCCCGTCGCCGCAGAGGTTCTCGGTCTCCTTCAGGCTCTTGCAGATGCAGCCGGTGCCGCACACCTGCAGCTCGCAGTCGTCGTCGTCGCAGTCGGCGGTGCCGTCGTTGTCGTTGTCGAAGCGGTCAAAGCACAGCGCCTCGAGCCGGCGCACGCACTTGCCCGCGCGGCAGTCGTCGGTGGACGGGCACGCGTTCCCGCAGGTGCCGCAGTTCTGCACGTCCGTCTGGAGGTTGAAAATCTCGTCGGTCAACCCGTTGCAGTCGTCGTCTTCGCCGTTGCAGACCTCGGACTTGCCGGTGTTGTCCGCCAGCCCGTCGCAGTCGTTGTCGACCTTGTCGCACACCTCGGGGCCCGACGGCTTGCAGCACACCTGCGCGCCCGTCGGCCGGGTGATGCACACGAAGCCGTCGCCGGCGCAGTCCGAGTCACGCGAGCAGCGGTAGGTGACGTCGTCGACGAAGGTGGCCTTGCAGGCGATCCCGGCGGTCAGCGAGACGACGGCGGCCAGGGCGAGGAACGACCGGGTGAGACGCATGGTGAGCAGTCGGACGGTTGCCCACTCGCCCCCGCGGCGCAAGCACGTTCCTCTCCCACATCGCAATTTCCATGTACCCCCGGAGTGCTTGCTAGGCTGAACGCTCGAACTTCCCGGGAGTCGTCTCTGCCATGCGCCTGCGCGCCTTCATTGCTTCGTTGTGTCTCGTCCTCACTGGGTGCACCTGTTCAGATCCTTCGTCGAATGACGGCGGCGGTGGCGGCGCGGGCGGCGGCGGTGGCGCGGGCGGCGGCGGTGGCGCGGGCGGCGGCGACGGAGGCGTGGGAGGCGGTGGCGGCTCGGGCGGCGGCGCCGGCGGCGGCGGCATGACGATGAACACCGACGGCGGCTGCGGCCTTGTCACCTGCGCGTCGGCCAACGCCAACTGCGGCCCCATCGGCGACGGGTGCGGCGGGCTGCTCGACTGCGGCAGCTGCACCCTGCCCGAGACGTGCGGCGGCGGCGGCGTGCCCAGCCGGTGCGGCGGCGACGCCGGCTGCATCCCCACCACCTGCGCGGACCTCGGCGTGGAGTGCGGCCCGTGGGCTGACAAGTGCGGCGGCCTCATCAACTGCGG
>Ga0272446_1005070_pt1 | contig 14866 bp, 9 predicted proteins | sample YNPCB0061_FD_194587 | JGI IMG/M metagenome (GOLD analysis project Ga0272446, IMG submission 194587) | Hot spring microbial mat communities from Yellowstone National Park, WY, United States - YNP-CB-006-1 | ecosystem: Environmental > Aquatic > Thermal springs > Hot (42-90C) > Sediment | place...
AAGCCCTGCGGTCAGAGAATTGACATAGAGAAACTCTGTATCAAATCTGTCAATTTCCAAGTAAATCGCTCCTGTTTTTTCATCAAGATAAAAGTTAAAGAAACCTTCATACTTTTTAAAGTCTTTAATTGCTTCGGAAATGGAAGACGGTTGAGCAAGTGCAGCATGAAAATAAAGCATAGAAAATAAGAAAAATAGGAGTTTTCTCATGGGACATTGTTGTTTTAGTTTGATTTGGCTAAGGTAGGGAAAATTCTCATAAATAGTTTACTTGCAATACTGTTTTCTCCTACTTTCTTTGGGTGGTATTAAAAATGTAGTGCTACATAATAGGTCAGATGAACTGTGGTAAAGAGTGTCTAATAAAAAAATCCATTGCAATTAATCAAATCTACGTCATCAGTGTTCCAAAATAGCACACAGATAATAAGGAGATGGAACAGACATGCACAGATTTATTTTCAAAAAATATTTCTAATGACTAAGTTATATATACTCAAAGCAAAATGGTGTGCAAACGTTTATAAGGTTTCAAACCTTATAAACGTTAAGTTTCAATCAAAACCAATCTCGATTGGGTATAACAACTTATCATATGTTCTGAACCGCAATTGCTTCCCTTGCACCACAACGGCATTTTAGCATTACTTGTTATGCTCAAACCTCTCTTGTTACTTATCCTATAAGTTTCTTGATTTTTTTTATGTGACTCGGTTCATTGGCGGCAAAAACACCACTTAAAAAAAGCAAGTCATTCACTTTATAATTTTTGATAATCTCCGAGAGGCTTCCTTTGAAATACCTATAATCTAAGACTAATACCTGCTCGTAATGAGCCGTCAGGTAGCTTACAAAAGGATTGCCGTAGGAGTTTTTTATAACTAAAATTACTCTTTTATTTTTAACTGTTTTAGAAGTAAGTTGCATAAAAGGCTCGTCGCCTCCTAAAAACACCAAATAACGATTTTTCTCAATACTATCTAATTTAAAAGTGGGGCATTCCTCCATCTTTCTACCATTCCATTTTAGAGCGACCTCTTTAGTATTAGGAATCCAGTAAAAGACCGTGTCAGCATTAGCTTTTAAAGAAGCATCATTGGTCTTTAGGAAGTGAGTACCTAAAAACTTACCCTCAACAAACTTTTTTGGCATTTCTTTAATACTTTGAGGTTCAAAACCAATTTTTTTACAAAAAGCCACATAGCCATAATAGGCTCCTAAAGCCGTCCAGTGGTGGTCGGTTCTGTAATATATGTATTCTTGAAGATGTTTTTTCATCTCTTCGTGAATAGGTATAGCTTCTACGTTCCTTAGTGCATCATGAATTTCTTGTATGTTTTCCAATTCTTTATTGGCATAATATTCATATTCTTTGGGGATTTTGTACGTTCCGAGCGTAGGTACGATTGCACAAAAGAACCTTAGTTTAAACTTTTGAGGATAAGCATTAAGCGCTTGTGCAAAATCTTTTGCCATTGAGTTTTCATTGGTAAAAATATGGAATGCCTGCCCTTTACTCACAACCAACCCCTTGCTGTTTCGGTTCTGCTCCGTATCTTTGAAAATAGCAAGCCCGCTACTGTCCTCCTCAATGATAGCATCAGTAGAAGAAACATCGGCATACACTTTTTTGCCTTCTTTCTGAATACCTTTAAGACTTTTTAGGGAGTCAGCAAGTTCTAAAAACCAATTTCTCTGAGGGAAATGGTCTGCGGTAAAGTTATCCAAACTATCCATATAGTTTCCTTTGGCTAAGTTGGGCAAATAAAAGACAGGAAGGCGGCTTAATCTGCGCTTTTCCCGTTCGCTAAAAGTATTTTTGGGCGCAAACAAAAGCCCTACACCTGCGGCTAATAGGAGAATAATAAAAAAAGAAACATGGATATACAAAATAATGCGTTTCATATCAGAACCTAAAATATAGAAAAGGATTAAAGCTATTGGCTACCAACATAGCCGTTGCCGCAACTAAGAAAATAATGCTAAGAATCATTTCAATATAGGGTAAAAACCTGACATGCCTTTGCACAAAAAGATAAGTAGGCACTGCGAGGAGAAAAGTCATTATAAGCCAAAAAAGATGATTGACGATAACCACCTCTAAGTCTTTGGCATGGAAAAGAGCATTACCAAAACCAAACATAATACCTAAATAGTCAAATACCTGAGTAAGGTCTGTAAAATAAAATAACACCCAAGAGATGAGCATAAAAAATAGCAAATAAAGATGCCCGAAAAAGGCAGGTAGCTTTTGAAGCATTTTGCCTAAGAAAAGCCTTTCTAAAACAATGAGCAACGCCCAAAATAAACCCCAAAAAATAAAGTTCCAACTTGAGCCATGCCATAAACCGGTCAAAAACCAGACAACCAACAGATTACGATACAAAAATTTACGGTTTCCACCCAAAGGAATATACACGTAGTCCCTAAAAAAACTACTTAAAGAGATATGCCATCGCCTCCAAAAATCTATTGCAGATTTGGCAATATAGGGATAATTAAAGTTTTCTTGATAATGAAATCCAAACATCTTACCTAAGCCAATCGCCATATCGGAATAGCCTGAAAAATCAAAATAGATTTGGACAGCAAACATTAAAACCCCAAACCAAGCCTCTGATACCGACAAGGAAACATGGTTTCCTTCCATATAGTTTACGACCAGCTCTCCCGCAACATTGGCAATACATACTTTTTTGAATAGTCCAATACAAAAGCGATTAATACCTTCGCTTATATCTGATAAAATTAGTTTGCGATTCTCGATTTCCTCAGCAATATGTGCATAGCGAACAATAGGACCAGCAACCAACTGATGATAAAGGCTTACAAACATCATAAATTTGAGAAAACTTTTTTGGGCTTTTACCTCATTCCTGTAAACATCAGCAACATAAGAAATGGTCTGGAAAGTATAAAAAGAAATACCGATAGGTAAACTAAACTTAGGAACAGAAAAGTTTGTATTCAACAATGTATTCAAGTTTCCTATGATGAAACCGGAGTATTTGAAAATTACTAAAAGAGTCAAATTAAGAAATACTGATGAAATCAAAGGTAGCTTTTGGTAGATTGTACCCCTGTATCGCTCAATCATAAGCCCATGAAAGTAATCAATAGTAGCTGAGAAAATCAAAAGACTGATCCAAATAGGCTCACCCCATGCATAAAAAACGAAACTTGTAAGCGTAAGCAGAACATTCCGATAGGTTTGATTACCCCAAGAGTAATACAAAAGTAGGCTCAAGGGCAGAAAGATATAAAGAAAATTAAGACTTGCAAAAACCATGAATATTAAGTTAGTAGTCTGTTAAGTAGTAGTATCAAAGAGGTAATGCTTTCTACTTTATGAATCAGTTTCATTAGTGCTGTCTGAATTGTAATGATTTAGATAACTCTGCAACTTGTTATGCATAGAACAAAGATTTTACAGATTGAATGAATTTTCACAGATAAATCAGTACTTCTTATTCGTATAATTAGTGTTATCAGTATAATTTTTATTCAGCATTACCTGTAATACACCATCTTAATTTTTATTTAGTTAAGTTGAATAGCAACATAGTCAAGGCAAAATATTTCTTATCATCTGTGTAAATAAGAATTGAGTAATTTTTGTATTTTTTATGGCTCAAAAGACCATTTTCAAGTATATATTCTACTATATATTCTTCTATACCCTCCTCATATTCTTCTATACCCTCCTCGTTTTCAATTGCTATAACCTTTTCGTTTTCAATTTCTATACCCTCCTCGATTTCAATTTCTATACCCTTTTCGTTTTCAATTTCTATACCCTCCTCGATTTCAATTTCTATACCCTCCTCGTTTTCAATATTATATTTGTATTGCTCATCGATATCGTTACAATAATCACGTCTAAGCAGGGATTCTAATAAACATTCGTCTATATCCTCGTTTTCAATACTAAGTGATAAAAAACTTCCTTCTATACGAGGATTTGCCCTAACCATAACACAAATATTCTCATTTTGCGTAGCATAATCCATTATATCATTTATGTTACTAATGATATGTTTATAAGGCACATATTGTTGAGGTATATTACTATTAAAAATATTAACACAATGTTCATACAGTAAATCATGATGTAACAATAATTTTAAATTTTGCGAAAAACAACAAAAGTTTAATACACTGAAAGTTAAAATTAAAACTAATTTTTTCATAATTTTAAACATTTGAATTTTAATAAAAAGTTATGTGAGAGTAGAAGAATATTTAATGTAAGAAAAATAGCATCTGCTACTACTTAAATATGCTTATGGCTTTTTCCAAGTTTTCAGCACATTGAAGTTGTTGTATGATTATGTTATAACTGAAAAGGACTTGAAATAGTAAACTGCTAAGTAAGTAGGACAATGCAATAAAGAATCATCAATTTTTTTTCTTAGATTTTACTTTTGTTATGCAGTTTTGTCGGATAAATTCTTTTACTTCTTTGTCATTTGGACTTAGGCTAAGTGCTTTTTGCGCATCCTCACAGGCAGATAGTTTTTGATTCAGATTTAATTTGCATATAGCGCGATATAGGTAAAAAGTATATTGGTTATCTTCTTTGAGGATACATACGTCTAAATCTTTTTTTGCTTCTTGATATTTTCCTTTTTCAATTAGCATAATAGCACGGTACCAATAGTAGTCAGGCTGAGTTGGATTAGATACTATTGCCAAGTTTAAATCATCAAATGCCTTACTTTCATCTCCTTGTGAAAGATAAATTCTAAATCTATTCATGTAATAAACATCTTCATCAGGCTTTATTTGAATGGCTTTTGTGATATATTGTAGAGCATATTTATTCTCTTCCATCAAATGAGCAATTACTGCCATAAGATTATAACTCTCGCTATCGTTTGGGTTGTTACTAAGATTCTTAGCAAAGTACTTTAATGCATAGTCATAATCGTTATCAGCAAGAGCAAGCAAACCGTATTCTTTATATATGTTGCTTAGATTACTTCCGCCTTCCTTCCTGTAATAATTTAAATCTATATTAAGGACTGACCATGTGCTATTACCGCTTCCTTCAATAATATTGAGTCTTCTTATCGTTGGAGGGATTGGAGGGAAAACCAATTTAAAAGTTTTATTTTCTCCTAATTTTACTTCTGTACCATTGTCTCTGCTATCTCCTACGGAAGAGGACAGAATATAATATTTTTGCTTATTATCAGCATCTTGCAAATAGATTCCATGGTCTTTCTTATTTAATTCTGCCCAGATAAGCATTTTTTCGCCATACGCCATTTGCACATTAGTAAAAGAGCAGTAAACTATTGTATTATCTTTATGAAAACTAATAGAATGATAGACTAAGCCATGCTCACGAGGTGGTATAACGTTTAGTATGACTAAATCTGGATTAGTAAAAGATAGCGGAACGGGTTTTATTTTGGGCAAATTAGGAATTTCTAATGAAGCCACAGAAAAATTAAGATTCTGACCATCGGTTATTCCTGAGGTAACTACCCCTACTACTCTGCCTTTCATGTCCATTACAGGGCTACCGCTACTACCTGGGGATACAGGTGCAGATATTTGAATAATTATACCTCTCTCCTCCCCATCTCTAATCGCAGACACATTACCTTCTGCATAGGTGCTTTCCAATCCTCTTGGGTTTCCAATAACGAACACTCTGCTTGCTTTTGGAGGAATCTCTTTATGAATAGTCAAGTACTTAAAATCATTGCGTCGCGTATTTTTAAGAGAAAAAACCATCAAATCTTTATCAGCATCATATCGTAGAATTTTATCTACCTCATAAATCTCTTTATTATGGAGTTTTATCAAAGCTTTAGAGGCTTTATCAAGTACGTGAAAATTAGTTACGCCTACACCTTGTTTATCAATAAAAAAGCCTGTGCCTGTACCTTTTACTCTGCCGTACTCATCATAAGTATAAATAGCAAAGATAGCTTTCTCTGCTTCTGCTACAAGTTTGGTAATCTCCTGAGCATAGGCGCACAGATTCCAAACATACAAAAAAATGAAAGTAGTAAGTTTTAAAAAGGTTCTCATATAAATTGAGATTAACATTTTGATAGTGAATCTGAAATTAGCAAAGGAATAAAGCTTATCATAGCTAGTGAGGTAAACTTTCGAATGGGTTAGGATATAGTAGTAAGCTTTGTTAAGCTAAATCTTATTCAATATATTTATACCCATTTCCTTTTTCTATGCTACCATCTTTAAATCGTACTGCCACAATCATAACCTTATTTATATCGTCCTCAAATCTATTTGTATTTAAGTGACTCATATTATAACGCAGTGGAAACTGAACAAACTCTGTTTGGTTTGGAGGTATATTAACCAACAGATTATGGCTTGAATCATGAAATACCCCATTGTAATATATAAATGGTCGTTCATCATTGCTATTAGAAAAACCAAATACAACATTTGTAATAGTTTTTGAATAAATGTTTTTGATTTCTCCTACATATACTTTGCGCATGTCCTCTGTGTATTTCATTTTGTGTGAAATAATCATCTTTCTTGTTACCGTGTTTGCTTCTCTTTCTGCTATTGCTGCTTGCTCTGCTTGGTGTATTCTTATTCTCTCTGCTTCTTTTTCTGCTTGTTGCCTTGCTCGTTCTTTTCCTAATTCTCGCATAACATAGAATGCATAAATTCCCAAAACTATGGCACTTATTAGAATAGTGCCAATTATGTTTTTCACATTTTCGTTTCGCATACAACTGTTTTATTATGTGTAGTTTTAAAATAAATCATAAACTTTACAAAACAATCTTCCCAAACTTATACCAAAATAGTAATTAATTTATTATCAAGTATTTAACTTGATTCAGAGATAGAAAAAGTCATCAAAAAATGATATTGATGTATCAATTTTTGAATAGTCTGAGGTCTTTTGTCCTTACTAATAAAAAGTTTGTTTTGGTATGTGTGGGGAATGTATTTAGACATATTCACACAAAGGTAATGTGGCGGTGCGGGTGAAAATACCTCCCAACAGCGTTTTAGCATTACTTGTTTAGCATCACCCGAATAGTTTTTGTTGAGTATATTTCCCTTACGCCAACTCTCTCAAATCCACAGGAATAACCGTAGAAACGCCCTGTTCCAACATGGTTACACCGTAAATTACGTCTGTGGTTGCCATAGTGCGCTTGTTGTGCGTAACGATAATGAATTGAGAACGGTCTGCAAAGCGTTTGATGATGTTGTTGAATTTGTCGATGTTGGCATCATCAAGCGGAGCGTCCACCTCGTCAAAGATGCAGAAAGGCGCAGGACGCAAAAGGTAAATCGCAAAAAGCAAGGAAACGGCGGTCAGCGTTTTTTCTCCGCCTGATAACTGATTGATAGTGAGCGGTCTTTTGCCTTTGGGCTTGGCGATAATGTCGATGTCTGCCTCCAAAGGATTGTCAGGGTCAGAAAGCGTCAAATCGCAAGTGTCTTCTTCGGTAAACAGTGAGCGGAAGACTTCTATAAAGTTAGTACGAATTTTTTGGAAAGCCTCTACAAAGTTTTGTCGCGCTACGGTGTCTATTTCTGTAATGGTCTGAATCAGCGAGTTTTTAGCTTGCAGTAAGTCCTCCTTTTGGCTTGTGATGAAGTCGTAGCGTTGCTTGATTTCGTTGTATGCTTCCATTGCCATTGGGTTGATTTGTCCGATTTTTTCTAAGCGTTCTTTTGCTTTTTTTACTTCCTCTCGCAAATACTCTTCGGTGAGTGGGCTAATCTGCACGTTCTCCGATTGCATAATCTTCTCTAAATCAATTTCAAACTCTACGGATAGGCGTTCCTTGACAGAGGAAAGTTGCAGGCGACTTTCGTTCAGTTTATTTTGCAGTTCATTTATCAGCGTATCGGCAATATCTTTGCTTCGGCGCAGCTCCCGAATCAGTTTTTCTATTTCTACTACTTCGCCTCTTGCATGGTAGTAGGCTCTTTCTGCTTCTTTCACGCCTATTTCTATCTTATCTTTTTCCTCATACAATCCCAACAGGTAATCATCTTCTTCTGTGGAGAGTAGGCTATCTTTCAACTGTAAAATTTCTTTTTCAAATTGGACGAGTTCCTCAGAAAAAGCATTTATGCGTTGTTGTGTCTTTTCTAAGTCTAACTTCTTGTATTCTAATTCTTTGCTGAAATTATCAACTTTGTTTTTAAGTTGGTAGAAAGCAATATTTTTTTCGTTATATGCCGTCGACTTTTGAGAAAGCAAGTCGTTTTGGGCAAAAAGTAGCTGATTTTTTTCATTGAATTGACTCTCCAATTGGCTAAGTTCTTTCTGCACTTCGCTTACAAGTGGCTCGCTGTCTATGATTTCATCTTTCAAAATTGCCAATTTTTCCTGCATTTCCTCTACCTGCATTTTTTGGCGTTTGGACTGCTCATATTGTTGCTCTTGGCGAATTTTAGCAGAAACTAAGGCTTGTTGTAATTGGGCAATTTCTGATTGTAGCTTTGTAATTGTCTCGTTTTGAGTAGCTTCTTTGAGTTTTTGCAAGTGATATACTTTGCGCTCTATGCTCTGCTCATGGTTTTGCGTTAGTTTTTTGAGTTCACTAATTTCCTTATCTAAGTGTTCCAAATTTTTTACTCTGCCAATGCGTTTTCCCTCAAAAAGTCCCACAGAACCGCCTGAAATACTGTATTTCCTGCGGATAACTTTGCCGTTGAGACTGATGAAGATACCCTTTGCCTCCCCTCTGCCTCCAATGTGCATTTTGCCTCCTTCTGAGGGGGAGGAGTGTGCATACGAGTCAGACCAATCTTCTTTATTTGTACGACTTGGAAAGTTATAGTCCAAGACGATATATACATTTTCCAAGAGCAAACTCATCAAGGGAAAATACTTATCTTCGCACTCAATCACGCGAATTGCGGGGAGCATATCGCCTTCGTTTTCAACATTCAAGGCGTATAAAATCTTGGAAGGATTATCTTTAAAAATATTTTCTGCATCTTTTAGTACAAAGAAATTTGCCTTGCCTTGCGAAGCCTCACTGAGCAGGTTTACTGCTTGGAAAGCCTGCTCTTCAGTTTCCACGATAAAATAATTCATGCGGGACTGCAAGAAATTTTCAATCGCAATTTTGTACTTTTCCTCACAAGTAAAAATATCGGACAGGAAAGGAGCATTTTTAACGTAGCCTACTTTTTGCTTTAAAAACTTTACGCCTTCGGGGAAACCTTCAAAGTTGTCTATCAAAGATTTAGTCAAATTATACTCATTTTGCAAGGCATCTAACTTGCGGCTATTTTTGGCGTAATCTTCTCTGATTTCTTCTATTTCTGCTTGTAAATCAGTAATTTGTTCTTTGAGTTCTTCCTCCTTTTGCAAAACTGCTTTGAGTTCGTTTTCTTTATCGCCCAATTCTTCTTTGAGTTCTCCTATTTCATCAGCAAAGCGGTCTATATTGTCTTGGAACTCATTGCCGCCAGAGAGATTTTTTTCTAAGTCTATTCGCAAGCTATTGTATTGCATTTGCTTGATTTCCAATGCTTTTTTTACTTGAAAGACGCTTTCTTGCTTGCTTTTGATTTGCTTACTTAACTCACTGACCTCGTTTTGAATTGCTTGAACTGCTTGTTTTTGCTTTTCATAATCAGTTTTTAAGTTTGCCAAATGTACCTCTGCTTCTGCTAACTGACGATTGGCAGATTTTTCCTCTTGGGAAATTTGCTCTATTTGTAATTGTATTTTTTCAATATTTTCCTTTTCTGCTCTTTGCTGGTTTTCTATGTTTTGCTTTCTATCTTCCAGATATTTGAGGCGTTCCGACTTGATTTTTTTCTCACTTTCGTACTGCCTAATTCGGTTAATATGCTCATTCAGCGTCTTTTGCCGAGAAGCAAAGAGTTTTTCCTTGTTCAAAATATCCAATTGCAAAGCCTCAATTTCTGCTTCTTTGGTTTCTATCTGCGTTTGCAGGGCTAATTTTTTATCACTTTCTTGGCTAACTTGCTGATTGAGTGAAATTAATTTTTCCCTTTGCTGGAAAACTACTTTCTTGGCAAGTTCTATGCTTAGGCTTTTGTATTCGTCTTTGGTTTTGAAGTAGCGTTCTGCCTGTTTTGCTTGTTTTTCAAGGGTTTTGAGGTTTTTGTCTATTTCAAAAAGCAAGTCTTCTACCCTTTCCAAGTCCGCATCTGCCTCGCCTAACTTTTTCATAGTTTCCTTTTTCCTGACCTTGAACTTAGAAATCCCTGCGGCTTCCTCAAACAAACTGCGGCGTTCTCCATGCGTGTCGTTGAGGATTTCGTCCACCATTTTCAACTCAATAATCGCATAACTATCTGCACCTATCCCTGTGTCTAAGAACAAGTTATTAATGTCTTTGAGGCGACAAGGCACGCCATTGAGCAGGTATTCTCCTTCGCCTGTGCGGTAGTAGCGGCGGGTAACGACGATTTCGGAGTATTGGTGAATGGTTGTTGGTTGTTGATTATTGGTTGTTGATTGTGAATCTGCCCTACCCCCGCCCTCAATGTGTATTGCGCCTCCTTCTGGGAGGGAGTTCTTAGATGACTGATTCTTAAAAGTCAGGGAAACCTCTGCCATTTGGAGGGGTTTGCGGTTTTTTGTACCGTTGAAAATGATGTTTTCCATCTTGTCGGAGCGCAGGCTTTTGGTGCTTTGCTCGCCCAATGCCCAACGAATCGCATCAACTACGTTGGACTTTCCGCAGCCGTTGGGACCCACAATGCCTGTTACGCCTTCCTCAAAATTGATAGTTACCTTATCACCAAAACTTTTGAATCCCCTGATTTCTAATTTGCTAAGTTGCATTTTTTGATTGTTAAATTGTTAGTTGTTGATTGTCTTTATGAGCCAATCTTTTTAAACAATTTGAACTACGAAATTACGCTTGTTTTTGGAGAAATGGAAATGAGAAAATTCAAGGAGGAGCAGAGTATCTGAAAATGAGGGAGAAAAAATTAAAATTCGCAGGAGTGAATGGCTTTGCCATTGAATTTACTAAATTTGCTTTGTTAAAGTTTTTATTAAGTCTAAACAAAAATTGTGTACTTGTCTTGAATATTTTATCTATACAAAAGCTCTCTAAAAAGTATCCTCAGAATCAAGTATTTGCTGTCAAAGATTTTAGCTTAGCGATTAAAAAGGGAGAAATTGTTGCGATTACAGGAGAGAGTGGTTGCGGGAAAACTACTTTATTAAGGCTTATTGCAGGTTTGGAAGTACCAGACGAGGGTACTATCACTATTCATCATCAGATTGTAGCAGATAAAACCACTTGGATAAAACCTGAGCAACGCCATGTTGGTATGGTTTTTCAAGATTACGCACTTTTTCCACATCTCAATATCAAAGAAAACATAGCTTTTGGGTTAAATAAAGAGCAAAATAAGAAAGAGGTCATCCGTGAAATACTCACTTTGGTAGGTTTGTATGGGTATGAAAATCGTTATCCGCACGAACTTTCAGGAGGGCAGCAGCAACGAGTAGCCTTAGCAAGAGCCTTAGCCCCCCAACCTACTTTATTGCTATTAGATGAGCCTTTTAGCAACTTAGATGAAATGCTCAAAGAACAAGTACGCGAAGATTTATTGCAAATCATTCGTCAAACGAACATTACCTCTCTCCTTGTTACGCATGATGTCAAAGATGCACTGGCTATTGCTGATAGAATTGTAGTAATGAAACAAGGCAAACTCCAACAATGTAGCTACCCCAAGGACATTTATGAATACCCTGCTAATGTGTATGTTGGACGTTTTTTTGGCAAAATGAATGTATTGGAAGGTAATATTCAAAACCACGCTTTGCAGACTGCCTTAGGGAATTTCCCTGTTAGCAACCCTCAAACTAAGTCCATAGGTATAAGACCTGAACACATTGATTTGAGCATAGATAATTTACAAGGAGGTCAGAAGCAAAAGATAAAAGGAGTAATTAGCAAGGTAAATTTTTTAGGTGCTTATTGCGAGGTAATCGCCCAAATAGGCAATGCGGAGGTAGTCGTAAGAACTAACAACGCTTTTGAGGGAAAAATAGGACAAGAAGCAGTGTTAGAAATAAAAAAGTATTGTGAATGGTGAAGTTTAGATTTGACCTAAGCCGTGTAAAATTTTTTCTTCTATTCCTTGCTCAATCAAATTCTTTGCTAATTTATAGCAGTTTTCATTTTAACTATTTTTGGCTCATGGAAATCGTTAGAGGATTGATAGGATTACTTTTTTTGATAGCTACGGCGTATCTTTTTTCTACTAACCGCAAAGCAATAGATTGGCGATTGGTAGGGGTTGGTATATTATTGCAGGTAAGTTTGGGAGTGTTACTTATCAAAATTCCTTTTGTGAATGAGATATTTCAAAAAATTGGAGATGGCTTTGTCATTTTTCTCAATTTTACAAGAGAGGGAGCAAGATTTTTATTCTCAGACTTAGCTATCAATAGCTTTAACGATACCAATGCTAAGCACAGTTTTGGGCATATCTTTGCTTTTCAGGCACTTCCTACTGTCATTTTTTTCTCTACGATTACGGCGGGGCTGTACTATTTAGGTATTTTGCAAAAAATAGTTATCGGTATTGCTTGGGTAATGGCTCGTTCTATGCGACTTTCTGGGGCTGAGAGCCTTTCTGCCGCAGGAAATATATTTTTAGGACAGACGGAAGCCCCCTTACTTATCAAACCTTTCATTGCCAACATGACCAAATCAGAGCTACTCTGCCTCATGACAGGAGGCATGGCAACTATTGCAGGAAGCGTATTAGGGGCTTATGTAGGCATGCTCGGAGGAAGCGACCCCGCAGAGCAGGCAAAGTTTGCCGCACACTTGCTTAGTGCTTCCATTATGAATGCGCCTGCCGCTATCGTAATTTCAAAAATTCTTTTACCTCAAACAGAAAACATTGATGTTGAGTTAAAAGTAAACAAGGAAAAATTAGGAGTGAATCTTATAGATGCTATGTCGATGGGAGCGGCTGATGGATTAAAATTAGCCTTGAATATTGGCGGAATGTTATTGGCTTTTATTGCAGTAATAGCTATGCTAAACTATATTTTGCAGAACCTCATAGGCGATTGGACAGGAATCAATGAAATCATTAAAAGCACCACTGATGGGCAGTTTAAAGGACTTTCTTTGGAATACTTGTTAGGGCAACTATTTAGATTAGTGGCTTTTGCCATAGGCGTAGATTGGCAGGATTGCTTGCAGATTGGCAGTTTATTAGGGCAAAAAACGGCTATCAATGAGTTTGTAGCTTACGCTAACTTAGGAGCAATAAAAAGTGCCAATTTGATTAATGAAAAATCTATTCTCATTGCCACTTATGCGCTTTGCGGTTTTTCTAATTTTAGTTCTATTGCTATCCAAGTAGGAGGTATAGGAAGCATGGCACCCAATCAGCAAGCCAATCTTTCTAAGTTAGGCATGAAGGCATTACTTGCCGCAAGTTTAGCATGTTTAATGACGGCTACAATCGCAGGAGCAGTAGGCTAAAATTAAAAAATACTATTTCAAATCTTGGTACAAATTAGCTAATACCTCATCTTTGGAGTAGCCGTTGAGTTCTATTTGGCGAATAGGTTTAGCAATTTTGATGTTGTGTTTTCTAAACTGTTTATAAATCTCTAAGAATATTTCAGTACGTACTACAGCATGCGCTTCTTGGGGGTTTACGTAATACCTAAACCTGACCAGTAAGGCGTTTTCTGTCATGGTATCAAAGGAAATAATACAAAGATTAGCAACTTTGGGATTATCATGGACTATTTCTCTCAAAATATCAAAAGCAAAAGCAAGTTGTGTTTCATCTACCTCGTAAGAAATAGGAATTATTGTTTCCTCAGTAATGCCCGGACCTTCTGAGTAATTTTCTATGGTAGTATTGACCAAATCTGAATTAGGAATGGTTACTAATGTTCCCTTATCAGTGCGAAAGCGAGTGCTTCTGATGCCTACTTCCTCTACCTTAGCGCGATAACCTTTGACTAAAATCCACTGATTAGCTGAAAAAGGTCTATCAGCCACAATAGTAACCCCTGCAATAAAATTGGCTAAGGTTTCTTTTGCCGCCAAAGCAAACGCCAAACCGCCTATGCCCAAGCCTGCGATGAGGGTATTTAAGTCGTAACCTGCGTTGTCTGCGGCTACAATGATGGCTACTATCCAAAGCGTAATCCTGATACTTTTTCTGAATAAAGGCAGAATATGGTCATCTAAATCGGAGCGTGTTCTACTTGTCCAAGGCACGGCATACTCTTGGATTAAGGCATCGCTTAGGCGAGAAATCAGCCATGTAGCATTAAAAATAATAAGGACATAATAAGCGCGCTCAATCCAATTATCTATCTGGGGTGCAATTTGTAAGATAGTGAGGGCGTACCAAATCCCTACTAGCACTATGGCAAGTACGATGGGTTCTTCTAATATGTCTATCAGAATATCATCTAATCTACTTTTGGTTCTATGAGTAATTCGCTTAACTACCTTAGAGCAAAACCAATACATAGCTTTCCCAAAAAGCAGGGAAGCAATGATAATACCGCCGGCAACTAACCAAGTAAATAAAGTATTACCATAAAAGGTTTTACTAAAAAACTCTTCGAGCATAACAAGGGAGTAAAGTCTATGCTAAAACATAAGAACGTCAAAATGAGGACGCAGAAAAATTAATACTTTGTCATCATTGGTATTACCAAAATACCAATAGCAATAATACAAAAAATTAGTTAATAAAGGTGAAAACTTAAAAAGAATTTACGCATGAGTTTTAGTAACTTTCCAGAAGTTTCAAATTTTTGGAAAATAGAAAGTAAGCGTGCTTAGAAAAATAAAAAATCCGATAAGTTGTTAAAGATTCTTGCTAAGTTTAGATAATGTTTTGCGAAGGT